>Ga0187783_10003744_pt1 | contig 11215 bp, 11 predicted proteins | sample 1015_SJ02_MP02_2_FD_132471 | JGI IMG/M metagenome (GOLD analysis project Ga0187783, IMG submission 132471) | Tropical peat soil microbial communities from peatlands in Department of Meta, Colombia - 1015_SJ02_MP02_20_MG | ecosystem: Environmental > Terrestrial > Soil > Wetlands > Peat | place... | reverse complement strand
CCTGCTGCTGATCTGCACCCCGCTCGCGTGGATGCTGGCCCGCGGAACGCTACCGTTCCCGCGAATCTGGGAGGCTGGCGTCCTGTGCAGCCTGCTGCTGCCGACGCTGGTCATCGGGCTGCTCCTGATCTTCATGGTCGGTCCCTACACGCCGTTCGGCGAGCTGATCGGCCACTTCAATCTGTCGGCCACGAACACCTTCCTGGCCCTGGTCATCGCGCAGGTCTACGAGTCCGCGCCTTACTACGTGCTGGGCGCGCAGGCGGCCTTCAGCTCGGTCGACTCGCGGCTGGAGCAGCAGGCCGCCCTGCTCGGTGACCGGCCGCGCCGGGTGTTCCGGCGGGTGACGCTGCCGCTGGCGGCTCCGGGCCTCGCCATGTCGCTGGCCATCGCCTGGGCCCGGGCGATGGGTGCCTTCGGCGCCGTGGTCGTGATCGCCTATCACCCGTTCGGGCTGCCGCTGCAGATCTGGACTACCCTGCAGATCACGGGGCTGGCCTCCGCGCTGCCGTTCGCCCTGGTCCTGCTCGTGGTGGCACTGCCGTTGCCGCTGGCCGCCTACATCTGGAGCGCCCGTGCTCGAGGCCGACGTCGAGGTTGACCGCCGCGAGTTCACCCTGCGCGCAGCCATCCGGGTCGCGGCGGGGGAGCGGCTTGCCCTCTTCGGCCCGTCCGGCGCGGGCAAGACCACGCTGCTCGAGTGCATCGCCGGCCTCGTGCGGCCGCGCCGCGGCCTGATCACGCTGGATGGCGAGGTACTCACGCGGACGGCGCGGCCGGTCATCAGCGTGCCCGCCTGGCGGCGGCAGGTCGGCCTGCTCCGCCAGGACCCGGGGCTCTTTCCGCACCTGTCGGCCCGTGCCAACCTGGCCTACGCTCGCGAGGTCGATCCGGCCGGAGCCGAGCTGACTGGCCTGGCCGACGCGCTCGGCATCGGCGAGCTGCTCGCGGCGATGCCGGCCAGGCTGTCCGGCGGCCAGCAGCACCGCGTCGCGCTCGGTCGGCTGCTGCTGGCACACTGCCGCGCGCTGCTGCTCGACGAGCCGTACTCGGGCCTGGACGCCGCGCTGCGCCGGTCCCTGACCTCGCTGGTGGTCACCATGGTCAGCGAACGCGGTGTCCCTGCCGTACTAGTGGCGCACGAGCTGGCCGATGCGCAGGCCTTTGCCCACCAGATGGCGGTGCTGGACCAGGGCGCGCTGCTGCAGGTCGGCGGGCCGGACGAGGTGGTCATGCAGCCGGCTTCGCGCCGGGTCGCCGAGCTGGTCGGCTACCTGGGCTTTGTGCCGGTGGGCGCGCGGGGGTCTGGAGCCGGTGGCGACGCCGACGAACTCGTGCCGGGCCTGGTCGCGGGCATCCACCCCGACCGAGTGATCCCGGCAGCCGATCCTGCCCGTGGCCTGGTGCTACGCGGGCTGCTGGCCGGCTGCCGTCCCTCCGGCGCGGCCTGGGAGGCCGACCTCCGCCTCGGCGAGTCAGCCGTCACGGTCCGCCTGCAGGAGCGACCGGTCACGGACGGGGGAGAGCTGACGGTCACCGCGACCGACCCGCCCCTGTTCGGCCCGGACGGCCAGGCCGCCGGGCCGCTGCCGGCCGGAACTAGCGCGCAGCAGAGCGCAGGGCGATGACCGGCCAGCCGCCCGCATCGGGCAGTAACGGGACACGGCTGCGACTGGCCCGGCAGGCCCGCGGGTACTCCCAGCAGCAGCTTGCTGGCATGGCCGATGTCTCCCGGCAGGCGGTGTCCGCAGTGGAGTCCGGCCTGTCCGACCCGTCGCTGCGGGTGGCGCTGGCGCTCAGCCGGGCCCTCGGCATGACGGTTGAGCAGCTATTCGGCCCGGCCATCACCGAGCCAGTCGTCCCGGCCCGGTCGCTGGCGCCGCTGGGGCCGCCGGGCTCGCGGGTGTCACTGGCTCCCGTCGGCGATGCGCTGGTCGCCATGCCGCTGTCTGGCGCCACGGTCACCCGATCGGGCTTCGCTCCGGCGGGCGGACGGGCTGGCGGGCCTGGTCAGGTCACGCCGCTCGGGCCGCAGCGCCCGACGCTGGTGGTCGCGGGCTGCGATCCGGCCCTGCCGTTGCTGGAATCACCGCTGAGCCTCCTGGACCCGCCAGTGTCGTTCCTGTGGTGGCCATGCCCGAGCCGTGAGGCGCTGTCCCTGGCCGAGGCGGGCCTGGTCCACGTCGCCGGCGCCCATCTGCGCGATCGATCCGGCGACTACAACACCGCTGCCGCCGCGGAACTGGTCACCGGCGGGGCGGATGTGATCGGCTTCTGCTCCTGGCGTGAGGGCCTGGTGCTACGGCCCGAGCACGCCGGGTCGGTCGCCTGCATCCGCGACGTGGCGGCCGCCGGCCTGCGGTTGGTCAACCGGGAGCCGGGCGCGGAGGCGCGCCGCGTCCTGGACCGGGAGCTGGCCAGCTTCGGCCTGGATCCGGCATCGATCGCCGGATATGAGACCAGGGCTACCGGTCACCTGGACGTGGCCGCCGCTATTGCCGCGGGCCTGGCCGACGCCGGAGTGGCCAGCGAGCCCGCGGCCCTTGCCTATGGCCTGGAGTTCCTCCCGCTAGCAGAGGAGCGGTTCGACCTGGTGATACCGGCGGCGCAGGCGAGCGCCCGCGAGGTACAGGCGCTGATGCGGGCCCTGTCCTCCCAGTGGCTGCTCGATCAGCTCGCCAGTCTCCCCGGCTACACGCTGGAACACTGCGGCGAGCGGCTGGCGACCCTTCCGCCCGTGGCTCTTCCGCCCGCGACTCTTCCGCCAGCCGACGAGAGGTCTTAGGCTCCGCTCGATGTACGACTACAGCCAGGCCGACCTGGAGGAACTGGGCTGGGACCGGTTTGTCACCGACGCCTGGCAATCGATCTTCGTCGGCTACCGCCGGTTCACCACCATCAGGACGCTCGGCCGCCGGTGGAGCGACCTGCTCCAGGGTGGCATCGGGTGCACGGAGGAGCTGGCAGACGAGCTGGTCCGGATCGAGATCATGATGTACGAGGGGCGGGCGGCGCTGCCCAGCCGGGATCCGATGTTCGTGCTCAATGCGATGGACGAGGTCCTCGCCGACATGGGAACGGACCTGGCGGCGGTGGAGTGGATCCGGCCGGACGACCGCGACCAGCTGCTGGCCCGCCTCGCGCGGCTGCGCGCGTTCGTGCGGGGACTGGCGGTCGGCTAGCGGGCCTTCCTGGCCGCCAGCAGCGTGGTGATGTACGGGACCACCATCTGCCCGTCGGGAAACTCGTCGGCGACGATGCCCGACAGCTCCGCGAGGACCGCCTGGCGCACGTCGGGTTCGAGCGAGATGACGTAGGACTTGCTCCGCTCGTCGGTGATCCATTGCGCGGCGGTGACCTGCCTCGTCCAGGGAACGACCACCGTGGCGGCCGGTGCCATCGGGCCGCCAGCCCAGTCCGGGGCCATCGCCTCGTCGCGCAGATGCCGCCAGGTGTAGCCAGGGCACGAGGCAACCAGGACGTCCTGGTAGCGCTCGAACCAGCCGGCGGCGTCGGCTTTGGGCCGGTTCCACCAGGCCGCCCAGCAGCCGCCCGGCCTGAGTACCCGCGCGATCTCGGCCAGCACCGCGGGCTGCTCGAACCAGTGGAAGGACTGCGCGAACGTGGCGAGGTCGGCGCAGCCGGACCGGACCGGCATGTGACTGCCATGGCCGAGAACGCAGTGCGCTCGCGGGTCGCGGACACGGGCGTACCTGAGCATCTGCTCGCCGATGTCCAGCAGCGCCACCTGCGCGCCGCGGCCGGCGAGCTGGCGCGACGAGATGCCCGTCCCGGCGCCCCAGTCGAGCACGAGCTGGCCGTCGAGCGGCCCCGAAACGGCCTCGAGCTCGTCGTACAGGGCCTCGGGATAGGCCGGGCGGCCGGCGTCGTACTCGCTCGCGGCCGCGTCGAAGACCGACCGTCCCGCCCGCTGCCTGGTGACCATATACGGCATTGTGTCCTGGGCGCTCGTTACGCCCAAAATGAACTCCGGTCGTCACGCCCGGCCGGTCGGCCACGATGGCAGACATGAGACTGCTAGTCCTAGGCGGAACGCACCATGTAGGCCGGGCCGTGGTGGAGGAGGCGATTGCCCGCGGCGACGAGGTCACTACCCTGACCAGGGGCGTCAGCGGACCGTCCGCCGCCGGCGCCAGATCCCTCCACGCTGATCGCACGGATCCTGCGGCCCTGCGGGCCGCGCTCGGCGATGACGCCTGGGACGCGGTGATCGACACGTGGAGCGGGGCGCCTCGCGTCGTGCTCGACTCGGCCGGGCTCCTGGCGGGCCGGGCCGGGCACTACGGCTATGTCTCCAGCCGGTCGGTCTACCAGTGGCCGCCAGCGGTTGGCCTGGACGAGTCGGGCCCGGTGGTAGCGGGTGACCCCGGCAGCGAGGAGTCCGCCGATTACGCTGCGGCCAAGCGCGGTGGCGAGCTGGCGGCCATTGAGGGCTTCGGGGCCGGCCGCGCGCTGCTGGCGCGGGCCGGCCTGATCCTCGGTCCTTACGAGCGCGTGGGCCGGATGCCCTGGTGGCTGCGCCGGATCGAGCGTGGCGGTGAGGTGCTCGCACCCGGCCCGGCGGACCTGAAGTTGCAGTACATCGACTGCCGGGATCTGGCCAGGTGGATGCTGCATGCCGCCGACGAAGGGATCAGCGGGCCGTTCAACACGGTCAGCGAACCCGGGCACGCGACCATGGCGAGCCTGCTCGAAGCCGCCATCGATGCCACCGGCTCCGACGCCAGGCTGGTCTGGGTGGAACCGGAGGTCATTCTTGCCGCAGGCATCGCACCCTGGACCGAGCTGCCGGTCTGGCTGCCGCCGGACGGGGAGGCGTTCGGCCTGCACACCGGGGACGTGAGCGCCGTCTACCGGGCCGGGCTGACGTGCCGTCCGGTGGAAGAGACCGTCGCCGACACGTGGGCATGGCTCCAGGCCGAAGGCGACCCGCCTGCCCCGACCGGCCGGCCGGGGCATGGCCTCGATCCCGATCGGGAACGCGAGATCCTCGCCGGCCTGGCTGGCTAATGCCCGTATAGCGCTACGAGCTGGCCTCTGGCGATCGTGTGGAACCGCAGGTTGAATCCGGCTATGGCCGGCGACACGTCCGAGTCGACGTCCAGGTGGTCGGTGTCGAGGGCATGCACCGCGAACACGTAGCGGTGCGGCGGGTCGCCCTGCGGAGGCGCCGCGCCGCCGAAGTCCTTGGTGCCGTAGTCGTTGCGGACCGAGAACGCACCCGCCGGCAGGCCTGATCCGCCCGCGCTGCCCGCGCCGGCCAGCAGCTCCGTGACCGACGCCGGAATGCCCAGCACGATCCAGTGCCAGAACCCTGACCCCGTCGGCGCGTCCGGGTCGAAGCAGGTCACGGCGAATCCTCTGGTCTCGGCCGGGAACCCGTGCCAGCTCAGCTCGGGAGAGATGTTCTGGCCGGACATGCCGAAGCCGTCGTAGACCTGGGCGTCGCTCATATGCTCGCCGTCGGCCACATCGGCGCTCTCGACCGTGAAGGCGGGGACCTCGGGGTGGAAGTCGTAGGGAAGCGGAGCGCGATCCGTCATCGGTTTCCTCCGTTAAGGGAAGGCCACGAGCGCGGCCAAGCCCAAGATTGCGTGATAGATCTACTGGCGCCGGTGGCCGCCTCGCGGTCAGCCACGGCTTGCATGCTCTAGATACTGGCATCTCTGGCGGCGAGGCATCCACCGCTCTTAGCCATTGCGAGGTGGCCAGCGGACACCGATTGGCTAGGACGGCCTATCAATCCAGACGCCAAAGGGTTAAGCTCAACTGCGCTTCTGGCCATTCGGGCACTTCTGCGATTCCGGCAGTCCCCGCGGAGGAGGTAATCATGACGCAGGTCGTAACATTTACCCTGGACGAAATCACTTGCCTTCTCGAAGAGGACAACCCGTCCACGCCTTACCTGTGGACTGCCTTCGTGTGGATCAGCGAGACTCCCGCGAGCGTCGGCGTGCTGACGCCCTCGGAAATCAATGACCGCGTTGTCCTGCGCAGCAATCTCCAGCCCGGGGAGAGTGCCCCGATTCCGGCGTCGGTCGGTGTCGCGACGCAATCCTTCGACGACCTTACCAAGGCCGCGTTCATCCAGGTCGCGCTGCTATGGCAGAAGCACGGCACCCCTGGCAGCGTCGTACAGGCCGGCTTCAACGCCTTCGGCAAGCACCTTAAAAGCGCCATCATTGCCAATCTCGATGGCCTTGAATCGAACCCGCAAGCTCGGCAGCAGGCCATTAGCAATATACAGGCCGCTGTATATGAAGCCATCTACCAGGCCATCCACGGTTCGCTCAGTGACGCTGAGAAGGCCGAGATAGAGCTCGGTATTCTCACCCTCGACGCCCAGATCGGGAGCGGCGAGCAACCCATCATGGACCTGCAATCGCAGCCGTTCACCATCTACCTCGGCGAGCCGTACGACGGCCGGCTGCTCTTCTTCCTTTACGGAAACGAGAACGGCACGGGCAGTGTCTCCGCCTCCAGCGTCATCGGGGACAGCGGCTGGAATGCGTTCAAGTTCTTGTTCTCCGGCGGCAACGGGATCATCTACGCAGTGGACCCGGAAGGCGACCTGCTGTTCTACCGCGACTACAACCAGGACGGCACCGGCAATGTCGCCGACCCCAGCGTCATCGGTCATGGCGGCTGGGCCGATTTCAAGTTCCTGTTCTCCGGGGGCAACGGCATCATCTACGCCGTCGACGGGGGAGGGGACCTGCTCTTCTACCGCGACCACAACCAGGACGGCACCGGTAACGTCGCCCACCCCAGCGTCATCGGTCATGGCGGCTGGGCCGATTTCAAGTTCGTGTTCTCCGGGGGCAACGGGATCATCTACGCGGTCAACCACCGAGGCGAGCTGCTGTTCTACCGCGACCACAACCAGGACGGCACCGGCAATGTCGCCAACCCCAGCATCATCGGAGACGGCGCCTGGACCGAGTTCAAGTTCCTGTTCTCCGGGGGCAACGGCATCATCTACGCCGTCGACAAGCAAGGCGAGCTGCTGTTCTACCGCGACCACAACCAGGACGGCACCGGCAACGTCGCCGACCCCAGCGTCATCGGGACCGGGTTCGGCGTATACAAGTTCCTGTTCTCCGGGGGTGGCAAGGGAATCATCTACGCCGCGGAAGTAGGCCCCACCCACTACTACCAAATTTCCGGGAATTTCGAGATCACCACTTCCTGACCGGCGCTGTGCCTCGAACCCGGTCGCAGATGTCCGGCCGCTCCCGAATGGGGCTACGGTGGTGGGCAGGTGACCAGCGGCTGAGCAGGCTGGCGTCGGGTCGAAGGGGCGAATGCGGGTCTTGAGGGTCAGTCGGGGGACCGCGGCGTGGGCCAGGCGGGGCGTGCTTGCCGTCGTCCTGCTGGGCGCGGCGGTAATCCCCGGCCGGGCCAGCAGCCAGGCCACGTCGCACTGCCCCGGATCCGGGTGCATGCGGGCCGGCTCGGTGCTGTGGACGCGTCAGCTGCCGGGCTCCTGGGTGGCCGAACCGGGCGTGGTCGGCACGGTACCCGCCGTCGGCGAGGCGTACGCCGCCTCGGCCGGGAACATCGCGGTGGTCGGCTACGGCACAAGCGTCCTTGGCTATCAGACGCTCACCGGCAGGGTGAGCTGGCAGGCAGAGCTGTCGTGGCTCCCGGTCGGATCGGCGATCGTGGGCGTCCGGGCCTGGCCCGCCGTCGTCGCTGTCGGCGTCTCGGTGCCCGACGGATCGGCCGGGCAGGACCGGACGGAGATCATCCTGTCGGCCGCCACCGGCGTCCAGATTCGTTCCTATCCGGCCGCCTATTACGGCGGTGCCGCCTGGGCAAGCCGGTCGCGGGCGGCCATTGTCGGCGCTCGCGCGGTCACCGGCTACGCCAACTCCAGCGGCCGGGCGGTGTGGCAGCGAGCCACCGGGACCGCCCAGACCTGGGTAGTGTCCGGCCTGTACCTCTACATGCCGGTTACCGGGGGCGGCTCGCTGCTGTCGGGCGAGGTGACCGGGCTGCGCCGGATCGACCTGACGACGGGGGCCGAGCGGGTCATCGGGCTGCGTCGCGCGTTCTCCGGCTCGCTCACCGCCGTGGTCGGAGGGGTTGCGCTGATCTCGGGGGGAGATGGCCTGCGCGGATATGACGTCGGAAGCGGGAGGATGCTGTGGCAGCGCCTGGGAGCCGTGGTCGAATTCGTCGATCAGGGACAGAATGCCGCCTACATCGCCACCGGGAACTCGCTGACTGAGCTGGACACGACCACCGGCAGGACGACCGGGCGGCCCGCCCCCGCAGTCGCCTCAGGCCTGTACGCGATCCGGAACGGGGTCGCGCTCGGCCTGGACCAGAATTCGCTGGGCGACGCCTGGGGCTATGACATGGCGACCAGGAAGGTGGTCTGGTCCTCACCGGCACTGCCGTATCCGCACTTCTTCGTCGATCCATCCGGCCTGGGCGGCAGCGCCGGGCTGGGCAGCCCGGTGGCGCTGCTGGCGACCTGCGCGCAAGTCGGTAACGGGACGCCTGCAGCATGTCTCCGGCCGGAACTGGTGGCGATCAAGTACTAGTGGCCCAGGTAAAAGCCCATGGGCTGCGGCTGGTTCTTGCACGGCTTGCTGGCATGCCCGTGCGTGGCGCTGGCGGCGACCGGCGTAACCGGAGCGCAATTCGGGCCCGAGCCCGACGTAACGGCAAAGACAATCGATGCGATGGTCAGGCCGACTGCCACCGGAAAGAGCAGTGCCGCTCGCTGCCGCGGTATCAGCCGGCCGACGACTGCGGCACCCAGGCCCGCGAGCCATAGCCGGGTGCGGACAAGCGCCCTGGCAACCCCGTGCCGCAGCTGCTCGATCCGCGGAATCTCCTCGTCCCTCGTCAGCCTGGCAAAGATCGAGTAAAGAGCGGCAAGCTTGGGATCTGACCCCCGTAGCGCGATTTCGATCCGACCGAGCATCCTGCGCTGTCGTGCAGGAAGGCCCATCGAGTACCTCCGATCTGGCCCTGAAATTCCCCCGTGAGTCAACCTAACAAGAGCCCCGTTAGCGGCCCGATGCGGCCGGTGACATCTGTCACGGCTAGATCCGGACGGCTGGCACGGGCGACCCAGGCCGGTGCCGCCCTAACCTGAGACTGTCCGTCCAAGCGAACAGGGAACATGACCCATGACCAGCCAGACTCTGATTGACCTCGTTATCGGCGTCGCCGTGCTCGGGCTGCTGATTTACCGCAACCTGCGGGCCCAGCCGGTCCGCCAGGTGAACCAGCGGCTCTTCCTGATCCTCGGGATCATCGGGCTGGTCGAGACCTACCAGTTCTTGCATACCCACCACGGCGGCACGACCGCCGTTGCCGCGCTGGCGGGCAGCCTCGTCCTCGCGGCGGTGTTCGGCGTCATCCGGGCGCTAACCGTGCGGATCTGGATGAAGGACGGCCAGGCGTGGTCCCAGGGCAGCATCCTCACAGCCGGGCTCTGGATCGTCGCGCTCGCCGCCCACCTCGGCTATGACGCCCTGCTGAGTAGCCACAAGGACATCGGCGGCATCGGCACGGCCACGGTCCTGCTGTACCTGGTGGTCAGCCTGGTGGTGCAGCGCGTGGTCATCACGACCCGGGCCGCGAAGATCTCCGGCAGCCCGGTCGGCGGTCCTGTCGGCCAGGGCAACTGGTCGGCCTGAGCCGCTCCGGGCCGGGCCGACGCACGGAACCGCGGCGGCGAGGACGGGCGACGACGCCGGCCAGACGAGGTCAGCCGGCGCTCAGCAGCCCGGCCGGTACCGGCTCTTTGCGCAGGCCAAGCCACCAGGTGGCGGCGACGGTGCCGATCGTGAGGGCCCCGGCAGTCGCGAACACCGGCCGGGGGTCACCGCCGAGCGCGGACGCCATCACTCCGGCCAGCAGCGCGCCGCCCAGGGTGACGCCCTGCCCGCCCAGCCGCCAGCTTGCCGTCACCCGGCCGAGCAGTTCGCGGGGGACCAGGACCTGGCGAAGCGAGCGCATCGCGACGCTCGCGACGATGATCGCCCAGGTGTACAGCGCGTTCGCGACGCCGACCACGACAGCGGAGCCCGCCGCGCCGATCAGCAGCAGCGCGATGCCGGAGAGCGCGGCGGCGGCCGAGATCGCCCGGACCGGGCCCAACCACCGGCACAGCGTGCTCGTGCTGATCGCGCCGAGCAGCCCGCCGACCCCGCCGGCGGCGACGACCAGGCCGACCTCGCCGGCCGCCAGGTGCAGGGTGTCCCTGGCCAGGAACACGATCAGCTTGTCGGCGCCCAGGCCCAAGTTCAGCAGCAGCATGAACAGCAGCAGGGTCAGCAGCAGCCGGGTGGCGGTCAGGTAGCGCAGACCGGTGGCAAGGTCCCGGAGCAGCCCCCGCACGCTGACAGCCTCGCGCGGGCCACGGGGCGCGGCGTTCCTGCGGCTTCGCACCCCGGCCAGCGAGGCCAGTGAAACCAGGAAGGTCAGCGCGTCGATCAGCATTGACACGCGCAGCAGGCCCGCGGCCGCGAGCAGTCCGGCGACACCGGGGCCGATGATCAGGCCGCCCTGGTTCGCCGACTCGAGCCAGGCATTGGCGGTGATCAGGCGCGGCCCGGCGAACACATCGCGCACGGCGATCGCGGTGGCTGTATCGCCGAACACCGTGACCGCGCCTGCCGCGAACGCCAGCGTGAGGATCTCCCACGCCGACACCGCGCGGAAGCCGGTGACGACGAACAGCGTCAGGAAAATAGCCGCGCGCACGATATCGCTGACGATCAGGACCAGCCACGGGTCGAGGCGGTCAACCGTGAGCCCGGCCGGCAGGCCGGCCGCGAGATAGCCGACGCTGCCCGGCAGCGACGCCAGCACCGCGGCCAGCGGGTTTCTGGTCACCTGCAGCACCAGCAGCGGCACCGCCAGGACAGCAAGCCCGTCGCCCAGCATGGACACGGCCTGCCCGCCCAGGAACACCCGCGATCGCAGCACCGGCTCCATCCTCGGCCGGCCGGGCGGAACGTTCAATGGCCGATCAGAGGGATCCGGGTTCGCCGCAGGCGAGCTGAGTACTCGCCGTGCGCAGGCTGAGTAGTTCTGCTCATGCCGGGCTTGGGCGGCTCTGCGACGTTAGGGCCGACGGCGAGCCGTTCACCGGGGACGGCCGGGTCAGGGCACGGGGAGATTCCATGAATGCATTCGTCCGACGCAAGTACGCGTTCGCGTTGCTCGG
>Ga0187783_10003743_pt1 | contig 11215 bp, 10 predicted proteins | sample 1015_SJ02_MP02_2_FD_132471 | JGI IMG/M metagenome (GOLD analysis project Ga0187783, IMG submission 132471) | Tropical peat soil microbial communities from peatlands in Department of Meta, Colombia - 1015_SJ02_MP02_20_MG | ecosystem: Environmental > Terrestrial > Soil > Wetlands > Peat | place... | reverse complement strand
TGCGTCGCAGGCGCAGGGCTTCAACATCGGCATGAACATGGGCCAGGTCGCGGGTGCCGGGATTGCCGCGCACCTGCATCAGCACGTTGTACCGCGGTGGGGCGGCGACTCCAACTACATGCCCGTCGTCGGCCGGACGAAGGTCTTGCCCGAGCTCCTCGCCGACACCCGCGTCATCCTCGCCGCGCACTGGCCGGCGTCTTAAAGATCAAACCATAGTTCGGGGAACGGGCTGATCTCCGGCCGGTGCCGACCGAGACCGGCGCGGCCACACGACGGTAACCAGCCGCCCCGGTCTCGGTCGACATCAGCCGGCAAGTGAGTGGGCCCGGTATGGCCCCGATAGGTCGCCTCCCGACCGCGTGGGAGCGGATTTACTGTCGTGGTTGCGACAGTAAATCCGCTCCCATGGTCGCGGTTGGCGGGGTTCCGGAAGCGACTGAGCTCGCGCGAACGCCGGAGCTGATCGCGGTCCCGGTTAGCGGGGTAGCTCGTCATGAGTCGGAACTCGGTTGCCGGCGATGGACGCGCGCTCGGCGTTGGTCAGCCCGGCTGCTGCCAGGATCTTTTGGATGACCGCGCTCTTGGCCTGGCCGTACTCGTCAATGTTGGCTGCTCGGGCACCGGCCGCCCGCTTCGTCGCCGCGTACTCCTCGCGGAGCCGGGCGTCGGCGCGGAGCACATCGCGCAATCCCAGGTGGTTGCGCAGCGACAGGGAGCCCTCCACGATCACGTAGGTGTTCGTCCCGGCAAGTCGGGCGGGTTCCTTGAACGCCCAGCGCAGCGGGATGCCGAGGTCGCCAAGCGGCGTGAATCCCAGCGACATCAGCACGTTGCTCGCCGCGGCCACGTCGGCCAGCGCCACGACGATGTCGCAGTCGATGATCGGCTTGGCTGCCAAGCCCGGCACGGAGGTGCTGCCGACGTGCTCGATCGCAACGACGGGAACCCCGGCCGCAGCCATGGCGGCCGCGTACTCGTGCCGCAGCAACTCGAAGCGGCCAAGCCAGCCGGGGTCGTACTCCACCACGACGATCACTGGCCCCGGGCACCCGTTCCGGTCTGTTATTAGCCCTTGTCCGCCGCCGCCACCTTCTCCGAGAGATGGCTGGGGAGCGGTTCGTAGCGGAGGTAGTTGCGGGTGAACGAGCCGGTTCCGTGCGACATCGAGCGCAGGTCGATGGCGTATCGGATGATCTCGAGCTCGGGTACCTCGGCCTTGATCAGCGTGCGGCCACCCGCCACGGGCTCGGTGCCGAGGACGCGACCGCGCCGGGACGACATGTCGGACATCACCGCGCCGACGTACTCGTCGGGCACGAGCACCGACAGCTCGTCGACGGGTTCGAGCAGCTGGACCTGCGCCTTTACGGCAGCGTCCTTGAGCCCGGCCCGGCCGGCCTTCTGGAAGGCCATGTCCGAGGAGTCGACCGAGTGCGCCTTCCCGTCGAACAGCGTGAGCCTGATGTCGACCATGGGGTAGCCGGACAGCACGCCAAGCTCCATCTGGGCCTTGACACCCTTCTCGACCGAAGGGATGAACTGGCGGGGCACCACGCCGCCGACGATCTTGTCGACGAACTCGAACCCGCCGCCCGAGCCCAGCGGCTCGATTTCGACATGCACGATGCCATACTCACCGTGCCCGCCGGACTGCTTGACGTTGCGGCCGAGGCCCTGTGCCTTGCCGGCCACGGTCTCCCGCAGCGGCACCCGCAGTTCCACCGTCTGCACGGCGACCCCGTACCGGTTGGCCAGCCGGTCGAGCGCCAGGTCCGTGTGTGCCTCGCCCATGCACCACAGCACGAGCTGGTGGGTCTCGGCGTTGTTCTGCAGCCGCAGCGTCGGATCCTCGGCCACCAGCCGGGCCAGCGCCTGTGACAGCTTGTCCTCGTCGGCCTTGGACTTGGCCTGGATCGCCACCGGCAGCAGCGGCTCCGGCATTGACCAGGCCTCCATGAGCAGCGGCTTGTCCTTGTCGGACAGCGTGTCGCCGGTCTCGGCGGTGGCGAGCTTGGCAACCGCGCAGATGTCGCCGGCCGGACAGTTGGCGACCGGCCGCTGCTGCTTGCCGAGCGGCGAGGTGAGCGCGCCGACCCGCTCGTCCTCGTCGTGGTCCGCGTGCCCGCTGGCCTCGCGGCCGTGCCCGGACACGTGCACGACGGCGTCGGGCCGGAGCGTGCCGGAGAACACCCTGACCAGGCTGACCCTGCCCACGTACGGGTCGGACGTCGTCTTGACGACCTCTGCGAGCAGCGGTCCGTCCGGGTCGCTCTTCAGGTTGTTAACGGGCTTGCCGTCGGCGGTGGTGACGGCCGGCATCGGGTGCTCGGCCGGCGACGGGAACGCCTGCGTGATGACCTCGATGAGTTCGTCCATGCCGATGTGGTGCGGCGCAGAGCTGGCCAGCACCGGGTAGAAGCTGCCGCGCGCGACCGCGGTCTCCAGGTCCTCGATGAGGCCCTTGACGTCGAGTTCCGCGCCGGACAGGTAGGAGTCCATCAGGGACTCGTCTTCGCTCTCCTGGATGATGGCCTCGATCAGCGCGCCGCGCGCCTCTGCTACCCGGTCCTCCTCCGCGGCCGGAATGTCAGCGTCGGTCCTGGTGCCGCTCGAGTAGTCGTAGAACCGCTGCGACAGCAGGCCGATCAGGCCCTGCACGTTGCCCTCCTCGCCGACCGGCAGGTAGAGGGGGGCCACCGACTCGCCGAACGCCTCCCGGCAGGCGGCGAGTGCCTCGTCGAAGTCGGCGCGCTGGTGATCGATCTTGGTAATGACTACGGCGCGCGGCGTGCCCGCCGCGGCGCACTCCTCCCAGAGCATCTTGGTGAGGCCGTCGACGCCGTCGGCGGCCGACACGGTGAAGAGCGCCGCGTCGGCGGCCCGCAGCCCGGCGCGCAGGTCGCCGGTGAAGTCCGCGTACCCCGGCGTGTCCAGGAGGTTGATCTTGATGCTTTCGTGCATGAAGGGCACCAGCGTCAGGTTGACCGAGCGCTGCTGCCGGATCTCGACCTCGTCGAAGTCGCTGACGGTGCTGCCATCCTCGACGCGGCCCTCGCGCTGGACAGTGCCAGTCGTGACGAGGAGGGCCTCTGCGAGGGTCGTCTTTCCTGCTCCTGAGTGGCCGACCAGCACCACGTTGCGCACGCTCCCGGGCTGGCCGGCCGCTGATGTCCGGCCGGCGGCTCCCGCAGCGTGAGGTTTGTCCGCCATTCGCGTCGCCTCCTGAAGTGCCTGTTTGAGGTTCGTACCCCGTTCCGTCTTAGTGTCGAAGCCGTGGCGTTCACTACCGCACGCCCAGCCTTTACCTGCTGGTCGCCGATCACAAGCCCTCTGACCGCAATGATTGCGGCAGGGATCCACCGCGAGATGGCACCCGAGCGGACCGCGAATTATCCGGAACCCACGGGAAACAGGCGTGTCGTCGGATCAGGGGTCGGCGCAGCTCGCTGGCCCAGGCCAGCCGGACGCTCAGCAGCCAACAGTAAGATCAACCCGCCATGCTCAAATTCCTGCGGCCTGCGATCGCGCGCGTCCTGAACCCGGTCGGCCAGCTGCTGGCCCGCACGCCGGTGACGCCGAACGCGCTGACGATCATCGGCACCATCGGGATGTCCGCGGGGGCGCTGTCGCTGTTCCCCACCGGACACCTGTTCGCCGGGGTGATGGTCTGCACTGGCTTCGTCCTCACCGACATGCTCGACGGCACCCTGGCCAGGATCAAGGGCACGACCGGCAACTTCGGCGCCTTCCTCGACTCCACCATGGACCGGATCGCCGACGCCGCGGTGTTCGCCGGCCTGGCCGCCTGGTTCGTGCTGGGCGGGCACGACAAGGTGCTGGCCGGGGTCGCGCTGTACTGCCTGGTCGCTGGTGCGCTCGTGTCCTACGCGAAGGCCCGCGCCGAGAGCCTCGGGCTGAAGTGCGACGTCGGCTTCGCCGAGCGCACCGAGCGGCTGCTCATCGCGCTCGTGTCGGCCGGACTGGCCGGGCTTGGCGTCCCGTATGTGCTGCCCATCGGACTATGGGTGCTGGCGGCGGCGAGCACGGTGACCTTCTTCCAGCGGGTCGTGGCCGCGCGGCGGTCCGCCGCCGAGCTGGCGGCAGGGACTGCCGAGAGTGCCGGTACCGGCGCCGCCGGTACTGGCGGTGCTGGCGGTGCTGGCGGTGCTGGCGGCGGCAGTGCTGCTGCTGCTGCGGCGCCGTCGGCGGGCGGTGCCGCCGGTGCGACGAGCACCTCGGCCGGGCAGAGTGCCCCAGCCGACGGTAGTTCCGTTGCGTCTGCGGTGGGCGTCAGCCGGGCCGCCACTACGCGACCCGGCACAGACCAGCGGGATGCCGCATCCGGGGGATGAGCGCATGCCGGGGCTGAAGGACAGACTCGTCGACGTCGGCTACGGCGCAGGCTGGCGGCTGGTGTGCCGTCTGCCAGAGCCGTGGATGGAGTGGCTTTTCCGTTTCGGCGCCGACGTTGCCTGGCGCCGTGAAGGTCCGCGTGTGCAGGCACTGGAGGCCAACCTGGTGCGCGTGCTCGGCGTGGATGTCGACGGCAAGGCACTACGCGCGGCGTCGCGTGCCGTCATGCGGCACTACGCTCGGTACTGGCTTGAGATCTTCCGGCTGCCGGTCATGCCCGCGGACCGGCTCGTCAACGGTCTGCTCGATCCGACCGACCAGATGAAGACGATCGTCGACATCCTGGCGGCCGGACGGGGCGTCGTTGCCGCGCTCCCGCATATGGGCAACTGGGACCAGGCCGGGGCGTGGTTCATCGCGCGGGGAGCGGGATCGCTCACGACCGTCATGGAACGGCTCAAGCCGGAGGCTGTCTACGAGCGCTTCGTCGCGTTCCGTGAGGGCTTGGGTATGGAAGTGCTACCTGCCAGCGGCGGCACGAGGCCGTTCGGGATACTGGCACAGCGGCTGCGAGCCGGAAAGTTCGTGGCGCTGCCCTGCGACCGCGATGTCACAGGCAGTGGTATCGAGGTGGAGTTCTTTGGCGAGAAGGCCAAGATGATGGCCGGGCCTGCCGCGCTTGCGGTGCAGACCGGCGCCGCCCTCGTGCCCGTGGTCCTCTGGTTCGCCGAGGACGGGCGGTGCGGCGTGCAGATCGGTGCCGAGATCGCGCAGCCCGCGACGGGCACCAGGCCACAGAAGGTAGCGGCGATGATGCAGGACGTTGCCGGGTTCTTCGAGCAGGGCATCAGCGAGCATCCGTACGACTGGCTGATGCTGCAGAAGGTATTCGTCGCCGACCTGGACGCGCAGCGGCAGGCCGCGGCACGCGACCGCGCCGCGGCCAACGGCCAGCTGGACGCGAGCGGCCTCGGTGACGTCGAACACGATGTGAGGATGCCATGAGGGTCGGCATCGTGTGCCCGTACGCCTGGGAGGTACCGGGCGGCGTGCGAGAGCATGTCAAAGGCCTGGCTGAAGCACTGATTGAGCTCGGTCACTACGTTTCGGTGATCGCTCCCGCGGACGACGACACGATCCTGCCCCCCTACGTCGTCGGGGCGGGCCGGGCCATGCCGGTGCCCTACAACGGCTCGGTCGCGAGGCTGTCGTTCGGCTTCCTGTCGGCGGGCCGCGTGCGGCGCTGGCTCAAGGACGGGAACTTCGACGTGCTGCACGTGCACGAGCCGGCCGCGCCGAGCCTGTCGCTGCTGGCATGCTGGGCCGCGGACGGCCCCATCGTCGCCACCATGCACGCCGCCCTGCCGCGGTCGCGCGCGCTGCACGCTGCCGGGCCGATCCTCGCCTCGGCGCTGGAGAAGATCAGCGGCCGGATCGCGGTCGCGGAGGCGGCCAGGCGCACGCTAGTTGAGCACATGGGCGGTGACGCCGTGCTCATCCCGAACGGCGTCAACGTGCGCCGCTATGAGAAGGCGGAGCCGCTGCCCGGATTCCCCGGTACCGGCGGCACGCTCGGCTTCCTCGGCCGGATGGACGAGCCGCGCAAGGGCCTGGACATCCTGCTGGCAGGGTTTAGCCTGCTGGCAGCCGAGCGCCCCGAGTTGCGCCTGCTGATAGCTGGCCGCGGCGATCCCGACGACGTGCTCTCCCAGGTGCCTGCGCCGTACCGGAATCGGGTGGTGCTCCTCGGCGAGGTGAGCGACGAGGACAGGGTGCGGATGCTGCACTCGGTTGACGTGTTCTGCGCGCCCAACACCGGCGGGGAGAGCTTCGGTTACGTGCTGGTCGAGGCGATGGCATCCGGCGCGCCGATTGTCGCTAGCGACATCGACGCGTTCCGCCAGGTGCTGCGCAACGGCAAGGCCGGCGAGCTGTTCGAGGTCGGCAACCCGGCGGGGCTAGCCGCAGCGGCGGGCCGGCTCCTCGACGATCCCGGCTACCGGGCGGTCCTCGCGACGGCAGCCTCGGCCGCGGTCCAGCAGCTGGACTGGTCGGTCGTCGCGCGCGACGTGGTCCGGGTGTATGAGGCGGTCGTGCCCGCGGCCCAGCAGGTGGCCATCGCGCTATGACCGCGGTGATTGTCCTCGTCATCGTCGGCGTGCTGGCGATGCTCGGGGTTTACGTCTCCTGGCGGGCCGGCCGGCTGGACCGGCTACACGCCAGGGTCGAGGCGGCCAGGTTTGCACTGGACGCGGCGCTGGTCCGGCGCAGTTCCGTCGCCCTGGAGCTCGCCTCGTCCGGACTGCTCGACCCGGCCACCAGCGTGCTGCTGGCCGGCGCCGCCCACGACGCAAGGGCCGCGGAGAACGGCAGGGAGATGCCGGAGAGCGACCTGACCAGGGCGTTGCGGGCGGTCTTCAGCCAGCCGGACTTCCGCGCCCTGCTGGCGGGCCGAGACGGTGCCGAGGAACTCCTCGCTGAACTGGAGAGCGCGGCCCATCAGGTGTTCCTGGCACGCAAGTTCTACAACGACGCCGTGGCCGCCACCGTGGCAGCCAGGCGGCGGTGGCTGGCCGTCGCGCTGCGGCTCGCCGGGCGCGCGCCGAAGCCCGAGTTCTTCGAGATCGATGACTCGCTGGTACCGGGCGGCGAGCCCGGCGGCCCGACCGCGGACATCCCGCACCTCACCAACTAACGCAGGCCGCGGTCGGCAGTGGCGACCCGGCCGCCAGCACCGCGGTGGTCGCATTGGTCTCCGGCCGACCCGGCCCGCAGCAGAGATGGGTGGAGATCGTCGTGCCGGGGGCGGACGCGTCGCCGCGCACCTGCGCCAGCAGGCGTGCTCGGCGCCTGGCAGCCGACCGCAGCCGGCGCTGCTACTGGGCAGCGAGTCGTAGCCGGTCACGGCGCCAACTGCTACCATATTTCGTGGGCAGGGAGGATAGCGCTTCTCCACGTTCCAGGGAAGCACTACGGCGTGGCGCACCCGTTCTGGTGCTGCCCGCAGTCCGCCGCGGGTCGGTTCGCTGCAGCCACCTGCGATCAAGTCACCGTCACCTGAGCAAGTGAGGTTTGTCGTGTCCATCCAGAATGCACCTAGCGGTTCCGAGCACCCGGCCAGTGCCGAGGCGGCGGCAGTGAAGGGCACGAGCCGGGTCAAGCGCGGCATGGCCGACATGCTCAAAGGCGGCGTGATCATGGACGTCGTTACCTCCGAGCAGGCCAAGATTGCCGAGGACTCCGGCGCGGTTGCCGTGATGGCGCTGGAGCGGGTGCCCGCCGACATCCGCGCCCAGGGCGGTGTCGCGAGGATGAGCGACCCGGACATGATCGACTCGATCATCTCCGCCGTGTCCATCCCGGTGATGGCCAAGTGCCGGATCGGCCACTTCGTCGAGGCTCAGGTGCTCCAGGCCATCGGCGTCGACTACATCGACGAGTCCGAGGTGCTGACGCCCGCCGACGAGGCGTTCCACGTGGACAAGTGGGCCTTCACGGTGCCGTTCGTCTGCGGTGCCACCAACCTGGGTGAGGCACTCCGCCGGATCACCGAGGGGGCGGCGATGATCAGGTCGAAGGGCGAGGCCGGCACCGGCAACGTGATCGAGGCGACGCGGCACATGCGGTCGATCCGTGGCGATATCCGTCGGCTGTCGACCCTGTCCGCGGACGAGCTGTACACCGCCGCCAAGGACCTGCAGGCGCCGTACGAGCTGGTGGTCGACGTCGCGGCGGCCGGGAAGCTGCCGGTGGTGCTGTTCACCGCGGGTGGCATCGCCACGCCAGCCGACGCGGCGATGATGATGCAGCTGGGTGCCGAAGGCGTGTTCGTGGGGTCGGGCATCTTCAAGTCGGGCGACCCGGCGGCCAGGGCAGCGGCGATCGTCAAGGCCACCACGTTCCACGATGACCCGGACGTGATCGCGAAGGTGTCCCGCGGTCTCGGCGAGCCAATGGTCGGCATCAACCTGGACACCCTGGCGCCGGAACAGCGCTACGCCGGCCGCGGCTGGTGATGAGCGCGGGCCCGAGCGTGCCGCCGGTCCGTCCCGCGGTGGGCGTGCTGGCGCTTCAGGGGGACGTGGTCGAGCACCTGCGTGCGCTGCGCGAGGCGGGTGCGGAACCGGTAGCCGTGCGCCGGCCGGACGAGCTCGACGGTGTCGACGGCCTCATCATCCCCGGTGGCGAGTCGACCACGATGTGGAAGCTGATCGACATCTTCGGCCTGGCCGAGCAGCTGCGTAAGCGCATCCACGGCGGCATGCCAGTATTCGGCTCGTGCGCTGGGCTCATCATGCTCGCCGACCGGCTGCCTGACCCCGCGTCGGGTCAGGAGACGCTCGGCGGCATCGACATGACTGTCCGCAGGAACGCGTTCGGCCGGCAGGTTGACTCGTTCGAGCGCGACCTTGAGGTGGCGGGCCTGGACGGGCCGCCATACCGGGCTATCTTCATCCGAGCTCCGTGGGTCGAAGAAGTCGGCTCCGGCGTCGAGGTGCTCGCGACCGACCCCGGCACGGGTAGGATCGTCGCCGTTCGCCAGGGCCGGGCGCTGGCCACCTCGTTTCATCCCGAGCTCACCCCGGACCGGCGCGTCCACCAGATGTTTGTCAACATGGTGAGGGACCAGGCATGAGCGGCCACTCCAAGTGGGCAACCACCAAGCACAAGAAGGCGCTGGTCGACGCCCGTCGCGGCAAGCTGTTCGCCAAGCTGATCAAGAATGTCGAGGTCGCGGCGCGCAGCGGCGGACCGGATCCGACCGGCAACCCCACGCTGTATGACGCTGTGCAGAAGGCGAAGAAGAACTCGGTTCCGAACGAGAACATCGACCGGGCGATCCGGCGCGGTGGCGGCCTCGAGGCCGGCGGGGCGGCCTACGAGTCGATCACCTACGAGGGCTACGCGCCCGGCGGCGTTGCCGTGCTGGTTGAGGCGCTGACCGACAACCGGAACCGGGCGGCGTCCGACGTCCGCGTCGCGTTCACCCGAAACGGCGGCTCCATGGCGGACGCCGGATCGGTGTCCTACCTGTTCAGTCGCCGCGGCGTGGTCATCGTGCCCAAAGCCGTGGGCGTCACCGAGGATGACGTGCTCGCGGCCGTGCTGGATTCGGGCGCGGACGAGGTCAACGACCTGGGCGAGTCGTTCGAGGTGATCAGCGCGCCCGGCGACCTGGTCGCCGTGCGCTCGGCGCTGCAGAGCGCCGGCCTCGATTATGAGTCAGCGGAGCGCCCGTTCCTGCCCTCGGTCGAGATCGACCTGGATGAGGACAACGCCAGGAAAGTGTTCAGGCTCATCGAGGCGCTCGAGGACTCCGACGACGTTCAGGACGTGTACGCGAACTACAAGGTCTCCGACGACATCATGGAAAAGCTCGGGTGACGTCCTGACCGGCATCCAGGTCCGACCGCTCGGCCCCGGCGACGATCTCGACGCGGAACTTGACCTGCGGCGGCGTGCCTTCGGGCCGGTTTCCGACGCGGACCTGCCCGGCTGGCTCGACCGCGCCCGGCGCATCGTGGCGGCGGGCGCGACATTCGGCGCCTTCGACGGCGGCCGGCTGGTCGGCAGCGCCCGGTATCACGTCATGCGGCAGTGGTGGCACGGGCGGTCGATGCCGATGGCGGGCGTGGCGGGCGTGAAGGTCGCCCCGGAGGCACGCGGCCGGGGCATCGGAACCGCGATCATGACCAGCATGCTCGGCGAAGTCGCCGAGCGGGGGTACCCGGTCTCGGCGCTGTATCCGGCGACCGCACCGCTGTACCGGTCGTTCGGCTGGGAGATCGCCGGTGGCCAGTACGAGACCGTGCTGCCCACCAGATCGCTGGCCGCGCTGCTGCGGCCCGACGAATCCGTCCCGCCGGGCCAGAGCGAGCCGGCTGCGCCACGCCGGGCCGCGCCGGACGACGCCTCGGCCGTCATCGACGTCATCGGTCTGGTGCACGCCAGCCTTCGGCACTGCGGGCCGAACACGCGGGAGCCCTGGGAGTGCCGCGACTGGCTCGACGACCCTGGCAACTTCGCTTATCTCGCGGCCGACGGCTTCCTCAGCTACCGCTGGGCGCGGGGCGGCGAGGAGATAGCGGTCGAGCAGTTCATTGCGGCCTCCGCTGCTACCGCCCGCGCGTTCTGGCAGATCCTCGCCTCGCATGGCACGATCGCCAGTCGGCTGCGGGCCTGCCTTGCGCCCGATGACCCGGTGCACTGGCTGACCAGGGAGCCGGACGCGCGGACCCACCGCACCGGGTCCTGGATGCTGCGGATCGTGGACGCTCCGGCCGCGATAGCTGCCCGCGGCTTTCCGGCGACGGTCACGGTATCTGTCCCGCTGGAGATCAGCGATGCGGCCCGACCGGCGAACGCTGGCCGCTGGCGGCTCCAGGTTGCCGGTGGCCACGGCAACCTGCAGGCGGCTGGTGACGATGCGGCCCGCCCGCTTCGCCTCGGTGCGCGCGGCCTGGCGGCCCTGTTCGCCGGCGCCGGGACCGGCGCGCTGCGGCTTGCCGGGCTAGCCGCTGGCGGCGACCCGGCCACCGACGAAGCGCTCGACGCCGCCTTCGCCGGAACGGCGTTCCTGATCGAGAACTGGTAACCAGGCAGTCCGGATCACCGCGGTCTGCGAGCGGAACGCAGCTGCCGGGTCTTGCTGCGCGCAGTCGGCGCGCCGCCGTCACAACCGGGCGGTGCACCAGTAGTGTTGCCGAACAGGTGTTCGTAGCCCTGATGTTGGCGGTCGGCAAGCTGGATGGTGGCGGATGCGCGTGCTCGGCGTCGATCCAGGCCTGACCCGCTGCGGGATCGGGGCTATCGACGGTGCGCCGGGCCAGGCGCTGCGGCTGGTGGGCACCGGGGTGAT
>Ga0187783_10003742_pt1 | contig 11216 bp, 9 predicted proteins | sample 1015_SJ02_MP02_2_FD_132471 | JGI IMG/M metagenome (GOLD analysis project Ga0187783, IMG submission 132471) | Tropical peat soil microbial communities from peatlands in Department of Meta, Colombia - 1015_SJ02_MP02_20_MG | ecosystem: Environmental > Terrestrial > Soil > Wetlands > Peat | place... | reverse complement strand
GTCGGGCGCAGCCAGCCGCCCGAGCTCAACCACAAGCTCGACGGCTCCCCGGGGTCGCTGTACGACGTCTACATCCCGAAGGGCATGACCGCCGAGAACGTGACCGAACGCTGCAACGTCAGCCGCGAGGCCCAGGACGAATGGGCCGTGATCTCCCAGTCGCGGGCGGTCGCCGCCGTGCAGAGCGGTCACTTCGCCAAAGAGATCGTGCCCGTGACCGTGCCGGCTCATACCGAGACCGACAAGGAGGGCAACGAGGTCGAGCTCCCCGAGACCGTCGTCAGCAATGACGACGGCCCACGGCCCGGCACGACGATGGAGGTGCTCGCCAAGCTCAAGCCCGCCTTCAAGGAGGGCGGCTCGGTCACCGCGGGCAACTCGTGTCCGCTCAACGACGGGGCCGCGGCGCTCTTGATCATGAGCGACGAGAAGGCGGCCCAGCTAGACCTCCAGCCGCGCGCGCGCATCATCGCGTCGACCGTCGCCGCCATCCGCCCCGAGATCATGGGCCTCGGTCCGATCCCGGCGATCCAGAAACTGCTCGCCGACACCGGCATGAAGATGAGCGACATCGACGTGGTCGAGATCAACGAGGCGTTCGCGGCCCAGATCGTGCCCTGCAAGCAGGATCTCGACATCGACGAGGAGAAGCTCAACCCGTTCGGCGGCGCGATCGCGCTCGGTCACCCCTTCGGCATGACCGGCGCGCGCATCATGACGACGCTGCTCAACGACCTCGAGACGCGCGACCAGACGCTCGGCATCGAGTCGATGTGCGTCGCCGGCGGCCAGGGGATGGCGATGCTCGTCGAACGCCTGAGCTAGCTGTAGTCCCTGAGCACGTCCTGGCCCGCTCCGGGCCGGCCGCCCGCAGCTTTGCTAGCGCGGCGCCATGCGCAGCGCGCCGTCGAGCCGGATGGTCTCGCCGTTGAGCATGCGGTTCTCGACGACGTGACAGGCGAGCTGGGCGTACTCGGCCGGTTGGCCCAGACGCTGGGGATAGGGGACGCCCGCGCCGAGCTTGTCGCGCGCCTCCTGGGGCAGCGCGGCGAGCAGCGGCGTGTCGAACAGCCCCGGGGCGATCGTGTTCACGCGGATCCCGTACTGGGCCAGATCGCGGGCCGCCGGCAGCGTCATCCCGACCACGCCGCCCTTTGAGGCCGAGTAGGCGATCTGGCCGACCTGGCCCTCGAAGGCGGCCACCGATGCCGTGTTCACGCACACGCCGCGCTCGCCGTCCTCCAGCGGCTGGTTGGCGATCATCGCGCTGGCCGCCAGGCGCATCAGGTTGAACGTGCCGACCAGGTTGATCGCGATGATCGTCTCGAACGGCAGCAGCGGGTGCGGCCCCTTGGAGCCGGCGACCTTCTGCGCCCAGCCGGTGCCCGCGCAGGCCATCGCGATGCGCACGCCGTCCTCGGCGGCGCCCGCACGGTCGACGGCGGCCTGTACCTGGTCCTCCTCGCGCACGTCGCAGGCGACGAATGCGATGCCGAGCTCAGCGGCGAGCGCCTCGCCCTTCTCGGCGTTTACGTCGGCGATCGTCACGACCGCCCCGCGCGCGTGAAGCGCGCGCGCCGTCGCCTCGCCGAGCCCCGACGCGCCGCCGGAGACGATTGCCGCTGAGCCCTCGATCCGCACAGCTGCGCTGGCGCTAGGAGAGCTCGGCGCGCCGCGACAGCGTGAGCGCGAACAGCCCGTCGGGATCGGTCAGCCAGCGCACGAGCGACAGCCCCGCCGTCGCGAGGTCGCCCTCGAGGCGCTCGGGGGTGAACTTCGCGCTGATCTCGGTGCGCAGCTCCTCGCCGGCGTCGAAGTGCACGCAGAGGTCCAGCTCGCGCACGAGCGTCGTGTGCTCGCGGCGGGACCGCAGCCGCATCTCGATCCACTCGTGCTCGCGATCGAACAGCGCCACGTGCTCGAAGTCGTCGGGGTCGAAGTCGGCGTCGAGCTCGCGGTTGAGCACGCGCAGCACGTTGCGGTTGAACTCCGCGGTAACCCCCTGCGCGTCGTCGTAGGCCGCCTCGAGCACGTTGGGGTCCTTGACCAGGTCGGTTCCCATCAGCAGGTGGTCACCGGGTCCGAGCAGATGCGCGATCTCGCGCAGCACGCGGCGGCGGCTGCCTGGCGGGAAGTTGCCGATCGTGCCACCGAGGAAGGCGACGATGCGTGGCCCGGTGGCGGGGGGGACGCGGTCGAGATGTCGCTCGAAGTCGCCGATCACCCCGTGCACTTCGAGGCCCGGGTACTCGCCGGTGAGCTCGCGCGCGCAGGCGCGCACCATGCTCTCGGTCACGTCGACGGGCACGTAGCGCCGCAGCGTGCCGGCGGTGTGCAGCGCATCGAGCAGCACGCGCGTCTTGGCGGCGGTGCCCGAGCCGAGCTCGACGAGCTCGACGGCCGCGGTCAGCCGCGCGATCTCGTCCGCCGACTGCGTCAGGATCGTGCGCTCGGCACGGGTCGGGTAGTACTCGGGCAGCTCGCAGATGCGGTCGAACAGCTCGGCGCCGCGCGAGTCGTAGAAATGCTTGGGCGGGAGCTCCTTGAACGGGCGCGTGAGCCCGTCTAGCACGTCCTCGGCGAGCGAGCGCTCCTCGGCCTCGCCAAGGTGCGACTCGATCCGGATCGCCGGCTTCTCGAGCGCCTCGCTTGTCGTCAGCGGCTCCATCAGGCCTCCCAGTCGGCTGGCACGCTAGCGCAGATCGCGCCGCGCATCGTCGCCGACCGCTCAGCCCGGATCTGTGGCCAGGCGCAGACCCGCGAATATCTGCCGACGCTCGGGCAGGTCCCAGTTGCGGAACGTGAGCGTGCCCACGCGCGGATGCGTCGCCCACGAGCCGCCGCGCAGCACGCGGTAGGCGTCGCCGAAGAAGACCTCCGAGTACTCGCGGTAGGGGTGGGCGGTGAACCCCGGGTAGCCACCGAAGCACGTCGATGTCCACTCCCACACCCGCCCGATGTCGCGTAGTGGGCTGTCGGGCAGGCGCGCGGCCCGCTCCCACTCGGCCTCTGTCGGCAGGCGCGCGCCGCGCGCGCGCGCGAACGCGTCAGCCTCATACCAGCTGACGTGGCACACGGGGGCGTCGGGGTGCGCGGCCGCGATCGATGGGTCCTGCGCGACCTGCTGCTGCTGTCGCCAGGCCCATCCCCGGGGCGACCACAGCTCGGGACGCCCGTAGCCTCCCTCGGCGGCGAAGCGCATCCACATCCCTGCCGTCACCGGCTGGCGCGCGATCTGAAAGGCGCCCAAAGTGAGCGCGTGCGCCGGTCGCTCGTTGTCGTATGAGAACTGTCCCGAGGGCGCGCCCATCTCAAACGTCCCGGCCGGGACGTCGAGCCACGCCTGCGCGTCGGCCAGGGTGGGCGGGCCCTGCAGCGGGCGGCCAGCCGCCTTTCGGTCCTCGTCGGCGAGCAGCCCGGCGAGCGCGAGCGTCTGGCGCATCGTCTCGGTGTGCTGCAGCTCGTGGCGCCGCACCATCTCGTAGATCACGCCGTCGCCCAGCCCGCGCCCGGTGATCACCTCGATGCTGCGTGCCCGCACCTGCTCGAGGTAGGCGAGCGCGTCGTTGACGCCGAGCGCGTCGATCTCCCCGCGCACGGCTCGCGGTGTCTCGAACGCGTCGTAGGAGGCCGCGAGCTCTGGGCGCAGCAGCGCACGCTCGCCGTGGCGATGCACGAGCCACAGGTCCTCGTAGGCCGCGATGTGCCCGAGGTCCCACACGAGCGGGCTCATGATCGGCGAGTGCACGCGCGTCAGCAGCTCCTCGCCGAGCGGCGCCACCAGCGCGAGCGTCCTCGCACGCACCTCGTCGAGCTCGGCCAGGGCCTGCTCCGGGCTCGGCACGGTGCTGCTCGCGGTGGTCGCAGGCGCGGTGGCCATAGGACTCCGGCTACTGTATGACCTCGCGTGCCGGTCGCGGCGCAACCGCGGTCGCGGCACGCGCACGGCGCCGCGCGTCGAGTCACGCGCGAGGCCGCCGGCCGATCGGCGCAGCGCGACGGTCGATCAGTGTCTCGGCGCCGGCGGACAGGCCGCGTCGTCGACGATCACCGTCAGGCGCTCGCGGGCCAGCAGGCTCGCCGGGACGTGCTCTGTGGGCTGGGCGAGCATCGCGCTGACAGCGTCGGCCTTGCTCGCGCCGGTCGCGAGTAGCAGGCAGCGTCGCGCCGCGCGCAGGACTGCGAGGCTGAGCGTGATGCGCTCCGGCGGCGGCTTGGGCGAGTCGCTCACGCCCAGACACAGCTCGCCCTCGTCGGCCCGCAGCGTCGCGGCGCCCGGGAACAGCGAGGCCACGTGACCGTCGGGGCCGATGCCGAGCACGATCAGGTCGAGCACGGGCAGCGCCCCGTCGTGGCCGAGCGGCGCATGCTCGTTCAGCGCGCGCGCATAGCGCGCCGCGCCGTCGGCGGGGCCGAGCTCGCCCTCCATGCGGTGGACGCGCTCGGGCGCGATCGCGGCCGGACCGAGCAGCGTGTCTGTCACCATCCGGAAGTTGCTGTCGGAGTCCTCGGGATCCACGCAGCGCTCGTCCGCAAACCAGATCTCGACGTCGTCAAAGCCGTCGAGCTCATGGGCGAGCAGCTCGTAGGTTCGCCGGGGGGTGTTGCCGCCGCTCAGCGCAGCGTGTGCGACGCCGCGTGCGTCGCGAGCCTGCCGCAGCGCGCGTGCGATCTCGGCAGCGGCGCGCTGGGACGCCGTCTCGGCGTCGGCGACGGCGGTGAGCGTGGTCATCGGGGCGCTCGCTCAGAGCGGACGTGAGGTGCGATCCCGCTCACGGCAGCAGCGCGTGGGCCGCCATCAGCGCGGGCGTATAGGTGGGATCGCGCAGCAGGGCCTGGCGGATGCCCTCGCCGAGGATGCCGGCCTCCCCGCGGGAAGCGCCGAGCACCGTCCACGTCCGCTCGTGGCCGTCGGGCTCGCGTCGGTGCGCGCGCAGCCCACCGGTGCCGCGGTCCAGGCGCACGAGCAGATCCGAGCAGCTGCGCAGCTCCACGCCGGCAAGCCCCGGGACGGGCATCGTCGGGTCGACTTCGAGGCGCAGCGCGATCTCACGACCACCTCCACCGTCGCCGTCGCGGAGCTTGTCTGCGGCGGGGCGGGCGCTGCCCATGAGCACGCCGCCATCCCCGCCCGTGTCGATTTCCGAGCGCTCCAATTGCCAGTGCAGGCGCGAGGCCAGCCAGCCGATGAGCAGCATCGCCGCGACGGTCGAGGCGGGATGATGGCGCACGGTCACGCCGCACAGCGAGGAGAGCCCCGAGCGCCGAGCGAGGGGGTGAAACGTGCCCGCGATTCGCTCGCGCCAGGGGGTCGAGCGCAGCCATGCCAGGTCGACGACGTAGACCTCCTCGGACAGGCGCGTCGCGCGGTCGATCGCGTCGCGCCAGACGGGCTCCTCGATCGAGTCGACCAGTGCGGCCTGCCCGAGCCCGAGCAGCGCGGCGAGCGCCTCGTGGTGGCCGTGGGGCGACCACAGCAGCGTCGGCAGGTCGCTCACGACGAGCGGGTCGGCGATCGTCGCCAGATCGTCGAGGTGGCGATCACCGATCTCGACGATGACCGTCTCGCGCAGCGGCGTGACAGCGTCGGGCCTGGGATCCTCGTCGGACGCTATCGACACGACCGCGTCCAGGCTCTCGCGGCGCGGCTCGTGCGATAGCACGACCGTGCGCGACGCGTGATAACGGCCCACGCCGCGCAGGCGGTTGGCCACCTCGCCGCTCCACGCGTGCTCGACGAACACGATCATGTTGAGCACGCGCGCCGGCACGTAGCCGGCGTTCTCGCCGTGGCGCGCGATCAGCAGCTCCCGCAGCGCGTCGGCGATCGCGTCGGGCGTCGTGTCGTGCTCGCTCCAGACGGCATCGCTCACCGCCGGCAAGTCGCGTCCTCCATGCTCGCGGGGCGCGGCGGGCCTAGATCGCTCGCCACGCGTCTCCCTCGAGAAGGATGTCGTTCGCCTCGGTCGGCCCTTGGGAGCCCGCTTCATAGCTCGGCAGCTGACCGGGCGTCTGCGCCCAGGTGGCGAGCACCGGATCGCAGATCTCCCACTGGGCCTCGACCTCGTCATTGCGCGTGAACAGCGTGGGGTCGCCGCGCATCGCATCGGTGATCAGCCGCTCGTAGGCCTCGGGCGATTGCGACAGGAACGAGGTGCCATACAGGAACTCCATGTTCACCGGGCGGATGCTCATGCGCGTGCCGGGGATCTTCGCCCCGAGCTGGAGCGTCACGCCCTCGTTGGGCTGGACGGTGAGGATCAGCTGGTTTGGCTGTACGCCCAGCGAGCCGTCCTGGCTGAAGGCGAGGTGGGGGACCGGCTTCAGCGTGACGGCGATCTCGGTCACCTTGCGCGCCAGGCGCTTGCCGGCGCGCAGGTAGAACGGCACGCCGGCCCAGCGCCAGTTGTCGACCTCAAGGCGCAGCGCGGCGTAGGTCTCGGTGATCGAGTCCGACGGTATGTCGGGCTCTTCGAGGTAGCCGACCACGTCCTCGCCGCCGACGTGCCCGGCGGCATACTGCGCGCGCACGGCCATCTCGCCGATCTGCTCGGGGACGGGCGCGGGGATGGCGTGCAGGACCTTGACCTTCTCGTTGCGCACCTCTTCGGCGGTGAAGCTCCCCGGCGGCTCCATCGCGACGTGGCAGAGCAGCTGGAGCATGTGGTTCTGGATCAGGTCGCGCAGCGCACCGGCCTTGTCGTAGTAGGCGGCGCGGCCTTCGATGCCGATGTCCTCGGCGGCGGTGATCTGCACGTGGTCGATGTAGTTGCGGTTCCACAGCGGCTCGAACATGCCGTTGGCGAAGCGAAACGCGAGCATGTTCTGGACGGTCTCCTTGCCCAGGTAGTGGTCGATGCGGAACACCTGGGACTCGTCGAACACGCTCAGCACGCGGTGGTTGAGCTTGCGCGCCTCCTGCAGCGAGGTACCGAACGGCTTCTCGATGATCACGCGCACCTCGGTGTTGGAACGCCGCGACAGCCCGCTCCCACCGAGCTGGCCGACGATCACCTCGAAGAAGGACGGCGCGGTCGAAAGGTAGAAGGCTCGGTGCAGCCGTTCGCCCGCCTGCTCGTCGAACCCGTCGAGCACCTCTCCGACCTTGGCGTACATCGCGCTGTCGTCGAACGTGCCGGGCACGTAGCGCACGTCCTCGAGCAGGCGCTTTAGCACCTGATCGTCTGGCGTGCGCCGGGAATAGGCGCGGATCGCCTGCTCGCACTCGGCGCGGTAGTCGGCGTGCTCCTTTTCTTTGCGCGACACGCCCACGAGCTGAAAGCGCTCGGGCAGCGCGCCGTCGTGGGCGAGGTTGTAGATCGCCGGGAGCAGTTTGCGCCGCGCCAGATCGCCCGTCGCACCGAAGATCACCAGCGTCGTGGGTGCGACCGGCTGGCGCTCGAGCCCCGCGACGAGCGGGTTCCGCGGCTCGGCTACGACCGTCGCGCTCATCCGCCGCCCACGACTAGCCCGCGGCCCGCTTGGCGGTCGCCTTGGCACGCGGGGAGCGCTTGCGCGCGGCCTTCGATGCCTTGGCCCCCTTGCCCGCGCCCTCGTTAACCGCGGGCGCGCTCTTGACGGCGTGCCCGCCGAACTGGTTGCGCAGCGCGGCCAGCACGCGATCGGCGAAGTCGCCGTTGCCGCGGGACTGTAGGCGCGCATACAACGACGCGGTGATGACCGGCGTGGGCACGTCGTGGACCGTCGCGTCGGCGATCGTCCAGCGGCCCTCGCCGGAGTCCTCGGTGTAGCCCTCGATCGCGCCGAGGTCGTTGCCGTCGGCCTCGAAGGCGCGCGCCGCCAGTTCACACAGCCAGGAGCGCACGACCGAGCCCTGACCCCAGAGGTGGGCGATGCGCGCGTTGTCGAGCTCATACTCGCACTTGTCGAATACTTCAAACCCCTCGGCGTAGGACTGCATCAGCCCGTACTCGACGCCGTTGTGGACCATCTTCACGTAGTGACCGGCGCCGGAGGGGCCGAAGCGCAGCCAGCCACGATCGCCGATCACCGCCCGGCTTGCGTCGTTTGTCTCGGGTGCCAGCACGTCGAGGATCGGCGCCAGCCGGCGCACCGCTTTCTGCGGGCCGCCGACCATCATGCAGTAGCCGACCCCGAGCCCCCACACGCCGCCGGACACGCCCACGTCCACGTACTCGATGCCGCGTTTCTTCAGCCCCACCGAACGGCGCTTGTCGTCGGTCCAGCGCGAGTTGCCGCCGTCGACGATCATGTCGCCGCGCTGCAGCAGCTCGGCAAGCGCATTCACCGTCTCCTCCGTGGGGCCGCCCGCGGGCACCATGATCCACACGATGCGGGGCGCGCGCAGGCGTTTGACCAGCCCCTTGAGCGAGCCGGCGCCGGTGGCGCCGTTCTTGACCGCCTGCTTGACGGCCTTGTCGTCGAAGTCGAAGGCCACAACCTCGTGGTCGGAGTCACGGCGAATGCGATGCACCATGTTGCCGCCCATCTTCCCCAGTCCGACAAAACCGATCTGCGTCATCTAGAAGAGCTCCTTGATCGTCTGTGTCAACTCGTGCACCGACGCAGCCGGGTCGTCTCCGGAGAGTCGGACCCGCTCCGCCGGCAGGCCGAGGTCGCGCAGCGTCTGCAGGTCGCCGATCGCCTGAGCGTTCTCGAGCGTGGTGAACGTGTACGGCTGGCCCGGTATGTCGACGTCCTTCGGGCCGTCGTGCAGCAGCTGCAGAAAGCGCCCCGTCTTGGGCCCGCCCTTGTGGAACTGCCCGGTGGAGTGCAGGAAGCGCGGGCCGTAGCCGAACGTCGGGTCGCCTTCGTCGCCGCCCGCAGCGTCGTGCGCAGCTCCGCGATGGCCGCGTCGAAGCTCGGCGTGGGCTGGACGTAGCCCATCAGCGCGACGTAGCTGGGTGGACGCGCATCGACGAGCAGCGACCTCAGCGCCTGCTCGTCGGCGTCGGCGACCCCGGGTAGGGTGCCATCGGCGCGGTAGCCGTCGAGCACCCGGTTGGTCGCGTCCTTGGCCTGCTGTACGTTGGGCTGGTCGAAGGGGTTGATCTGAAGGCCCCAGCCGGCCACCGCGACCGCCAGCTCGGCGAGCAGGAAAACCCATCCGAGATCTGCCGGCCCACCCGTCGGGACGGTGATCACCTGGTGCCCGGCCTCGGCGTAGGCGAGGCGCTGGGCCACGCGCGCATCCCCCGCCAGCCTGACCTTGGCGTCCACCGCCGACCGCAGCGAGACCGGGATGCGAGCCTCGACGGTGCCAGCGCGGACGTGCACGCCACGATCGTAGTGGGCACGCCGCTGGTGTACGTTGTCGGCGCTGCGGGCCCGTCCCGCCAGCGCGAGGCGCCCGGCCGCGGCTGGGGCCCGACAGAAGCTGTTTGACGACAAGTTGGCACCAGACCCCACCCACCAGCGACCGGACCGAAACCTGGCACTCGAGCTCGTCCGCGTGACCGAGGCCGCCGCCCTGGCCACGGCGCCGCGCGTCGGTCAGGGGGACAAGGAGGCTGCCGACCAGGCCGCCGTCGACGGCATGCGCCACATGCTGCACTCGATCGAGATGGACGGCATCGTCGTGATCGGCGAGGGGGAGAAGGACGAGGCCCCGATGCTCTACAACGGCGAGCAGATCGGCGACGGCTCCCCGCCGCAGGTCGACATCGCCGTCGATCCGCTCGAGGGCACGACGCTCGCGGCCAACGGCATGTCCAACGCCCTCGCGGTCATCGCGCTGTCCGCGCGCGGCACGATGTTCGACCCCGGTCCCTGCGTGTACATGGAGAAGATGGCCGGCTCGCCCGAGATCGCCGACGTGCTCGACCTCGACCGCCCGCTGTCTGAGACCGTCTCGCTCGTGGCCGAGCACAAGGGCTGCGAGATCAGCGACGTGATGGTGGTGGTGCTCGATCGCCCTCGCCACGAGCACGGGATCGCCGAGATTCGCGACGCCGGGGCGCGTGTGCGGCTGATCCCCCACGGCGACGTCTCGGCGGCCTTGCTCGCGGTCACCGAGCGCTCGCCCGTGGATCTGCTCTGGGGCATCGGCGGCACGCCCGAGGGCGTGATCTCGGCGGCGGCGGTCAAGTGCCTGGGCGGGCAGCTGCTCGGGCGCCTGTGGCCACGCGACGACGCCGAGCGCAAGGCGGCGCTCGACGCCGGCTACGATCTCGCGCGCGTGCTCACGCGTGACGACCTCGTCGCGGGCGAGGACGTGTTCTTCTCGGCCACCGGCGTCACCGATGGCGACGTGCTCGAGGGCGTCCGCTATCCCAGTGCGGGCGGCGCGAGCACCGAGTCGCTCGTGATGCGCACGCGCTCGGGCACCGTGCGACGCATCCGCGCCACGCACGATCGCGCCAAGCTCGCCGCGCTGCGACGGTGAGGGCAGCGGCGCTACGGCGCCGCGCCCGGCGCGCCGGCGGTACCGGTCAGCGCGCCCACGCGCGACTCGGCGAGGTCCAGGCGCGCCAACGAGCGCAAGAAACCGCGCGTGATCAGCACGTGGATGCGTGACTGCGTCAACCCGTAGAAGCGTCGACCGAGCCCCGAGGCGATCGCCGGGTAGAAGCCGGCGACCTCGACCTCGACATGCAGGTGCAGCGCCGGGTCCTCGGCGCGCTCCTCGTTGCGGTGGGACGCGCCGGGTGCGTCAGGCGCATCGAGCCGGCGCACGTCGATCTGCAGGTAGCCGCGCCCGCCGCGACCGCGCCTGGCGACGAGCAAGCCTCGCTCGATGCGCCACCGCACGAGCCCGTGCCGAGCGTCCATCTCGTACTCGGGCGCGGCGAACGTGAGCAGCTTCAGCGGGCTCGCGAGCAGCACCAGCGAGCGTTCGGCAGGGCTGTAGCGCACACGCACGAGCCCGAGCGTGACCCGCGTCAGAAAGCGCCAGTACGTGCGCGCCAGCCGCTCGAGGTTCGCCGGCAGCCAGAGCTCGCGCAGCGTCGCGCCCGGAAGTCGCAGGTCGGCGGCCTGGATCGAGCGCACCGCGCCCGTGCTCGCGTCTTCGTCGGTGCGGTCCTGCAGGTTGGTGATCGTCGCCACCCCCATGGCTCATGGCAGGCTATCCCTGCGGCGCGGACGATCCGTGGTCCCGATCTGCTGAGATTGAGCGGTGGACGACGTGCTCACGCCCCGGGCCGCCCATCGACTTCAGCGTGCCGCCCAGGCGGCACAGGAGCTCAGCGACACGCTCTGGGAGGCGCTGCGCGATGAGCTGTCAGACCCCCGTG
>Ga0187783_10003741_pt1 | contig 11219 bp, 8 predicted proteins | sample 1015_SJ02_MP02_2_FD_132471 | JGI IMG/M metagenome (GOLD analysis project Ga0187783, IMG submission 132471) | Tropical peat soil microbial communities from peatlands in Department of Meta, Colombia - 1015_SJ02_MP02_20_MG | ecosystem: Environmental > Terrestrial > Soil > Wetlands > Peat | place... | reverse complement strand
TGGATCGTGTCGCCACGGAAGTCGCGGAGAAAGTCGGCATGCTTTTCCAAGACCACGACGCTCAGGCCGGCGCGCGCAAGCAAAAATCCAAGCATCATCCCGGCCGGTCCGCCCCCCGCGATACAACATCGGACCGTCAAGGCCTGTGACGGCAGGGCGTCTTGCTGAACCATTGAAAGCTCCCATTGCGACCTTGAACGCAAATTAGAGCCATCCACTATTCTCGATCCTTTGCCGGGCCGAAATGCGGGGCCTGCTCAGGATAGCTCTGCCTGACGTCAAGAATTTCGGAAACTGAGTTACTTGCTACCCGCTCCTGCATCAGTGTTGCGATCCGGATCAGGTCTCAAGGCCGGTCGGCACGTTCTTATTTTCGCTTTGGATCTTCAGTCCGGCTCCAAGTGCGGTGGTCTCCAGAAGCGCGGCAAAATCCTGCTGCAGATACCGGTCGGGATCCGGCTTGAGCGAGGCCGCGCCGAAATGCTGCTGCAACTGCTCGCGAACGGTGGCTGTGACCGGCATAGGGACATCGAATTCGTGGCCGAGTGCCAGTCCAAGATCGAGATCCTTACGCAGCAATTCGGGAGTGAATGTTGTCGTCCAATCAAGATTGACCAGGGCCGGCGACTTGTAGCGGGTAAAGATCGAACCCATCACGCTGTTGTTGATGAACGCCAGAAAATCCGACCTCGCAATCCCAGCCTTGTTCGCCAGAATGGTGATCTCGGCCAGATTCTGGATCACCACACCGAGCAAAACATTGTGGGCTATCTTGCAGATTCGGGCGAGTTCGCCTTCGCCCACATAGGAAACGCCCCGCGGAGCGAAGGTCTCGATAAGAGACTGGACGCTGCGGCACGCCTGCTCGGGTCCGGATAACACGGCGGAGAGCTGGCCGGCCTTCACACACTTGCCATTGCCGCTGACCGGTGCCGCGACGAACGCGGCACCGAGTGAATCCAGGCGCTCGCGAATGGCGGCCGACTCATCGAGCCCGATCGTCGAGCAATCGACGAAGATGCGCGGATGTTTGCCTGTCGTTGCGACGCCATCGCGGCCAAAATAAACCTGCTCTAGATCGCGACCCGTCGAGACGATCGTAAACAGAATATCGACATCCGCGAGGTCACTTGGCCGATCGACGAGGACGCCACCCTGACGGGCGAGTGGTTCGGCTTTCGCGCGGGTCCGGTTCCAAATCGCAACCTCGTGTCCAGCCTTGATGAGCCGTTCGGCCATCGGAAAGCCCATCCGGCCCATACCGATCCAGCCGATCCGCGGTTGGTTGCTGGCCATGCGGTCCTGCCTTTCAATCGTTGTTTCGTGGTTTGGTGGCGTGCCGCGGGCTTCGCGACCCCATCGCCATGCGATTTTCGCGCATTGAAATGCGCTCCAGCCGCAGCTTTCGCGGCGTACCATAGCGAATCCGCGGCTTCAACTGGTGTTCGGCCGGTCATTGCGATTTGGCGGCGCTGCTTTACTGTGCGGCATAAACCGGTGTCGGCCATGACAAGGACCGAGCCGCGGAGGACAACGCCCGTGGATATCATGGCGGATCGCCACCTTGACCGGCGCCGACCCAAATGGATCCGCATCGTTAGCCTCCCATCGTGCCGGCAGGCGTTGCGGGCACGTCCGTGATCCGCCAGGTCTTCGCCGAGGCAGATGCCAGAATCGGGGATCGGCTCCAGGCTCGCGGCCCTGCTGATCTGCCTTTCGATGATCTCGCTGCTCGCGAAGCGCACCGGCGCCAACGACATGCGTCGCCAAACACGCAAACCAAGCAGACAATGTCGACGGTCATCGCGAAATCCAACCAAGCTGCCGCGCTGATCGGGATCGGCTCCAAGCGAGCCGTCGAAACCGCTCCGAAGACTGAACTCTCGAAGGCGTCGCGATGTTGTGATGGTCGTTGATATTCTGCAGGATCTTGAGATGATTTTAGGTCTGGTCGGAAAGATTTCGTCACGGCTTCGAGGATGGCTCGTCGCCGTTGGTGAGGTCGCACGACGGATGGCAAGCGGTTGAGGAGCACAAGGTCGCATGCAGGACCCGCAGGAGATGGCCGGTTCCATTGGCGCACCTGATCAAACGCCGCTGCTGTGCGTGAAGGGTGTCACGCTGCAATACAAAACCCCCGATCATCTAGTGACGGCGACCTATCGCATTGGATTCGAGATCTATCCGGGTGAGCGATTTGTGCTGCTGGGACCTTCTGGGTGCGGCAAGTCGACCGTGCTTAAGGCCATTGCCGGATTCCTGAGGCCGGTTGAGGGCGAAATCTTTCTCAAAGGCAAGCCGGTTCGCGCGCCTGGTCCGGATCGCATGATGGTTTTCCAGGAATTCGATCAGCTGCTACCGTGGAAAACTGTCAGGCAGAACGTGATGTTTCCGATGATCGAAAACGGGGTGGAAAGGTCGTTGGCCCGGCAGCGCGCAAATGATGCGATCACCAGAGTCAATCTTACGGAATTCACCGACGCCTACCCACACATGCTGTCCGGTGGAATGAAACAGCGTTGCGCCATTGCACGGGCCATGGCGATGAAGCCTGACGTGCTGCTGATGGACGAACCCTATGCTTCTCTCGACGCGCTGACACGGCGCAGGATGCAGGATGAGCTGTTACAGCTTTGGTGCGACGTTCGCTTCACGTTGGTGTTTGTGACCCACTCGATTGAGGAAGCAGTTCTTATCGGCTCCCGTATTCTGGTGCTTTCGCCACATCCAGGCCAAGTGCGTGCCGAGCTCAACAGTCACGCCTTTACGCAGGCCGACCGTGAAGGGCTGGCCTTTCAGACTTTGGTCAAGCGGATCAGCGCCATGCTGTTTGGCGACGAGCACGGCCCGTGATCCACGGAGTTGTCGAGATGACTGATTCGTCCGCAACCGTACCGTCGAGGGGGCGCCCGGAATACGAGTGCGAGATCGAGGTGCCGACCAGCATCGCGACCGTCGAGCAACCCCTAAAATGGTCGGAGCGGTTGTGGAATGCTGCCGCGGTGCGCAGAACCTGCATTCTGGTGGTTCTCGCCCTCATATGGGAGGGATATGCACGCTGGAGCGACAATCCATTGTTGTTTCCCACCTTCAGCGACACCATCGTCGCATGGTGGAACGGCATTGTGTCCGGCGTGATACCGGCACGACTCGTGACGACCTTGCAGACATTGCTGATGGGCTACGGCGCCGGCCTTGTACTCGCCGGTCTGTTTGTGACCCTGGCGGTCTCGACCAGACTGGGCACTGACCTGCTCTCCACATTGACCGCCATGTTCAACCCTCTGCCAGCCATTGCGCTGCTGCCGCTGGCGCTGTTGTGGTTTGGACTTGGAACCCCGGCCATCGTCTTCACTATCGTGAACTCGGTGCTGTGGGCGGTGGCCCTCAATACCCATGCGGGTTGCATGGCAGTGCCTGAAACTTTGCGCATGGCAGGTCAGACCTTTGGCCTCAAGGGGCTGCGCTACGTAATCAAGATTCTAATGCCCGCGGCCTTTCCGGCCATTCTATCCGGTCTGAAAATCGGTTGGGCATTCGCCTGGCGGACCCTGATCGCCGCTGAACTGGTATTCGGGGTCTCGTCCGGTAGAGGTGGACTCGGCTGGTATATCTTTGAAAATCGCAATCTTCTGGACACCGCTAACGTATTTGCCGGCCTGTTGACCGTTATGGTGGTCGGCCTGTTCGTGGAAGGCGTAATCTTCCGGACCATCGAGATCAAGACGGTGCGACGCTGGGGCATGCAACGCGGCTGAGGATGCCGAGGATTTCGGTCCGGAGCGGATCATCTCCACGTGACAAATCCGATCGGCGGCCTCACAGGCCTTGGCCCGCGAGCCAGGCGGCACCGCGGGCATACAGCGCCTCCAGCGCCGGGCCGTCGAGACCGGGCATGTCGCGCTTGACTTGATAGCCGACCTTCGACTGCAGATAGGCCAGATGACGATAACCCTCCGGAAAGCTGGCAAGCAATTGAGGATCGAGCTTCGGCACTCGCGCGGGATCGACCGCATTAAGCCGATCCTGTTCGTAAATGGGCTGGCGCAGCACGAGGCCCCACCGTCCCTGTCGTTTCTCGAGAAAGTCATAGAAGCGTCCGGTGCAGACCACGTCGCACAAGTCGCCTTCAACCGGGCCGCGCTGCGAAATCGTCATCTTGGTTTGTGCAATGGCGCGGCTGCCCACAATGTCGATCGACATCCCGCCAAGGAAGTGCAGGATGCGCACGCCACGCGCATAGCCCTGCTGGCTCACCGCAATGAACTCGTCGGCCGACCCCTGAAACCAAGTCGCCATCATTCGCCCGTCGTCGTGCCACACCGCGCGGAATCGCTGCCAATCCCGCGCGTCGCGCCAAACCGCCCAGTTTTCGATGAGCTCACGAATAGCGAGGCGGTCGAGTATCAGGCTGTCGGAAGGCGGCGTCGACATCGGTAAAATCTCCACCGTGGGATGCTTGCTCCTAACACCAGACCGCTCGGCCGCAAACCGTCCAGCGCCTCTGGTCAGCAATGGTCACCTGTCCTAACGTTGTTGGGGGCCGATTGGGAGCCGAGTCATGGGCCGATTGAGCGGACGATCAGCCATTGTCACGGGCGGGGCACGCGGCATTGGCGCTCACTATTGCCGCGCGTTCGCCGCCGAGGGTGCCCGTGTGATGATTGCCGATATTGCCGATGGCCACAAGCTGGTCGAAGACATCACGGCCCAGCACGGCCGCGACGTCGCCGCAAGCCAGCTGTGCGACGTGAGCAATGAAGCGGCCGTCAGATCGCTGGTCGAACAGACGCTGGAACGCTTCGGTAGCATAGACATTCTTGTCAACAACGCCGCCCTGCTCACGCAACTGCCGTTGGTGGCATGCACGCAGATCGATGTCGATGAGTGGGATCGTGTAGCGTCCGTCAACGTTCGCGGTGCGTTTCTGATGGTGAAACATGTGGCGCCCCACATGATGGCGAGGGGCTACGGCAAGATCATCAATATTGGCTCCGGTACGGCCTACAAGGGCGCGCCCCAAATGCTTCACTACGTGACGTCCAAAGGGGCCATTACGGCAATGACGCGCGCGCTGTCGCGTGAACTTGGCGAACATGGCATTCGGGTCAATACCCTGGCGCCGGGCCTGATACTCAGCGACACAATGGTGGCCAACGAGGCCCATGTCGCAATGGCACGGCCGTGGGTGTTGCAAAGTCGAGCGTTGCGGCGCGATGGCTATCCGGAGGATCTGATCGGGGCGCTGATCTTTCTTGCCTCGGGGGACAGTGATTTTGTCACTGGCCAGACGATCGCGGTTGATGGCGGCTCAATCAATACGTGAGTTGAATCGCCTGGATCATAGGCAGGAGCGGCCTATTGATGGCCGCCCGGAACCGCCCGGAGCGTGTTCCCCAGCCGGTATGGATTGACCTATAGTGCAGCCTAAAAGATTAAAACCGACGGGATGTTGGATGGAGGATGCAATGGCGGTTTCAGTGTCTGGAAAGAGCGACCAGCGCGATATTCATGCGATCCGACAGGCTTATTACGATCGCATTTCTACCCGCGACATGGCGCCCCTTTGGGAAGTGATGAAAGACCTCGTGCCGCGTGAACCGGTGACGGCTTGCGTGCCCGCGATCTGGCATTTCGCGGAGGTGCGACCGCTGGTGGAGGAAGCCGGCACACTGATCACTGCCAAGGAAGCCGAGCGTCGCGTCCTGGTGCTGGAGAATCCGGCCATGCGCGGCAAGTCACGGATCACGCAGTCGCTCTACGCCGGCCTGCAGTTGATCATGCCAGGCGAGATCGCGCCGGCGCACCGCCACACCGCTTCGGCCATCCGCTTGGTGATCGAGGGCGAGGGCGCCTATACGGCGGTCGAAGGCGAAAAAACGCTGATGAAGCCCGGCGATTTCGTCATCACAGCTAATTGGTCCGCGCATGACCACGGTAACACCTCGCCACAGCCGATGATCTGGCTCGACGTGCTCGATGTGCCGACGGTCAACTTCTTTGAGGCCGCATTCTCTGAGCATCTCGACAGCGAGATGCAAAATACAGCGCGAGAAGACGGCGATTCACTGGCGCGTTATGGCTCGGGCGTGTTGCCCGACGGTACCGAACCGATGCAGCGCACCCCCATTGTCAACTATCCCTACGCACGCATGCGCCCGATTCTCGAACGATTGAAGCGGGCCGGGGATATCGATTCACGCCACGGTGCGCGGATACGCTATGTCAATCCCCTGACCGGCGGGTGGGCGACCCCGACCATGGGGGCACATCTCTCGCTACTGCCGCAGGGCTTCAAGGGCGCGCCGGCGCGCTCGACAGACGGCAGCATTTTTGTTTGCGTCGAGGGTTCCGGCGCAACCAAGGTCGACAATCAGATGTTGGAATGGTCGCCCGGTGATGTCTTCGTCGTGCCGCCGTGGAAGCGACACGAGCATCACGCGACCAAAGAGAGTGTCCTGTTTGGTATTTCTGATCGACCCGCGCAGGAATTGCTTGGCATCTGGCGGGAGGAGCGCTGACGCTCGTCGGAACCTCCTAACCTCTAGTGACTGGATGCGCCGCTGCCCGCCATGATCCGGCTTTCGGATGAGGGGCGCTGATAGGTCGGCTATTCGACGGTGAAAAAATCTCTCATCGAGTAGGCGCCTCGCGGCCGGTGCTCCGATTAATGTTAATGGCGCTGCGAGGGCCTTGGATTCGAACAGGTGAAATTTTCTCAAGGCCGTCGGCACGGAGCGCGAGCACTGCTGATGATCGATCAACGCCCGCGCTCAATGCTATAACAAGCCCAATGAATCTCAGCATCATGCCACTGTTGTCATGATGGTCACGATGTGATCGTGTTAATGTTGCGACTGCGTTTGTTGCTGTTGGGAAAGACGGCGCCGTAACCAAGCTAGAGCTGTTCTCTTCAAGTCGTTTTACGGTGTCGTGTCAAAGAGGTTGGGATCGGGAGGAATCATCGATGGCAAAGTTGACGGCGACTGGGTTGAGAGCCTGTGCGGGACTTCCGGCAAGATCCTGGCAGCGAGCACGGCTTACACCGATTGGCGCCGCGCTCGGATTTGGAACCACGCTCGCCATCGCCTTCACGGCTCCGGCGCTCGGCCAGGTCCAGAAAATCGGTGATCCGCCCGAAGCCAAGGACATGCGCTTAGTCGGTCACAGCGATCTTCAGGCGCGGAGCGCCTATCAGCCCACCATTCATCACCAGGGCGACCGCTGGATCGCCTATATCGGTCATCATGGCGGCACCGAAGCCGTTCCGCAGCCGGTCAATAGCCTAACCGGTCAGCCCGAGTACAACGGCACCTCGATCGTCGACGTGACTGATCCCGCGCATCCCAAATATCTGGCCCACATACCCGGCCTCGAAGGCAAATACGAAGAGGGCGGTGCACAAATGGTGCGGGTCTGCGACGGCAAGAGTCTTCCCAAGGGGGATGCCAACGCGGTTTATATGCTGCGCGTGTTTGGTGGGCGAGCCCATGAGATCTGGAATGTTGCCGATCCGGAAAAGCCGAAGCTCATCACTCGACTCGATGGATTGCGCGACACTCACAAGAGCTGGTGGGAATGTGATACCGGGATTGCCTATCTGGTATCTGGTGTGCCGAGCTGGCGCATCAGGCGAATGACTGAGGTCTACGACCTTAGTGATCCGACCCATCCGGTAAAGATCCGCGATTTTGGCTTGCCGGGCCAGGAGCCGGGTTCGACCGGCAGCATCCCGACCGAATTGCACGGACCGATCTCGACAGGGCCGTCTGGCAATCGGATCTATTTCGGTTATGGGACCGACAAAGGCGGTATCCTGCAGATCGTGGACCGTGAGAAACTTCTCAATGGTCCCAAGGAACCTACGCCTGAGAACCTGCGCTACCCGGAGATCGGACGGCTCGAACTGTCCCCGTTCGTTGGCGCCCATACCGTGCTGCCGCTGCTCAAGATGCCGATCGCCGAATTTGCCACAGACAAGGCCTTCGGTGTTCGCGACATGGTGATGATCGTGGATGAGGAACTGGTCAACGAATGCCAGGAGCCTCGGCAGATGGTGTGGTTTGCCGATGTAACGATCGAAACCCGACCGATGGTGGTATCCAACTACACTGTCAACGAGGCGAGCGGCCATTTCTGTGAGCGCGGCGGCCGGTTCGGGTCGCATTCCTCGAACGAGAACATGCCGCCGGTCTTTGCCAACAAGCTCGTTTTCGTGACCTTCTTCAACGCCGGCGTGCGGGCGCTCGACATTCGCGATCCCTATCGGCCCAAGGAGGCCGGATATTTCATTCCGGCCATCACTGAAAAGACCGACAAGCGGTGCATCAAAGTCAATGGTCAGGACCAATGCAAGGTCGCCATTCAAAGTAACAATGTGGAAGTTGATGATCGTGGCTACATCTATGTGGTCGACCGAGCCAATACCGGAATGCACATTCTCGAACTGACCGGTGAGGCGCGACGGATCGCGGGCCTGCCCGACTGAGCGGGACGAGCGCGTCTTGAACCGATGATCATATAACGTCCGATCAGGACGAGCAGTCCTCGGCCGCCGTCAGATGTCGAGCGACTCCTCACTGGGTCGCTCGAACTCCCGTCGATCTACGTCGAGTCACTAGCGGCACTTGGCTTGGTTGATCAGTTCGACAAGACGCTCGGGCGAGAGCGGATGTTCGGTGATTGCCACCCCGAACGGGACAAGGGCGTCTTCGATAGCAGATATAATGCAAGCGGCGGCCGGAATCGTGCCACCTTCACCGGCGCCCTTGACCCCGATTGGATTGACCGGCGAGGGCGTCTCCAGATGGATGATTTCGATACGCGGCATCTGGGGCGCAGTCGGCAACAGATACTCGCCGTAATTGGTGGTCAGGGGCTGGCCGCTGTCGTCATACGTCATCCGTTCGTAAAGCGCATTGCCGATACCGTGAACGACACCGCCGCGGATCTGGCCGTCGACCAGCATCGGATTGATGAGGCGGCCGCAGTCATGAGCGACCACGTAGCGTAGGATTCTGACATCGCCAGTGTCCGGATCGACCTCGACCTCGGCGAGGTTCGTGCCGCTCGCAAAGGTCAGGGCCCGGCCCTCGTGATAGGCAGTGGCAGAAAGGCCCGGTTCGATCCCGCCGGGCATTGGCAGGCCTGAGATGCCGTCCAGCCGGAACGCGATCTCCTTAAGCGAGACCGACCGGTCCGTGCCGGCGACCTGCACGCGGCAATCTTCGAGCACCAGATCCTCCCGAGCGGCTTCCAGCATCTGGGACGCGACGTCGAGGGCCTTGTCGCGCACTTTGTGGGCGGCGAGATGGACAGACGAGCCGCCCAACACAGCCACACGGCTTGCTACCGTGCCGATGCCATGCGGGAAGCTGCCGGTATCGCCGGTGATGACTGTGACCAGATCGATCGGCACCCCGAGGGCGTCGGCCGCGATCTGGGCGAACACTGTCTGATGCCCCTGGCCTTGGCTCGCAGCGCCCGTAGTCACCAGCACCCGACCGCTCGGCTCGACTTTGACGGTCGCGCCTTCGAACGGCGGCAAGCCGGTATCCTCCACGTAGCTGGCAATGCCGAGACCAAGATAGCGACCGTGGCGTCGGGCCTCCTTCTGGCGGCCGTGGAAATCGCTCAATCGCGACAGCGCGGCATCGAGGCAGCCGTGAAAATCGCCGCCGTCATAGCAAACCGGCGAGCCGTCGCGCGCTTTGATCCCGGTCGCGTAGGGAAACTGGTCGCGCCGCACGAAGCTCTGCCGGCGCACGGCTGCGCGATCGAGCTTGAGTTCGCGAGCCACTCGGTCCGCGAGCCGCTCGAGCAGGAAAGCCACATTTGGGCGGCCAGCGCCGCGCACGGGCGTCGTCGGGACCTTGTTGGTGAAGACCGCGTCAAGCGTGATGTCGAGTGCATCCAGCGCATAGGGGCCCGGGAAGGAGGCCATCGTCGTCGCCGGCAGGATCAGGCCGTAGGGCAAATAGGCGCCGTTGTCGTGCAGGCATCGGCCACGGATGGCGCGCAGACGACCCTGGGCATCGGTGGCGACATCGACCTGCCAAATCTGATCGCGCTGCTGTGTGGTGGCGAGGAAATGCTCGCGCCGATCCTCGACCCACTTGACGGGGCGCTGCAGCTTTCGGGCCGCCATGGTGACCGCGAACTCTTCGGCGTAAAGGACGGCTTTGGGCCCAAAGCCACCGCCGACCTGCGGGGCGATGACGCGTAGTTGGTTCGTCTCAAGTCCCAACCGCGCGGCCAGGAATCGGCGCAGCATGTAGGGCGCCTGCGTTGAGCTCCAGACCATGATCTGCCCGGAGACCGGATCCTCGGCGGCGACGACGCCGCGACACTCCATGGCGTGGCAGCCGCCTCGGTGCTCAAACACGGTCTCACCAAATACGTAGGCGGCGCCGGCAAACACCTGTTCGACGTCGCCGAATCGAGCGCGCATGGTTCCGACCCGATTGTCGGGAGCATCCTCGTGCGCCGTCGGGCTTCCCGGCTCGAGCGCCTTTGCGATGTCGGTGACCGCGGGCAGCGGCTCATAGTCGATTTCGACCAAGGCAGCGGCATCTTCGGCAATCGCCCGGCTTTCGGCCACCACCAGCGCAATGGTCTCGCCCACGTAATGGACTGCCTGGGTCGCCAGCACGGGTTGGACGCGGGACTGGGCGATCAATGGCGAGGGCGCGAATTGCGCCATCGGCTGGCCGGCCCCATCGAGTTCGGCGGCAGTCAGGACAGCGACGACCCCCGGCTCAGCGCGCGCACGCGCCGTGTCAATGCGCCCGATGCGGGCATGGGCGTGGATCGAGCGCACGAAGCAGGCTTCGAGCATGAGGGGCAAGCGGATATCGTCCAGATATCGCCCTTTGCCAACGAGGAGGGCGGGATCCTCCAGGCGTGGCACTGACGCGCCAAAATAGCGAGCCCCCATGACCTAACTCTCTCCCCGCATCACCCGCGCCGCCGAAAGCGCCGCATCGACGATGCTTTCATAACCGGTGCAGCGGCAGATGTTGCCTGAGATCGCCTCGCGGACCTCTGTTTCGCTGGCGTGGGGCTGTTCGGCCAGGAAGGCATGAAGCGTCGTCAAGAGGCCGGGCGTGCAGAAGCCGCATTGCAAACCGTGATGCGACCGGAAGGCCTCCTGAAGCGGATGGAGCGAACCATCGGATTTGGCAAGCCCCTCCACGGTGATCACATCAGCACCATCGGCT
>Ga0187783_10003740_pt1 | contig 11220 bp, 9 predicted proteins | sample 1015_SJ02_MP02_2_FD_132471 | JGI IMG/M metagenome (GOLD analysis project Ga0187783, IMG submission 132471) | Tropical peat soil microbial communities from peatlands in Department of Meta, Colombia - 1015_SJ02_MP02_20_MG | ecosystem: Environmental > Terrestrial > Soil > Wetlands > Peat | place... | reverse complement strand
GCCGAGGCTGGTGATGTGCTCGCCCGCCTGCACCGCGTGCGCCTGCGATTCCTGTGCCTGGGTGCGCAGCCAGGCGACGATCGGAATGCGGTTGTGGCCGAAGATCATGAAGCTGTAATGCAGATAGCGCACGAGGCCTGCCAGCTCGAGCTCGAGAATGCGCTTGAGTACTTCGGTCACCCGGTTGCTTTCCGCCTTGCTGAGTTGCGAGCCCATGAGAATCCCCCGAGAAGCCGCGCCGCCGCGCATGGTAAGCCCTGCACTGGTGTATGGTACATGCCGGCCCGCGGCAGGCAGACGGAGCACAGCAGCATGAGCGGTTTCTACGACATCGCCGTCACCGGGATCGATGGCTCACCGGATCTGCTCGGGCCGCTGCGCGGCAAGGTGACGCTCGCCGTGAATGTCGCCAGCCGCTGCGGCCTGACGCCGCAGTACCAGGGGCTCGAGCAGTTGCAACGTGAGCTGCGGCAGGAGAACTTCACCGTCGTGGGCTTTCCCTGCAACCAGTTCGCCGCGCAGGAGCCGGGCAGCGAGGCGCAGATCGCCGAGTTCTGTCGCAGCAGCTACCAGGTCAGCTTCCCGCTGAGCGCCAAGCTGGAAGTGAACGGTGCCAGCCGCCACCCGCTGTACAGCTTCCTCACCTCGCCTGACAGCGGCATCGCCGGCGACATCAGCTGGAACTTCGAGAAATTCCTGATCGGCCGCGACGGCCGCGTGCTCAAGCGCTACCCGCCGGAGACCAAGCCTGGCGACAACGGCCTGCTGCAGGATATCGCCGAGGCGTTGTAGCGGCACGCCGCCATGCCTGGGTTCGACTTTGCCATCCTCGGCGCCGGCGCGATGGGCTCGATCGTCGGCGCGCATCTGGCGCGCGCCGGTCACGCGGTCGTGATGCTGACGCGCGGCGCGCGCGCCGACTACCTGGAAAGGCACGGGCTCACTATCCGCGGGCTCAGCGACTTCAGCGTCGCGGTGCGCACGCTGCGCGAGCCGGGCGCGCTGCGCCGCGTCAGCACGCTGATCGTCGCCACCAAGACGCCGGGAACGGCGGCGACGCTCGAGTCGCTGCGGCACCTCGAGCTCGAGGTGGCCCTCTCGATTCAGAACGGCCCGTTGAAGAACGAGGTGTTGTGCGCGGCCTTCGGCCGCGAGCGGGTGCTCGGCGCCCTCGCCGACACCAGCGGCGAGCTGCTGCCCGACGGTGCGGTACTGTTCACGCGCAACGTCAACATCTACGTCGGCGAGCTCGGCGGCGGCCCGAGCGCGCGCGCGCAGCGGATCGCTGCGGCGCTCGCGGACGCCGGTGTGCACGCCGCCGCCAGCGAAGAGATCGAGACGCTCGAGTGGTCGAAGTTCTGCGGCTGGGTGGGACTGATGGCGCTGGCGGTGAGCACCCGCGCCGTCACCTGGAAATTCCTCTGTGATGCGGACTCGGCGCTGCTGGTCGCGCGGCTGGTGCGCGAGACCGGCGCGCTGGCGCGTGCACTCGGCATCCGCCTCTCCGACCGCGCCATTCTGCCGGTCGCGACCCTGTGTGCCGGCAGCGAGGCGCAGGCGCTGGCGCTCATCATGCACGCCGGCCGTGAGTACCACGACAAGGCGCCGCAGCATCGCATGTCGGCGCTGCAGGACATCGAGGCCGGGCGGCCGCTCGAGGTGAACGAGACCCTGGGCTACGCCTGCGATAAGGCGCGCGAGCTCGGCCTGTCGTTGCCGCTGCTCGAGTGCTTTCGCGGGCTCATCGCCGCCACCGACCGCGCACGGCGCGATGCGGTGGCGCTGCCCGTCGCTCGTTAACCGCCGCCCGCTGCCGCCAGTCCGCGGTACTCGAGCAGCGGCGCGACCTCGGGCGCTCGCCCATAGAACTCGCGGAACAGCCGCTGCGGGTCTTCGCTGCGGCCACGGGAGAGGATGTGGGCGCGCAGGTAATCACCGTTGGCGCGGGTGAGCCCGCCGTGCTCATGGAACCACTGCCCGGTGTCGCGCGCCAGCACCTCGCTCCACAGGTAGGCGTAATAGCCGGCCGAGTATTCGCCCGTGAAGACGTGGGAGAAGTAGCTCGAGTGATAGCGCGGCGGCACGGGAGCGTAGTCGAGCCCGCTCGCCCGCAGTGCTGCAGCCTCGAAGGTGCCCACCGCGGTCGCAGCGGGCGCCTGGGCCGCGCTCAGCTGGTACCAGGCCTGATCGAGCTCGGCCGCCGCCAGGTACTCGGTGAGGGCGTAGCCCTGGTTGAAACTCTCCGCGGCGATCACCTGCGTGAGCAGCTGCGGCGGCAGGCGCTCGCCCGTCTGGTAGTGCCGCGCGTAGTGCGCCACCACCGCCGGCTCACGCGCCCACATCTCGTTGTACTGCGAGGGGTATTCGACGAAGTCGTTCGGCACGTTGGTGCCGGCGAGACGCGGGTAGCGTACGTCGGAGAGCAGGCCGTGCAGTGCATGGCCGAACTCGTGGAACATTGCCGTCACCTCATCGAACGTAAGCAGCACGGGCTGCCCCGGCTGCGGCTTGGCGATGTTGAGGTGATTGGCCACCACCGCATGCCGCTTTAGCAGCCGCGACTGGCCGACGTACTCGTTCATCCACGCGCCGCCCTTCTTGTTGTCGCGGGCGAAATAATCGGCGAGAAACAGCCCGAGCGGCTGGCCGTCGGCATCGAACACTTCAAACACGCGCACGTCCGGCTGGTAGACCGGCAGGTCTTTGCGCTCCGTGAAGCTCAGCCCGTAGAGCTCGTGCGCGGCGTAGAACACGCCATCCTCGAGCACGTGATTGAGCTCGAAGTACGGCGCGACGCTCGCCTGGTCGAAGTGGTAACGGGCCTGGCGCAGCTGCTCGGCGTAGAACGACCAGTCCCACGGCTGCAGAGTGAAGCTCGGCTGCCCGGCAGCCGCCGCCTGGCTGTCGATCAGGCGCTGCAGGTCGGCAGCTTCTGCGCGCGCCCGCGACAAAGCGGCCGGGGCGATCTGCCCGATCATGTCGTGTACCGCCTGCGGCGTGCCGGCGGTTTCGTCCGCGAGCTGGTAGGCCGCATGGCTCGCATAGCCGAGCAAGGCCGCGCGCTCGGCGCGCGCTCGCACCAGTTCGGCGATCACCGGCGCATTGTCGCTGGCGCCGCCGAGTGCGCGAGCGCTCGAAGCCTGGTAGATGCGCTCGCGCAGGGCGCGGTTCTTGAGCTGCGCCAGCACCGGCTGGTTGGTGGTGTTCTGCAGCGCGATGAGCCACTTGCCGGCGAGCCCGCGTTCGGCGGCGGCCTGTGCCGCGGCGCCGATCTGCCCGGCCGAGAAGCCGTCGAGCTGGCCGACCTCGTCAACCACCACCGCCCCCTCGGTAGTGGCCTTGAGCACGTTCTGCTTGAAGCGCGTGGTGAGGGACGAGATCGACTTGTTCAGCTCGCGCAGCCGCGGGCGCTGCGTGCTCGTGAGCTGCGCGCCAGCGCGCACGAACAGGGTGTGATAGCGCCGCAGCAGCTCGAGCGATTCGGGATCGAGATGCAGGCTCGCCCGCTTCACGTACAGCGCATCGACGCGGGCCCACAGCGCCGGATCGAGCAGGATCTCGTCGTCCTGCGCGGCGAGCCGGGGCGCCGTCTCGGTGTCGATAGCCTGCATCTGCTCATCGGTGTTGCAGTCGTTGAGGTTGGAAAAGACCGCCTGGACACGTTGGCGGTAGCGCCCGGATCGCTCGAGCGCCACGATGGTGTTGGCGAAAGTCGGCGGCTGCCGGTCGTGGGCGATGGCGGCCACTTCCTGCAGCTCCGCGCGCAGCGCCTCATCGAATGCCGGCAGGTAGTCGCTGTCACGGATGCGGTCGAAAGGCGGCAGCTGAAAATCGAGCGGACTCGGCTGCGCAAAGGGGTTGTCGGTCATCGCGGCGCCTCCTGCTGGCTGCGCCGCCCACGCCATGCCCGCGAGCGCGCTGGTGGCCCATGCGACGGCTACCGCCGCCGGACGTGCGTCTGTCATCTTCGCGTCTCCGTTCGCAGCCCGCCGGCCGCGGGGCCGCTATGGTATCCCGCCGCCGGAGCGCGCGGCGAGACGAACGAACAGCGCCTGCATCTCATCGACGTTCCGCAGGTAGGCGCGCGGGTCGTGGTCACCACAGCGCTCGGCGGGGTGAAAATGAAAGCCGCGCTGCGCGTACAGCGTCGCCGCGCCGGCCCCGCACAGGTGCACGACTGCGGCGAGGTGGCGCCGCTCGAGCTCGCCGGGTGCTGTCGGCAGCTGCGCGAGGATGGCGCGGACCTCGAGATCGAGATAGGCCGCGGTGAGCTCGATAGCATCGCGCGGCACGATGCGCAGGTAGAGAGCGTTGAACCAACACGCGTGCCAGTCGTTCCAGGCGCCCTCGCGCGTCAGGCGGTGATCGTGGATGCAGTAGTGGCGCGCCTCGGCGAAGGTGCCATCGGTGATCTGGTACATCCCGACCGCGCTCGAGGCCGGCCGGTACAGCTCCAACGGTCTGCGCGTCCACGACCAGCGCCAGTAGGTGCGCACCAGCGGGTTGCCGGAACCCTCCACCTGTGCCAGCGCGGCGAGCAGCTCCGGCGTGATGTCGGCCGTCGCGTAGCGGCGAAAGGCCGGTCCGTACGCCCGCCAGGTCTCCTGCGGACGCTTGGCGAGCACGCCGCTCACCGGAAAGAGCAGCTCGGTCGGCTTGCGCAACACCTGGAACAGCGCGTTGATCAGCAGCGCCGCCGCTACGGCAAGCAGCAGTGTGCCGAGGACACGGCCCGCGACCGGCGTGCGCCGCCATAACCGCAGCCAGCGGCGCCGCACCAAGTGCCCCGGCCACCAGCGCCGGCGACGCCGGCGCGCGGCGTGAGCGCTCCCGCGGCCGCGTCGCGCCGCCTGCGGCGCACGCCGCCGGCCCTTCAGCGCCGCCTCCCTGCACGAGGGCACTCCGGTGCACTAACATGCGCTGCCTGGCATTGGGGGCGGAGGCAGATGTCGCGTGAGGTGGTGGAAGTCGAGACCGGGCGCGCGCCGAGCGGCTCGGTCATCTGGCTGCACGGGCTGGGTGCGGACGGGCATGACTTCGAGCCCATCGTGCCGGAGCTGGTGCAGCCGGCGGAGCGGGCGCTGCGTTTCGTGTTCCCCCACGCCCCGATCCGTCCGGTGACGCTCAACGGCGGGTACCCGATGCGTGCGTGGTATGACATTGCGGCGCTCGATCGGCGCACGGCCGAAGACGAGAGTGGCATTCGTGCGACGCGGGCGGCGATCGACACGCTGATCCGCCGGGAGAACTCACGCGGCATCGCCAGCGAGCGCATCGTGCTGGCCGGCTTCTCGCAGGGCGGCGCCATGGCGCTGTTCACCGGTGCGCGCTACCCGGAAAGACTCGCCGGCATCATGGGATTGTCGTGCTATCTGCTGCTCGCGCCGCGGCTGGCTGCCGAGCGCTCCGCCGCGAACCAGGCCACACCGGTGTTCCTCGCTCACGGTACGCAGGACCCGGTCGTGCCGCTGATGCTCGGTGAGTACGCCCGGCACGCGCTCGAGGCGTGCGGCTACAGTGTCGAATGGCACGCCTACGACATGCCGCACTCGCTCTGCCCGCCGGAAGTGACCGATATCGCCGCGTGGCTGCGGCGCGTCCTGCCCTGAGCTGCGCTAGCTGCGGACTAGCTGCGCCGCCCGCCTTTGTGCTCCGGGCGCTCGCCCTCGGCGTGACCCTGCGGGCGGGTATTGCCGTGCTGAGCGGGCGGCGAGGCGCCGTGGCCGCCGGCAGCGCCGTTCGGGTAGCTGCCATGTGCCGGGGGCGCGGGTCGAGCGGCGTAATTACCGTGCGCAGCCGGGGCCGCTGAGCCGGGAGTGCCGCCGTGGCTGGCCGCGCCCGGCTGGCCGTGCGCTTGTCCCGCACCGCCCGGGTAGTTGCCGTGTCCGGAGGGCGCCCCGCCGGGGTGCCCTGGCGGGTTCGTCATGGGATGAGCGGCCTGCGGCACGTTGCGGTTGGCAGCGACGACGCCCTTGCCATAGAACACTCCGGCCTTCGCAGTGGCGGCGACCGGCGGCGTGCCGTGATTGTAGTTGGCGCGCATGGTGGTATCGCGGGAAGCTGCCTGCTCGTGCTGTTGCTGCATCTCGGACGGGCCGACGTGATTCTCGTGCGCGGCACGCTCCTCGGCCGGCGTGGGGGTCGCCACCACTCCGCCAGCACCGCCGTTGTAGCTCACGCGGTTGATGGTCGTGTTGTTGACGATGGTGGTGTTGTTGATGACCGTCGTGTTGGCGACGAAGCGCCCGCCCTGCCAGACGCCGCCATTGAAGCCGACGCCACCATAGCCGAAGCCGTAATTGATGCCGCCGTAGAAGCCGACGTGCGGTCCCCAGTAGCCGCCGTGCCAGACATACAGCCCGCCGGCCCAGCCCCAGTAGCCGGGCGTCCACAGAAACCCCGGCGTCGGCGCGAGCACCCAGGTGCCCGGCACCCAGTAGTAGCCGTCGTCCGCATACGCCCAGTAACCCGGCGTCCAGAAGTACCCCGGCTCCGGCATCGGTGGCGCGACGTACACCGGCAACGCTGGCGGCGCGAGGGTCACCGATACGAACAAGGCGGCGTTTGCCGACAAGGGCAGCGTCGCGAGCAACAATGCCGCGGTAAGAGCACGAAGCAGATTGCGCATGCGCATGGGACTCATCCTCCTCGGGCGGACGTTGACCGGCGGCGGCTGAACCGTAGCTGAATTCTTACGAAGTTATGCCCCTCGCTGCAACGCGCGCCGAGAGCCAGCGTTGACGACGGCACGCGTGGCGGGGTGGCGGGGTGTGGCCGCAGCCGTCGGCGGTGGCGTCAGCGGGCTACGGGCGCCGCGGTCAAAACCACCCGTAGTTGAAACTGATGCTGACGCGCTCGGCGCTCTGGCGCTGCGCCGCCACCTCGTGACGCAGCCAGCTCTCGAACAGCACCAGCGATCCGGCGCGCGCGCGCAGCACCACCCAGTGGCGATTGGCACGCCGGGCCGTTCGCCGTCGCGGCGGTGCGGCCATGAAGCGCTCGAGCCGCGGGTCCTCGAGCTTCAACCCCGGCGCACCGGCGGGCGTCGCGACGTAGTAGGTGCCACTCAGCGTCGACAGCGGATGCAGATGCAGTCCATGAGCGGCGCCGCGTCCCATGATGTTGACCCAGCAGTCCGTCATCGCCAGCGCACGGCCCGCGAGATCGAGCTGCAGCGCGCGGGCGAAGCGTGCCACGTGACGGTCGAGCTCGCGCGCGAGCGCGGCGAAGCTCGGTGACAGCCGCTGCAGGCGGTGGGCGGAGCCATAGGAGGTATAGCCCCCGGGATAGTTCCGCGCCGACCAGCGTCGGCCGGCGCTATCGTCCGCGCGCAGCTGGCGACACTCGCGCAGCAGCCGGGCGTTGAGCGCCCGCCAGGCGGGCGTTCGCAGCTGCGCCTGGTAAATGAGTGTCGGGAAGAGCGCCTGCAAGGCCATCGGCTGCGGCAGTATGCGGGGCCTGCGCCGGGTGGTCTATGATCGACGCTCGCGACAACGAGCCGATCGTCAGCGGGTGCGCCATGGCAGTCTCCACGCTCTCCTCTCCCACTCCTGCAGCGGCAGCGCGGCCGGTCGCCCTGGAAGTCATTGGCCACTGGATCGGCGGTGAGCCGGCCGCCGGTGGTAGCGGGCGGCTGCCGGTCTTTAATCCCTCCACCGGCGCGGTCGCGCGCGAGGTGCTGCTGGCGAGTGCCGCCGAGGTGCGCGCGGCGGTGGCCGCGGCGCAGGCGGCCTGGCGCGGCTGGGCGGAGACGCCGCCGGTGCGGCGCGCGCGCGTTCTGGCGCGCTTCCTGGCGCTGCTCAACGAGCAGCGCGATGCGCTCGCGGCGCTGATCACCAGCGAGCACGGCAAGGTTTTCTCCGACGCGCAGGGTGAGGTGATGCGCGGCATCGAGATCGTGGAGTTCGCCTGCGGCATCCCGCAGCTACTGAAGGGCGACTACACCGATCAGGTGTCGACCGGTATCGACAACTGGACGCTGCGCCAGCCGCTCGGCGTGGTGGCCGGCGTCACGCCTTTCAACTTCCCCTGCATGGTGCCGTGCTGGATGTTTCCGCTGGCGCTCGCCTGCGGCAACGCCTTCGTGCTGAAGCCGAGCGAGCGCGATCCGTCGGCCTCGCTGTTGATGGCGCGCCTGCTCAAGCAGGCGGGGCTGCCCGACGGCGTCTTCAACGTCGTGCAGGGCGACAAGACGGCGGTCGATGCGCTGCTCGATCACCGCGAGGTACGCGCACTCTCCTTCGTCGGCTCGACGCCGATCGCGCACTACATCTACCAGCGCGGCGCCGCGGCCGGCAAGCGCATCCAGGCGCTCGGCGGCGCCAAGAATCACATGGTGGTCATGCCGGATGCGGATCTCGCACAATCGGTCGATGCACTTATCGGCTCGGCCTACGGCTCTGCCGGCGAGCGCTGCATGGCGATCTCGGTGGCGGTGCTGGTCGGCGATGTCGCCGAGCGCATCATGCCGCGCCTCGCAGAGCGCGCGCAGCAGCTGCGCGTCGGTGAAGGCATGCAGCCGGAGGCGGAGATGGGCCCGCTGGTCAACCAGGCGGCGCTCGAGCGCGTGCGCGGCTACATCGAGGACGGCGTGGCGAGTGGCGCGCGGCTGCTGGTAGACGGCCGCCAGGCGGCGGGCGGCGGCCCCTTCAGCGTCGCCGGCCACGAGCACGGCTTCTTCCTTGGCGCGACACTCTTCGATCACGTGACCCCGCAGATGCGCATCTACCGCGAGGAGATCTTCGGCCCGGTGCTCTCGTGCGTGCGCGTGCCGGACTTCGCCGCCGCGGTGCAGCTGGTGAACGCCCATCCGCTCGGCAACGGCGTCGCCTGCTATACGCGCGACGGCAACATCGCCCGCGAGTTCGCGCGCCGTATCGAAGTCGGCATGGTGGGCATCAACGTGCCGATTCCGGTGCCCATGGCCTGGCACGGCTTCGGTGGCTGGAAGAGCAGCCTGTTCGGCGACCTGCACGCCTACGGCGAGGAAGGCGTGCGCTTCTACACCCGCCAGAAATCGGTCATGCAGCGTTGGCCGGAGAGCACGCCCAAGGGGGCGGAGTTCGCCATGCCGACAACCAAGTAGAAGAAGTCAGGGACGAATCGGGGACGCGGGCCGCTCCTTGCCCTCTAGCGACCGGCGCGGCTCGCCCGCGAAGGCGCGGCCGTCTTGCCGAACTGCTGCTCCTCGGTGCTGCCGGCGAGCGCGGTGATCGAGGAGTTACCGCCGCTCACCGTCTGCGTCACGGCGTCGAAGTAGCTGGCGCCGACCTCGCGCTGGTGCTTGGTGGCGGTATAGCCGGCGGCCTCCGCGGCAAACTCCGCCTCCTGCAGCCGCACGTAGGCACTCATCTGCTGCGTGCGATAGCCGCGCGCCAGCTCGAACATGGAGTAATTGAGCGCATGGAATCCGGCGAGCGTGATGAACTGGAAGCGATAGCCCATGGCGGCGAGCTCGCGCTGGAAGGTAGCGATGGCCGCATCATCGAGCTTGGCTTTCCAGTTGAAGGACGGCGAGCAGTTGTAGGCGAGCAGCTTGCCGGGGAACCGGGCATGGATGCCCTCGGCGAACTCACGCGCTTCGGCGAGATCGGGCTTGGCCGTCTCGCACCACACCAGGTCCGCGTACGGCGCGTAGGCGCAGCCGCGCGCAATCGCCGCCCCGATTCCCGCCCGCAGCGGGAAGAATCCCTCGCTGGTGCGGGCGCGGCTGGTATCGAGGAAGGCGCGGTCGCGCTCGTCGATGTCGGAGGTCAGGAGCGTCGCGCCCTCGGCATCGGTGCGCGCCACCAGCACGGTCGGCACGTTGCACACGTCCGCTGCCAGGCGCGCGGCGATCAGCCGGGCGACCGCCTCCTGGGTGGGCACCAGCACTTTGCCGCCCATATGGCCGCATTTCTTGGCCGAGGACAGCTGATCCTCGAAGTGCACGCCGGCGGCGCCGGCATCGATCATCTGCTTCATCAGCTCGAAGGCGTTCAGCACGCCGCCGAAGCCTGCCTCGGCGTCGGCGACGATCGGCTTCAGCCAGTCGATCGAGTCATCGCCCTCGGCGTGGCAGATCTCGTCCGCGCGGCGCAGCGTGTTGTTGATCCGCCGTACCACCGCCGGCACCGAATCCGCCGGATACAGCGACTGATCCGGATACATCTCGCCGGCGAGGTTGGCATCGCCGGCCACCTGCCAGCCGGAGAGATAGATGGCATCGAGTCCCGCCTTCACCTGCTGCATCGCCTGGTTGCCGGTGAGCGCGCCGAGCGCGTTGACGAACGGCTTCTCGTTGAGATATCGCCACAGCTTCTCCGCGGTGAGGCGCGCGATCGAGTGCTCCACCGGGATCGTGCCGCGCAGCCGTACCACATCCGCCGCACCGTAGCCGCGGGTGATACCGCGCCAACGCGGGCTGTCGCGCCAGCTGCGCTCCAGGTCGGCGGCCGTAGCAAGAGACGAGTGAGGGTTCATGAAGGACTCGGCCTCCTTAAGGCAAAACGGTCGTCAGGCTAGCAGCTCGTAGGCCGGCAGCGTCAGGAACTCGTCGAAGGTTTCGCTCTTGGTCATCTGCTCGAACAGGCGTGCCGCGGTGGGAAATACCCCATTCGTGAGGCGCGTCGCACCAACCTCCTCGTGAATGTGGTCGAGCTCCTCGCCGAGCAGGCGATCGAAGCGCTCGAGGGTCACCGGCGCCCCATCGCTGGTGCGGGCACCGTGATGCAGCCACTGCCACAGCTGCGCGCGGCAGATCTCAGCGGTCGCCGCGTCCTCCATCAGATGGTAGAGCGGCACGCAACCGTTGCCGCGCAGCCAGGACTCGAGGTACTGCACGCCGACGCGGATGCAGCCGCGCAGACCCTCCTCGGTAATCGCGCCGTCGGGGACCGTCAGCAGGTCGCCGGCGCTGACCCTGACGTCCTCGCGCAGCACGTTGAGCTGATTCGGTCCGCGCATCACCTCATCGAAGGGCTCGCGGGCGATGGCGGCGAGCCCAGGGTGCGCGATCCAGGTACCGTCGTGGCCGGCGCGTGCCTCGCGCAGCTTGTCGGCGCGTACCCGCGCCATCGCCGCCTCGTTGGCCTGCGGGTCGTCGCGGATCGGGATCTGCGCCGCCATGCCGCCCATGGCGTGGGCGCCGCGCCGGTGGCAGGTGTGAATCAGCAGGTCGACGTAGGACTTGAGGAAGTGCCGCTCCATGGTGACGCTCGAGCGGTCCGGCAGCAGAAAGTC
>Ga0187783_10003739_pt1 | contig 11220 bp, 9 predicted proteins | sample 1015_SJ02_MP02_2_FD_132471 | JGI IMG/M metagenome (GOLD analysis project Ga0187783, IMG submission 132471) | Tropical peat soil microbial communities from peatlands in Department of Meta, Colombia - 1015_SJ02_MP02_20_MG | ecosystem: Environmental > Terrestrial > Soil > Wetlands > Peat | place... | reverse complement strand
CGCACACAACATGGAGAACGCGCTCGCGGCCATCGCGGCCGCGCGCCACGCCGGGGTCGACGTGCCGCAGGCGCTCGCGGCGCTGCAATCGTTCCAGGGCATCGCGCGCCGCATGCAGCTGCGCGGCGAGGTCAACGGCATTCGCGTCTACGATGACTTCGCGCACCACCCCACGGCAATCGCGACCACCTTGGACGGACTGCGCAGGCGCGTGGGCGCGGCGCGCATCCTGGCGGTGCTCGAGCCGCGCTCGCACACCATGCGCATGGGCGTGCACCAGCACACGCTCGCTCCGGCGCTGGCAGAGGCCGACGAGGTGTGGCTGTACGTGCCGCCCGACCTCGGCTGGGACACGAGCGCGGTGCTCGGCGCGCTCGGCGCGCGCGGCCACGCCAGCCACGACGTCGATCAGCTGGCGCGCGAGCTGGCGCGCGCCGCGCGCCCCGGTGACCAGCTGCTCGTCATGAGCAACGGCGGTTTCGGCGGACTGCACGGCAAGCTGCTCGCGGCGCTCGGGACCACGGCGAGCGCCGCATGAGCGACGGCGAGCTGGCGCTGTTCCCGCTCAACACCGTGTTGTTTCCGGGCGGTCCGCTCAGCCTGCGCATCTTCGAGCCGCGCTATCTCGACCTGGTGCGGCGCTGCGCGCGCGCGCAGGACACCTTCGGCGTGGTGCTGATTCTCGCCGGCGCCGAGGTCGGCGAGGTCGCCTCGGTCGCCAGCACCGGTACCAGTGCGCGGCTCACGGATTTCAGCTCGCTGCCCGACGGGCTGCTCGGCATCGAGTGCATCGGCGAGCGCCGCTTTCACGTGCTGCGGCGCTGGCGGCAGCACGACGGCCTCAACCTCGCCGAGATCGAGTACTCCGCGGCCGAAGCGCTGCGCGCGGTGCCGGCGCCGTACCGCCACCTGGCCGAGCTGCTGCGCGAGCTCCTGCCGCGCCTCGGCGGCGCCTACGGCCAGCTGCCGGCGCACTACGAGGAGGCCGGCTGGGTCGCCAACCGCTGGGCGGAGATCCTGCCGCTCGCGCCGGCGGAGCGGCAGCGGCTGCTCGAGCTCACCGATCCGCTCGAGCGGCTGGCGCAGGTGGGCGCGTGGTCAGCCCGGCAGCCCCCGGCTGCGCATGTATAGGCCGAGGTACTTGCGCCGCACGTAACCGGACTCGATCAAGGCGAACACCAGGCCGCGCCAGCCATCGAGGAACCCGAGCCGCAGCAGGTAGCCGCGCACGAAGCGCCACTGCGGATTGAGCAGCACGCGCATCAGCCCGCAGCGCCTGCCCTGCTGGTAGAGCGCCGCCGCCATGAGGTCGGCGTAGCGCTGCATGCGGCTCTGATGGTCGGCGAGGCTGCGGTAGGGATAGTGCTGCAGCTGCCCGTGCAGCCGGCCGACCCGGCCGGCGACGCGGGTATTCTCGTGGATCTCGTAACCGCTCCAGCCGCCGCGGCGCCGGTCGAACAGGCGCACCAGGCGATCGGGATAGGCGTTGCCGTGGCGCAGGAAGCGGCCGAAATACTCGCTGATCCGCGGCACCGACCAGCCGGCTGCGCCCGGGAAGCCGCGCGCGCGCAGCGCGCTGACCTCAGCGCGCAGCTCGGCGCTGACGCGCTCGTCCGCGTCCACGCACAACACCCAGTCGTGGCGCGCGCTGTCCACCGCAAACTGCTTCTGCGAGCGGTAGCCCGGCCAGTCGCGCTCGATGACACGCGCGCCGCAGGCGGCGGCGAGCGCGCGCGTCGCATCGCTCGAGTGTGCGTCGACGACCACGATCTCGTCGCAGAACGCCAGCGACTGCAGGCACGCCTCGATGCGGTCGGCTTCGTTGAACGTGATGATGCACGCCGATAAGCCGCTCACGTTCGCCACGCGCATCCTCGCCGTCGTTGGGCATTCCAGCCTTAGAATACCCTGAAATGAGCCCGGTCCTGTTCTACGACCCGGTGTGCAGGCGGCCCTACGACACGCGCACCCTGCGCACCCAGGCCATGGGCGGCACCGAGTCGACGCTGGTGCGCGTGGCGGATGCGCTCGATGCCTGGGTGATGCAACACAACCGCAGCGAGGACTGGCAGCGCTACCGCCGCCCGCAGGCACTGGCCGGCATCGCCGCGGTGGTCGTCAACCGCGACTCGCGCGCGCTGCCGTTCGTGCAGCGCACCTTCCCGGGAGCGCAGGTGTATCTGTGGCTGCACGATCGGCTCGAACCCGGGGCGCGCCGGGCCCGCTGGCTGGCGGCCACCGCACCGCTGCTGCGACAGCTGGCGGTAACGGCGGTATGCGTGTCGGACTCGCAGCGCGCCGGCGTCGAGGCGGTGCTGGCCGGCAGCGGACTTGCTGCGGTGGTGCGCGCGCTCACCATCTACAACCCGGTCGACGACGCGCTGCAGCCGGACGGCACCCCGGTCGACGCGGGCAAGCTGGTGTTCTTCTCCTCACCCAACAAGGGACTCGCCTTCGCGCTGGACGCCTTCAGCGCGCTGCGGCGGCGCATGCCGGAGCTGCGCCTGGTGGTCGGCAATCCCGGCTACAAGCGCGCGCCGCCCACATCGCGCGCCGGTGTCGAGTTCCGCGGCGCGCTGCCGCAGGCGCGCATGCACGAGGAGGTGCGCAGTGCGCTGTGCACCTTCTTCCCCAACTTCCTCATCCCGGAGACCTTCGGGCTGGTGTTTGCCGAATCGCACGCGCTCGGCACTCCGGTGCTGACGCTCGATTGCGGCGCGGCGCGCGAGGTGCTCGCCGATCCGCAGCAGCTGCTGCCGCTCAGGGCGGCCTACCGTATCTACGAGGCGAGCGCGGCTGCCCTGCCGTCGCGCTGGCGCGGCGCCGCGGCGCGGCTCGCCGCCACGACCGGACTGTTCGATGCCTTCAGCGAGCGCATTCACGCCTGGCGCGCCGGCGCGCGCCCGCGGGCCGCTCCCGACCCGCGCTTTCGCCTGAGCGCCGTCACGGCGCAGTGGCGTGCGCTGCTGTCGCTGTGAGCGCACGGCCCGCGGGCGCAGCGCCGCCCGCACCGGGCGCCGCGCGCGGCGGCAGCGCGCACCAGGCCGCGAACACGCTCTCCACGGCGATCTGATCGAGGCGGGTGGAATACGGCGGGCCGCCGATGCCGACGACCGCCGATCCCGTGGGACTGCGCGGCAGCCACTCGCGCTGGGCATGCGCGCCGAACATCACCACCAGCGGCAACGACAGCGCCGCCGCGGCGTGCGCCGGGCCGGTATCCACCGAGATCATGCTGTGGGCGCGCGCACACAGCGCCAGCAGGCGCGGCAGCGGCAGCTCGGCGGCCGCCACCGCGGGCAGCGGCGCTGCGGCGCGGATCCAGCCGAGCAGCAGCGACTCGCGCGGCGCTCCGCACAGCACGATGACCGCCTGCGGCATGTGGGTGTGCAGCAGTCGCAGCAGCGCGGCCCAGCGCTCGATCGGCCAGGACTTGTCGTCGTCGGCGGACAGGCGCAGCTTCCTGCCGCGCATCGTGCGGCGATTGCCCGGCTGCACCAGCACCAGCGCTCGAGCGCTCCAGCCCTGCGCGTCGATCCATTGCGCGCAGTCAGCACGTGCCGCGGCCGACACCTCCAGGCGCGGTGCGCCGAGGGTCGGCAGTGACGGCCCGTCGGTCGAGTCGACCCAGGGGTAGTCGGCCGCGGCCAACGCCGGCGGCGTCAGGCGAGCGAAGCACACCAGGCGGTCCACCCAATGCGCTGGCGCCTGTTGAGGCGCGTGGGGTAGGGCGGTGTCCGAATGAGCTGGCGCATCGACCCAATGCGCTGGCCTGACACCGGGCGCCGGGGGTGAAGGGCCGCCCAGGGACTCAGGCGCGTCGACCCGATGCGCGGGCCCGACATCGGGCACTGGGGGCGAAGGCCCGCCCAGGCACGCGGTGCGCGTGATGAACAGGCAGCGCGATTCGTCGACGCCGCCCCACTTCAACAGCCGTCGCACCCGCCCGAGCTTGCGCGGATCGTATTCGCACACGTAAACCGGCGCGTCGCCACTGGCACGCAGGGCGCGCACCAGGCGCCACCAGCTGCCATCGAGCAGAAACACCGTGTAGCGGTGCAGGCACGTGACGCGCGCCACCGCGGCATGCGTCGCGTAGAGCTGCGCCGCCGCCGGTCCGGCGCCGAGCACGTGGCAGCCGCGGCCGTAGCGGCGGTAGAGGATGTCCAGCAGCGCGGACAGCAGGATCATGTCGCCGAGGCGGCCGAACCAGATGACGATCGGTTGCAGGGGCGGCGCCGGCATGACTCCTCACAGCTGCGTCAGCACCATAAGCTATGCGGGTCGGGCCGTCCGAGGCAAGCGAGCCGTATCGTCGCCATGCGCGCATTCGTCTGGTTCCTGGGCTTGATGGTGCTCGCGCTCGCGGCGGTCGCGCTGTTCACCTGGCCGGCGTGGCTGCTGCTGCATCCGCATTTCGACTTTGCGTTTCATCGCATCGGCGAGCGCATCGGCATGCTCGCACTGCTGCTCGGCTTCCTCGCCGTGGCGCGGCACCTGCAGCTCGCGGACCGCGCCAGTCTCGGCTACGGACTGCCGCGGCGCGCGTTCGTGCGCGAGCTCGCCGTCGGGCTCGTGCTGGGCGTTGCCAGCATGCTCGGCGTGGTGGCGCTGATGAGCGCCCTCGGGCTGCTCGAGTGGCGTGCGGGCGCCGCTCTCGGCGCAGCCGCGCTCGGCAGGCTGATCGTGCTGCGCGCCTGCAGCGGGCTCGCCGTGGCGTTCATCGAGGAGACCTTCCTGCGCGGGGCGATGCAGACGGCCATCGAGCGCGAGTCGGGCACACGGGCCGCCGTACTGCTCACGGCGCTGCTCTACGCCGCGACGCATTTCTTCGCGACCTTCCACATCGCGCCCGCGCAGGTGACGCCATACAGCGGCCTCGACCTGCTGGCCGGGACACTGCGCGCCTTCGCGCGGCCCGCGGGCATCGCCGATGCCTTCCTCGCCCTGTTCGCCGTGGGGATCGTGCTGGCGCTGGTGCGCGCGGCAACCGGCAACATCGCTGCCTGCATCGGACTGCATGCCGGCTGGGTGTGGGTGATGCTGGTGAGCCACGAGCTGGCGCAGCCGGTGAGCGGCGCGCGGTTCGCTTTCCTGCTCAGCCGCTTCGATGGCTTCGTCGGGTGGTTGGTGCTCGCCTGGACGCTGCTGCTCGCCGTGCCGTTGTGGCGCTTCTACGCACTGCGCAGCGCCCGTATGACCTGACAGCCGCGCCGGCCGCCGCATGCAGCGGGACCTGCACCCGCGGTGTGAGCTTTGCTCAGTTGAGCTGCACGGCCGTGTAGCCGTCCTTGCGCAGCAGCTCGAGCAGGCCGCCATCGCCCACCAGGTGCAGCGAGCCGACGACCACCAGGCAGTTCTGCTGACCGCTCAGCAGCCGCTCGATCTGCGGCAGCCAGTGCTGGTTGCGCTCGGTGACCAGCGGCCGGTACAGCGCCGGGAAGGCCTGGTACTCGCGCGCCAGCAGTGCCGCGAGCTTGGGCGCATCACCGCGCCGCCAGGCACCGAGCACCTCGTGCATCTCGTCGGGCGCTTCCTTCAGCTCGCTCAACGTCTGGTCGAGCATGCGCAGCTGGTCCTCGCGCGAGAGCACCTCGAGCCCGCTGAGCTCCTCGCTGAGAGTCTCGAGGCCCGCGGTCGGCTTGCCATCGGCCTGCGCGCGGTGCACGAGCTGCTCCTCCACGCCATGCTGCGGATCCAGCCCGAGCCGGACGTAATCGAGATCGGCCAGCTCGAGTCCGACGACCCAGGGCGCCTGGCTGTTCATGAGCTGCGCGGGCAGTCCGAGCTCGGTGGCGGCCGCGCTGACGCGCGCGTAGCGCTCTTCACCGATGACCGCGCGCAGCGTGGTCCCTGCCGGCAGGGCACCGTGCTCGAGCAGCCAGCCGGCGGCCGCGCTCGGGTCGAGGTTGCCGAGGTCGAGCTCCATGACGAGCTTGGCGGAGTCCGCGTAAGCGCGCTCGAACGCCGCGGGCAGCGCCGCGTCCTGCTCGGGCAGCAGGTGTACGGAGCCGGCGAGGTAGAGCGTGCTGTGCGCCCCGCGAATGACCCACACCGGGCTCGCCGCCTGCGCGGCGGCCACACTCAGGCTGCCGAGCAGGCTGAGCGCGAGGAGCCACCGCAGTGCTGCTCGACCCACACGACCTCCGTCAGCAGCGAGCCATCGGCGCGCAGCTCGAACGTTCGATAGGCCGGCGGCCGCAGGTCCACGGCGAAGTCATCGGCGTTCGGCAGGAACTGCGCGCAGGTCGAGGGCGTCGCGAGCAGCCGCACGCCCTTGCGCAGCGCGTCGTAGGCCTGGTGCACATGCCCCCACACTATCGCACGTACGTTGCGATGCGCGTCGATGGTGTGCAGGAACTCCGCGGCGTTCGTCAGGCCGACGCGATCGAGCCAGCGACTGGACATAGGCACCGGATGATGATGCAGGCACACCATGCAATGGCGCGTGCCGGCGCTGGCGAGTGCTTCCTCGAGCCCGGCGAGCTCGGCGGCGCTGAGCGCACCGCTGGCGGCGCCGGGGATACAGCTGTCGAGCAGCACGATGCGCCAGCGCCCGAAGTCGACGAAGCGGCCGAGCACGAACGGCTCGGCCGCGAGCGCGCGGCGCATGGCCTGCGGCTCGTCGTGGTTACCGGGCAGGCACAGGACCGGCACACCGAGGGCACCGAACAGGCGGCGGAAGTGCGGATAGCCGGCCGGATCGTCCTGCACCAGGTCGCCGGTCACGAGCACCGCGTCCGGCGGCCAGTCACGCGCTTGCGCGTGCGCCAGCGCGGTGCTGAGCGCCGGCAGCGTCGCGACTCCACGCAGCGATTCGCTCTCGCTGCCGTAGAGATGCGGGTCGGTGAAGTGTGTGAGGCGCACGGCACTCATTTACAAAAGATTAGCAGAGCCCGCCGCCCCTATGCAGTGAACCAGGTCCCTCGCACGCCGCCTGCCGCGGCCGCGGCATGACGCGCTTTACGTTTCGTAATGCGCATAATGTGAAGCAGGCACGCGCGCGCGCAGACAGCCGCGGGAACTTAAGTCGTCTGGCGCGCGGCCGCGCGATTTGAGCATCGGGCGCGACTGATGGAAAATGCGCGCCCCTGCGACGCGCGCTGCCTGACCGAAAGCGCGGCGCCGGGTGCGCCCTTCACTCCAGCTGACGCGGCGACGCGCCGCGCTTAAGAGCCGTTTATGACCACACCACGCGAACTCGCCAACGCCATCCGCGCGCTGTCCATGGATGCCGTGCAGCGCGCCAATGCAGGACACCCCGGCATGCCAATGGGCATGGCCGACATCGCCCAGGTGCTGTGGAGCGATTTTCTGCGCTACAACCCGGGCAACCCGCTGTGGGCGGACCGCGACCGCTTCGTGCTCTCGAACGGCCACGGCTCGATGCTGCTGTACTCCGTGCTCTATCTCACCGGCTACCCGCTCACCATCACCGACATCGAGAACTTCCGGCAGCTCGGCAGCAAGACCCCCGGCCACCCCGAACGCGACCCGGCACTCGGCATCGAGACCACCACCGGACCGCTCGGCCAGGGTCTCGCCAACGCCGTCGGCATGGCGCTCGCCGAGCGGCTGCTCGCCGCCGAGTTCAATCGCCCGGGCTTCGACGTCGTCGACCACTACACCTACGTCTTCTGTGGCGACGGCTGTCTGATGGAGGGCATCTCGCACGAGGTCTGCTCGCTCGCCGGCACGCTCGCACTCGGCAAGCTCATCGTTCTCTACGACGACAACGGCATCTCGATCGACGGCAAGGTGGCCGGCTGGTTCACCGACGATACGCCCGAGCGCTTCGCCGCCTACGGCTGGCATGTGCTGCCGAACGTCAACGGCATGGACGCGCAGGCCGTGACGGAGGCGCTGACCGCGGCGCGCGCCGAGACCCAGCGCCCCTCGCTCATCTGCTGCAAGACCATCATCGGCTACGGCGCCCCGCACCGGCAGGGCACCAAGGAAGCCCACGGCGAGGCGCTCGGCGCCGACGAGGTGGCGGCGGCGCGCCAGGTGCTCGGCTGGCCCTACCCGCCGTTCGTCGTGCCCGAGGAGATTCGCGCCGCCTGGGACCATCGCGCCCAGGGTGCCGCGCTCGAGTCGGCGTGGCAGGCGCTGTTCGCGCGCTACGCCGCGGCGTTCCCCGAGCTGGCACGGGAGTTCGAGCGGCGCATGCGCGGGGATCTGCCCGCCGGCTGGCCGGATGCCGCGGCGCGCACGCTCGCGGAGCTGCGCAAGCAGAGCGCGCCGCAGGCGACGCGCCAGGCCTCGCAGGCGGCGCTCAACGTGTTCGCCGCCGCGCTGCCGGAGATTTTCGGCGGCTCGGCCGACCTCACCGGCTCGAACAGCACGTTCTTCAAGGGCGCACGCACCATCACGCCGGCGCAGCCGGAGGGTGACTACCTGCACTACGGCGTGCGCGAGTTCGGCATGACCGCGATGATGAACGGCATGGCGTTGCACGGCGGCTATCTGCCCTACGGGGGCACCTTCCTCGTGTTCTCCGACTATGCGCGCAACGCCGTGCGCCTCGCCTGCCTCATGTGCGCGCGCGTGGTGCTGGTGTACACGCACGATTCCATCGGGCTCGGCGAGGATGGCCCCACGCACCAGCCGATCGAGCAGCTGGCGAGCCTGCGGGCCATACCGCACATGAGCCTGTGGCGGCCCTGTGATGCGGCGGAGACCGCGGTCGCCTGGACGCTCGCCGTCGAGCGCCACGGGCCGACCGCGCTGGTGCTGTCACGCCAGCCCCTGGTGCAGCAGCCGCGCACGGACGCGCAGCTCGAGAACATCCGCCGCGGTGGCTACGTGCTGATCGACTGTGCCGGCACGCCCGAGGTGCTGGTGATCGCGACCGGCTCCGAGGTCGGCATCGCCGCGCAGGCGGTGAACGCCGCCAACGGCGCCGGCCGGCGCGTGCGACTCGTGTCGATGCCGTGCACCGAGACGTTCGATGCCCAGGACGGCGCCTATCGCGAGGCGGTGCTGCCGCGCGCACTGACACGCCGCCTGGCGGTGGAGGCGGGTGCGCGCCAGAGCTGGTGGCGTTATGTCGGCAGCACCGGGCGCGTGCTCGGCATCGATCGCTTCGGCGCCTCCGGCAAGGCGGCCGACGTTTTTCCCTATTTCGGCTTCACCGCCGATAATATCGGCCGACTGATCAGAGAGCTGCTGGAGGAATGAGCGCATGGCAATCCGGGTGGGCATCAACGGCTATGGGCGCATCGGACGCAACGTGCTGCGCGCCCTGTACGAGGGCAAGCGCACCGCCGAGGTGCAGATCGTCGCGCTCAACGACCTGTGCGACCCGAAGGCCAATGCGCACCTGACCCGCTACGACACCGTGCACGGCATGTTCCACGGCGAGGTCAAGGTCGACGGCGACCACATGGTGGTGAACGGCGATCGCATCCGCGTGTTCGCCGAGCGCGACCCGGCCAAGCTGCCCTGGGGCGAGGCGGGCGTCGAGTACGTGCTCGAGTGCACCGGGCTGTTCACCTCCAAGGCCAAGGCCGGTGCGCATCTCAAAGGCGGCGCCAAGAAGGTCGTGATCTCCGCACCCGGTGGGGACGACGTCGACGCCACCATCGTGTACGGCGTGAACCACCACGTACTCAAGCGCGGCTACACCGTGATCTCCAACGCCTCCTGCACCACCAACTGCCTGGCGCCGCTCGCCAAGGTGCTGCACGACAAGGTCGGGATCGAGGCCGGCATCATGACCACGATCCACGCCTACACCAACGACCAGGTGCTGACCGACGTCTACCACCCCGACCTGCGCCGCGCGCGCTCGGCGACCATGTCGCAGATTCCGACCAAGACCGGCGCGGCTGCCGCCGTCGGGCTGGTGCTGCCGGAGCTCAAGGGCAAGCTCGACGGCTTCTCGGTGCGCGTGCCGACCATCAACGTCTCGCTGGTCGATCTCACCTTCTCCGCCAAGCGCGCCACCTCGGTCGAGGAAGTGAACAAGGCGCTGCAGGCCGCCGCCGCCGCCGGACCGCTGCGCGGGATACTCGCCTACAACGACGCCCCGCTGGTGTCGGTCGACTTCAACCACGACGCGCACTCCGCGGTATTCGACGCGACGCTCACCCGGGTGATCGACGGCACGCTGGTGAAGGTGTGTGCCTGGTACGACAACGAGTGGGGCTTCTCCAACCGCATGATCGATACCACGCTCGCCTGGTCGCAGGCGTCATGAGGGTATTGCGCATGACCGACACGGACCTGCGCAACCGGCGGGTCCTGATCAGGGAGGACCTGAACGTGCCGGTGCACGGCGGCGCGGTGACCAGCGATGCGCGCATCCGCGCAGCGCTCGCCACCATCCGCTACGCGCTCGACCAGCACGCGCGCGTGTTCGTCATGTCGCACCTCGGCCGCCCGCCGGAGGGTCAGGCGAGCCCGGCGCTCACGCTGGCACCGGTGGCGGCGCGGCTCTCGGAGCTGCTCGGCAAGCCGGTGCCGCTGCGCAAGGACTGGATCGACGGCGTCGACTGCCCGCCCGGCAGCGCGGTGCTGTGCGAGAACGTGCGCTTCCTCGCCGGCGAGAAGGCCGACGACGAACAGCTGGCGCGGCGCATGGCGGCGCTGTGCGACGTGTTCGTCATGGATGCCTTCGGCACCGCGCACCGCGCCGAAGCCAGCACCCACGGCGTGGCGCGCTACGCCCCGGTGGCCTGCGCCGGGCCGCTGCTGGTGGGCGAGCTCGAGGCGCTCGAGCGCGCGCTCGAGGATCCGGCGCGTCCGCTGATGGCCGTGGTCGGCGGCTCCAAGGTGTCCAGCAAGCTGACGGTGCTCGAGGCGCTGCTCGACAAGGTGGACAAGCTGATCGTGGGCGGCGGCATCGCCAACACCTTCCTGGCCGCCACCGGCGTCGACGTCGGCAAGTCGCTGTGCGAGACGGAGATGCTCGACGTCGCCCGCCGCCTGATGGACAAGGCGCGCGCGCGCGGGGCCGAGATCCCGCTGCCGACCGACGTGGTCGTGGGCCGCGAGTTCGCCGCCACCGCGCACGCCGACGTGCGCCCGGTGGGCGAGGTGCGCCGCGACGAGATGATCCTCGATATCGGGCCGGACACTGCCGATCGCTGCAGCGCGCTGTTGCAGTCGGCCGGCACGATCATCTGGAACGGACCGGTCGGAGTGTTCGAATTCGAGCAGTTCGGCGAGGGCACGCGCGCCATCGCCCTCGGCATCGCCCGCAGCAAGGCGTTCTCG
>Ga0187783_10003738_pt1 | contig 11221 bp, 10 predicted proteins | sample 1015_SJ02_MP02_2_FD_132471 | JGI IMG/M metagenome (GOLD analysis project Ga0187783, IMG submission 132471) | Tropical peat soil microbial communities from peatlands in Department of Meta, Colombia - 1015_SJ02_MP02_20_MG | ecosystem: Environmental > Terrestrial > Soil > Wetlands > Peat | place... | reverse complement strand
GACAGTCAGTGTCAGGGTCGCACTTTTGCCGCCACTTGAGCAGCCGAAGTCGGCGGAATTCCCTGCGGGAGTTTGCACTTGAACGCTGTAGCTCCCGGGACCCATAATCAGAGAGGATGTAACGGTAGCTGTAAGTTCAGACTTGCTGTTTACTGTAGTGGGCACCGCGGTGCCGTTAAACACAACGACCGACGAAGACACGAACTGGCTGCCCGTCAGGATCAAAGAGAACGTTGCCGGCAGTTGCGAAAATGCAATCGTCGTCGGAGATACGGAATTGAGCACAGGTACAGGACGTGCACTCCCACAGAGCGGATTTAGGGTGTTGCACCCGGGCAGGAGCACTAGCAGGGCCAGCAAATGTCCGAGGCGGATGGTGGAAGACATACTCTAATCTTGCGAAGGGGCCGCTCTTCCACGGGTTATGGAAACAACACTGTTCCCTATTTTAACTGGGACACTCAAGATTGCGTGGTCACCCACGCCAGTCTCAAAAATCACGGGATAGCTTAAGCAGTTCTGAGAACCAAGCAATCGGCTCATTCACCTTCTACGAGTGCAATGGCGATAATTCAATAATTGAAGTGCACCCATGAGCGAGATGCCGATCTGGCCTCGTTCTTAATCAGGAGAGTACACAAGCCGGACAAGCCGGTTCTTGCCCCAACATTCATCATTCGCTTCCGGGCAGACCGGATAGAGTTCTCCCCAGCCGGCCTCCACCGTGATGCGATTCTCCGCAATTCCCCGGCTTACCAAGGCCCGTTTCACCCAGTCGGCGCGCCGTTGCGAAAGGTTGAGATTGTAGAGCCAATCGCCTCTCGAAGATGCGTATCCGTCAATACAGAAGCGCACCTTGGGGTGATCCTTCAGCCATTGCACACTGCTGTCGAGGGCGGCCGGGTTAGCGGGATCGTCGTGATCATTGTATGGAAACAGGATCACCTGCATGTTCTTGTAAAAATCCTCCTCCTCCTGACCAAATAGGATCACCGGTGGCCGCGACCAGTGGTCCACCCAAAAGGAGGCATCCATCGATGACCTTTCGGACCCTGTCTGTGCCAAAAGCGCAGTCCCGGCGAACAGTACGCTCGTCGAAATATGAAGAATGAGCCGGTTCATGGTGTTGACCTCCATTTCAAGACTCGCGGCAGCGCGATACTTGCCATCGTCATAAGAGACTCTTGCAAGGTTTCAACTTTAGACAAGCCACGCCGCAGCGGGTAACTGGTAGATCTGACAGTGAGCCCTAACAAAAGGAAACTGATAACATCTACACGAAATTTTACCGGGACTCTTCAGGCCTAGGTGCTGCGGGCTACACATCAACAACTTGCGAGCGAGCGAATTTAGATCCATTTGGGCCGACCTACTCTCCTTGCGGCAGCTAGCTACAGGCGAAGCTTTAAAAAGTCCTTGCGTTGAGGCAAACCGAGAGGGAGCAACATCCTCTAACGTTTCAATGTCGAACGCGCAAGCGCGCGGAACTTTAGTGGAGGTTCGCATAATGAAAAACATCTTGGTAGTAACCCTGTTCATACTGGCGACGCTGGCTTGGGCGGCAGCACAACAGCCCGGTAGCGCCTCCGAGTCGAGCAGCGGGCCCCCGAGTTCGCAGGCACCGGGCGCGACTCAATCCCAACCATCAACGCCCCGCAGCGGTGACCAGGCCGGGTCGCAGGGCCAGAGGTCGAATGCGCCTGTCACCGAGGGTTGCCTGGGTGGCAGCAATCCGAACTATACGATCACCGACAAGACTGGCACCACCTACAAGCTGAATCTTCCTCCGAACGCCGATGGGTCTAGACTGGCGTCTCACGTGGGAGAATCGGTAAACGTGCTGGGCAATGTGAACACCGGTAAGGGCGGCGATGCCTCCATCGATGTTCAAGGCGTCGGTCGCGGAACGGGTAAGTGCCCAGCCAGCGATTCGAAGAGCGCGCAGCCACCGCCGAAGCAATAGTCAACAATGATCGCTCGGGATTGAAAATCCCGGCAATGCCGGGATTTTTTCTTTCAGGTCACCCGCCAAGATTGAGATGATCCTCGAATCTGAAGTAATACGATTACACTCACGACCCGGCTACCAACATTGAGAGTCTGCTCATCTAAAGCCACTATTCAGATGTGGCGATAACCTATGGTTGATGCGGTGGGGGCTGATTCTGGTTTTTTTCTGCCTTGAGCAGCTCAACCTCAAAAATGAGCGTTGAGTTTGGGCCGATGTCGCCCGGAGCGCGCTCGCCGTAGGCAAGATTCGCTGGAATGAAGAGCTGCCACTTGGATCCCACGGGCATAAGTTGGAGCGCCTCGGTCCACCCCTTGATTACGCCGGTGACCGGGAAGGTTGCGGGCTGACCGCGCTTGTAAGAGCTGTCGAATTCTGTTCCGTTGACCAATGTACCACGGTAGTTGACGGTGACCGACTCCCCAGCGGTTGGTTTCGGCCCGGTTCCGGCTTGCAAAATCTTATACTGCAGACCGTCTGGGAGAGTCACGACACCTTGTTTGGTTTTGTTGGCGGCCAGAAATGCCTCGCCGTCTTTCTTGTTAGCTTCACCCTGCGCCTGCAACTTTTCCTGCTGCTGTTTACGGATCTCGCCCTGCACTTGCATAATTGCCGCGCGGGCTTCTTCTTCCGTAAGGAGGGTCTGCCCACCGGCGAGGGAGTCTTTCAGCCCACGCAGCAAAATGTTGGGGTCAACCGAGACTGCTTGGCGATGCAGGTTTGTCCCGATATTCATGCCCAAGGCGTAGCTGAACCTGTCTTTTTCGGTTTGGAGTTTCGGGCGGGCTTTCAGAACCGGTTGCTGCTGAGATTTCGTTAGCGGTGCGGCCGATTGGGTTGTGGCGGCCGGAGTCTGTTGTGCAGTGGCGTGTCCCAGGAGCATTCCGGCGGTCAGAAGGCAGACAGCTGAGCTAAGAGGTCTTTGCATGATGCATTGTCACATTCAACGAGCCTGTGCGGCAAACAAGGGGAGGGAGCATTCTGCCGTCGCGATACACCAACTCGCCGAACGAATGAATTGCAGGGTTTGGCGCCAAGTCCGGGAATGGCGGTGCTCCCGAATTGCTCTATGCGCCGGATCAATTCTTTTGGAAGTACGGCTAGCAGGTGCTCTTTTTCCTCGCGAAAGAGTTCCGGCCAGCGTGAATCGTAGGGCACGATGGCGATATCCTCATTTTTGAGTACACGCTCGATCTGCTCTTCTAGTGTTTCAGCTTCCACAGGGTAGTTAGATGCCATTCAATCTCAGGGGATACGGGCAGTTATGGTGATTGACGAAACCAGCGATTTCGCTCAAGCCCCCTGCCACGGTGGATCTTGAATGCAATCGGGTTTTTGCAACAACAACCGCACCGTTACTGTTCACCGACCATCGTAGGTTGATCTCAGAAGCTTAAAAGCCTCTTCTGCGGGGCACCCTCTGGGAAGCGCTTTTCTATCGCAGAACTCTAAGTTAAGGCGGACTCTCTCGACTCTATACTGCGCTTTGACGTCTAAGCATAGACTTTGACGCAGTACAATCCACTCGGAGGGTTGCCATGAAATGTCTGTGGTTCGCGCTGATGCTCCTCCTCACGATGACTAGCGCCGCGTTCGCGCAACCGCCGCTCATTACCTCCGAAACAGCGGCAGATTCTAGCATTCTCGCTCAGTGGCTTCACAGTGGCGACCCGCGTCTGATCGCCTGGGCTGCCGACTTCGCCCACAGAATGCACGACGCGAAGATCGTCGCCGAAATGCCCGCATTGCTTGAACACTGGGCCATTCCGCAAGTCATCGGGGATGCCGACTCGCAAGCCGCCCAGCGGCGAGCTGTCACCGCCGTCCTCGACACACTTATTCAGGAAAATGTTCAGGTCCCCATTCCGGCAATCGATGCGGTCGCAGAGTTATTCCCGGTGCAGGCAGCCATCCTGATTGGCCGCCTCCCTTTGTCCGAATCGCGTGTGACTCTGGATGACTGGACCTACGGAGAGACGGGAACCTGGACCGGGCGCACGCTCGCTCGAATTGCATCCATGATGCTGGCGAAGGATCCGGGGCCGAGTCGCGTAATCTGGAACCAGAAGGATGTTGGATTCGTGGCCAGCGTTGTCGCGGCCGCCGAAGAGGAGTTGCAGATCACGGTAGCCTCGACCAAAACCAGTCATGAAGGAGGGGGAGGCGCCACTTGCGGATATTCCATGAAACGCAATCTCGTCCGCGGATGGCCACAAGTCTACGCCTATGGTCTTGTCGAAGACGATCCACAGGAGAACGCACCGGTCCTCGTCGACCTGGATGGCGATCGCATCGTTTCTATCCGCGCTGAGGAGAATGGCGGGTGGGGATCTTGCCACGGAGTTCAATGGCTTGATCCCTCAACACGGCACCGGCTGATCGCGTATTGGCTCGGGATCAAGGAGAAGGAGATGCTTTGGCAGCCGGTCGAGGGCTTTACGATCGTTTGGACCGGCACGGCCGCATACCAACGACGGCTGGGCGAGATCACCGAAGGCCAGCGAGAGAAGCTTCATGCCACGGTCGAAGCCCTGCGCCAGCGAGGGTTTCTCACGGAGGACGAGGCAGCAACGGTGGCCCCAAGGCTTATCGTCACCGTCCAGTGCGAGATCAAACCGTGTCCGCTCATCTAATCCCGTTTGAACGATCTCTCCTGTGCGAGAGCAGAAAGCTGGATGCCAGTAGTTTTTACGTAAGGCCAATAGTTTACCTAACCAGGCGATTTCAAAAGCGAGCAAAACGAAAACTATTTTGACTGGTAGTAGATGAGTGTTAACGGAATGTAACAACAACTGACTAGAGCCGCTTGTCGTTCCGGCTACGATTCTTCAAGTGTTACTGCCGCTCAATGTGGGGCGCTCCGCCGATTGTGGTTATTACGAACGATTTCGTCGTGGTGCCCGGAGAAACCTGCACCTTGCCTTTCACCTGGTCGACGGTTACCTGGCCGACATCGCTCTTTAGCTCTAGGTCGCTCTGGGGAGGCACCCTCAATTGGACACGTGCAGAACGGGTATGAGTGGAAATGCTCACGTGCGGCGGCTCGACTCTCAGTTCGATTCGATCGCCTTCTTGATTCTCTCTGATGTGGATCTTTTTCACTGGCCAACCCTCGGTGACGACTTTCGCCTCAACCGAGGCGTTGTCCCAGGCTCTGACATCGACATCGATATCCATCCCGGCAGTAACGAGAATGTCTGGCTTGCCAGCAACCTGGTAATTCTTTTTCCACTCTTCCGCTTGCATGACAATGGAGACCATACACAACGGTACTAGCAGTACACGACGCATAGGTAGCCCCTCCAACAGTTTCCATACGTAGAATAGCGGAGCAGAGTTCCATGCGTCTGGGTGTTGACCCTCCCGCAGACACTCGATGTTGAAATCGATGTTGAAAACAGGCGTTTTAAGACCCCGCACGTGAGCGCGGTGTGTCCGGCACTCAGTGCGACCCAAGCATCTATTCGATCCCAACTTCGATCATGATTAACTAATTCGGACTCCCTCTTGAAGAGGGAGCGGGGTGCTCAATCGCATGTCCAACAGAAGGCTGATGTGTTCAGTGGGAATAAGCCCACCAGGGTAAAAGTCAGCACCCTGTAGCTGGGATCGCATGCACGGAGGAAACGAAGTGTATGGAGTCGATTGACAAAGCCATCCTTGGGATGGTGAGCAAGTCATTGGGCCGTAACGAAAGTAAACGCACAGGTGACCTCGAAAACCCAAAATCCAGAGGCCGAACCCACGATTGAGAGGTGAAGGCAGTATGGATCGTCGCAAACTGACTGATGCGGCGAGACGCTTTGGCGGGGCGTTAGCGACGGCACGATGACAAGGACGCTCCGAGCCAGACCTGGATGGTGCGCAGGTCAGCACCGGCTTCGAGAAGATGCGAGGCGCAGCTGTGGCGGAGCGAGTGGGGATGGATGGGTTTGTCGATAGGAAGAGTCAAGGAAGGTGCTCCTGGGAATCAGCTGGCTGGCCTCCCGAGCAGGCGAACGAGTTTTCAGCGCCGCGACCACATCTCTCAATGCTCAAGCTTCGTGCGGTTCTTAACGGCCGCGACGACCTGCTCAATTGCGTCCGCGACGGTTTTGGGGTCATCTAGTTGAATGTTGTGGCCGCTATTCGAGTCAAGAACGAACTTTGAATTCCGTGAAAGGTGAGCTGCCTCCACGCGATCCTCATCTATCGCTCGCCTAATGTTGCTATAGGCTTCCTCCGTCATGCCCGGAGGAGGAGGTCGTTTGCCAGCTGCCAACACCAAGAGCGGACGGTCACCGAACGGCTGCGGTTGTTTTTCTCTCTCAAGATAAAGAAGCTGAGCTTCATCTCCCAAGTAGTCTTCCTCGGGCTTGTATCCGGTACTTAGCGGGCCGCTGCTCCTCGCCGGTGGAACCGGTCGGCCTGTAGCCTGGTCACGTAATTTCATCCACCGACTTGTGCTCAGCTTGAACACCATGCTGCTCTCGTCTGTCGGGTCGACTAGGACAATACCGGCGACCTTGTTTCCATATTTCATCGTGTAAAGGCGTACGTTCAGTGCTCCTATCGATTGCCCTACCAAGACCAAGGGACCAGATATCTTTGCGACCTTCAGGAGAGTGTGTAATTCGAACACCTCTTGCTCTAACGTCCTTGGCACTGGACCTGGGCCGCTCCAGCCGAGACCAGCACGATCGTATGCACACGCCCTGACCTGTCTAGCCAAAAGGCTCTGCACGCCCGTCCAATCTTTTGAGAAAGCACCACTGCCAGCCTCGAAGATGACTACGGGTTTCGTATCGAGAGGGCCCGTACAGTTGATGTGCAGCTTGTGGCCGCCCACGTCGATCATTGTTCCTGGTCCGGTGTCAAGTTTCGATTGTCCAAATGCCAGCTGTTCCCTACAACTCTTAGCCCACTGTTGATAAAACTGTTGATAATCCTGAGGATGGTCCCCACTGTCCTGCCATGCGGCGGGTGCGATATCGCCAAGAGTCTTGCAGCCTCGGATGCTGTTCAGACATTCTAGGCGTACATCAAACGCTCGATGGATGAGGACTTGGTCTACGTCAGGGGATATCTCGACGGCCAGGGCTCCGGTGCGCCTTGCTCGATACGGGACGTATCCCGGTTGCTTTAAGCCCCATATCTCGCAGGGGTCGAAAAGACGAGCGTCTTTTTGCACAAGGATCGAAACGGCCAGGTCCTGATGGTACTGCCCGTCGTCGATGCCCAGTCCTTTCCAAAGTACGTTGCCGTTGGCATCAAAGGCGATTCGAGCAATAACGCCCCACCATTTTGACAGTGTCAGTCTCGGCGGTAGCCTCCGTGGCACTGCAAAGAAGTTTATAAACGGCAAGTTGCTCACGGCTGTGTGACAGCCCACGCCCCAGTCGGGCCTGCAGTTCAGATTGTGAAATTCGGCTTCTCGCTGTTTCGGGATAGGCGCTCCAATCTGCAATTCCTCCACGGCTCTAACCAGCCGTCGAGCACGCCCTAATTGAAGGAATCCATAGAAGGAAAGCGTCAAGTAAGCCGCAACTAGAATCAACGCGAAACCAATGAATGGCCGGGCCCGCTGTAATGTCTTAATGCCCACGACGCATACCGACTTTCGACCTACTCTCGCTAGATAATAGACACCGTTTGGGCTGACTTGGTCCGATCTCTCTTGTGACTGTCGCAACCAGGCGTTCTATTCGCCTGGGGATGAGGATTTAAGCGCAATGGCGATTTGACGACAGGACCTAGCCGTAAAGCGCTAATCTGGCATACCCTGACTAGGTTGTGAGGAGGTCCGCGCTTGAGGCACGGGAATGATTGCCGAGATTTTTTCTGAAGCATACGACATCCTGGGAAGAAAAGTTCTGCGGCCCGACTGGCGTCGAAAAGGGTTGCGTGCGACGGCCCCAATGGGACGATACATCAGTCAACCTCTCACGGTGAAATGCGAGAGCATTTCAGATATCCGAAAGTTTCTGTACACCTGCAAGTACGTACGCGACGAGGTGCAATTTCACAAACCCGATTACTGGCAGCCTCCCGATGAATTTGAAAAAACCAAGCGGGGCGACTGCGACTGTTTTGCGCTGTGGACATGGCGTGAATTTCTGGCCCTCGGATTTGACGCACGTTTCGTGACGGGCCGTGCAGGGCGTTATGGCGAGGGGCATGCATGGGTGCAGTTCGCAAAGGATGGAAGACATTTCTTGGTCGAACCAACCATGGCACGAGTGGGGAACACCATGCCACGCCTCAGTACACTTCGCTACCAGCCCCGCTTCTCGGTGGCGTGGGACGGCAATAAGCTCTCCTACTATGCCCATGAAGCTCGTAAGAGCATGCCTCCAATTTCAAAACTGATTGTTTTTGTTCCTGATTGGCTGACCTTCTGGGTCCGGGCTTGGGCAACGGCGCTTGTCCTATTGCCATACTATCTGTACCGTCGAATCGTCTCGGACAGCAACATGATTTCTTAGGCAATAAGTCTTGTGCCCACCATGGTTCTCATTTCTTCAATCCCGCCTGCCAGTTCAGAACGAGGGTGAACGGCGCCTGCGCCCTAGCATCCGCCGGAGCCAGAAAAAGAAAACGCTTGCCATCGGCTGTGTAGGTCCCGGTCCTGCGACCGGGCTGTGGTGGCACTGGGAAGAGAAATTTGGGCGTCCCTGCCTGAAAGGTCGGACTGGTGGTGACGGCGACGACCATCACCTTGCCGTCGGGAGTCACATAGTACAATGCCCTCCCGTCCGGGCTCCACCATGGCCGAGTGCCCCCGCCGTTCGAAATTTGCCACTTGCCACCCGCAATCGAGGGTGAGGCTAGGGAGTCTGGCGAAAACGTCCGAACGTAAATCTCATAGTGGCCGGATTCGTCGGACCTATAGGCCACAAGATGTCCATCCGGAGAAAAATGACCGTCCGCCTCGTGGAATTCCGTCTGGAGGAACGGAAATGGTGGTCGATTGCCCTCGAGCGGAAGCACCCACAATCGAAACTTTGAGGTGATTTTCGGGTCGGCCCACAGATACATCAAGAAGCGTCCGTCCGGGGAGACGCTTGAAGGAAACTTGTTCCCGCTTGACTTTAGCAGAAGCTCCTCGTCTTTCGTGCCATTCGCTAGTTTTTGATAAAGACCGAGTTCGCCGTTTGCATCCGAAGCAAAGATAATGCGGTTCCCATCTGGAGTCCAGACCGGGCTCGAGCTGCTGGCGGCGCCGAACGTGAATCGCGCACTCGTGCCCCGTGAGAAATCATAGAGCCAGATAGCGAACTTCCCGGTTTGGGGATCGCGTCGGTCGATAGCAGCTCGCCTTCCGTCCGGCGAGACAGCCAATATGCTATAGATACCCGGGTCCGCCAGCGTGCCGAGAACTCTTCCTTGCCGGTCAAACCATGTGGGCTGCAACGCGTTACCCCCCGTCCGGTAAGCCAGAATCCCATTCGTCGAAGCCGAGAAGAACCCGAACTCTCTGTAGGACGCAAGCTGTTCGGCGACGGTGACCGGCTCGCCCGTGAGCTCGCGCCGCCGGGTGTCGAACCGCTGAGCTATCAGCTTGCCGTCACGCATGAAAAGCAACTCTCCCGACTCCGGACTCGAAGAGGGCACGTAGATCGACTGGTAGGCAGTCGCCAGGAGCCGTTTGGAGTCTTGGTCTCCTGGCTTGGCATCGAGAGATCCAACATAAACTCCGCTGTTTTCCTGCTGATCGGAAGTACGCAGGTAGATGAAGTGTCGCCCATCGGGAAGGAACGACGGAAAGGAGTGCGCAATTTCGCCCCGCGACAAATCAAGCGCTGTAAGCGGTAGCGCTGGCCCGCCGGTTGCCGCAACCCGCATGATGACGCCGGGGTCTTGCCCGAAGATGATGACACCATCGCTGTTCCATGAACCGCCGACTGCAAATCCGGCTAAGTCACACAATGATTGCACTTGGCCCCCGGAGATGCCGATCTTCTTGAGTTTTCCGCCGGCGTCAAAGGCAATGTACTGGCTATCGGGAGACCAGAAAAACGGTGGAGGATCTGCGCCAGTTGCTTCCGACCCAGGGAGTAGCCGCGCCTCGAACGAGTCCAAGGAGCGTATCCACAGGCGTTGCACTCCGTCCGGGGCCACTGCGTAAAGCGCGAGTTGCCTCCCGTCGGGTGACAGCGCGAATGAGCCGCCGACTCCCAGAATCGCCGTTTCGGGCACGGGCATTTGAAGGCGTATTGCCTCAGCGATAATTGGCTTTTCGCGGAAATGAAGGAAGGCCAGGGCCAAGAGAGCGGCAAAAGCCGCAGCGAAAAGCGCCCACGGCAGCGCTCGACGTGAAAGCGGCACCGTGACAGGGACTAGGGCACCGGACGATGGTTCGGGCGCGCCGGCCAGCTCTTCGTCGAGCAAAATGCGCGCCTCGCCGATGTCGCGCAGGCGCAGCTTCGCGTCTTTCTGCAACGAGCGTTGCAAGAGCACCCGGACCCGACCGGGCGTCCTCGCCGGAAGTTGCGACCAGTCCGGTTCCTCCTTGATCACGGACGCCAGCGTTTCCGTCACGGTCTCGCCGCGAAATGCATGCTTGCCGCTGAGCATCTCATAAAGCACGCAGCCGAAGGCCCAGATGTCGGCTCGGCGATCTACGGATTTGCCTTTTGCCTGTTCGGGGGACATATACGCAGCCGTGCCCAAGAGAATTCCTGCCTGCGTAGCCATGCGGCTCAGCGTGGGAGAGGTGGAAACGTCGATCGCAGGTTCGTCCCCTTCCACGGCTTTGGCCAACCCAAAGTCGAGGATCTTCACCACATCGTCACTCGTCAACTTCACATTCGCGGGCTTCAGGTCGCGATGAACAATTCCCCGTTCGTGCGCGTATTCCAGTGCTTCGCAAATTTGTTTCGCGATGCGCAATGCCTCGTCCGTTAAAATCGGTCCCTGGCGGATGCGATCGGCCAGCGTCGGCCCTTCAACGAGTTCCATGACGAGCGCATTCGAGTTTTCGGAATCTTCGAGGCCGTGGATCGTGGCGATGTTTGGGTGATTGAGGGAAGCCAGCACTTTCGCTTCGCGCTCAAAACGCGCCATGCGGTTGGGATCGCGCGCGAATGCTTCCGGTAGGACTTTCAGCGCAACATCACGCCCAAGCTTTTGATCCCGAGCGCGATACACTTCACCCATCCCGCCCGCACCGAGCGGCGCAACAATCTCATAGTGCCCAAGTCTTGTACCGGAACTGAGCGACATACCTGAATG
>Ga0187783_10003737_pt1 | contig 11221 bp, 7 predicted proteins | sample 1015_SJ02_MP02_2_FD_132471 | JGI IMG/M metagenome (GOLD analysis project Ga0187783, IMG submission 132471) | Tropical peat soil microbial communities from peatlands in Department of Meta, Colombia - 1015_SJ02_MP02_20_MG | ecosystem: Environmental > Terrestrial > Soil > Wetlands > Peat | place... | reverse complement strand
CGACCTCGGCCTCGAATCCGACCTGGAGCGGGAGCTGCTGTCAGTCGCGCCGCCGTACGCGATCCTGGCCCCCGAGCACCCGCTCGCGGTCGCAGGCCGCGGTGCCTGGCTGCGCGACCTGGCCCGCGATCCGATGGTGCTTCTCGACCTGCCGCACAGCCGCGACTACTTCCGCGCGCTGGTGGCCAGCAGCGGCGTGGCGCCGCAGATTCGCTACCGGACGGCCAATTACGAGACGGTGCGAGCGCTCGTCGCCCGTGGTCACGGTTTTGCCATCCTGAACCAGAAGCCACATTCCGCCACGACCTATGACGGCGGCAGCGTTGCCATCGTGCCGCTGCTCGACCAGCTCTCCCCGCTTCCGATTGTGCTGACCCGGCTGCCGGGCCTCCGCTTGTCCGCGCGCGCCGAGGCGTTCGCATCGCGCTGCCGAGCGGTGTTCCGCAGGCCGTAGCGGTATGCCGACGTACCAGCGCGCTTGCAGCATGTCCATCTTGAAATCAGATTTACTAATACAGATCTATGTGTTTGACACGATTTAGCTGTCTCTTCATACTCGTGCCATGCGACGACTAGATGCAATGGCGGAATACCACCTGATGCTGGATATCTAGCCAATACAGGGTCTGTCGCAGCTGTAGGTGGGTTTGCTGGTATCCATCTGTCCGGGCCGGCGCTCGCGCGCCGGCCGGCCGCAGCGAGAGGTTGTGACATGCGCCCCAGGCCAGATCATCTGTTTTCTCGCCGCCTGATCGCCGCGACCGCCGTCCTCAGCGTCGGCATCCTGCTGGCAGCGTGCAGTAGCGGCTCAGCGGGCAACTCCGGCAGCACGACTGGCGGAGCCGTTCAAAATGGCGGGACGGTCACGTTCGCGCTGCCTGCCGACTCGACCGCGAACTACATCTTCCCGTTGTTCCCGCCATCGGCTTACCTGTCGTACAACATCTATGACCTCCAGGACCTGCTGTGGAAACCCCTGTACTGGTTCGGCCAGACCGGCAGTGTCACCCTGGACCCCTCGCTCAGCCTGGCCAGGGCGCCGGTTTACTCCGACGGTGACACCGCGGTCACCATCACGCTGAACAAGGCACAGTGGTCGGACGGCCAGCCGGTTACCAGCCGCGACGTCGAATTCTGGATCAACCTGGTGAAGGCGGAGAAGGACAACTACGGCGCATATTCGGCCGGCGGCTTCCCCGACGACGTTACGAGCGTGACGATCAACAGCACGTCGTCGCTCACCCTGCACCTGAACGCTGCTTACAACTCCGACGAGTTCACCTACAGCCAGCTGTCGCTGCTGACCGCGATCCCGCAGCACGCCTGGGACAAGACGTCGGCTACCGGCAAGGTCGGCAACTACGACGAGACCACGGCCGGCGCGCAGGCCGTCTACAACTTCCTGAACGCGCAGTCCAAAGACCAGTCCACCTGGTCGACTAACCCACTGTGGAAGGTAGTTGACGGGCCCTGGACGCTGGAAAGCAACTCCGCCCAGGGTGAGCTGACCTTCGTGCCCAACAAGGCATACGTCGGCCCCGACAAACCGCATATCGCCAGGCTCATCGAGGAGCCGTTTACTAGCGATGTCGCCGAACTAGACGCCTTGCGGTCCGGGTCGGTGGACTACGGCTGGCTGCCGCCAGAGGACATTCAGCAGGAGTCGTACTTCCGCTCGACCGGCGACACCATCAGCACGTGGGAGAACTGGGCCTCGTATTACTTCGTGCTCAACTTCACTGACCAAAGGACCGAGCCCATCCTCAGCCAGCTCTACGTCCGCCAGGCGCTGCAGTCGCTGATCAACCAGCCGGCCTGGATCAAGGACTTCTGGGGCGGGACTGCTGAGCCGACGTACGGGCCGACGCCGATCACGCCGCCCAGCGACTTCATCTCGCCTGCCGAGAAGGCCAACCCGTACCCGTTCAGCCCGTCGCACGCCTCCCAGCTGCTCTCCTCGCACGGCTGGAAGGTCGTGCCCAACGGCACCACAACCTGTGCGAGCCCGTCACTATGCGGCAAGGGCATCACTGCCGGCGAGAGCATCAGCCTGTCGTTCTACACGATCTCCGGCCAGCTGGCTCAGGAGGAGGAAGTGCAGGCGCTTCAGTCTCAGCTCTCGGAGATCGGGATCAAGACGACGTTGCACGTCGAGCCAATCGACTCGTACTACTCGACGATCGTGGCATGCAGCGCCGGATCCGCCTGTCCCTGGGACATCGCCGCCAACGGCTGGGGGTTCTGGCCAAGTCCGTACCCTGACCCGAGCATCTTCCTCGGGACGGGGTCTGAGGGCAACAACGGCTCTTACAGCTCGCCAACCCTGGACTCGCTCCTTGACCAGAGCAAGCACGCCAGCAGCCTGAGCGCCTACTTCAGCGCCGAGGACTACGCCGTCACGCAGCTCCCGGTGCTCTGGGATCCGACACCGCCGAACCAGATTTCCGTCATCAGCCCGAAGCTGCACGGCGTTCTCCCGCAGAACCCGACCGTTGCCATCGCGCCCCAGCTGTGGTGGCTGAGCAGCTGACACCCGGCCGAGCGCAGTACGCGAGCGGGCCGGCCACCGGCTAGGACAGACGAACCTGCGGGCAGCGGGCCCGCAGGTTCGTCCGCGCTGGTCGCCAGTGCGGATCACGAAGGAGGCAGATGAGCGAGCACATCGAGTACTCCGCCGCGGGCGGCTGGGCGGCGATCACGCTCAACCGGCCGGAGAAGCGCAATGCCATGACGCACGAAATGGCGGTCGAGATCGGCGAACTGGTCGGCCGGGCGAACGACGAGGCTGATGTCGCCGCGGTGCTGCTGAGGGGCCGCGGACCGGCGTTCTGCGCCGGATTCGACCTGTCGGGCGGCGGCAACCGCTCGACCGAGCCTGCCGCGGTGCAGGCCAGGATCGCCGAGACCATCTCGGTCTTCCACAGCATCTGGTCCTCTCCCAAGCCGGTCGTGGCGCAGGTGCAGGGCGCCTGCGTCGGCGGCGCATTCGACCTCGCGCTGTCGTGCGACCTGACCATCTGCGCCGACAATGCCAGGATCGGCGTGCCGGAAATTCAGCTGTGGGGCGGAGGCATGATGTGGTTCGGGCTGCCCTGGGTCGTCGGCGCGAAAGCAGCCAAGTACATCGCGCTGACCGGCATCAAGCTCACCGCAGAACAGGCGCTGAACATGCAGATCGTAAACGAGGTCGTCCCGCTCGCCGAGCTCGAGGCGCGGGCGGCAAAGGTCATGGACAGCCTGGCTGCGATGCCGGAGGGCTGCCTTGCGCCGACCAAGCGCGCGATCAACCGCGCGTACGAGCTGATGGGCCTGGTCGAGGGCGTTCGGCTTGGCCAGGACGAGTGCGTACTCCGGCGGCTTATCCCCGGGCCAGCCAGAAACGCCTGGGAGGCCGAAGTTGCCGAGGTGGGCGTCGCCGCTGCGGTGGCCAGGCGAGCTCACCTGTTCGCATGACCCCGGAGGCCTGGCAGGTGCGGTGATCGGAAGCTGAGAGGTGACACGCGGAATGACACAGGTTTTCGACCTCGAGGGTGGCCTGCCCGGTGAGGGTGAGCGGTTCGCCGACCAGGCCCAGCAGCACGCTCTCGGGCCGGCAGGGCCGAACCGGCTGCCCGAGGACCCTGGCAGCGGCCTGGCCAACTACGGGCGCATTTTCGCGGCCAGACGCTCCGCGCTGGACGGCCAGCCGACCGAGGCCGCGCAGTCGCTGGACGAGTTCGTAGCGGGCCTGCGGGCCGCCGGAGTCGCGCGCTCTGTGGTAGCCAGCCCGCGGCTGCCTAACGCGGTCATCGCGGACGCGATCGCCAGGCACCCGGACTTCTTCATCGGGCTCGCCTACCTCAGCCCGTTCGACGGCATGCGCGCTTCGCGCGAACTGGAGCGGCTAGTACGCGACCAGAACTTCGCCGGGCTGATGGTGTCGGCGCTGACCGACGTGCTGCCGGCCAGTGACCGGCGGTACTACCCGCTCTACGCGCGGTGCGTCGATCTCGGCGTGCCGGTCCGCATCTACACCTCCATGAACTACGCCAACGATCGGCCCTACGACATCGGCCACCCGCGCAACCTCGACCAGGTGGCCTGCGACTTCCCTGAGCTGACGATCATCGCCGGGCTCAGCGGCTGGCCGTGGGCCAACGAGACGGTGGCGCTGTTGCGCCGGCATCCCAACCTGTATGCCGATACCGCTGCCCACCGCCCGCGTTACTTCGGTCTCCCCGGCTCGGGCTGGGAGACCTTCCTGCACTTCGGCAACTCGATCCTGCAGGACAAGATCATGATCGGCCTGTCCAGCGGCCTGATGGGCGCGCCGGTCTCCGACCTCATCGGCGAGTACGAGAACCTGCCACTCAAGGACACGGTCAGGCGCAAATGGCTGTACGACAACGCCGCACGCGTTTTCGGGGTCGCCTGATGACGGCTGCCTCAGGCATCGCGACGGAGCCGGCGTCCGCTAGCGACTGGTTCAGCACGCTCGACGCGATCCTGAACCCGGATGCAGTTGCCGTCGTCGGGGCGTCCAAGGATCAGGGCAAGACGGGCGGCCGCATCCTGGCCAGCATCAGGAACAGCGGCTACCAGGGCCGGGTCGTGCCGGTGAATCCCCGATACGAGTCGATCGGCGGCTGGCGGTGTGTGCCGTCGGTCGCCGACATCGGCGCGCCAGCGCCTGAGGTGGCATACATCGCGCTGCCGCGCGAAGCAGCGATCGAGCAGGTCGTGGCGTGCGGCCGTGCGGGCATGCTCGGCTGCATCGTGGTGGGCACCGGCTTCGGTGAGGACAGCCCGCACGGGCGGCACCTGCAGGAACGGCTGGGGGAGGCGGCTGCCGCCGCTGGCATCCGGCTCATCGGGCCAAACTGCCTGGGCTTCATCAGCCCGCGCCGCAGCCTCAACCTCGAAGCGGCGATCACGCTGCAGGAACCCGCGAAGACCGGGCCAGTCGGCCTGATCTCGCAGAGCGGCTCGCTGATGCTGTGCATCTACCACGGCATTGCTGACGCAGGCAGCGGGATCAGCTTCGGCGTCTCCATCGGCAACCAGGTCGATATCGGCGTCGCCGAGCTCATGCGCTATGGCGCGGCCGACCCGCACACCTCGGTCCTCGCGATTTACGCCGAGTCGCTCGGTAACGCCGATGAGTTCGTGGCGGCAGCCGCCAGGTGCCGTGAGGCCGGGACCAGGGTGCTGATACTCAAGACAGGCGCTTCGGACGTCGGTGCCGACGTCACAGCCTCGCACACCGCGGCAATCCTCGGCTCCCGCGGAGCGTTCGAGGCCGCGTGCCGCGACGTCGGCGTCCTGGTCGCCGACGACATTGACATCATGGCTGAAGCCGCCGCCGTCCTCGCGCGGTGGCCCGTGCCCGCGCCTAGATCGGTCGCGGTTATCTCGTCATCCGGCGGCGGCGCTGCGGTGCTGGCTGACCGTCTGGATGCCGCCGGAGTAAACGTCGCGACGCTGCAAGCGCCGACCGTCCGGTCGATCGCGCAGACTCTGAACCCGATCGGGCGCCGCGCGGTGATCGACTTCGGCAGGCGGCAGGAGACCCGGCCGCCGCTGGACTCCCTCGGGCTCTGCAACGCGGTCATGTCAGACCCTGGCGTCGGCGCCGGCGTGTTCAGCCTCACGGTCACGCCGGCGATGACCGAGCGCTGCCAGGCGGTCGCTGCCGCCGCACGCGAGCAGGGCAAGCTGATCGTGGCGACAATGTTCCCTGGCTCGGCCGGAGCGGAGAGCATGCGGGTGCTCCGCGCGGGTCACATTCCCTGCCTGCCGCACATCGACGGCGCGGTGCGCTTGCTGTCCCTGCTGTGGCAGGACGCGCCAGCTCGTGCTGGGAGCGCCCGCACGACCCGACCGGTCAGGCAGGTCTGGGCGCGCGCCGCCAGGGCCCGAGCCGACTGGCTTCCGGTCGAGCAGGCCGTTGCGCTGCTCGACGCCGCCGGCGTGCCGCGCCCGCCAGGGGGCCTGGCCTGCACCAGGGCCGAGGCGGTCAGCCTGGCTGACGAGATCGGCTACCCGGTCGCGATGAAGGTTGCCGATCCGGCTTTCGTCCACAAGAGCGATGCGGGAGGCGTGGTGCTCAACGTGCTGGACGCGGACGGCGTGTCCATGGGCTGGGATCTGATCGCGGCGCGGACCGGCAGCGGCGGCGGCTGCTACCTGCAGAAGATGGCGGCGGGCGTGGCTGAACTGCTCCTCGCCGTGCAGGTTGACGCCCAGTTCGGGCCCATCCTCACGATCGGGGCCGGCGGTGTGCTGGCCGAGCTTCTCGCCGACGTGCAGGTGCGGCGGCTGCCCGTGCGCGCCAGCACGGCAAGGGACATGCTCGAGGGCCTCGCGATCTGGCCGGTGCTGGCCGGATACCGCGGCAAGGCCGCCGCCGACGTGCCCGCGGTGGCGGCCGCGATTACAGCCGTCAGCAAGCTCGCGGTCGGTGCGGGTCAGGGCATCGCAGAGCTGGAGATCAATCCGCTGATTGTCGGAACCGCGGGTAGCGGTGTGGCGGCCGTGGATGTGCGAGTGAGGGTGACCAGGGGATGAGCCAGGCAGTTATCGAGACCGGCGGTACGCCGGAACGGGTGCGCCAGCTGTTCCGGCCGTCGCATGTGGCCCTGGTGGGTGCAACCGAGAAGAGCGGGTTCATGCGCCAGCTTCTGCTCGGGAACTCCGAACTGCGGTACGGGGGCCGCATGTCCATGGTGAACCCGAGCCGTGACGAGGTTTTCGGCCAGCCGTGCTGGCCGCGTCTAGCAGCCCTGCCCGACGCACCCGATGCCGTCGTGATCAGCGTGCCGGGAGGACACGTACCAGGGATCGTCGCCGAGGGCATCGACATGGGCGTGCGCTCGTTCGTAGTCCATGCCGCCGGGTTCGCCGAGCGTGGCGAGGAAGGGGCGCGCCGCCAGGCTGCGATCCACGCGGCGTGCGCAAAAGCCGGGGCGGTCCTTATCGGCCCGAATTGCATGGGCGCGCTGAGCCTGGTGGACGGCGTGGCTCTCACGGGAATGCCGCTCCCGTTCGACGCCTCGGCCGGGCCGGTCGGCGTCGTGGCGCAGAGCGGCTCGGCCGCCACCGCCCTCATGAACAGTGGCAGGGGACTGCGGTTCAGCTATGTCATCTCCTCGGGCAACGAGGCTGTCACCACGACCGAGGAGTTCATCGAGTTCCTGATCGAGGACGAGCACACCCGGCTAATCCTCACGTTCACCGAGGGTTTCCGGCAGCCCAGGAGGCTGGTCGAGGTCGGCAGAAAAGCCCTCGCGGCCGGCAAGCCGGTCATCGTGCTGAAGACGGGCATGACCGCGCGCGGCAGCAGGATCGCCCGCAGTCACTCGGGCGCGCTGGCCGGGTCAGCAGAGGCGCACATAGCCGCCTTCGAGCGCGCCGGGATCGTTCGGGTTGAAGACTTTGACGAGATGGTGGAGACGGCGGTGCTGCTGTCGCAGGTGCCCGTTCCGCCGGCCAGGTCGAGGACGGCCATCTTCACCAACTCCGGCGGGGAGACCTCACTGACCGCCGACCTGGCCGAGGCAACCGGCCTGGAGCTTGCGGCATATTCCGAGCGGACGGCAGCGCGACTGCACGAGGACTTCGAGCTTGCCGCAGATGTCCAGGCAACCAACCCGATGGACAGCGGCATGGGCCAGGGCAGTCCGCGGCCGTTCACCGAGCGATTCCGGATCGCGCTCGACCTGTTCGACGCCGACCCGGGAGTCGACGTCATCGGCTACGGGATCGACCTGAACAACCGGACGGCTCCGGCCGCCGGCGCAGTCGACGGCCTGGCCGTGCTGCGGGCCGCGGCCGCGCGGGGTAGCAAGGTGTTCCTGGCGATCTCGCACGTAACCTCGGGCGGGCTGGACGAGTCAGTCGTCGAAGGCCTGCGCGGCACCGGCATCCCCGTACTCCTCGGGACCAGGCAGGCCCTGCTGGCCATCAGGCACCTGGGCGAGTACGGCCAGGCCAGGCGCAGCCCCGAGCCGCTCTGGCGCAGGGACCCGGAGCGCGCCGTGGCGGTGCTGCCCGGCGGTCGGCCCGGCTCGGTGCAGGGAGAGCTAAGCCTTCAGCGAGCTCTCGACGAGTACCGGATCCCCCGCTCTGAGGCCGCCCTCGCCACCTCAGCCGACGACGCGGTCTTGCTGGCGGCACGGTTTGGCTACCCGGTCGTCGCCAAGATCGTCTCACCCGACGTCGTGCATAAGAGCCAGGCGGGCGGAGTGCGCATCGCGCTCGGTGACCCGGAATCCGTGCGGGCTGCCTACGCCACCATCCGCACCGCGATCGGCGAGGCACATCCGGTGGCAGCGATCGATGGCGTCCTGGTCGCACGCCAGTACGCAGCCGGGCCCGAGTTCCTGCTCGGCGCTCGCGCGGACCCGGACTTCGGGCCCGTCGTCCTGTTCGGCCATGGCGGGACTCGGGTAGAGCAGACGCGGACCTTCGCCACGGCGCTCGCCCCGCTGTCAGCCGGCCAGGCAGACCAGCTGTGCCGGCGAATCATCGCGCCCGAGCTGATGACCGAGTTCGGTACGCGGGCCGACGAGGTGCTCGCCAGTGTCGTCCGGCTAGTGACAAACTTCGCGCAGCTGGCAGCCGATGCGGAAGGGCTTTATGACGAGATTGAGATAAACCCGCTCGTCGTCACCGCCGAGGGTCCCGTCGCGGTCGACGCACGGATCGCCCTCCCCGTCGGGCCTGCGCTGAGGGACGGCGGCAGTTAACACAGGAGGCTGTAGCGGAAGTGCTTAACTACATCATGCGGCGCATCGGCCAGGCGCTCGCGGTCCTGTTCGGCGTGACCATCATCGCGTTCATCATCATCCACCTGCTTCCAGGCGGTCCGGCCATCGCGCTGCTCGGCCCGCACGCCTCGGCTCAGCAGCTCCACACCTTCATCGTTCAGAACGGGTACAACAAGCCAATATTCGTGCAGTACGGCTATTACCTGAGCAGGCTCTTTAAGGGATCGCTCGGGTATTCATACCGCTACGGCGAACCCGTCACCACGCTGCTCAAGAACGCGCTGCCGAACAGCCTGCTGCTCGTGGGACTGTCCTACATGGTCGCCCTGGTCGTCGCCGTACCGCTTGGGCTTCTCCAGGCCGCCAAGCGCAACTCGCCTGCGGACAACACCATCACCGGCCTGGCCCTCATCGGCTACTCGATGCCCGTGTTCTGGCTCGGCATCATTCTCGTTGTCGTGTTCTCGTCAACCACGCACCTGCTGCCACCGGAGGGTCCGCAAGGCGGGACGATCGCTGCGGCACTGCAACAGCCGTTGGCGATGGTGCTGCCGGTCGCCACGCTGTCGATCGTCACCATCGCCCTCTTTAGCCGGTACATGCGCTCCTCGGCTATTGAGAGCCTCGTCCAGGACTACATCCGCACCGCAAGAGCGGAAGGGGTATCGAATACCCGAGTTCTGTGGCGCCACGTGCTCCGAAACTCGCTGCTGCCGCTGATCACGCTGGTCGGTCTCAGCCTGCCGGTCACGGTGTCCGGCGCGGTCATCACCGAGTCCGTCTTCAACTACCCCGGTATGGGCTTGCTGTTCTGGAACGCCGCCACGACTCACGACTACCCGCTGCTCATGGGCTGCGTGCTGGTGGTCGGCATCGCCACCGTGCTCGGATCCTTGCTAGCCGACCTGCTCTACGCGGTCGCCGACCCGAGACTGCGGCGAGCATGACCGCGGGCACGCCTGACATGGCCGCACGGCCTGCAGGTCAGCTACCTGGTGCTACGCTGCCGCCGGCACCGGCGCGCGAAGTCACCGCCGCATCTGACCCGGGTGTCCCTACCGGTGGCTTCGCAGCATTCGTCCGCGCCTTCCGGCAGAGCAAGGCCGGGCTGCTCGGCGTTGGCATCGTCCTAGGCGCGATCGCGTTCAGCTTCCTGGGCCCGCTTTTCTACCACACCGACCAGGTGCACGTAAATCTCAACGCAATCTCCCAGCCGCCGAGCGCACGCCATCTGCTCGGCACTAACGCAGTCGGCAATGACGTGCTCGGTCAGCTGATGCTGGGCGGACAGTCATCCATCGAGATCGGGCTCGCCGCCGCGCTGCTTGCCAGCATCCTGGGCACAGTATGGGGCGCGGTTGCAGGCTATGCGGGCGGCTGGCTGGACGCCGTTATGATGCGGGTCGTCGATTCCATGATCGCCATCCCGCACCTGCTGATGATCTTGCTGCTGACCTCGATCTTCGGCCCGTCCACGCCAGTCCTGATCCTCGTCATCGCGATCGTATCCTGGCTCGCGACCGCGCGGCTGGTCCGGGGAGACGCTCTCTCCCTGGTGACCAGGGATTTCGTGCATGCCGCGCGAGCCGCAGGAGCGGCCCCGGGCTGGGTGGTGCGCCGACACATCATCCCTAACGTGATCGGCATTATCGTCGTCCAGACGACCTTCGAGGTCGCCAACGCGATCCTGCTACTGGCCGGACTGTCGTTCCTGGGCCTCGGCCCGCAACCGCCGGCGGCCAACTGGGGCGGCATGCTGAGCAATGGCCTGAACTTCGTTTTCGACGGATACTGGTGGCTTATCTATCCGGCCGGCGCCGCCATCGTGCTGACGGTCTGCGCGTTCAACATGATCGGCGATGCGCTACGGGACACGTTCGAGGTACGGCTGCGGCGGCGTTGATGCCTGCCCAGGTCCTTCGGCCGTCCAGCCGATTCCTTGACCGGATCAACTCGGTTATGTCGGCTGCTTTCTCTTGATTCTCTTGGGCACGTCGGCCGATGTCGCGGTCATCATGGCTGCTTGAGCCGGCGCCGCCCGGCGTTGAGGTCGGCCGTCAGCGGCGGCGGTGCGGTGCTCATTGCTCATCGCCGATCGCGTAGTCCGACAGCAGGCGGACCGGGACGGGGGGAGGGTAAGTACGAGAGCGTCTCCGGCCGGCCGGCCGGCCGGGCGTGGGCGCGGCGCCGGCCGCGGCCAGGATGGAGCGGACATCATCAGCTCGCCACCGCCCGAACTGCGCAGCCCGCGTCGACGATTCCGCGGCCTGATCGTGGGCAGCGGTGACGAACTAAGGCCGCGCGGCCGACAGAACGTCATTTTCGAGCCGGGCGTCTTCGTCGACAGGCTCGGCCGAAACCGCCCGCATCACGTCCGCGCTCGACCCAGCGCCCCGGCCAGACCTGGCGGACGTCAAACGAGTTGATCCGGCTGTGCACAACCGGCGCTGCGACCGCGCGGCCGTGGAAGCGCT
>Ga0187783_10003736_pt1 | contig 11223 bp, 8 predicted proteins | sample 1015_SJ02_MP02_2_FD_132471 | JGI IMG/M metagenome (GOLD analysis project Ga0187783, IMG submission 132471) | Tropical peat soil microbial communities from peatlands in Department of Meta, Colombia - 1015_SJ02_MP02_20_MG | ecosystem: Environmental > Terrestrial > Soil > Wetlands > Peat | place... | reverse complement strand
GAGTCCAGGAGAACCGTAGACGCCGCTCACGGTGACGTTCCCGTCCATGGGCGAGACTCCGCTGGAGCCAGGAAGCACGGCCGCCAGGTCGCTCTCGGGTTGGAATACGAAACCGGTCACGAGCCGAATGAACAGGGGACAAGGGACAACTGGATAGATCGTTAGCCGGTTCGCCTGCGAGATATTTTGCGACTCGACGTGTCCGGCGTAGACCGCGACTCCGAAGGGTTGGACGTAGACGTTTGCGCAAGGTCCGATAGAGGCAGAGATGGACCAGGCGTGCGACGCGGAGACGTTGTTAGAGTTGTTCAGGGTGTTGAACTCGCTGACCTGCAGTCCGAGGGACTGTCCGAATGACACGACCGACGAGTTGGCCGTGAGACGAAGTTGGAGGCCGTCGACAGAGGGGGAGGTGGCCTGCTGCCTGTCCCCTGGCGAGGTGCTGGTGGAGGAGGTGGTGGAAGTGCCCCCCAGAACTTCGAAGTGGACGAACGCTAGCTGTCCCCAATCGTCCCCTCCGACCACTGTGTAGAGTCCAGGTGAAAAGCTTGTGAAGACACCGCTTTCACTCAAGCCATTGCCCTGCGATGTCCAGTAACCGGTGACGCTTTCAGAGAATGAGTCCGGCAAGGACCACCTGTACGAGTAATTTGTCTGACCCGCAGATGCCTGGTCGGAGCTGTAAAGCGACAGGTTGTCGCTCCCCGAGGAGAAAGTGTAGTAAGAGACGCTAAACTCGGCCGGACAGTTGTAGACTCCCGGCTCGAACAGCTGCAGTGGAGTAGCCTGAGATACGTTGTTCGCCCCATAGTCGCCTTGGTAAACACCCACTCCAAGCGGGAGATCGGTGCAAGGCCCCAAGTTCAAAGTCTTGCCGCCTGCTTGAGGCAATCCCAATGGTGTCAGCTTGTTGGGAGTCGCCAGAAGGTTGTAATCGGAGATGCTGATGTTTAACATCCCTCCCGAAGAAACGGCCCCAGGTGCCACGGAGAGGCTCAGCCTTAGACCATCAGAAGAAGTGGAAGTCCGCTCTCCGGTTGGCGCCATGGTAACCGTCGACTGGGTCATTGAGGCGGACAACCCTACGCCAGCGGCTACGATCAAGCCTATGACCAAGAACGTCGCGACTCCAGACGAGAGCCCCGTATTGCGCATAGGCAGATGGTACCCATCGCTGTGGATATAATTCCAATCAAGCGAACGGCTGGGGCGGCGAGCCGTCGAACCGTTCTAGTGTCTAGGACAAGGGTCTTTGGGTGCGAGGCTTCAGATATGGTTGCATCTTCGCCTCGTATCCAAGGATTTCCCCTTCGTAGTTGGAGAGCGTCAGAGAGATGTCATCCGCGCCGCTCATGAGACGCTCCCTGATGTGCGGCTCGAGCTGGAATCTGTGGATGACGCCGTTGCAGGACAGGGTCAGGTCGGCGAGAGAGACAGTTGCGTGGAGGCGCCCTCCCGAGGCCGAGGACCTCACCTCACTCAGGACTGCCTGGTCCAGCCTCACGCACAGGAGGCCGTTCCTCGAAGCATTGCTGTAGAAGATGTCGCCGAAAGATGTCGCCAGTACGCACTTAACACCCGCGTCAAGGAGCGCCCAGACCGCGTTCTCTCTGGACGACCCGATCCCAAAGTTTCTACCCGCGGCGAGAATCGCGCTTCCGGAGAACTCCGGCCTGTCAAGGACGAATCTAGAAGTGAGCTCGCCATTATCGTCGTACCTCCATCGGTAGAAGAGATACCTGCTCAACCCCTTCTTTTCGGTCACCTTCAGATACTGCGCGGGAATGATCTGGTCGGTGTCGACGTCATCGGCGTCGAGCGGCGCCACCCTTCCTGTTATCACAAGCACCCTTTCAGTCACTCCTGCCACCCCTCAAACCAAGTTCATCTACAGCCAGAATCTCCATCTCCCGGACGTCCGCCAGCCTGCCTTCGATAGCCGTCGCTGCGGCTGTCATGGGACTCATGAGGTGGGTCCTGCCTCCTGGACCCTGCCTATTCTCGAAGTTCCTGTTCGAGGTGCTGGCACAGCGCTCGCCCTCGCCGAGCTTGTCCTCGTTCATGCCAATGCAGAGGCTGCAGCCGGAATTCCTCCACTCGAAGCCTGCGTTTCTGAAGATCGCGTCCAGGCCCGATGCCTCCGCCAGCCTCTTCACGCGCTGGGATCCAGGTACGACCATCGCCCTCACCCCGCTCGCGGCCCTTCTGCCCTTCAGGACTCTCGCTGCCTGGACCAGGTCTGAAAGTCTGGCGTTCGTGCACGACCCTATGAAGACCCTGTCGACCATTATGCTCGTCATTCGCTGCCCTTCGACCAGACCCATGTACTTCAGAGCCCTCTCGACCCCCGATCGTTCTGCAGGCGCGCAATCGCTCAGGATGGGCGTTGTCTCAGAAATGCCCACAGTCATCGCCGGGTTGGTCCCCCACGAGACCTGGGGCTCGAGTGCGCCGACGTGGAAGCGGCGCGAGGCGTCGAAGTGCGCGCCAGGGTCGGTGTACAGGGTCTTCCAAAACGGCATCGCCTCCTCCCAGTCTTCGCCCGCAGGAGCGTACGGGGTCCCTTTGATGTACTGGTGCACCTTTTGGTCGGGCTCGATTATCGCGGTCCTTGCTCCCCCTTCTATCGCCATGTTCGTTACGGACATTCTTTCCTCCAAGGTCATGTTCTTGACGGCGACGCCACCGAACTGAACCGCGTGGCCCAGAGCCCCCCCGGTGCCCATCTTCCTGATCATCCAAAGGATGGCGTCTTTGGGACCTACTCCTCTTTCGAACTCACCATCGACCGTGACCAACATCTCGCTTGGCCTCCTTAGCCAGAGAGACTGGGTGGCGAAGACCTGCTCCCCTTCGCTCGTCCCGATCCCCAGTGCGAGAGCGCCTAGCGCGCCGTGTGTCGATGTGTGGCTGTCCCCGCAGACGAGCGTCGCACCAGGAACGGTGAGCCCGATCTCCGGAGCGACGACGTGGCTTATGCCTTGGTTTTCGCTCGCGTATCCGAAACACGTGATGCCGTATTCCCTGGTGTTGCGGTCTAGAGTCTCCATCTGCCTAGCCGACATAACGTCGGCGACTGGAAGGGACCTGTCGCCGGTTGGCACGTTGTGGTCCATCACCGCGAAGGTCAGGTCGGGACGACGCACCCTCCTCCCCGAAGCCCGCAGAGACTCGAATGCTAGCGGTGAAGTCACTTCGTGCGTGATGTGCCGGTCTATGTAGAGGAGGGACTGGCCCTCTCTCGTGGCGAGTTCGTGGGCGTCCCATATCTTGGAGAAGAGCGTCCTTGCCAACCGTCAGTTCTCCATGACCAGTACCTGGACGCTCTGAATCGCCGAAGGAAAGGCCTGCCTGAGCGCGGCCACTGGGTTGCCCGACCCCGGCTCAGACCTCATCCTGACCACCATGTCAGCCTCCCCGTACACCTCGTCCACGGCGTCAACGCTCTCCCAGCTCGAAAGCTCGTCGAGAATCTCTTGCGCATCATAATGAGGCCAGAGCCTCAACAGCACGTAAAACCTCTGACCTCCAAAGTACCTTGAAAGCTCCTCCCGGGTCACCTCGATGCCAGTCTCACTGGACATGATCTCCATCAAAGCATCGAGGCTCGAAGCCCCGTTGGCCGCGGCAGTTGCTACGCGCTCAGCCACACGCCGCGACGCTTCGTCAGTCACAGGGCCGTGATGAGAGAGTATGGCGCGTATGAGGTTGTGACTGATGTACTCGCTGACTCCGAAACGCGGCTCGCCAAAGTCGTTAGCCAGCTTCTGAGAAGGTATGTATCCGTCGCCCCTTCTCACCGTCATGGATTGGTGGACGCCCGCCCTCACAGTCCTAGCTGACTCCGAGAGCGGGTGGCGCCAGGGGAGCTCGACACCAGCCACCCTTGAGAAGTAGTTGTAGAGGGGTTTCAGAGATCTTCGTTCAATCCCCGTGTCGATGCCGTGCACGTCTTCTAGAGCAGCAACGACCTCGTACGCGTCCGCGATACCGTTTCTATCGCCCACGCCCATGATCGTCGTGTGAAGTTCGTCCGCCCCCTCGAGTGCCGCACCAACCGTGTTTGCCGAAGCGAAGCCGTAGTCGTTGTGAAAGTGCGCGGAGAGCGAGGACCGCGAACCCCGGCGTAGAGACTTGAAGAGTTCGGAAGCTCCATTTGGAGTGAGCAGGCCGGAGGTGTCGGGTATACTGACAATCGTCGCTCCGGCAGAGACAACCCTCGCTATTGACTCTCGCAGAGTATTGAGGCCATCCTCCCCTCCTTCGACAAAGATTCTCGAGGCGTCTTCGAGAGTCCCCCTCACGTACTTGAACCCGAGCGAACGTGCCTTCTCGACCCCATCGCAGAGCCTTCCGAGCGCCTCATCTTCTGAGATGCCGCGAAGCTTGTATTCCCTGTGCAGCCTGCTGACCGCGATGTAGAGTGCGCAGCCCTCCACGTCGTAGGCCGACATGGAATCCAAGTCTTCCTTAACTGCCCTACCGTGCATCACGACTTCCACTCCCCTGTCCTTAAGGGCGGACACCACCGGCCGGACCTCGTCCCGCAGCGTTCTTGGTGGGTAGTCCACCGTCAACTCAACCCTGCCAAAACCTGCGTCGCCCAATCTGCTGGCCAGCTTGACTCGGGCGACTGGATTTAGGACCTTGAACAGCTCGCCTTCTCGTAGGGTGGAGTCAAGGACCTGCACCTGCATCACTGAGCGAATTTCGTATTAAAAAGTTGCTTTCCGTCCAGGAGACAAGAGGTATTCGTCGTATTCCGCGAAATATGAGCCGAGAAGGACAGATGTCGAGACATCTAGGACCGCTAATCGATAGTGAAGCACTCGGAAAGAGCTGACCACCGGGCACTCAAGAAAGACTAATCTGCTCGGCGAAGCGGATATTCTTCACTGGTCGAGGACGCGTGAACAAAAAGCTCCTGCTCCCCATGGCGCTCTTGGCAGCATCGGTAGTCTTCTTGTTCCTGGCATGGTCAAACCCTGTCAAGTCAGTTCCATCCTCGATTGTGGGGAACCCGATGCTGCGTGCGGATTACGACACCAAGGAGTACACCGACGCTTACCCACTCTGGCTTTACATCTCCTACGCAGAAATCGCGGAAGGATTCCTCGCAGCCGGGCTCATTTCTATCCTGGCGGCATTTGGCCGCCCGAAGCTGCTCTCTCCGCTTCGAACGTCCAGGGTGAACCGCAGGATGAGGATTCTAGGAGTCTCCTTGGCAGCAGGAGGTGGGTTAAGCTGGGTGGCCATCGCCCTTGCCTCTTGGCTGTTTCCCAATCCGAGGTACGCTACCGATTACGTCCTGGGCAGCCCAACCTTCGTCGCCAGGGAGACAGGCGAGCTCATCGTCTACTCCGGACCAGGAAGTATCTTGCAGCTGGCCACCCTAATGCTCGGCTTCTGCGGGTTCGTTCTCCTCAGGTACCATGCCGGAGGGATGCGAGCCGCGAGAGAAGCTGTTCTGAAATACGTGGCGCCTCTGTCGGTTTACTATGAGGCTGGATTGCTTTACTTTCTCCCGTTGTCGATGGACGACCACGTCATGAGCTCTCTCAAACTCTACGAAGGAGGCATCCAGCCCATCAGCAATTGGTTTGTGCTCGTAGTCGCCTGCTTTCTTGCGGTTCTGGGGGTCTGGGAGTCGTTCGGGGAGTTCCGACGTTCTAAGGGTGCAAGGGCCGATCCGCTGCACCAGTGATCGGGAGCCTCCAGACGGCCATCTCTTCGACTCTTCTGTAACGAATCTCCTTGGACGTGTCGACCCTTGACCTCACTCTTTCGACCAGTTCGTGAAAAATCTCATCAGAGACGACCGGGTCATACCCGAACGCCCTCTTTTCCAGGAGGGATAGGCGTTCACCGAGGTTGGTCACGACTTGCACGTCCTCGAGGGTTATCACTTCATCGGGATGGGAGGCAGACACGAACTCGCTCTCCTTCGCGATCGACCCGCGCCAGTCAGGCCGGGGCGGGATGCTCTGGTTCATCTCGCGAGCTGCGTTTCTGAACTCTTCCCTGAGCTCTCCTCCGACGTCCCAGGACATCTCACCCTCTTCACCTCTCTCCCTCTTCCTCACAAGCACGACCATCTCATTGCGTGCGATGCGCCCGAGCTTTCGGAAAGTGACGCCAGGGTCGTCGAGCAGATGGATTACGTGGGCTAGAATGACCCCGTCGAACGACATCTCCAAGAAGGGGAGCCCATTTGCATCCCCCATCACAAGGTTCCTCAGTCCTTTCTGTTTGGCTCTTGCCATCATTCTTCGGGATAGATCTGCACCGGTGATGTCGAAACCCCTCTGGAGCAGGGGCTTCGCGATTCGTCCCGTGCCGACTCCTACTTCAAGCAGGGATGCGCATCCGTCATTCCTCAGGGAACCGGCCAACTTGTCCAGTGCCTCGTCGCTTAGCGGATCCCTCGTCTCGTCGTAGACCTCCGAGATCCTGTCGAAACGCGCCGCGACATCCACAGACTGACCCAAACCGAAGATTCATCGAGGACGTTCCACCAATAAACTCTCCGCATCTGATTGCCAGATCAGAGTGACCCTGACTTGGATTCTAGCTAACTTGAAATAGCTAAGCTAATTCGTGTTGCACTAGGTTCCAAGTGAAGGTCGGAAGTCATTCTTCAGCTTTAGTGAGCTTTGTGTCCGCTATCATCCTGTTCGCGTTCGCTCTTGGCATCTTCGCTCCTGTTACTCGCGCGCAAGCGGTGGTAGCCACCGTCGGTGTAGGAAACAGGCCGTACGGAGTCGCGTACGACTCGGTCCTCGGGGAAGCGTTCGTGGTAAACTACGGCTCGGGAAGCGTCTCCGTCATCTCTGACAGCAGCGACAAGGTGGTCGCGACGGTCAGCGTCGGTGACAGCCCGGCGGACATCGCATACGATTCATCCAAAGGAGAGATGTTCGTTTCCAACTCGGGCTCTTCAACAGTCTCCGTGATCTCAGACTCCACAAACTCTGTTGTCGCCACTGTACAGGTAGGGGTGGAACCACGTGGCGTGGCATACGACCAGGCACAAGGTGAGGTCTTTGTAGCAAGCTCTGAGGGAACGGGAGAGGTTTCGGTCATTTCGGACTCGACTAACCAAGTGGTGGCCACGGTCTCGCTGTCAGCGTACGGGACCGGGGTCGCATACGACTCGGCAAAGGGGGAGGTCTTCGTCTCGACGGGAGTGGGAAACGTCACGATAATATCTGCTGCGACCAATTCGGTGGTTGGCACGGTGGCCGTGGGTGCTTCGCCCCGGGGCATCACGTACGACCCGGCCAACGGGGAGCTCTTCGTAGCCGACTGGGGGACTGACACGGTCACCGTCCTGTCTGACTCGAGCAACACTGTCGTAGGAACGATAACCGTGGAAGCCGACCCGTTCTACTCGGCTCTCGTCCCGAGCCTAAATCAGATTTTTGTAGCCAACGCGGGAACCGACATCGTCTCAATAATCTCGGGGAGCACCAACTCAGTAGTGGGCAAGGTCACGGTCGGAGAGTATCCCGACGGGGCCGCCTTCGATTCAGGGACCAATCAGGTGTTCGTGGCAGACTACGGCGCGGCCGAGGTTTCAGTCTTGTCAATTGGAGCACAGACGAGCAGCAGCGTGACGACGAGCACCACTAGTACCTCCGAGACGGTCGTCTCTAGTACCACGACGCAAAGTCCAACAGCGAATGCAACGTCTACGTCCTTCTCAACCTCTACGACGAGCAGCGCGTCAGCTACGACAAGCGCGCAAACACAGACTCCGACTTCGACCACAATGGTGCAGCCGATAACGACGTCATCTCTGTCGTCATCGACCAATAGTCCGGTAGCATCGACCTCATCTTCCAGCAGCAGTTCTCCAGGCTCGACTTCATTGTCTACCACCTATCTCCTGGTCCTGACGGCCAACGTCGTGGCTACGGTGTGCGTACTCAGCTTGGCAGCGCTCAAGAGACGAAAGAACAGCTAGCCGGGTAAAGTCCATGCGGGCATAGAGGAGACTCGCGCAGTGTCTGGAAATGAACAGCTCTGTCGCTTAGTTGAACTGTGAGCGACGGACCGTGAGAGCCGAGAGCTACCTAGGTTCCCGTAATCGGCTGAATCGGTATAGGCTCGCCGTTCTCGCCGGCAGAGCAGCCGCACCCCGCGACGTGGCCGCCGCGTCTGAGGGTGCCCTTGTAGAGTCCGTCTTCCAGCTTTCTTCCAGTCTTCGCCTCCCAAGCCTCGATAGGCATGCCGTACTTCTGCTGAATCCTGTCCCTGTACCACTCAGGAATCACGTTGAAGCTGCAGAAGGGAATTATCCTGAGGTCGGGCGTCAGATAGTGGATGTCGCACCTCTGAAGTCTCTCCTCGTCCTGGTTGTACTTGTCCTGGAAGTGCATCATCCCCAAGAACATGGACCTAAGGTGGAATTGACCCACCGCCGCGTAGTCGTGCTTGATGAGCGCGTCCGTCAGCAGCTTCGCGAACGACAGCCCCTTCGGTTGCTTGCTCCTGTCCACGAACGATGAAATCTGCGTGAGGACCTTCGCGGCCACGATGTAGCGGTTCTGCCCGCTGTAGATCTCGTCGGACTTCTCCTCTAGGTACTCGATGAGCCCCTTGATGTCGACGAACTTCGTGATCTGGACGAGCTTCTTGTTGTCATCCTGGAAGACGTAGGTTCCAGCTCCGCACGCGAAGTGGATCGAGAGCTCGTACTGCTCCCTCTTGGTGAACGCCTCGATGAAGCCAGTGACCGGAGAGCACGACGGCACTGGGAACCAGCCGTCAGACGTAACCTCGCCGTTCGTCTGCTCTTCGATGCGCTCTATGCAGTCAGGTATCGTGATTCTGTACTTCAGCCTCTCCGTCTTGGTGAGCCTGCCCGTCAGCGAGACCGGCTGGAAGTTGACGGCGTGGACGGTCCCGAGGTTCTTCTGCCCGAACTTTATGATGGAACCAAGCTCGTGGTCGTTGATCGACTTGATGACGGTCGGGACTAGGACGATACCGATGCCGGCCCTCCTGCACGCTTCGATGGCGTAGGGAGCCTCCCAGTGGTTCTTCGGGTTCGTCTTGGGAGTGGTCCCGTCGAAACTCATGTACAGGTTGGACACGCCCGCATCCCTCAGCCTTCCCGCGAGCTCGGGCTGCAGGGCGAGGTTGATTCCGTTCGTGTTGAGCTGGATGTGGTCCACGCCCTCCTCCTTGAGAATCTTGATTATCGTCGGGAGGTCTTCGCGTATCGTCGGCTCGCCGCCCGTAATCTGGACCGAGTTACCCGCGACTGGTCGCTCCGACTTCAGCGACCTGCCCATCTCCCGGATCTGGTCGAGCGTGGGCTCGTAGACGTAGGCGCCTTCGAGGCCTTTCTTGACGTAGAAGAAGCAGTACCAGCACGTTAGATCGCAGCGGTTCGTGACTATGATGTTTGACAGACCTGTGTGAGACAGGTGGTTCGAGCAGAGCCCGCAGTTAGCCGGGCAGGAGCAGACGTCGAGCGGCACGTTCGCCGCGTGGGTGCCCTTGCCGTCCTTCCAGTAGCGAGAGAACTGCGCGTACATCTTGTACGAGCCGAAGTACAGCTCCTCCGTTTCGCCGTGCTCGGGGCACGTCTTTGTCATGAAAACTTTGTCGTCCCTTTCGAAGACAATCGCTGGAAGAATCCTGTTGCACTCCGGACAAATCGATTGAGTCTGTCGGATGAACTTGCCCTTCCCAGACTCCCTACGGAGTTCTAGGGAGACATCTGAAATCTGGGCCATTTCCCCTGTGCTCGGGTATTGCGGATATAAGCCTTTTAACTTGTCAGACGGTAAGAAGTGAATTCGGTTTTGACAGTACTTTTCAGGCCTGAGCCACCACGGGACTGAGTCCGGTCATCTTTTCGCTCTGCTCCCAAAGCCGTGCTGCCAACTGCATATTGTGTGAGTCTGCCGACGATTCCTTGGTCTTCTTGTTCTCGAAGTATTTTCCTGTCACCCCTTCCACATCGGGAGAAGAGGCAAGGTAGACCGGTGTCTCAGCGCCCTTGCGCGCGCTGATCATGAAAGCCGATCCGAGCCGTGCCAGGGGGCTGAACAGCCCTGTGTGTGACCAAAAGTTCGTTCTGACGACACCCGGGTGCAGACAGTTGGCCGTGACGCCAGTCCCTTGGAGCCTCCTGGCCAGTTCGTAGGTGAAGAGGACTAGAGCCAGCTTGGAGCGGCTGTAGGCGCCGAGACCGCCTGGGCCTACGCCTCCGTCTCCGTTGATCTTGTCCGGGTCGACATGACCGCCATAGTGGGCGCTGGAAGCTACGTTGACTATCCTTGAGGGCGCGCTGGACTTCAGCGTGTCGAGTAGAAGGTTGGTAAGAATGAAGGGCGCGACGTAGTTCACCGCCATCGTTCTTTCCACGCCGTCCTCGGTCTCCGCATAACTCGAGTAAGTCCTGCCCGCGTTGTTGATCAGCACGTGCAGCTTGTCGTGAGACGACAAGAACTCTGAGGCTGCCCGCTTCACCTCCTTCTGAAGAGTGAGGTCGGCAACTATGAGCTCCGGCTTTGACCTACCTAGTTCTGAGATGAAACTCCTGACCGACTCGCCCTTCTCTCTGTCGCGGCAGACCAGGACCAGCGTCGCACCCATGTTTGCCAGTCCGACCGATGTCTCCTTGCCTATGCCTGAATTCGCTCCTGTGATCAACACGATCTTCCCATTCATGACTTCGTTCAATGGCGTGAAGAGGCGGTCCATTTGGTAAAAGGATTCCTGAACGACTCGCGCTTGAGGTAAACTGAGCGTTCCCGGGCTTACTAGCTATTGCTGATTCCTTCGACGAGAGATAGAAGAATTTCATCTTGACTATGGATGATATATGAGAATTGCGTTCCGTGACTCTTAAATTCGGACTGGAAGGGATGGGCAGGCTGAATTGCGAGAAGCCGGACTACGCTACACGGTCTCGGCAATGAAACCGAAATCACACCTCTTCAATGTCGCGCTCGAGTTTGAGCCAAGTGACCCAGCCCGAAAGACGATCGATCTCCTGATGCCAGTCTGGACCCCAGGTCACTACGCTATCCAGGACTATCCGAAGAATCTGACGAACTTGAAGACAACTGACCCTGATACCGGTCAGGTGCTCGCATGGAAGAAACTCACGAAGAACAGATGGAGGGTAGAGGTCCGAGGTGGAGGGAAAGTCAGAGTTGAGTACAACGTCTACGCATCCGAGCTTGACGACACTGCGAGCTACAT
>Ga0187783_10003735_pt1 | contig 11223 bp, 10 predicted proteins | sample 1015_SJ02_MP02_2_FD_132471 | JGI IMG/M metagenome (GOLD analysis project Ga0187783, IMG submission 132471) | Tropical peat soil microbial communities from peatlands in Department of Meta, Colombia - 1015_SJ02_MP02_20_MG | ecosystem: Environmental > Terrestrial > Soil > Wetlands > Peat | place... | reverse complement strand
TTGTTGCGGAGAAAGAATGATGGCACGACGTCCACCGAACGACGGCGCCTCCTGGAGCGCCCGTGAACTGGCAACGCTGAGGGCGCTCGCGAAGTCAGGAACCCCGACCGGGCAGGTCGCCAAAAAGCTTGGGCGGACCGCGGCCGCGGTTCAGCAGAAGGCCATGCGCGCCGGAATTTCTTTCCGTGCGGCGAAGCGGTCCGGAGCACGGCGCAAGAAATAACCGGCGGCTGCCGTCCCGGGCGCGAGCATTGCCTCGGTGGCTCGCGGGTACTGCGCTCGCGTTGGCGCTCGCGTCCTGCGACGTGCAGGTGCGCGACACGACGCCCGCGGAATTTCCCGCCAACCACGACATCGGCCTGTACGAGGTGTCGGCCAGCGTCACGCGCGACTTGCTGGTGACGCCGGGGTCGGTGTTCCTGTTTGCGGTCGGCGACAAGCAACGCGTTGAGCTGAGCGCGAGCGCTGACGGCTCGCAATGGCGTGGGTTTTATTCCGCGCGCTGTCAGAGCAGCTTCCCGCTGCAGCTGCTGGTGGAGTGGAAGCAGGTCTTCGAGCTCAACCAGAAGGTGCTGCCGCCAAAGCCGCGGCAGATCCGGCTCATCGAGCCGCCACCCCCGCGCCTGGCGCGCTTTGACACCGCGGGTCCCCCGCCCAAGGGTGGCTGGACGGGCGCTGTGGAGTACCGCTTCGTGACGGTGCCGACGGTCGAGATCACGGCCGCGCGCATCGCGCCCGCGGGTTCGGCGCCCGCGGACCTCGCCGCCGCAAGCGCGATCAGCGTGCTGACGCCGCTGCCGCTGACGGCGCACTGCGGCGATCTCATCGAGCTGCGCCTGGCATCGGCAGCTGCGCGCGCTCGCGCTACACTCGTGATCGACACCGATCATCCGGCACTTCCGGAGTGGAAAACGCAGGTCGAGTTCTCGACCAAGTGACACGCGGGCATGCGCGGCGGCGAGGCTCGTCGCTTACCGCTGCGCTTGCGCTAGTGGTCCTCGGGACGACGCTCATGGCGCTCATCAGGACAAGCGATGCGGGAACGACGCCCGCGCCGGGCACCGCGAAGATCGGCATCATCGGGACGGGCCAAATCGGCGGCACGCTCGCCACACTCTGGGTGCAGGCGGGTCACGAAGTGTTGATATCGTCACGGCATCCGCAGAGGCTCGAGCCGCTCGCCCACTCGCTCGGACCCAAGGCGCACGTCGGCACGCCGCGGGAGGCGGCGCTGTTTGCCCCGGTGGTGCTGATCTCCGTCCCCTACGCCGCTTTGCCGCAGATCGGACACGATCTCAAAACAGAGCTCGCCGGGAAGGTCGTGCTCGACACCGGCAATCCCTATCCCGCACGCGACGGCGAGATGGCGGTCGCGGCGCGGCAGAAGGGTACCGGGGTCGCGTCGGCGGAATTTCTCCCGGGTGTGCGGCTCGTGCGGGCGTTCAATGCCATCAACGCCGATGATCTGCGCAGCGAAGCGCATCGCAAGGGCGAGCCCATTGCGATTCCGCTCGCCGGCGATGACCCCGAGGCGCTCGCCGTAGCGCAGCAGCTCGTGATCGACGCGGGTTTCGCTCCCGTCGTGGTCGGCCCGCTGTCGCGGGCGCGCGAGTTCGACGTCGGCACCTCGGTGTACACGCGCCTGCTCACCGCACCGCAGCTGCGGGCGGCGCTCGGACTTCACTAGGGATTGCGAGCCAGCACGGCGCGCGGCTTGCCGCCTCACGCCGCCGGTGGTGGCTGCCGCTCCACTTTCGGCAGGCGCTCATCGAAGCACGCCCAGCTCGGCGCACTCGCCGTCCAGATCGTCTGCGCGGGGCGCGCCAACTCGGGATCGTCGAGGGTTCCGGCCCGCACGAAGATCAGGTGCGGCCGCGCTTCGGAGGCGCTGGTGAGGGGAGTGCCGCAGGTAGCACAGAAACGCCGGCGCGCCACGTTGCCGCTGTCGGCAACCATGGCGTAGTCGCGCCACTCGCCGCTGAAGCGGACCGCCTCGCTCGGAAAGCACACGTTGACCGTTGCGCTGCCGGCGCCGAGGTACTGGCAGACACGGCACCAGCAGGTGCGCGTGACGATAGGCGCAGCGCTGATCGAGTAGCGGACTGCCTTGCACAGGCAGCCTCCGGTGATTTCCATGACAGCTCCAGCGCGTTGGTGGGATCGTGCACGCGAGCATAGCGCGAGGGAGGGGAGCGCACCGGAGTGACGCGGACTCAAATCGGAGCGTGCTTGTAAATGGTGCCCTGGCAGACTAATCGAGGGCCGCTCGGGAGCGCGCGTTCAAACCGGTGCGAGAGTGAGTATCCCGGCCGGGCACTGAACGCACGGTGAATCACCCCGAGGGTGGCGCGCCACCGCAACGCCGAATGAGCCGCGTCACCGGCGCGTCGGCGAGCCGCGCGTTGCGGGAACGCGCTCTCAGCGCAGCCGCGCGCGCAGTCGCGCGATCTCATCCTCGCGCAAGCCGATCTGCGCGAGATAGGGGCGCACTCCGCCTGCGCGCTCGAGAAAGGTGAGCATGTTGTAGGCACCTTCCTCGGGGCAGCGCAGCGCATCGAGCACCCGTGCCGGCTCGGTGTCGGCGTAACGCTTGAGGTACCCCTCGCGCAGGTTCTCGCTGCTCGCCGAGTAATCGCGCGCGATGGCCTCGGGCGTGGCGTCGGCGAGCGCGAGCAGCAGCGCCGCGACGAGACCGGTGCGATCCTTGCCGGCGACGCAGTGAAAGAGGAGGGGCTCGGGCGGGGCTGCCGCGATGAAGCTGAGTACGTGATGCAGCTCGTGGCGCACGTGCTCGAGCACGGCGCACTTCCACAGCTCCTTGGCCGCATCGCGGCTGCGCAGCCGCCACTCGTCCTCGGTGTGCGTGAGCAGCGAGATGCGCTCGTAGCGCACCTGCGGGAGCGCCGCCGGCAGCGGGCTCGGATGACGGCCGGCTTCCTCGGGCCAGCGCAGATCGAGCACGGTACGCACGCCGTAGTCGGCGAGCGCTGCGAGACCCTCGGCGCTCAGCTGTGAGAGGTCATCCGCGCGCAGCACCGAGCGCCAGCGGGTGTGTGCGCCATCAGTCGTCGGATAGCCGCCCAGGTCGCGAGCGTTCAGCAGGTTCGGAAATTGAATCGCCCGGCTCTGTTCCTGCACCAATCCTCAACCTTGACTCAAGCTCGCGGCGCGCGCCGCTGACTCAGGGCGACTCCCGCGAGAATCAGCGCCCCGGCGAGTGCCATCGTGACCGTCAACGGCTCACCGAGCAGCAGCCAGGCCCATATCACACCGAACAAGGGTATCAGGTACGTGACGGTCGCGGTGCGCGGAGCGCCGATGCGCGCGATCAGACGGTAATAGAACACAAAGGCGATTCCGGTGCACAGCACACCGAGCAGGAGCGCGCTCAGCCAGGAGGTTGCGGGAATGGGATGGCGCGGCCAGGTATAGATCGCAAGCGGCGCGAGGAGCACCGCGCCCGCGCCGAGGTTCGCGGACGCGACCGCCGCCGCCGGATATGCCGTCAGGTGATGGCGCACCAGGTTGATGCCGACGCCGTAGCAGAGCGCGGCCGCTGTCCCGGCGAGTGCCGCGCTGCCGACGCTCGCGCCCGCAACCCGGCCGCTCGCGAGGATCGCGACGCCAACGAAGCCCGCGACGAGGCCCACCAGGCGGCGCGCACCGATCTGCTCGCCGTAGAAGAGAAAAGCCACGAGCGCGGCGAACATTACGGTCATCGCGTTGCTGATGGCGCCGATGCCGGCCGGCGCCCGCTCGGCGCCCCACGCGAAGAGCACGAAAGGCAGCACCGAGTTCACGCAGGCGATGCCGGCGATGCGCAGCCACAGCGCCCAGGTGAACTGCGCCCGCGCGCGGTAGAGGAACGGCGTGAGCGCGAGCGCGCCGAGCGCGAGCCGCGCCTCGACGAGCGGAATCGGACCGAAGTCGACGGCTGCCACGCGCATGAAGAGGAATGATCCACCCCAGACGGCCCCGAGCAGCGTGAGCTCGATCGGTGTCCGCCAGGGCGCGACCTCCGCGGGCGCCGCCGGCGCGGAGGCCCGGGAGGGGACGGAGGTTGTGGCGGACGCCGACGGCGCGACGGCCGCTGCTGCCGTGCGCGAGGCGTCGGCGAGCGGGCCGGCGGTATCGGTGTATTCGGACCGTGTCATGGATGAACGATGGCAGAGCGCATGAACGATGGCAGAGCGCGCTGCGGGGGACCACCCGCTCCTTGCGGTTTCGCCGACATCAGCCGAGCGCCTGCCGGAAGTCCTCCAGCAGGTCCTCCGTCGCCTCGATCCCGACCGAAAGCCGCAGCAGCCCGTCGCTGATGCCGAGCCGCTCGCGATCAGCGCGCGCGAGCCCGGCGTGTGAAGTCGTCGCCGGCCGCGTGAGAAGCGTGTGCACGCCCCCGAGGCTTGGCGCCACGGTGGCGATGCGCACGCGCCGCGCAAACTCCTCGGCACGGCTCGCGGGTCCCAGGAGCTCGAAGCTCAGCACGCCGCCGAAGCCCGCGAACAGCTGCCGGGCGCGCGCATGCTGCGGATGCGACGGCAGCCCCGCATAGTGCACGCCGGCGACCTCCGGGTGCGCCTCGAGGAACTGCGCGATCCGAAGCGCGCTCTCGTTCTGGAAACGCACGCGCAGCGCGAGCGTCTTCAAGCCCCGCTTGAGCAGGAACGCGGCGTGCGGATCGAGGCAGCCACCCAGGTGGTTGGCCTTGTGGCGGATACGCTCGATCGCCGCCGCCGAGCCGGCGACAGCTCCCGCGACCAGGTCGGAGTGGCCGTTGAGGTACTTGGTGGCGCTATGAAGCGCAAGATCGAAGCCCAGCTCGAGAGGACGGAAGTTGACGGGTGTCGCGAGAGTATTGTCGATGAGGGATACGAGTCCGTGCGCGCGGGCGAACTGCGCTACGGCCTCAAGATCGGCCACCTCGAGGAGCGGGTTCGTCATCGCCTCGACGTAGATGGCGCGCGTGCCCGGACGCCGCAGTGCCGCCCAGGTGTTGGGCCGCTGCGCATCGATGAAATCCCAGGTGATCCCGAGCTTCGGCAGCTCGCGGGTCACGAAGTCGTGCGTTCCGCCGTACAGGCAGCTCTGTGCCAGCAGGTGATCGCCGGCGTTGAGCACGGTGAGGAGCGTCGTCGAGATCGCCGCCATGCCGCTCGCGCTGACGAGCGCCGCCTCGGCACCCTCGAGCGCGGCGATCTTCTCGTGCAGGGCGAGCTGGCTCGGGGTGTTGTTGATGCGCAGGTAGCGCACGTCGTGGTAGCTGCCCTCGCCCGCGTACTCGAAGGTCGCCGACTGGAAGATCGGCATCTCCACCGCGCCGGCAATGCGCGGCAGCGGCTCGCCGGCGTGCACCAGCTGCGTTTCGATGTGCTTGAAAGAAGCGCTCATGGCCTGCTCCCGAGTGTGATTGTCACGCGAATACGCTACCGTGTCCGTATGCCTTTATGGAGAGACGCGTGCCGCCCGGCCGATGTGCACTGTGTCGGTGGTCGACCAGTACAGCGGTGCGACTGGGGAGGGCGGCGCGATCGGACGCAGCGGTGCGAGCGGAACGCGCGGCGCGAGCGCCGGGAGCGCACCTGATGCGCTCGACCGAGCGCTTCTCGAGCCGTGTCGAGAGCTACGTCCGCTTCCGCCCGAGCTATCCGCGGGCGGCGATCGAGCTGCTCGTCGCGCGCTGCGGGCTCAACTCGCGGGCGGTGGTGGCCGATGTCGGCTCGGGCACCGGCATCCTCACCGAGCAGCTGCTGCTCATCGGCGCGCAGGTCCACGCCGTCGAGCCGAATGATGGCATGCGTGCGGCCGCGGAGGCTCAGCTCCGGGGACGCGCCGGTTTCGTGAGTGTCAAGGGCACCGCGGAGGCGACCACGCTCCCGCCGGCGAGCGTCGACCTCCTGGTCGCGGGGCAGGCGTTTCACTGGTTCGACGTGCCGCGGGCACGGATCGAGGCGCTGCGCATCGTCAAAAGCGGTGGGTGCGGCGCGCTGCTGTGGAACGAGCGGCCGGTCGATGCGGACGCGTTCCTCGCCGATCTCGAGCGCGTGCTGCTCGCCTATGCCGCCGAGTACGCGCAGATCACTGCGAGCCGCGCCGACGAGGCGAGCATGCGGGCGTTCTTCGGCGGAACGATGGAGCTCGCGACCTTCCCGAACCAACAGCGGCTCGACTTCGAGGGCCTCAAGGGGCGGCTCATGTCCTCATCCTACGCGCCCGAGCCCGGTCACCCGCAGCACGAGCCGATGATCGCCGCGCTGCGCGCCGTATTCGACCATCACCAGCAGAGCGGCGAGATCGTCTATCCCTACCGCACGCTCGTGTATTTCGCGCCGCTGCAGCGCAGCGCCTAGCGCCGCTCACCACACCCGCACGCGGTCCGCCGGGGCGAGGTACAGCTTCTCACCCGGCGCGACGTCGAACGCGCCGTACCACTTATCGAGGTTGCGCACCGTATCGGCACGATACTCGTCCGGCGCGTGACCGTCGGTCACCAGGCGCTGCCGCAGCGCCGCCTCGCGGATCTTCTCGCGCCAGCTCTGCGCGAAGCTGAGAAAGAAAAGCTGCGGGCCGCTGAATCCGGCGAGGGCGGGCGCTTCCTTGCCCGCGAGCGTCAGCTGCCAGGCATCGTAGGCCACCGCGAGGCCGGCGACATCCGCGATGTTCTCACTCAGTGTCTGCTTGCCATTCACGCTCACATCCGCGAAGGGGTGGTAGGCGTTGTACTGCTCGACGAGCCGCCGCCCCGCGGCCTGGAAGTGCGCGAAATCCTCCTTGGTCCACCAGTTCCTGAGCCGCCCGTCGGCATCGAACAGCGCCCCCTGATCATCGAAGCTGTGGCTGATCTCATGTCCGATCACGGCGCCGATGGCGCCGTAATCCATGACCACATCCCGCTGCGGGTCGAAGAAGGGCGGCTGCAGGATCGCTGCCGGGAAATTGAGCGCGTTCATCGCCGGAAGATTCACCGCATCCACGAGCTGCGGATCCATGACCCACTCGCCGCGGTCGACTGGATGACCGAGCTTGGCGAGGTTGCGGTGGTATTCGAAAAGCTCGGCGCGCGCGGCGTTGCCCAAGGCATCCCCGCGGACGACCTCGAGCCCTGAGTAGTCGCGCCAGCGGTCCGGGTAGCCGACGCCAACTTTGAGCGTGGCGAGCTTGGCTTTGGCTCTCGTGCGCGTCTCCGGCGCCATCCATTCGAGGTGATCGATGCGCGTGCCGAAGGCGGCGAGGAGGTTGCGCACCACGCTCTCGGCGCGCGCCTTCTCCGCCGGCGGGAAGTAGCGCGCCACGTAGAGCTTGCCGACCGCCTCACCGAGCGCATCGTTGGTCTGGGCGACCGCACGCTTCCAGCGCGGGCGCAGCTGCGGGGTGCCCGAGAGCAGGCGGCCGTGGAAGGCGAAACGCTCCTCGACGAACGCCTTGGGCAGATAGGCGCAGTTACCCTCGATGAGGTGAAAGCGCAGCCAGTCCTTCCAGGTGTCGAGCGGGACGCTCGCGGTGAGCGCCGAGATGCCGGTGACCGCGCTCGGCTGCCACACGACGAGCTCGCCCTGTCCCGCAAGCCCGGCAGCCGTAAAGAACGCGCTCCAGTCGAGGCCCGGAGCGCGCTTGGCGAACTCCGCGGCTGCCCAGTGGTTGTTGCCCTTGAGAACGTCTTCCGACTGCTCGCGGCTCCAGTGCGCCTCGGCGATGCTGTGCTCGAGCTGGTAGATCGCGGCTGCCCTGCGGGCGGCATCCGTCACGTGTGCGAGGTTGAGCAACGCGGCGATGTGCGCCTGGTACTTCGCACGGATATCGGCCATTTTGGGCGACGAATTCACGTAGTAGTCGCGATCGGGCATGCCTAAGCCGCCCTGCAGCAGGAAGGGCGAGTAGCGCTTGGGGTCGTCGAGGTCCTGCGCCACCCACAGACCGAACAGGTTCGGGGTGTAGAAGTTGGTCGCGTTGAGGACGTCGACATCCGCGCGCAGCGTCTCCCCGAGCGCGCGGGCGAGCGCGGCGCGGTCGCCGATGGCGTCGATGCGCGCGAGGCCGGGCGCGAGCGGCTTGAGTCCGAGCCGCTCGATGCCCGCCTCGTCCATGAAACTTGCGTAGTAGTCACCGACCTTGCGCGCTTCCGATCCCGCGGGCGCCGTGGCGGCGGCGTTGCGGATGAGCTCGGCATTACGCTCATCCGTGAGCTCGGCGAGCTTCTCAGCCGGCCCCCACGAGCTGCGATCGGGCGGAATCTCGGCGGTCCTGAGCCAGGCGCCGTTGGCGTAGCGGAAGAAGTCATCTCCAGGCTTGACGGCCCGGTCGATGCCGGCGAAGTCAAGGCCATGATCGGTTGCCTGAGGTCCGGCGGCGCCCGCGAGGGCTCCCGCGGCGAGGAGAGCGGTCGCGAGTAGAGCCGTGGCCGCGGCCGCAAACGGCCGCTGCCCGCGGACGCTACCCACGGCAAGGCCGCGGGGCGCAGGAGGCGAGTTACAGGGCATGTGTTGTTTTCCGTGTTGCCGGGCGGGGTCGACGCCCCGGGGGCGGGCAGTCTACACGAACGGTGTGCGTTGAATCTCGCGCCGCACCACGTGAATACTGCCCGCAGCGAAGGCCGTGGCTCATGACGCCGCGCGAGGAGAGCGATGAGGAGAGCTGCCCCGCTGGCTGCAGCGCTGCTCGCGGCGTTGAGCGCACCGCTTGCGCTCGCGTGGGCGCCGCAAGGGCACCGCACGGTGGGCGCGATCGCCGACCGGCTGCTCACGCCGCAAGCGCGCGCGGCGGTGAGCGCGCTGCTCGCCGATGATCGCGACAAGTTCGGCAACCCCTCGCACCGCACGACGCTCGAATCCGTCTCGGTGTGGGCGGACGAGATCCGCGGCACGCCCGCGGACCGTCCCGCCTGGCATTACGACGATATCCCCGTCTGTGGCTCGGCGCCGAAGTCGCGCTACTGCCCGGACGGCCAATGCAACACCGAGCAGTTGCAACGGCTCACCGGGGTACTCGCCGACACCCGGGCGAGCGCGCGCGAGCGGAACGAGGCGCTCAAGTGGGTGGTGCACCTGGTCGGCGACATCCACCAGCCGCTGCACGCCGCCGACAACGACGACCACGGCGGCAACCTCGTGAGGGTGGCACTCGAGGGCGTGCGGACCCGCGGCCGCGAGAATCTGCACCGCGTCTGGGACGGCGAGCTGGTGACGCTCGCGCTTCGCACCCGCGGCCACCAGCGACCGCCGCCCAACATCGAGGCGCTCGCCCGCAACGCACACGCTCTCGTCCTCAAGGCCGGCCAGGGCTCGCCCGACAGCTGGGCGTCCGAATCGAACCATCTCGCCCGAAACATTGCCTATCACTACGCGGGCTTTGCCTGCAACGCCGTGCCCGCGACGATCGTGGTGCTCGATGACGCCTACCAGCAGGAGGCCGAGGACATCGTGCGCGAGCGGCTGCTCCTTGCCGGGGCGCGACTCGCGGGACTTCTGAACCAAACACTGGCGCCGGCATCATTCCCCGGCGAAAGGAGAGTGCAATGACCCAACGGGCAGTCCTCACGAGAGGGGTGGTACTCATCGCCGGCATGGCCGTCATCGCCGGGCTGCACGCTGCGGCCGACTGGGCGCAGACGCTCTCGCAACAGGCGCTCGATTCGGGCTTCCTGTCGCGTCTGCCGCCGACCGTGTCGGTCGCTTTGGGATTCGCCAAAGGGGAGGAAGGAGCGGAAGTGCGGCAGCTCCTGTCCAAGGACGGTCAGAAGGTGCGCACCTTCAACGTCTGCACGGCCAACCACGCGGATATCGTCATCTTCGACGTCAATGCGCACACCGGGGCGACCGTGGCCTATCTGCTGACCGCGGACGGCCAATTGCGAAAGGCCGTGTCCTACCAGGCGGGTCACGAAGCGCGCGAGCTCCCCGCGGCGGAGGCGAAGGCGGGCCTCTCGCGCGAGCAACACTTCTGGTCCGCCCGTGCCGCCAAGTCCCCGGCGGCCGCTGCCAGGGCGCCGGCGACCGCCGCGCCGACTGCCGCCACGCCCAAATGACGCCCTTGAACCTCAGCGTCGCCGGCCCCCGTGCGCGCCTCCGGCGACCCGGGACGATTGACCGGGGAAGGCCGTGTTAAATTAAAGCGTTCCCAGAGTCGTTTGGAGGTGATCCGTGAACGCCTGCGAGCAGAGCCTGGCCTCCGCCGCGAAGGGCGCCCCCGCAACGGCGCCGGCGCCCTCTGTCCCCGCGCTCCCCGTGCAGGCGCCGGCGCACGGCCGTGCGCTCGATCGCTGGCTGCTGACGCGGCTGCAGTCGGCCCTCGGCTCCCCGCCGGTCGAGCTCGCGGTGTGGGGGAGCGCCTCGGTCGCGGCCCCGGCGGGCAGCCCCCTCGCGCGCGTCACGTTCGCCCGCCGCGCGACGCTTCTGTCGGTCCTCGTGGACCCCGCCATGCGCTTCGGCGATGCCTACAGCGCCGGGCAGGTCACCATCGAGGGCGACCTGGTGACGCTCCTGGAGAGCATCTACCACGCCGGGCGCGCGAGCGGCCGGCGCGCCTCTTTCCTCGGGCGCATCGCCAACGCGTTGCGCCGCCCGCACCTCAACACGCTCACCGGCTCGCGCGACAACATCCATCACCACTACGACATCGGCAATGCCTTCTACGAGCTCTGGCTCGGGAGCACGATGGCGTACACCTGCGCTTACTATCCGACGCCCGACGCCACGCTCGATGAGGCGCAGGTCGCCAAGATGGACCACGTGTGCCGCAAGCTGCGGCTGAAGGCCGGTGAGAGCGTCGTCGAAGCCGGCTGCGGCTGGGGGATGCTGGCGATGCACATGGCGCATCGCTACGGCGTGCGGGTGCGCGCCTTCAACATCTCCCACGAGCAGATCGCCTGGGCGCGCGAGCGCGCCGCGCGCGAGGGGCTCAGCGGGCGCGTCGAGTACATCGAGGACGACTATCGCAACATCACCGGGCGCTACGACGCCTTCGTGTCGGTCGGCATGCTCGAGCACGTCGGCGTGCGCAACTACCCGACGCTCGGCGGTGTCGCGCAGCGTGCGCTCGGCGGCCGCGGCCGCGGGCTCATCCACACGATCGGGCGCAATCACCCGGCGCGGCTGCAGCCGTGGATCGAGCGGCGCATCTTCCCCGGGGCCTACCCGCCCTCACCGGGGGAGATGGCGCGCATCTTCGAGCCGTGGGATCTCTCGATCCTCGATGTCGAGAACCTGCGGCTGCACTATGCGCAGACGCTGC
>Ga0187783_10003734_pt1 | contig 11225 bp, 3 predicted proteins | sample 1015_SJ02_MP02_2_FD_132471 | JGI IMG/M metagenome (GOLD analysis project Ga0187783, IMG submission 132471) | Tropical peat soil microbial communities from peatlands in Department of Meta, Colombia - 1015_SJ02_MP02_20_MG | ecosystem: Environmental > Terrestrial > Soil > Wetlands > Peat | place... | reverse complement strand
GTATGCGCAAAGATTCCAATTGCCTGCTGATGCGGATCCGTTGATTCACTACATGCAACACGAGAAGGACGGCGGGGTCAGTCCAAACCCACGTTGGGAGAGCTTCAATGGGCAGGTTGTGGCAGCCGCGCATCTTTCAGAACTGCTCCTTAACTATCCTAACGTCCGCAAACCGACTTATATTAATGGCCTGCCCGGATCTGGTCGTACTTACGTCAACTCCTTGATATTGGGTTCAACCGTGCGGAGGCCCGACTGGGGCGACCTCAAAATTGCATACTATTTTGTGCGTGAGCTTTTTGACGCCGGTTTGAATTATCGCGGAGCCGTTCCGATGATCTTTAGCGGTCATGTCGGCACGACCTATGAGGCCGCGCTTCACCCATCCCACTTGGGGCGCACACTAATAGATCGAACGGCGGCGGGCCTCGTAAACCTCATTTTTATCTATCGACACCCACTCGATACATTCCTTAGCAATTTTGCCTTTTTACGGACTCCTATTGAGAACCGACAGAAGGGGTTTGTGAGCAGAAAATACAAATCAGAGGAAGATTTTCATAGGGACCTAAACGACAATCTTTACATGTTCTCGCTACTTTGTAGCGGCTCCAAGGATTTCGCTCGAATTCTGGAAGTGCCTGAGGGACTGGCGAGTAGTTTGTCTTTGCTCGAACTGATACATGAGACTGAGGTATTCCTGAGGAGCCCAAATGTCCATTGCTTCCGTTTGGAGGATTTTAGGACCGACCCAGCGGGACAATTCAAGCGCCTCGTTTCAATAGTGGCGCCAGATTTGAATCCCAAACTGGACGGGGTCCCTTTGCCTGAATCTGCGTCGAACCGATACCAGCTAGCCAAAGAGAATATTCCTTCGTTCCGGGCGCTCGTAGCTTCTCTGCCGAGAGATATTAAAAAGCGAATCGAAGCCCTGGGATATTCAATGTAATCCGAGCATCCATTCAGCACCATCCATACGGAGCTCGCGGACCACTTCTGCTTTTGGCCTCCAGTTACCTCGCAAACTTAATTCGCCGTCATCGTGCACTTGCTGCTTTCGATGATAAGCCAGTCTGTCGACGCCGATGGGATATAGATGGCGGCGCCAATACCGTCGCTGCTGGAGCTATCCGTATTGGCTGAGAAATGCTTGACTCCAGTCGTCACGCTGCTGGTCAAAAAGTTGTAACGCGAGGTTTGAGCAGTATAGACGCCATCATTATTAATCTGGCTATCGAGTAGTCCGGTTAATCCAGTGGTGATGTCGACTTGCGCATTCGCACTGTTGCCATAAAAGTACAGGCCGGGAGCCTTGTCATTGGAGTCATCATTCGCCATCGCCAACAGCTTGCACGAGACGTCCCCATTCAACCCCATCCCTCCCACGGGGATCGTTGCCGAGAACACAATGGGATTGGTAGGCGTTGTGCGTGAGTAGGTGGCTGCCGCAAGCCCGGAAAATACCGTCGGGCTAGAAGGAATCGAGAACGTACCGTTTGAGATGCTCAATCTATTCTTGAAGCACTGTCCATAGGTGAGATAAGACATCTCACAGAAGAGGACGACCGCGTGTGCGTTGTAAGGCGAGCTGTTACCAAACCAGAGATAGATATCCGAGTAGGTCCGATCGAAGGGTGCGCTGAAGACGTTTGTGCCGCTGCAATTCGATGCACAGCCCGCGCCCGCGGTCTGAGTCGCAGAATAGACCGGCCCACTCATGTAGACACCGCTGCAAGGGGAGCCCGAAGTGCAGGCCGTGGTCAATGTCGTATTAAGGGTTGCAGTCGCACTCGTGGTGCTGCTGAAAGCAGTGACAATCGCCGTCTTGACGCTACCGCAACAGGTGCCATCAGGAAACATGAGGACGCGCCCAACATCTCCCGCCGATGTTCCCGCCAGGCATGGTGCGGAACACATGATCCTGATACCGGTGCCCGCAGTGCTGGAGGACAGATGCACCGTAGGCGTCAATTGCTGGCCAATGAGGAAGTAGCCGTTCGCATCGATATAACCTGAGGGGGCCAAGCCCACAGGTATTCCTGTATTTACAAGAACCAAGGGCGGGCTATGGCAGAAATTCAAACCGCTGAGATTAGAACTCGGGGCGATATTCGGTCCATAAGTCCCATTGGTCTGACAACTTGTGGGCAGATTGGGTGCCCAGTTGGAGCCAAAATTGTTGTTGATGATCTCCGTCCCCACGTTATCTGCCATGCCACTGTTGAAAGCACTGCCGCTGGCAACTGAGTTCCAATAGTTGCTTTCAATATGCGCAACGCAGCTTCCAGTAATCGAGAAGTATGGGGCGGAGTAGGAACCGGCACCCGAGGTGAGTTCCATGTTTCTTACATCAAGAACGCCGCCGGAGCAGGAGAAAGCCGGACTTGCGCTGGCAAGCCCATCCCTCATAAAACCTGGACCGAGAATATGAAGTTCTCCTCCCGTCACATTGACTGGCGTATTGGGATAAGAGGTCACGTTCCAGAAATTCGTGATCCACAGATAACCGCCCGAGTCATTGATACAGTAGACGGTAGTGCCGGTATAACTCCCTGAGCAATACATGCTGCTGATCTTCGCACCAGAGCTATCGGTGTTGATGACATTGAGTGAACCTTGACCGTCTAGCATCAGCTCATCAAACAATCCGACAAAGCCAGAACTATTGATGTTGACCTTGCTGAACCAGCACTGCAGCCCGTGTACTGCTAAGCCTGAATTCGCATAGAAGTTCGCGCAGACGGTATTGCCGTCATAATAAATCTGCGCAAACGCGGGTCCAGTTTGGGGGAAGTCAGTCGTAAGCTGGTTATGAGCCCATCCCCAACCACTGTAGACCATGAAATTGTTAAGATGCGAGAAGTTAAAGACCTCATCGTCGTTGAAACCCTGGTCGAGAGAGGAGGAGAAGATAGACTCCGCTACAAAAGAACTTCCGCGTATGTACAGGCCGTCCCACGCTCCCTCGATCAAAATGTGCTCATAACGCGTCGCACTCGCTGCGGAACTGAAGATTGCCCACGGGTACTTGATGCAAGGAGCCCCGGCGGTCAGCACCGGATTTGAAGAAAGTGGCACGCACGCCGCACGCGGCTGGGCGAAATCCATGTGGTCACCAACCGCTACACTTGCAACGCTTGCGGAGAAGGTAATAACTCCAGTACTCGTATTGATGCTCGAAACAGTAGTGGCGGGTACATTGCTCGACGGCGCGGGGATATTGTTCTCAGTGATGGCACTATTGTGCGTTGTATCGTAAGCATAACTACCGGAACCGATACCCGCATGCGCAAGCGCAGTCGCCTGAGAGGTACCGACTGTGAGTGTGCGACCAGAGACTGCGGTAACTGTTGCAGTGATATCTGACGGCTGGTGAAAGCGGATTACAAGATCCTTCACTGCAAGCTGCTGATCCGCATAGGCGGGGTTGAAGCCGGCAAGCTGAATGACACCGCTCTCAGGCGTAAAAGTCAGCCCTGTGAGAGTTCCCGTGGTTGTCGTGAGCCTGGTGCCCGAGGAACCGTGTCCTCCGGTCTGGAGCGTGAAGGTATTAGTCCCCACAGCCGAAAGGTAATAGCGGGTACCGGACACGTAGCCGGAGATGGAACCTGTACCGCTATTGGCCCCCGTGACGATCACCGAAATCCACGGAACGAGTCCCGAACAGCTGCAGGAGAACTGGCCGGCCGAGCCAGTGACCCGCGGGCTGGAGATCGTGCCCGTAGCAGTCGGCGTGAAATCGTTCGAGACGTCGATGACCGTGCACCAGCCCGCGCCCTGCAGGGTCTGGCTGTTGGGGCTCGAAGCGCTCCCAAGAACGAGCGGGCTTTTGACGTGATACACGCCGCAAGGGAGGAAGACGGTCCCGTACTTGCCGCTGGCGTCGGCGGTAGTCAACGCGGAATTGATTCCGGGAGCCGAGTCGTTCGTGTGGGTTGGGTCGGCACCGAAGTCAACGGCATTGATGTAATCCTTCGCGCATGGCTTAGGCGAAGCAGAGCCGGTACCGGAATTGCAGAGCACGGTATTGGGCGGCTGCGCGGCGAGGAGCGAGTCAGAGCCGCTCGAGCCATTCCCGACGACGTCGCTAGCGCCGCCGTTGCTGTAGAGCAGACTGAGGCCGTTGGGTGCCTGCGCGGACGCGTGCAGGGAGAGCACCGCTGCTGCAAGTAGCACCAGTGCTCTGCTCAGTTTCATATCCTCAACCTTCTGTTGTAGTGTCGGTGGTTCCGGGGCTCAAGCCGCTGCCGCTCGCTGCCATCTAGCCACGGAATCGGCGTCATGCGGGACGCCTCAGCGAAACCTCAGATATTTATAAGTGGTTACGGCTGGTTTACGTACTACCCGATCACCAACCGAGCGAATTCTTATTGGTCCCCTGAACGCGTTGGAATCCATTGCGATCGGTGGCAGACCCTAGCAGCCTAAGGGACGATGCATATCGAGTAGAGAAGAGAGCCCGTTTCAAATCCGTCCTGAAAATTACCCTGTGTAGTCTCCGGGTTACGAATGAGTGCTTTGCCCGGCGGGGACTGGCCTTTAATGCAACGGGGTCCACGTTGCCCTCCGGGACGACCTAAAACTTTATTGCCCGTGATGGTGAATCCCGTGACGCCATCGACTGCGATACCGAATCCAATGTGGTTGCCAGAAATCATGTTGTCGACAACGACGCCGTTCCTATTGACCTGACCTTTATTAGAGCCCCAAACCGCGGGGCCGACTGCGATTCCCACTTTGATGAAACCTTTGTCGGCTACGATGCGATTATGGCGGACGACGGTACCTGAGTAATCGCCGTCGAACGGTCCATAGTCAACCAGATTTATTCCGCCAAGCAGCTGGTTGTTCTCCGTTTTAATCAGATTGCCTTCTACTACGGTTCCAGGCGCCCCAAAGAGCACAATTGCACCGTCGGATGCGTCCACGATGGTATTTTGGGAAACCAAGCCATTACGGCATGCGAACGAAATTCCGTCTGCCCATTCGCCGTCGGGATGCCCGGCCGGACCTAACACGCTGTTCGTGATTCGAGCGCCAGTGCACTGGAGCGACCCCTCGTATACATGCAACACCGACCACCCACGCGGATCATACGCGTGAATATGATCGACCCGAACACCTTTTACCTTGCCCCCGAGCTCTATTAAAGCGCTTCCGTTGGTCATGCGGCCGAATTGCGGCCTCGCGCCGTCTACAATCAGATCATGAATAAAGATATCGGATGAGCGGGAGAATATCGCGGTAGATAAATCACTATTGGCGAGTCTGATAACCGCACGGTCAGCTTCGGCGACCGGCCCCGCGGTCGTCAGTTCCTGTCCGTCCGCCGACAATTTAATAGTGCGGGAAATCTCGAAGATTGCGCGAGGACAAAGCGAAGCCTTCGCACCAAGCCCAGACAAGGCGGCATTGATCGCTGTTTCATCTCCACTTGGAATACAGCCCTTTGGATCGGCGGAGCCTGTTGGCGTCGGAGTGTCGCTGGATCTGTCGGTGCTGCCTTGCCCCGCACTGGAACCACTCCCGGCTGTAATAAGGACGAGGATTGCAAGCTGCAGGCATCTCGCTATCACTAAGTTATGGAGTGACACGTGCCCTCCGGGATTGAATTCAATTCCCCAATGGTTTTTGCCCGTGGATACTGAAGCGCATTCGCGCTCACCGGGACTCGTCATCTTTTGACTGTCGCCTCGCCCAAAACTGCGCAGACCGTAGGGTAGATCGAATCAGGCGGACCTGGGTGTCAGCCGCCGAAAATAATCGATGGTCTTGATCAGTCCCTCCTCGAGCGGGACCTTGGGCGTCCAACCAAGCTGTGCCTGCGCAACGCTGATATCGGGTTTCCGTTGCATGGGATCGTCGGACGGCAGCGGCTTGAAAACCAGCTTGCTTACACTCTCCGGAATGAAGCCAAGAATTTTTTCTGCCAGCTGTCGGATGGTGAACTCGGATGGATTACCCAGATTCACGGGTCCTGTGAATCCCTTATCGTTCTCCATCATGCGCACCAACGCCTCGATCAGATCGTCCACGTACTGAAAACTGCGAGTCTGACTCCCATCACCGAAGATAGTGATGTCTTTGTTGCCTAGAGCCTGCACGATAAAGTTTGATACGACGCGACCATCGTTGGGATGCATTTTTGGTCCGTAGGTGTTGAAGATGCGTGTCACTCGAATCTGCAGACCATGCTGGCGATAGTAGTCAAAAAAAAGAGTCTCAGCACAGCGCTTGCCTTCGTCGTAGCATGACCGCAGCCCGATGGGGTTCACGTGCCCCCAATAATCTTCTCGCTGCGGATGCACTTCCGGATCTCCATATACCTCGCTGGTCGAGGCCTGGAGGATTTTTGCTTTCACACGCTTGGCCAGTCCTAGCATGTTGATGGCACCATGCACGCTGGTCTTGGTGGTCTGCACGGGATCTCGCTGATAGTGAATAGGCGAGGCCGGGCACGCTAAATTGTAGATTTCGTCCACCTCAACGTATAGAGGAAAGGTTATGTCGTGGCGCATCAATTCGAAGTGCGGGTTTCCCAGGAGGTCGGTAACGTTGTCTTTTGTGCCGCTATAGAAATTATCGATGCACAGCACATCGCATCCCATGCTGAGTAATCGTTCACACAGATGACTTCCGAGAAACCCTGCGCCACCTGTGACCAAGACTCTCTTTCTATTCGAAACTTTGGCGAGCATTTCCGTTTTGTCCTGTTTACAGCATTCTTTGCTTCGATGAGGGAAAATTTGGCGCAGCGCACCGCGCAGCTTATTAATCTACGCACCGGACCAGCCCGTGGCAAAGATCATATTGGCCGCAGATCCGAGAGGCTGGCTCACCGAGTGCGCCCGGTGCTCCTCGCAGGGGACTTCGACATCATTCCGACGCCGCAGGACGTCTACAAGCCCGAGCGCCTGCGTGGACGATGCGTCGTTTCGCGCGGGCGTGCGCGAGGCGGTCGCGCGCCTCACCGGCCGAGGGGTGTCCGGACGCGATCCGCGCGCTGCACCCGCAGGCGACCATCGACACGTTCTGCAACTGCTTCCGCAACGCCTCGGGCGGTCTCGACACAGACGAGGTTGGCGATGCGCATGGCGTAGCCGACGGGCAGGAAGGCGCGGATGGCGTCCAGTCCGCGTCACCGCCCTTCAAAAGTACTCCGCCGGGCCCCTGCCCCCGAGCATGGCAAACACTCATCGCGCAGCTACTCATTCACGTGCCAGATGGTTTGCATTCTCTGCAAGAACGTAGGGGGACGCGGAGTCCACCGGAGGCGAGTCTGCGTGTAAGCATCAGCCACCTGCTGCATCAAGCCCTCGCGCGCCAGCAGGCGCGCGAGCATTGCTCGCCGATAACGCCAGTTCCGCCAGGCCTCATCCGGCCAATCTTCGTCGTGCGCACGCTCGGCAGCCGCCGCGTATAGACGGAAAGCCCGCAGCAACAGCGCATTCCGCTTCGACGGGTCGGTCTCCGCGATGGCATTGTGGTCGTCCCGCTCAGCCATGCGGGCAAGCGCGTTCGGCTCGCCCGCGTCCGCCCCTTTCTGGTACCAATACCAGGCTCTGGTGGGATCTGACTGAAATCTCCCTGGCGCAGCGGCGTTCGAGTTTGAGCTCCCGTCCTCGTAGAGATGACCGAGTTCGAAGGCGGCGATCGGCACCCCATCCCGCCATGCCCTTTCGTATAGCGCCACCGCACGCAAAGGATCGAGCTGCCCAGCAGACACATCGACCAGCAGATCGGCTAGATCGACCCGCGCGGCGCGATATCCTTTCGAAACCGCGAGCTCGAACTGGTGCCTCGCTCCGTTCACGTCGTGCTTCGCCAATAGGGCGCGCCCCATCTGATAGTCCGCGCGCGCGGAGTGTTCGGGTTTTGCAGTCTCCGCGGAGCAGGCGGAGCTGGCGACGTCTGCCTTGATATCCGCCTGTGCAGTACCAGGCGCCCGACGGTCCGGATCATAGAATGCAGCCGCGGCCTCATCGCACGCCGACTCTGATATTCGTGCACGCGCATCGACCGGCAGGCCGAGACGAATTCGATCGACGTCGGGCAGTGGATCGGTTTCCGCCGATACGTCCCACAGAATCTGGGCTGCGATACTGGCTGGCACGTGCGCATCCCAGACGCGCGCCGTCTTGTCATCCGAGCCGGTGACGATGCGAGTGTTGTTGGGCGAATAGGCGGCGGAATGGACGGCATCGGCATGGCCGGAGAGCACCGCGAGCTCGATGCCCGTGCGGGCATCCCAGATCCGTGCGGTCTTGTCCAACGACGCCGTGACGATGTGCGTGCCGTCAGGCGAGTAGACGGCGGACTCGATGCGATCGTCATGGCCGGAGAGGACGGCGAGCTCTGCTCCGGTGCGCGCATCCCAGATCCGGGCGGTCTTGTCAAAGGATGCGGTGACGATGCGGGTGCCGTCGGGCGAGTAGGCGGCGGAACTGACGCGATCGCCGTGGCCGGAGAGCACGGTGAGCTCTGCTCCGGTGCGCGCATCCCAGATCCGGGCGGTCCGGTCAACCGAGGCGCTGACGACGCGGGTGCCGTCGGGCGCGAAGGCGGCAGACAGGACAAAGCCTCCATGGCCGGAGAGCACGGTGAGCTGAGCGCCGGTACGCGCATTCCAGATTCGGACGGTCTTATCCCAGGATGCCGTGACGATACGGGAGCCGTCGGGCGAGTAGGCGGCGGAACTGACGCGATCGTCGTGTCCGGACAGCACGGTGAGCTCTGCTCCGGTGCGCGCATCCCAGATCCGGGCCGTCTTGTCCCAGGATGCCGTGACGATACGGGAGCCGTCGGGCGAGTAGGCGGCGGAATGGACGCGATCGCCGTGGCCGGAGAGGATGGTTAGCTCAGCTCCGTTGCGCGCATCCCGGATCCGTGCGGTATGGTCCAACGATCCGGTGACGATGCGAGTGCCGTCGGGCGAGTAGGCGGCAGAATAAATGATACCGCCTCGGTCCGAGAGCACCAGGAGCTCGCCGCCCGAGCGCGCATTCCAGATCCGGGCGGTTCTATCATTCGACCCGGTGACGATGAAGTTGCCGTCCGGCGAGTAGGCGGCGAAATAGACGGCATCGCCATGCCCGGAGAGCACGGTGAGGACGGCGCCGGTGCTCGCATCCCAGATCCGCGCGGTCTTGTCGACGGATGCCGTGACGATACGAGTGCCGTCGGGCGAGTACGCGGCGGAATAGACGGCATCGCCGTGGCCGGCGAGCACGCTGAGCTGTACGCCGGTGCGCGCGTCCCAGACGCGCGCCGTCTGGTCGTACGACGCGCTCACGATGTGCGTCCCGTCGGGCGAATACACGGCGGACCTGACGTCATCGGCATGGCCTGAGAGCACGGCGAGCTGCGCGACCGTGTGCGCATCCCAGATCCGTACAGTCTTGTCAGCCGAGGCGGTGACGATGCGCGTGCCATCGGGCGAGTACTCAGCGGAATAGACGATGCCGCCATGGCCGGACAGCACGGCGAGCTGCGCTCCCGTGCGCGCATCCCAGATCCGCGCGGTCTTGTCGGCCGAGGCGGTGACGATGCGCGTGCCATCGGGCGAATACTCTGCGGATCGGACGACATCCCCGTGGCCGGCAAGCATGCTGAGCTGCGCGCCGGTGCGCGCATCCCAGATCCGTACGGTCTTGTCCCAGGATGCCGTGACGATGCGGGTGCCGTCCGGCGAGTAGACGGCGGAGTAGACGCGATCACCGTGGCCGGACAGCACGGTGAGCTGCGCGCCGGTGCGTGCATCCCAGATGCGGGCGAACTTGTCAGCCGAGGCGGTGACGATGCGAGTGCCGTCAGGCGAGTAAGTAGCAGAGCGGATGAAATCGGTATCACCAGAAAGAATGGCAACCTCCGCGTCCGCCGCCCGCACTTCTTGAAAGACGCTGATGGCGGCAGGCGTGTCACCCTGTGCGAATCGAGGATTGGTGAGCACTTCAAGGATGATGCCTTGCGCGCTCGGAACATCCCGGTCCTTGAGGCGCAGTGCGGCGGCCTCGGTGAGCAGTCGCGCCTGGGCTTTCAAAGCCTGCGCGGCTTGATACTCGGCCTCATGCTGCCTCGCGGAGGCGGCGAGTCCGGCGACCGCTGCGAGGATGCCGAGGAACGTCACGATTGCCGAGATCGCGAGCAGCACGCGCTGTGATCGGGTGTGAATGCGTTTGTCATCCGCCAGGGAGCGCTCGATGTACGCTACCAGATGCGGCTCGGTATCTGTCCGGTGTTCGTTCAGTAGCCGCTTCCCGTCCGTGAGGTCAATGTCCGAGAGCAGTCCGTGTTCCCGCCCGAAGCGCGCGCGCCACTCCGCGAGCTTCGCGGCTAATGAAACGGATGGCCGCGCCTCGCGGTCTGTCGCCGTCGGGCCGCGCGCTTCGAGCCTGCGCCACAATTCGTAGCGTTCATGGATACGATGCCGGATCTTGAGTGCTTCGGCGTTTCTCTGCACGAAATCCCGCGCCTGGTCCCAGTGGGAAATCAGCGCTTCATGGGCGACGCGCACGGTCGGATTTCCCTCTCTTTCTGCATCGCTCACGAGTAAGCGCGCACCCGGATCGAGCAACGCCTCGACCAGGCGCCTTTCTGGGGTGCCCGGCGGGAACGTGGAGAGCGGAACCCGGCGCGCAATGGCGCGTTCGACATTGCCCTCAGCCGGGCCCATCTCGATCAGCGAAAAAAGCACATGACCGAGGGCCTGGCGATCCTCGGGCGCAGATCGCTCGAGGACCGCCTCTGCTTTCGTGGCGATCGCACCTTCCAGTCTGCCCAGCTTCTCGTAAGTCGCATAGGTCAGCGTGTTGCCGTGTGCCTCCAACACGTCGTTTCGATAAAGCTGATCCAGAAGATAAGAAAGGAGGGGAAGCGCGCCGGGCTCGCGCGCGACTTCCTCGGAGATCACCTCATTGAGCGGGACGTTGGTCGTGTCATGCATTTCAAAGCTGAGGCCCGCGGCTTCGGCAGGCCGGCGGATCATCTCGCTCAATTGAGACGGCGTGGGGGGCGCCAGTTCGAGGCGCCCCATGCCTTCGGACAGACGCAGGAGATCGGGCGTTTCCTCAGCTCGATGCCAAAAATCTCGGCGCATCGTGGCGATGATCCACACAAGACCCGAGCGCACGAGTCCCGCAAGAAGCGCGACGAACCGCAATCTCTCGCTGGACGGTATGCGATCGGTGCTGAAGAGCTCTTCGAGCTGATCGATGACAAGAACGAGC
>Ga0187783_10003733_pt1 | contig 11226 bp, 6 predicted proteins | sample 1015_SJ02_MP02_2_FD_132471 | JGI IMG/M metagenome (GOLD analysis project Ga0187783, IMG submission 132471) | Tropical peat soil microbial communities from peatlands in Department of Meta, Colombia - 1015_SJ02_MP02_20_MG | ecosystem: Environmental > Terrestrial > Soil > Wetlands > Peat | place... | reverse complement strand
CGGCATCGACTACCTGCACGGCAAGACCACCTACAGCGCCGGCTACATCCACAGCCGCGAGCCCGACTACATCGCCGACACGACCTACTACGCGATCAGCCAGGACATGTTCGGCGATCTCACCACCGTGACCATGGGCTACCTGCGCGGCTGGGACCAGATCTTCCGCGACATCAAGGATCCCGAGGGCGAGATCATCAACGACCCGACCTTCCACGAGCGCGCCGATCATCGCGGCTACTCGCTCGGCCTCAGCCAGATCCTGACACGCAACCTGATCGCCAACTTCAACTACCAGCTGCTGAGCGACCAGGGCTATCTCGCCAACCCCTACCGCAAGATCCGCTACCTGTCCCCGGGCGTGGGCGAGGGCTTCACGCTCGCCGACCAGGTCTACCCCAACACCCGTACCAGCAACGCCGCCTCCCTGCAGCTGAAGTACTACCTGCCGTACCGCGCGGCGCTCACCGGCAATTACCGCTACTTCCGCGACACCTGGGGCATCGTCGCCAGCAACGTGCGCTTCGACTACACGCAGCCCTGGCACCAGTGGACCTTCAACGCCATGGTGCGCTGGTACGAGCAGACGCACGCCGATTTCTACAGCGACCTGTTTCCGTACGCCAACTACCAGAACTACATGGCGCGCGACCGTGAGCTCGCCGCCTTCCACAGCTACACCGCCGGCGCCGGCGCCTCCTACCAGTTCCACGTGCCGGGTGCGCGCTGGATCGACAAAAGCACCTTCAACGTCGACTTCGAGCACCTGCTGGTGAAGTACAGCGACTTCCGCGACGCGCTGCTCGCCGGCGAGTACGGTGCCGGCAACGAGCCGCTGTACGTGCTCAACGCGAACATCGCGCAGATCTACGTCTCCATCTGGTACTGAGCCGCCGGCCGCGCCCGCCAGCGCGCGCACTCCTGCAGCGCGCGCACTCCTGCAAGCGAGCCGCGGCTGAGTTAAGCTTGAGCGCCAGTTGCGACTGCTCACGCCAGCTGTCGGCAAGCAGCGACAGCACACTGGAGGGGATTACTCACCATGCGCATCCGCACGTCCCTGTTCACGCTCTCGGCTGGCATCGTCCTCGCCAGCGCCGCCGCCGCCGTCCACGCCCAGGCACGCGAGGAGGGCCGAGTGCTCATCGCGGGCGAGGTGCTCGAGGAGCTGCGCAACGTACGCGACCAGGGCATTCCCGATCGGCTCCTCGAGCGCGCCTACGGCATCGCCGTCATTCCCGATCTCACCAAGGTGGCCTTCTTCGCCGGCGGGCGCCGCGGCCACGGCGTGCTGGTGGTGCGCGATAAGCAGGGGCGCTTCAGCGACCCGGTGTTCATCACCATGACCGGCGGCAGCTTCGGCTGGCAGTGGGGCGTGCAGCAGACCGACGTCGTGCTGGTGTTCACCACGCCCCGCGGCATCGAGGGCATCAACGGCGGCAAAGTGACGCTCGGCGCCGATGCGTCGGTGGCCGCCGGCCCCGTTGGCCGGCAGGCATCGGCGGCCACGGATGCCTCCTTCAAGGCGGAGGTCTACTCCTACTCGCGCAACCGCGGAGCCTTCGCGGGCCTGGCACTCGATGGCTCGGTGATCGCCATCGACGACAAGGCGAACGCGGCCTTCTACAAGAAGCCCGGCGTCGCTTCGGGCGACATTCTCAACGGCAGCGTCACCAGCGACGACGAGTCGGTGCGGCGCTTCATGGCCGCCGTCACGACCAGCACCGCCGTGCCCGAGCGTACCGCCTCCGTGGCGGCGCCCGCGTCGGCCGTCGGCGCCGTACCCCCACCACCCCCCGCAGCACCCGCGGCACCGGTCGCGCCCGCCGCGCCGCCGCCGGCCCCGGGTGGCTCAGGCGCCGCGCAGTCCTTCCCGCTCGCCGATCCGCAGCCGGGCGGCGAGCCGCGCTGAGCGACGGCCCGAGCCGCCCGCCGGGCTCACCGGGTGAGCTGGTGAGCTAGGCGCCTTCCGACCCGCCGGCCGGCACGGGCGCGCCGGCCGCCGCGGGCGGCGCATCGAGCTTGCGGCGCAATTCCCGCACGAGCAGCGCGATGCTGGTCAGCGCCTGCAGCGCCACGGTCGCGACCGACAGATACCACACCTGCGTGAGCGCGAAATGCGGCTGCCGGGACAACAGCACGGCCGGCAGCACGAAGGTGAGCAGCCGCGAGGCCGAGCTCAGGAGCGAGGGCCAGGTGTTGCCGAGCGCCTGGAACATGCCCGAGCAGCTGAAGATGAGCCCGCTCGCCACCAGGTTCCAGGAGGTGATGCGCAGGTACGGCGCACCGACCGCCACCACATCGCTCTGTCGCGTGAAGAACTCGATGAACCACTCGGGCCGCCACTGGCAGATGAGGGTGATCATCAGCATGAGCACCGAGCTCAGGATGGCGGCGAAGCGGAAGGTCGCGCGCACGCGCGCGTAATGACGGGCACCGAAGTTCTGACCGGCCACCGGGGCGACGGCGAACGCGACCGCCATGACCGGCAGCAGCATCGCCTGCATCACGCGCATGCCGACGCCGAAGCCGGCCTGCGCCGCCGGGCCGAACGCGGCGATCACCGCGTAGATGACGCCGAGGATCACGAACATCATGAGGAACTCGCCGCCGGCCGGCAGCCCGACGTTCAGGATGCGCCCGATGAGTGGCCAGCGCGGTCGCCACTGCGCGCGGTGCAGCGCCACGTAGTGCTCGAGCCGGAAGAAGTAGACCCACAGCATCACGACGCCGCAGCCGACCGCGATACTGCTCGCGAGCCCCGCGCCGGCCGTGCCGAGCGGGTGGTGCGTGCCCCAGCCGCTGATGAGCACCGGCGCGAGCACGATGTTGAGGATCACGGTCAGCATCTGCACCAGCATGGTCGGCTGCACGATGCCGGTACCGCGCAGCGCCGAGCCCATGGCGACCAGCGCGAACTGCAGCGCAAGTCCCGGTGTGTACCAGTAGAGGTAGGCACTGCCGGCCACGGCGGCCGCGGGGTCGGCCGCGATCGAGCGCACGTACGGGCCGCTCAACAGCCAACCGGCCGCCAGCGTCAGCACCCCGCAGACGGCCGACAGCGATACCGACTGGTTGAAGATGAGGTTGGCGGTCGCCTGATCCTTGCGGCCCACGGCGTGCGCGACCAGCGCGACCGTGCCGACCCCGAGCATCTGGGTGAGCGCCATGATCACGAACGTGGCGGTGGCCGCGGTGCTCACGCCGGCGATGGCGGCATCCCCGAGCGGGGCGACGAAATAAAGGTCGACCAGCAGGTACAGGGTCTGAAAGAGCATGCCGATCGCGATCGGGACGGCGGTCGCGATCAGCTGCTGGCCGATGGGGCCCTGCGTCAGGTCTTTCATGGAGTTGAGCCGGGTGTCGCTGCCGCCGAGGCGCCCAGTGTCCGTCAGGCCAGGCTCCTGCACCACCTGCGCCAGTCGCGCGTGACGGCGAGCGCCATGCGCCCGGCCGCCTTGAGCAGCCAGGAGCGCTTGCGCGCGCCGAGGTCGGCGAGGATGCGCTGGCGCTGCGCGCGGGTGCCGAGGTGCATGTTGGCGCTGTCCCAGCCCATCATCCACAGCAGGCGGCTCTCGTCGTGGCCGCGCGGCAGGCTCGCGAGCTCGATACGGCTGCCGTCGGGGGCGAGCCGCCGGATGAGCCAGTCGCCGTGCACGTGCAGGAACGGGTCGGGCACGCGCACGGCGCGGCCGATGAGCTCGGCGTAGCGCGTCGGCCGCAGCCGCGCGTGGCGCGCAAACAGCCAGGCGGACGGTGCCAGCGGCTTCGCTTCACGCGCGATCATGCCGCCGCGCCAGTCGGCGAGCGCCACCAGGCGCAGCCGGCCGAGGCTGCCGAGCCCGGCCTGGCGGTGCACGATGCGCACCTCGCGGCAGCCCGGCGGCAGTGCCGCCTGCAGCAGCCGGCCCACGCGCGGCTCGGCGCGCGCGGCGACGGTGCGCATGCCGGTGAGGTGCTGCCAGAACGGGCGCTGATCCTTGAGGCGCGCGATCGCCAGGTCGCGCAGCCAGCGATAGCGCTCGGCGAGCACCGCCGCCCCACCCCCGACGCGCAGCGACTCGCCGTAGCCTTCGAGGATCGCGCTGCAGGCGCGCCGTGCCGAGAGCGTCAGGCGCGACTCCTCGATGGCGAGCAGCGCGCTGGTGCCGAGTCGCACCAGGTCCTGGGTGTACGGCAGCGTCACGGTCTCGTCGAAATCGTTCACGCCCCAGATGAGCCGCGCCTCGGCATCGCGCCAGGTGCCGAAGTTCTCGACGTGCAGGTCCCCGACCGCGAGCACCGCCGGCGCCCCGGCGAGCTCCGCGCACACCTCGGGCCATACCTGCGCCCAGCGATAGAAGGTCGCGCGCAGGAAGGAGAACGCGTCCACCGCCATCAGGCGGTGCTTGAGCTCGAGATCGGCGCGCACCAGCGGTACGCAGCCGGCGAGCCAGCGCTCATAGGCGCGCGTTGCGGCGACGATGTCCACGCATGTGACTCCGGCCACGCCCGGGTCAGGCGTGGCCGGAGCAACCCACTCGACAGTTGAAAGTGGCGCTGGCCGGTGACTAGAACCTGTAGCCGGCGTGCAGTCCGATCGTGAACGGCTGCGTCGGAACGACGTACGGCTGCGTGCAGGTCGTCGTGGTGCACTCGACGAAGCGCGTGAGCTCGGCGCGCTTGTCCGTCACGTTGGTGAGCGTCAGCTCGACCGAAAAGCCGTTGCGTACTGCGCCGGTCGACAGATCAAGCAGGCCGTAAGCGGGAAGTTTGCCGAGGCTCACCTGATCCACGATCCTCAGGAGCGGCTCGGCACTCGACTGATAGACGAAGGCCGCCTGCGCGTGTCCATCCCAGCTGGCGAGCGGGAACCCGTAGCGAGCGACCAGGTTGGCTTTGAACTTCGGCGCCACCGGCAGCGAACTGCCCGCGGGTGCCTCCGGACCCGTCCCCACCGAGAGGCTGGGAAGGGCTTCGCCGCTCGCGATCGTTGTGCGGTAGCCGAGGCCCTGGTTCGGGCAGTTCGTGGTCAAGTCCGTCGTGCCGGGAAGGTAGTTGTTGTAGGTCTGCCCCTGGGGTCCGACCGGCCCGATCGGGATGCTGGTTCCCGGACCGCAGTAGTTCGTCGTGGTCACCGCGTGCAGGTACGTGCCCGAGCCGGTGATCAGCAAGCTGTTGGTGGCCGCCCACTGAAGATTCGTTTCGAGTCCCTTGATCTGCGCGGATGCCGCATTCTGCACCACCGTCACGCTGTTGGGCCCGAGGAACAGGAACTGGAAGTTGTCCCAGTTCTCGAGGAACAGCGCGCCGTTCCAGATGAGCCGATGATCGAGCCACTGGGTTTTCCAGCCGATCTCCCAGTTGACCAGCGTATCTGTCTTGTACGGCGGGAAGATCGAGTCGATCTGGGGGGAAAAGACGCGATTCACGCCGCCCGGCCGGAACCCGGTGGAATAGGTGAAGTACATCAGCCGCTCCGGGTCGAACTTGTAAGTCAGCGTACCCCGGTAGGTTCTGCCGTTACCCGACACCGTCTGATTCAGGTCCGTACATGGCGCGCCGTGAAAGGGCGCCGGCCCGAGCGCCGGGTCGCAGATGTTCATGCCCGGATAGAAGGCGGTGAGATCGTGAAAGTTCTCCGAATAGCCGTAGAAGCCCTCGAGCGAGTTCTTGTACTGGTAGAAGCGGATGCCGCCGATCACCTCCCAGTGGGAACTGAGGTCCCAGGTTAGCTGACCGAAGGCCGCCGAGTCGCGATCGACGCGCTCCTCATCGGTGAGCCAGATGGTGTTGCCGTTCACTCCTGGGATCGAAAGACTTGGCGCGAGGCCCTGAGGATTCTCCGTATAAGGGTCGCCGCCAGCGCCCGGTATCGTGTACTGCTCCCAGATCTCGTGTACCTGGCGCTGCGCGAACAGGCCCACCAGCCCCTTGACCGCATAATCCTGCGGTGTGTCGACGCGCAGCTCGTTAGACCACTTGGTGTAGTGGCCGTTGGTGATCACGTACTCCTGCGGCGCAGCGAAATAGCTGTTGTTCGGATACGGGGTGCCCCCGAGGCAGCTGCCGTAAGCCTTTGGGTTCGCCTGCAGATAGTTATAGCCGGATTGGGTGACCCACTGGCATCCCGAGCCAAAGTACTTGTCGTAGAAGTACGTGTAGTCGCTGTAGTCGGACAGTGTGTGCTCGTTGCGCACGAACCAGCCGCCGGCGTAGGTGATGTCGAAGTTACTGACCTTGCCCTGCACGGTGAGGGCCGTCTGGGTCCAGGAGTCCTTGAAGCTGTCCGGAGTGCCGAAGCGCGCGACGTCGAGATCCCCCATCGCCGGGTCATAGCCGAAGAAGCCGTTGGAGCTCAGCTGCTGCCCCATGAACGCCGGCGTGATGGTCCAATTGTCACCGAGGTTCAGAGCGAGGGTGGCTCGCCCGCCGATAGTCGAGGCGGTGTTGTACTGAGAGTTCTGGCTGTCGACGTTGCTGTTTTCCGTACCCGGAATGGGACCGAAGCCGTTGTCGACCGTACACGGACATGCGGTGCCCACGGGGTACTGGCGTACGCCGTTAAAGATGCCGGCGTTCGCATCGGTGCCCGCGACGTTGTGGATGTAGCCGGGGTCATGCACGTCCCAGCCGACCAGGCGCACCGCCGCCCAGGACGTCAGGGGAATGTTGACGAAGCCTTCACCGGTCCAGCCCTGGCCGCCGTGGTCCACGGAATTGCCGCTGACGTCGACCCCGCCGTACAGGTGACTCGTGTCCGGCTTGTTGGTGATGATGCGGATCGTGCCCGCCTCGGAGCTCGCCCCGTACAGGGTGCCCTGCGGTCCGGCCAGCACTTCGATGCGCGCGATGTCGTACATGTGGATGTCGACCGTGCCGTCGATCGTGGTCACCGGCTGCTCATCGAGATAGGTGCCGACGGTCGGCTGCGCTGCGGAGTGATTGCCGTCCTGTCCGCTCACCACGCCGCGCATGTAGACGTGCGTGGTGCCGATGCCGGTGCCGCCCTGGCCGAGACCCTTGACGGTGGTCACGCCCGAGAGGTACTTCACATAGTCATCGATATCGTTGATGTTCAGCTGGGCGAGCTTCTCGTTGTTGAGGGCCTCGATGCTGATCGGCACGTCCTGCAGCAGCTCGGTGCGCTTCTGCGCGGTAACCACCACCTCCTCGAGGCCGCCGGGATTGGCGGCGGCCGCATTGGCCGCCTCCTGCGCGTAAACCCCTGGCGCGGACGCCAGTAGCGCCGAGGCGACCGGGATTCCTGCCCGAATGACTGCGCGGCGCTTGCCGGCTTCGCGCATCAATTTTCTTCGTCGACTACGCGTCATGGATCTCCCCCGCAGTTGATTGAGGAACCCGTGGAATCGCTGTCGCGGCGGCGAATCCCTCGTCGAAATCCGCCGGCACGTCCGGATAGGCCCCGAGCACCGGGCCGAGCGCGGCGCGCAGCGGCGCGAGCCAGCGCTCGTAGTGGCGCCACTGCTCGAGGCCGGCGCGGAAGATGGGCTGGCGCACCTGCTCGGAGCTCGCGGTGCGCACCGCACGCTCGTTGTCGTAGAACCTGAGGCAGGACTCCTCGAACGGCAGCCCGCAGTGCGCGAGCAGGCGGCGCACCTCGGCGTCGGTGTGCTCGACCATGCGCTCGTAGTACACGCGGTGCACGCGCCCGGGCAGCACGGCATCGAAGTGCGCCATGAGCTCGACGTAGTCGCGGTAGTAGTGCCCGAGGTCCTCGAGCCCGTAGCTGAAGCCCTGGCCGCGCGCGAAGTGCTGCTTGAAGCACGACAGGCCGCAGCCGAGCGGGTGGCGCCGCGCGTCGATGATCCTGGCGTTCGGCAGGATGAGGTGAATCAGGCCGACGTACAGGCAGTTGTTCGGCATCTTGTCGATGAAGAACGGCGCGCCCGCCTTGCGGAACACGCGCGTGCCCTCGAGGTAGCGCTCCCCGAGCGCGCGCAGCTCCGCGCCGCTCAGCGCGCTGAGCGCCTCGAAGAACGCCTCGGCCTCGTCGCGCTCGCCGCGCCGGGCGAGCTCGCGCGCCAGCTGCGGGATATCCGGCAGCTCCATGGTCCCCTCGACCAGGGAGTGGCTGGCGAGGATCTGCTCGAGCAGCGTCGAGCCCGAGCGCGGCAGCCCGAGTATGAATATCGGGTCGGCCGCTGCCGCCCCGGCGCCGGCGCGCGCGGCGAAGAACTCGCGCGTGAACAGTGCCTTTGAGCGGCGCACGAAACTGGCGTTCTCGGCCGCGCTGTAGGGCTGCAGGCGGCGGCGGATCGCGTTGCCCTCGGCGTAGTGGCGGAAGGAATCCTCGTAGGCGGCCTGGTCCTCGAGCGCCTTGCCGAGCGCGAACTCGAAGTGCAGCCGCTCCTCGTCGCTCAGCTCCTCGCGCGCCAGCGCCGCGCGCAGCGCGCCCACGTCGGCCTCCGCGAAGCGGAAGGTCTTGAGATTGGCGAGGCTCCAGTAGGCCTCGCCGAGATGCGGCTCGAGCGCGATCGCGCGGCGGTACGCGGCGATGGCATCGGCGAGCCGGCCGCTGGTCTTGAGCGAGTGGCCGTAGCTCATCCACACCTTCGACTGCTGCGGATACTCGCGCAGCACCGCCGCGTAGATCTCGGCCGAGCCGGCGTAGTCGCCGAGATTCGCGAGCACGGCGGCCTTGAGATTGCGGTAGCCGGGGTTGCGGGGCTCCTTCGCGAGCAGCTGCTCGACCTGCGTCAGTGCCGCCGCCGCCTTGCCCTGGCGGTTGAGCACGGTCGCATAGTTGTGCCGGGCCGCATCGAAGCCTGGCGCGAGCTCGAGGCAGGTCTCGAGGATGCGCTGCGCGTCCGGGTAGCGGCGCAGCCGCGCGGCGACCTCGGCCAGCATGCGCTGTGCGGCGACGTCGGTCGGGTGCGCCTTGAGGTGCTGCCGCAGCAGTGCTTCCGCATGCGGGATGCGATTCTCGACCAGCGCCGCCGCGGCGCCGAGCAGGCGCGGGTCGCGCGTGGCAGCCTTGATGTGGCGAGCGTAGGCCGCATCCGCCCCGGTGGCATCGCCGATCGCCGTGAGGTGATCACCGAGCGCGCGCCAGGCATCCGGCAGGTCAGGTTTGAGCGCCACCGCGCGCCGCAGCGCGCCGATCGCCGCCTCGCCGCGCCCGAGCACCGCGAGCGTCACACCGAGCTCGTAATGCGCCAACGCCCAGTCGGGATGCTGTCCGCAGAGCGGCTCGAGGCGCGTGAGCGCTGCGGCCGCATCGCCCCGGGCGCGCTCGGCCACGCCGAGCAATAGCAGCGCGAGCGGATGATTCGGCGCGACCTTGAGGATCTCTGCAGCCTGCTCGGCCGCGAGCGCGGGCTGCGTGGCGAGGAGTCGCGCCGCGTGACTCAGCGCGAGCTCGACCGAACCGAGCGGTTGCGGCTGGCTGCTCAAGACAGGCCCGCGTCGCGACGTCCGGGCGTGCAGGAACGCCTGTTGCTCCACGACCACGCCGTCGCTTCCGGACGGAGCCACGCGCGAACGCTCGGCACCTCTCCCCCGCTCTTGCCTGCGAAGACCCCTTCCCCGTGACGCTCGTAAAATAGCTCACGGATGCGTGCGCTGTCACGGACCGAAGCGTGGGGTGAAAAAAAATCAGGCCTGCTCGAGGTGCTGGAGAGGCGCGAAAATCCGCGTGGTGCGAAACCGACAGCGGGACTGCGGCGGATTCGTCGGCCGGATTCAAGCGCAGCTAGAATGCACGCGCCACGTCCCGCTCGCTCGCCGGCTCGAACGGCCCGCAGGTTTCATGCGTACCCCCAGCAAGAGAGATGGGTTTTGCGCCGCGAATCCGGCAGATTGGCGCGGCGGAGCCCACCGGGCGCGCCAGCCCTGAAGGAGAGCTCGTTGAACGACACCGCCCGCGTCCTCGAACGCGTCGGCACGGCCGGCGGCACGGCGCTCGGCGTGCTCGCGGCCATCAGCTTCTGCCACCTGCTGAACGACATGATGCAGTCGCTCCTGCCGGCGCTCTATCCCATGCTGAAGAGCAGCTATCGACTGAGCTTCGGGCAGATCGGGCTGCTGACCTTCACCTTCCAGTTCACCGCCTCGTTGCTGCAGCCGCTGGTCGGAGCGTTCGCCGACAGGAGCCCGCGCCCCTACTCGCTCGCCATCGGCATGGGCTTCACGCTGGTCGGCCTCGTGCTGCTCGCCTTCGCCGGCAGCTACGCGCTGCTGCTGCTCGCCGCCGCGCTGATCGGCACCGGTTCCTCGGTGTTCCATCCGGAGTCCTCGCGCGTGGCGCGCATGGCCTCCGGCGGCAAGCACGGCTTTGCCCAATCGGTCTTCCAGGTGGGCGGCAATCTCGGCTCGGCCGCCGGCCCGCTGCTCGCAGCCTTCATCGTGCTGCCGCACGGGCAGTCGAGCGTCGTCTGGTTCTCCGGCGTCGCGCTGCTCGGGATCGTCGTGCTGTTCAACGTCGGGCACTGGTACAAGGCGCACGGCATCAAGCGCCTGGCGCGCGCCGCCGGCGCGCGCCAGGCGGCCCCGCGGCGCCACGTGGCGGTCGCACTCACGGTGCTGCTGGCGCTGGTGTTCTCGAAGTACGTGTACCTCGCCAGCATCACCAGCTACTACACCTTCTACCTCATCGAGCACTTTCACGTCTCGGTGCGCAGCTCCCAGCTGCACCTGTTCGTGTTCCTGGCGTCCGCCGCCATCGGTGGCATGCTCGGCGGCCCGCTCGGCGATCGGCTCGGCAGCAAGTACATCATCTGGGCCTCGATCCTCGGCGTGCTGCCCTTCACGCTGCTGCTGCCGCACGCCAACCTGTTCTGGACCGGCGTGCTCACGGTGCCGATCGGACTGATCCTCGCCTCCGCCTTCCCGGCGATCGTCGTGTATGCGCAGGACCTGCTGCCCGGACGTACCGGTACCGTCGCCGGGTTGTTCTTCGGCCTCGCGTTCGGCATGGGCAGCGTCGGTGCGGCCGTGCTCGGCAAGCTCGCCGACCATGTCGGCGTCGACGCGATCTACGCGATCTGCGCGTTCCTGCCGTTGATCGGCCTGCTGGCGGGCTTTCTGCCCGACCTGCACGGGTACCGGCCGCGACGCGCGGCTGCGCTGCCCGGCGCCGAGCGCTCGCCGTGAAACTGCTGCCGCGCGCGCTGCTCGACGAGCTCACCGCCCGGGCGGCACAGAGCCCGCGCGCGCGGGCCCACCACAACATTCATGCCAGCGCGCAGGACCCCGTACAGCGCTTCGTGGTGATGGCGCGCGCCGACT
>Ga0187783_10003732_pt1 | contig 11227 bp, 12 predicted proteins | sample 1015_SJ02_MP02_2_FD_132471 | JGI IMG/M metagenome (GOLD analysis project Ga0187783, IMG submission 132471) | Tropical peat soil microbial communities from peatlands in Department of Meta, Colombia - 1015_SJ02_MP02_20_MG | ecosystem: Environmental > Terrestrial > Soil > Wetlands > Peat | place... | reverse complement strand
TCTCACACCTCTAGTTCTTCAATCCGTTTGCGAGCGTCAAAGATCTCACCCGCCTTCACATGATCTCAGTGATTGAAGCATCAGGCAAGCTTGCGCCGGTCCGAACGACCTTGATCGAGCCGACTTCCGGCAACACGGGCATTGCACTTGCTTTTGTCGCGGCGGCGCGCGGCTACAAGCTCATTCTGGTGATGCCGGATTCGATGTCGCTCGAGAGGCGCAAGATGCTCGCCCTGCTTGGCGCGGAACTTGTCCTCACTCCAGCGGCGCAAGGCATGAAGGGCGCGATCACCACGGCACAGGAAATTGCCGATGCGACGCCCGGCGCCATAATCCCGAAGCAGTTTGAAAATCCGGCGAACGTCGAAATCCACCGGCTTACGACAGCGGAGGAGATCTGGAACGACACTAAAGGCGAGGTCGACGCCTTTGTCTCCGCGGTCGGCACGGGCGGGACCATCACTGGCGTGGCGCAAGTCCTAAAGCCGCGGCTGCCCCGTCTCAAGATCATTGCCGTCGAACCGGAGGATTCACCGGTGCTCTCCGGGGGCCAGCCCGGGCCGCACAAGATTCAAGGCATCGGGGCAGGTTTCATTCCCGAAATTCTCGACCAATCGCTCATCGACGAAGTTGTGACCGTCGGCAATCAAACAGCCTTCGACACGGCGCGGCTGGTGGCACGCCTCGAGGGAATACCCGTAGGAATTTCGGCAGGTGCCGCCGTCGCCGCGGCGGTCGAGCTAGGCCTTCGCTCCGAATATCAGTGCAAAAATATCGTACTCATCATTCCTTCTTTTGCTGAACGTTATCTTTCGACAGCCCTATTCGAAGGATTTTGACAAAAAGATCGTAACAACTGCCTAATAAGATTACGGCTTGAGAGGCCAGTGCGAACAGGCGCGCAAACGAAGCCGAAATACTGGCACGCGTATTGCTTGCACATGGTGTTGCTTGGATCGGGCGGATTTTAGAGACGGAGAATTCCATGGTGGAGTACATTGCCCTCGGTGCTGCCACGGTTTTGATCGCCCTAAACGTTTCCTTAGCGAGCAAGGCGCGCCTCGCAACAGTGCCAGCGCGGGCCCGCAAGTCCCGGACATAAGTCCTCGGTTTGGCCTCTTCGGGCGCCCCTAAAATAGTCTCCCCCACCCGCTCTCGGCGGTCCCTCAGCCGAAGGGATGGCCGGCGCTCGAACAAAGGGAGGCCCCCGCGTGGCCGGATTTTTTCTGGCCACGCGGGTACTTCAGGGAGAGAGAGGCTGCACCGTTCGGCTCTGCGCCGTTTTGCGGTTTACCCAATGGCTATAACGGGCAACCGGCTCCATCGCGACAATTTCTGTTCCGCCAAAAAGCTCTAGCGTCTGGCGTCCGGCACTGGGAGCAGATGCGGAGCCGTCTTCCTTGCGGCGCCTGATATGCTGGCTTAAAACCTTCCTTTGGAGGGCACCGCTTGGTCCTCCTTACCGCCGGCGCAAAAAATATGGAGAGAGCGATGCCGCAAGCCGATTTCGAGGAAGCCAAAGCCGTCGCACTGCTGCCAAGGCTTAAAATCGAGGTCCTTCACAGCCGCTCGCCGGCTGGCGATGCCGAGCAGCTTTCTATAAGCTTCGTGGCGCTGCCGTCCTTCGAGGCGTTTGGACGCTATTTGGAAGCCGCAAATCCCTTTCTGTTCTGGATGCGTTTTGCAGAGACCGCATGGGTTCCTTGGCTCAGGGCTTTTTCTGCGCCGCCGCCGCAAATCGCCCTTGCCGGGTCTCCCCCGGCAGCGCAAATTGCCCTACCCTCGCCGCCCTCAGAGCGCGAAGGGAAAGGGCGGTCCTGATTTACGCCGATCGGGCGTCAACGTAATGGCCGTACGCGGGGTAGCCGGAACCTTCGATCCGCAGCATGGCGTCGGTATCGACCTTGTTCAGCACGACACCGAGAAGCCGGTCGTGGACAAGGGGTGAAATTCGAAACGCCTTTTCGAGATCGTCGATAGCGGTCCTCCCCCATTCGACCACCAAGGCAAAAGAGTCGAACATATGAGAACAGGCGCGAACATCGATCACCGGAAGAATTGGCGGCAAATCGACCACGACATAATGGTAACTTTTTGTGGCGTCCGCCAGAAGTTTCCTCATTGCTCCCGAACCCAGAAGGTCGGCGGTGTGCACCGGCCGAACTTTCGTGGGGCCACATAAAAAATCAAACCGGAATTGGCCATTGTGGTGTGTGATGTCGGCGAGGTTCTCTGTTCCGTAGAGGACTTCAAGAACGCCAGCGCCGCTTCGAAATCCAAAGAATTTCGTCAATGTTGGGTTTCGCAGGTCGCCATCGATTAATAAGACTTTCCGGTCTGCCTCTGCGATAGTTGCAGCCAGGCTGATAGCCACGCTCGACTTACCCTCACCTGGTAAAGCCGACACGATGCCCAACGTTCGCGCCTCTCTTAGGTCCATGGACACTTTGATGGCGCGAAGCGCCTCCGACGTCGCGGAGAAGGGATCACGGGCGCTATAGAGCAGGGCGGGCGATCCGGCTGCATCCTGCTTAGTGAGCGCTTGCGTCAGCCCGACGGCGATTGACAGACGACTAACCTTGGGCGGAAGAGCTACAAGCGGCGCGTCCTTAGACCGCTCGGGGCCAGGAAGGGCGCAAATGCAATTTACGCCCAATTCGCGAACAAGCTGATCCCTTGCATAGACGCTACGGTCAAACTGTTCTCGGATAAATGCGGCCGCTGCCCCTAACCCGGCGCCCGCAACGATGGCTAATGCCAGTGTCAGGGTAATTTTCGGCGACGTTTTGCCCCCGGGCGTGGCAGCCGTGATGACCCTTGCTTCCGTAGAAGGAAAAGATTGCTGTTGAACCTCCTGCGTATAGTGGTTGAGAAAATTTTCGTAAGTCGAACGATAGCTGTTTGCCGCGGTCTCCAAGTCTTGGAGCTTTACTTGTGACTGGCGATTTGCACTGTTGTTTTGGAAAACCTCGGTTAACCTTTTTTCGATGGTTTTCTCGTGCGAGCGGGCAACCTGAACGTCGCTCTTATAGGTCTCCGCAATACGTTGTGTTTCCTCGCGGATTTCGCGCTTCAAACTCGCCATGTCAGATTGAAGGTTCACAACCGATTGATGATTCTGCCCATAGCGCGACGCCCAATCGATCGCCCGCTTCTTGTCATCGAGGTATTGCTGCCGGAGTTTGGTGATGACGGCACTGTGGAGCGCATCGGTGATCGTGGCGTCCGGCAGTTCGTCCTCCCCCCGCCCTGCTGCAAGAACAGCCTCGATGTCCGCCAGACGCGACTCAGCCAATGCGGTTTCGGCTCGCGCTTTGGCGAGCGATTCGGTCAGCCGTTGGAGTTCGAGGTCCGTTGCCAATGTGCCATCGCCGCTAACGATGAGGTTGTTTTGGGATTTGAAATCTTGAATATTCTTAAAGGCCTCCGTCGCCTGCGTACGCAGTTCCGCAATACGCTTCTGCAACCACTCGCCGGCGCGGTCACCGGCTTCGAATTTGGCTTGGAGTTGATCTTCGATGTAGGCTTCGGCAGTAGCATTGGCTATGTTGGCTGCTTCTTGCGGGTCGAGGGACGTATAAGCAATTTCGACCACGTAGCTATGGGGTGAAGTCCGGTTTACGCGCAATCCTTTTTCATATCTTTGAATTGCCAGGCCCAGTTTTTTTTCGCGCGGATCTGCCGAGTCATCGGCTGTCCAGTTGCTAAGCCACTTCTCCAAATAGGACGGGTCCGTGAATTCTGGATCTTCCGAAAGCTTCAGTTTTTTGACCACAATCGCCGCGACGTTTGCCGATTTGATCATCTCCATATGACTCTCTACAACCCCCTCGTCTTCTTGCTGCTCAACGACTGTTTCTTTTTGGGCAAAAAAGGGCAAGCGCCGAGTGTCAAGCACGATCGTGGCTGTCGCTGTGTAACGCACGGGCGCAAGGGCGAGATAAATAAGCGCGGCCACGAGAGCTGCGCAAATAGTCGCGATCAACATCATGCGCCAGCGCCGCAGTACGGAAAAAATATATCTGAACGAAATCGGCTCTAACCCGTGGTCTCGTTCAATAGCCCCGCCCTCGTTGAGCGCATTCCTTGAGAGCTGCATGTCGGAAGCTTTCCGTTGAAACGTTCCAAATCCGCTGATGCCCCATCAGAGGAGGCAGCGCGATTGGGAACTTTAGGGTGTTCGCTGATTGGACCTCTGTCCGTATGGCTTGCTTTTAGTCCCGCGTCAGTCAGCGGCAAAGTCCCATTCGGATTTTTCTCATTCTGTTCGCGAGCGGCCTGCGAGCCGGGCATAAAGTCGCTGAACCCGTTTTCTCGCGGCCTGAGTCGCTAGCTCGGGAGCTTCCAAGAGATCTCAGCGCCTTCGCCCGTTTAAAAAGCGCCCTCTCCTTTGATTACGGCCGGTAATGTAGCGGTGATGATGGCAATATCGCCGCTAACGGACCAGTTTTTTGCATAAAGCGCATCCAGCCAGCCTTTTGTCTCGAGGCTAAGAAGATTGCGTCCACCGATCTGCCACAAGCAGGTCAACCCTGGCTTCACCGACACGTAGCTTAAGCTGGCACCGGGCATAAGCGATTCGAAAAATTCCATTTCTTTGATCGAGCGCGGGCGCGGGCCGACTATACTCATCTGCCCCGCCATCACGTTCAACATCTGCGGCAACTCGTCAAGACTGTAGCGGCGCAGGAAACGTCCCACCTCGGTGATACGCGGATCGTCTTTCAGTTTCCAGAACGTCCGGTACTGCTGGCGCGCCGTTTCGTCGGATGCAAGCAATTTCTTAAGCTTTTCGTCGGCATCGACAACCATGGTCCGGAACTTCCAGCACCGGAAAATCCGCCCGCCGCGGCCAACACGTGTCTGGACATAGAAGGCGGGGCCGCCATCGAGTGAGACAACGATAATCAACACCGCCAATAATGGCGTAAGTAGAATCGCTGCCGAAATTGCTATTGTTATGTCGATCGTGCGTTTGAGTACAGCTGAAATCGTGGACCGCCGAGATGACTCTTCAGCGGAGGAAAGGAACTTTGGCGGAACGGTTGGAGTAAACGATGACTCCATACACTGTAACGCGTGACAATTATCGGCATTAATCACAATTATTGCCTCATTACTGCACGGTATTTGCATTTTCATCTTGTCTTAAATCTCGTCCATTGTCAAGATGCTGCGCTGCATTAACCTTTTTGTCACGATGTTGCGTCGCGGCAAGTTGTCCCCCGTTACCCTGGCGACCAACCAAAGTTTGGCGCAGGCTGTTGGAACCGCTGGCAGGAAGGCGGATTTTGCCCGGATACGCGCGCGGCAGAGGTTATGCTGTAAACGAGACAGCTTTGCCCTGGGTAACGGGATTAGCCGGGTGGCTGCCAAGCGGTAGAATTGCACCTTTGCGAGAGATGCGCCGGAGGGGCCGAAGGAAATGCGTGCTGCCTTAGCCGCAGCAGGAACGGCGACCGCTGTGGCTTTTCGCGTGTTGCTGATCGTTTGCGCGACGCTCTGGATTCGTGACCAACGTGACTCGCCCTTGGATCATTCGTCAAATGGGCGCATAAGCCGGGCCATCCAGCTATTCTTATTGGCAATCATAACAACCCGAAACGTTACATGCACGCGCGTTCCCGATGACCTATAACTTCATCAAACGCCTCAACCCCAATGGCCTGGCGGTCTACGAATACGTTGCAAAATCTGATCACGTGGGCAACAAAGAATGAGCGTCGATCCGTTCCAGCACAACGCGTGACTACGGTCTTGCCGGGCGGGAAGGGTTGGAGCGGAACCCAAATGTATGAATTGATCATAATCGGTTTGATCGGCATTTGGACCATTAGCCTTTTGATTGTGGCCTGCGCTGTTCGGACCGCCCAGCCACATGATAACGATAACTATCGGTAGGAGGCGTTGCACCTGGAAACAGTTTTGTCCGGTTCCCGGCCAAAACGTTACGAAGGCGAAGACGAGGGTCCGTCTTGCAAGATAGACGATCGACGGATTTTTTGATCCGATTGAATCCGAACTGCCGGCGCGTCTTGAGAGCCCGGCCCATTGCCGAACGGAAAGCAGAAGTAAGATCGGCGAAAACGCACTGACTGCGATTACATCGCCGGAATGACCGACCGCCGTTTCTGAACACCGCAGCTTTTTGGCGAAGCTCCGGATTTGCGTCTAAGTCCGCTGGCGGGCTAACAAGGCAGGCAAGTTTTCTCCTCCGAGGCGCCGCACCAAGGCTTCGCCCCCCTCACCCCGATTATCTCAGAGCGAGTTCTCGAAATCCAGAGCCCTAAGCCGCGGAGGGCATGGGGTGACTAGCTAAAGTTATCAGATCTCCTCGCCGTCGATCGTGGTCCTCCATCGAGGCTCATAGAAGATTCCAGGGTAGCCCGGAGCGGGCCCAGGGACCAAAATTCCGGGGGCAAAGCCTAATGGTCCTGGCGGAACTGCTACGCTGCGGTGTTCCTGCACCATTTGGTGCGGTTCATATGCGCAGGCGCCGGGATGCGTGGTTCGGCATCTGGCAAACGCGGGTATTGCCGATGATATGAGGATGCCTGCAATAATGGCTGAGTATAAGATTCTTGTCATGATGAACCGCCTTTCGCATTGTCTTTATAAAATTAACGCGACAACTCATTCAACAGTTCCGCAAATTGTCATAATAATGTCATTGTAACGTCATCCAACTGAATCCATTTATTCTATGGTTTTGCAGCCCTTTCGGCACTCCTGCTTGGAAAATAGCAAAGTCACAGCCAGCTGGCGTGAGCCACCAACGTGAACGGTCGATCGCTGTGCGATCGCCGAACGCCGTAGGCTTTTTGGGAAAACTCCGGATTTTGCACTTAGGCGAGTCCCGGGGGCAACGATCATACTCGTGAAACTTTTTCGTCCGGTTCCGGCCCAAGAGACTATGGCCCGTCTTGCAAGACGTAGGATCGGCGGATTTTTTGGTCCGGTTGAATCGGAGCTACCGGCGCGTCTTGAGAGCCCGGCGCATTGCCGGAAAGCAAAGCAAAAGTAAGATCGGCGGAAATGCGAAACCACGAACATGCGCGTCATCGCCTGGTCACAGGCTAACCTTAGGGCGGTTGGTATAATTCGGCATTGCTGCCCGTCCAGACAATCCAAGGCAGATAGTTCGCCGCGCCTAGCAGCATGCCTCGGTCGCCCGCAGAGAAACCGCATTGTGTGCGATTACATCGCCGGAATGACCGACCGCAATGCCGTTGCCGAGCACCAAAGGCTTTTTGACACAACGCCCAATTTGCACTCAAGCCCGCCCGAAGCCGACGCTGCGAATTAGAACCATCACTCTTTCGCTTACTTTCAGAACTTCCAATAATCTGTCACTCGGTAAATCGCTTGCGCTTCATCTTTTGGCCTTTCTCAAAAAGGGGCAGACTTCAGTTCAAATTGGAATAGATTACGGGGGCGACGTCACGATGCCTTCGTATCAAGTTTAAGATGGGCCCTGAATGGATATTTCATTTCATAATATTCGAGCCATTCTTCATAGCTCCTCCCGTCAATTTTGGCGGCCCACGACCAGTTCTCGCCATAGCGCCCCCCTTATTCATCGCAAATCTTAGCCTCGCCTCGCTCCACCCCTTGTACTGGTGCTTGAAGTCGCCGAGCGCCGAGTTGATTGTCGACAGCGCTGTCTGATAAAATGAACTTAAATCCTCATAACCGATTGACGGAAAGATGCTATCCCACAGAGCGAGGTCCACAGCGGCAAGAAATTTCACGCGGTCGCGTTCAAAGACATCGGGCTGGAAATTGTCAAAGCGCGCGAGTTCGCCACCAAAGCTGCTAATGCTCTTCTCGAATTGAGCCCCGAGTTTTTTCCTTTGCTCGTTGAGCTTTTCGGCGATTATGTCCTTGCCCGTCGGCGCCCCGGATGAATCGGCCGCCACTTGCTTCTTCACTTGCTCAACAGTTCCAGCCGCAAGTATGCCGCCGCCAACTTGCATGGTTGCATAGAATCCCTTACCCGGGCTAGTCATGCCGCCGGGCTTCCAGACGAGGGCACCACGAATGACCTCTGGTGCCTTCAAGATGCCGGCGCCGGGTATGAAGCAGCTCGCCGCCCAGATCAAGTTCCCAGCCAGTGTTATAAGCCAGTAGACCTTGCTTTTCTCCTCGGGAGGTGCATTTGCATCGCTCTTTGCGGATATCGCCTGGAGCAGCCATTCGTCGAGGAATTGCACACCTCGCACCCTAATGTAGGGTACGAGAATATCGAGAAGTTTCTCGCGCGACTCAGCCCTTCCAGCCCAGCGAAGGATTTTGTCTTCCTGCTCTCGCGTTAACTTTAATGGTTTCCATTCCGGACGTCGATCTTTGCCCATCGTTGTCCCATTCCTCGGCGCAGGTCGACATGTCATATAGCACACTGGGGGAGGGCAGTGTGTGATACAGCACATTGAAGGGATAGTGTGTCCGTTTAAAATTTGTTCGACCAATTTTTTCTAAGAGCTGCGCTTGTTGTTCACCATCGGCTCGCTTTCTGCGCCGACTTTGAATACGCGATGCTTAACGAATACGCGATCTTGAACAGGAGCTGAACAGGATTGCCGAGGTGTTCGGGATATCAACCAAGCGGCACATTCGCCATCGTGACTGCGAATCCAGCGTTTGGAACAGGAACCCCTCTATGGTACCCTTCAGCGAATAAAAACTTCGACTAACCGGCCTGCTTACGGTTCAGGTCATTCCAAACTTTCCCGGGCTGGCATCTGATCATTCGCTTAGGTCTTGTGGGACGTCTTGAACTCAGCCGCTTGTGTTGTTTACAATAAGTCTTTGAGGGACAGTTCGCGATTGGGCCCAAATGTCCCCGAGGTTGCGGTTCTGGAATGGCAGGCGTCCCGTCTGAGCTGATTGCGTCGACGACATCATCAACTTACTTAAATGACTGCAAAACATCTGCGGTTTTAGAAATTTCGGTCTCGGCGGATCAGGTGCATCAAATGAGCCCAACTTTTGTAGCGGACAAAGACATAGCGGCAGATTTTAAACTGACCCACTACCAATAGGGCCATAGTTTCTGCGGCAAGGCGGCTGTCTAAGTGCTCCTTGAGCTGGTGAAACGATGAACCTCTACGCCGAGTTCCAGGACCTGATCGCTTCGATTCTTCGCCGGATCGCCGCAAGCGGCCGCTTGCCGGAAAATGTCGATTTGCGACGCTTTGTTGTCGAGCCGCCGCGAGACCCGGCGCATGGCGATCTCGCGACGAATGCGGCCATGGTTTATGCAAAGGAAGCGCGTCCGGCTTTCGCAAGCCCGCGCCAGCTTGCCACGGAAATCGCCGCCGCGCTGGCGGAAGATCCGGCGGTAGCCCAAGCCGAGGTGGCGGGGCCGGGTTTCATCAATATCCGGCTCAAGCCTGCGGCGTTCTCGCGCGTGTTGCGGGCATCGCTCGAGCAAGGACAAGATTTCGGCAGGCCGGCCCCCGGCAAAACCGCGCGACAAAAAATCAACATCGAATATGTTTCGGCCAACCCGACCGGCCCCATGCATGTCGGCCATGGCCGCGGCGCGGTCTTTGGCGATGCGCTCGCCAATCTCCTGGAGTTTGCTGGCCACGCGGTCACGCGCGAATATTACATCAACGACGCGGGCGCGCAGGTCGATGTGCTGGCCCGCTCCGCTTACCTTCGCTACAAAGAAGCGCTCGGCGAAGAGATCGGCGAAATCCCGGAGGGTTTTTATCCCGGCGATTATCTCAAAGGCGCGGGTCAGGCGCTGGTGGTGCGCGCACAAGAGCAAAGTCAGCGGCCGCCGGTCCCAGATGAAGCAGCCTGCATCTCTCTCATGAAATCCACGATGCCTCGGTCCCCTTAGTTGGCACCAAAAAGCTAACCAGTTCCGGTTGATTGCGGATTGCATGGATGCCTACCCGGCGATGGAAGGGGCCATGCGCCCGGCTGCTGAGGATCAAAAACCGAAATTCTGGCCAGGAACTAATATCCCAATCGACCACCCAGTCATAACCGTCTGCCCTGTGCATTCACAACGACCGTCGCTCCTTGCGAATCGTATGGTTCGAGCGCCATATCGACTAAGCCCTCGCGTCCATCGCTGCATAAAGCCAGCGCAACTGTAGGCGGAACTAAGTGACTGCACAGCATTTGAATGATCCATGAACAGTGCTAATCTGCCACGGATTTGCCAAGCGAACATAGAGCGCTTTTTTGTTCGTGCGGTTCGACCTAGCCTCGAACAGCTGCCGCGGCGTGAAAAAGAGGCGGCGCGCTCCGCCGCCGGTAGGAAGCCGGCACGAATCATGTCGTCAGCCGAATCCATCCCAAACGCTTTGGCAACAAGTTTTTCCCGATCTCAATGAGTCAGGTATAGTGTGGTATACAGAAACTTAGTCACAGATATATTGGTTATCATCATTGAAGTGGCCTTTCCCGCTGGCACAATAAGATGGGTCATTGTTGGGTGGATGCGAACCTTTTGGTAAAGAACCCTTGGCGGGGAGGGTGGGGGTTGGGGTGGTGGTTGGGCTAGGGGGACTGGATTGTGCCGATGCGGAATTGACGCCCATGCAATGGTCAATAACGCAATGGCCAGGGCGCATGCAGCGGTTACCCCATTTTGATCCTGCCTTCTCTGATTTGTGTTGACGTTGACACCCAACGCCGCAAATGCCCTTTTGGCACCGACCGTCCGCCCCCAGGCATGCCACCTTCAGCCGAAGGTGAAAGGCCGGGCCCGGCCCGTATTTTTATTCATCAGCTTGACTGCTTTTAATGGTCAGCCGCACGCATAGATGCATTCATCGTATCTTCTTTTACAGTCCGCGTCGCCCTTGCCCGCGCAATTCGAATATGTATCTCTGCAATATTTCAGGCATTCGACTTTTTCGTTTGCTTGTGCAATCTTGAATGGTCTCATACAGATTAGTCTCTGTTCAGAGGATAGGGATGAAGAGTGTGTGGTCGAAGGGGGGGTGGGGCAGTTGAGGGCCAGTGTTGAGGTGGCTGGAGACAATGCGAGAACGGATAGAACGACTAAGATGAGGGGTGGGTGGAGCTTCTTCATGCCATGCCTCTCGGTAGTCGCTTGCCTGATACGTTTGGTTTTACGCGGGATGAAATCGTCGGCCCCGTGAGACGAAGGCACTATCTCGACCATCTCGCCCGGACGCCGCTGAGCAATAACCCAGGTGTTTTCTTAAAGCAAGGAATAGATCCCTGTCGCCTTCAGCGCTTT
>Ga0187783_10003731_pt1 | contig 11228 bp, 9 predicted proteins | sample 1015_SJ02_MP02_2_FD_132471 | JGI IMG/M metagenome (GOLD analysis project Ga0187783, IMG submission 132471) | Tropical peat soil microbial communities from peatlands in Department of Meta, Colombia - 1015_SJ02_MP02_20_MG | ecosystem: Environmental > Terrestrial > Soil > Wetlands > Peat | place... | reverse complement strand
GGAGGCGGGCAAGCTGATCAACGAGGACGAGCTGAAGATCCAGGCCCTCGCCAACGCCGAGCAGAACGGCATCGTGTTCATCGACGAGATCGACAAGGTGACGCGCCGGCAGGAGACCATCGGGGCCGACGTGTCGCGCGAGGGCGTGCAGCGCGACCTGCTGCCGCTGGTAGAGGGCTCGACAGTCGCCACCAAGTACGGCCCGGTGAAGACCGATCACGTGCTCTTCATCGCCTCGGGCGCGTTCAGTATGTCGAAGCCTTCGGATCTGATCCCTGAGCTGCAAGGACGGCTGCCGATACGCGTCGAGCTCGACTCGCTCAAGGTCGGCGACTTCGTGCGGATTCTCACCGAGCCGGACGCCTCGCTCACGGCGCAGTACAAGGCGCTCATGGCGACCGAGGGCGTCGAGGTGGCGTTCACGCCGGAGGGCGTGCGGCGCATCGCCGAGATCGCCTTCCAGGTCAACGAGCGCACCGAGAACATCGGCGCGCGCCGGCTGCATACCGTCATGGAGCGGCTGCTCGAGACGGTGTCGTACGAGGCTGCCGAGCGCAAGGGTGACGGCGCGGGGCGTATCAGCATCGACGCGAGATACGTCGACGATCACCTCGGCGCGCTCGTCAAGGACGAGGACCTGAGCCGCTATATCCTTTGACCTGACACCGTGTCAGCAGGGCGAGTCCCCAAGCGGGCTGATGCAGCCAGTCCAGTCCGCTCCTGCTTTCTCAAAGCGGCTTGTCGTTCGCTTGAACGGATGCGTCATCTGTATGCTTGTCGCCACAGCTTAGGCGGCGCGCTTGCTGCACCGCCGTGCGCGCCTGTAGCATGAGCTTGTCCAGCGGTCTAATCGCCAGAATCGGCTGGTGTTCAGGGGAGCGCACCATGACTCGAGTCCAGTTTGCGTTGGTTGCCATTCTGGCACTGCTTTTTGCCCATGATGTTCGTGCGCAACAAGAGAGCACCTCGGGCGGACTCCAGGAAGTCATTGTCACCGCCGAGAAGCGCAGCGAGACAGTGCAGACGACGCCGATCAGCATCACGGCGCTCACCGGCCAGGATCTGATGGATCGCGGCATCACGGACGTCAGCTCCATCGTGCAATCGGTTCCGGGCGTTTCGATGCGTTACAGCGGGCCGGGTCAGACCGAGCTCTCGATACGCGGCATGACGAGTGCCGGCGGCAACTCCTCGACGGTGGGCTTCTACCTCGATGACACACCGCTTTCGGCACCCGCCGCGGCACAGAACGGCAAGGTCGTCATCGATCCCAACCTCTACGACCTCAACCGCGTCGAGGTTCTGCGCGGCCCGCAGGGCACGCTCTACGGCTCGGGCTCGATGGGCGGCACGATCAAGCTGGTGCCTAACGCCCCGGATCCTTCCAAGTTCGACGCTTCCGCCCAGGTGATTCTCGGCGACACGACCGACGGTGGCAGCTTCAACAACGGCGAGAACGGCATGCTGAATATCCCACTCGGTAGCACGGTGGCGCTGCGCCTAGTGGGCTCGTATGAGCACGAGAGCGGCTGGATCGATCGCATCGTGATCGCCAACCCGGACTGGCCCGAGGCCACGGGAAACGTGATCGGTGGACGCGGTAACGTTGCCGCCGCTCCCGTCGCGGCCGACTACAAGGGAATCAACGACGAGGACCTGACGGGATTTCGTGCCGCGCTGCTGTGGAAGGCGACCGATCGGCTGTCGTTCGAGCCTTCTTTCATGTACCAGAAGATCACGATGGATGGGCTCAGCCTCATCGACAGCGATCCTGGCACCGAGACGCAGTATCAGCCGTACGATTCTCCCGAGCCATTCGGCGATCGGATCGACATCGGCGCCCTCAACATCCAGTATCACTTCGACCCGATGGACCTGACCTCGGTAACTTCTTACTGGACGCGTGACACGGATCTGCGCCAGGACGGTACCGAGGAGATCGCGACCGTGATCGGTGTGCCGGTCTATCCGCCGGACGGCTTCGGTCCGACCTCACCGACCTCGCTCGAGGACGACAAGTCCTGGCAGTGGACCGAGGAGGTGCGCCTCACCTCGGCGGGTACATCGCAGTTCAAGTGGCTGCTCGGCTACTTCTACCAGGATTTCGAATCGGACTGGGACCTGTACGTGCCAACGCCCGACGCGGTGCCGCTCACCGGAACGGGGGACGGCTTCACGCAGATTCAGCCAACCAAGATCATACAGAACGCCTTCTTCGGCGAGGCCTCCTGGGAGTTCGTGCCGAAGCTCACCGGTACGGTCGGGTTGCGCTACTTCGAGTACAACGGCACGGTCAATACCGCAGTCTCCGGTTGGCTGAGCTCCTCGGGTGGCCCCAACACGCTGAACTTCCACACCGAGGAGCGCGACCACGGTACGACGCCGAAGTTCAACCTCTCGTACCAGGCTGACCCGAGCCTGCTGCTCTACGCCACCGCCGCTAAGGGCTTCCGTCCGGGTGGCGGCAACCAGCCGATTCCGACCAGCGGCACGCTCGGCACCCAGTGCGCGCAGAACCTGGCGGCCATCGGCATCACCGGCGGCGCGCCGCTCGGCTTCGCGCCGGACAGTGTCTGGAGCTACGAGCTCGGCGAGAAATTCCGTACTGCCGACGGCCGCGTGACGCTCAATGCCGCCGCCTACTTCGTGGACTGGAAGAACATCCAGCAGAACGTACCGCTGCCCTGCGGTTTCCCGTTCACCGGCAACCTCGGGGAAGCGCACATCTACGGCGGCGAAGCCGAGCTCGACGCCGTGCTGGTGCAGGGGCTGGTTTTCCAGCTGTCTGGCAGTTACTCCCATGCACGCTTCGTCAGCAACCCCGTGGCGGCCACGACTACGATCGATGACCGGGTGCAGAACACTCCGGACTGGGAGTCGTCGGCCTCACTCGTGTACCGCAGCCGCGTGTCGGACACGCTCGGCTTCGTGGCGCGTGTCGACAACGTCTACGTGGGCTCGCGCGTCGATGTGACCGCTCAGCCGAACCTGCTGCCGAGTTACGATCTCACCAACCTTCGCGCGGGGTTCGAAGGCGACCGCTGGAGCACCCTGCTGTTCGTCAACAATGTGGCCAACAAGACTGCGTACTACAGCAACTCGCCGGCCATCAACGTCAACGTCGCGACCTTCAATCGAACCTCAGTCTCGCAGCCGCTGACCTTCGGCATCGACGTCAGTTACCACTTCGGGCGGTGAAGTAACCGCCGCCCGCCGCGGTGGCGAGCGGACGCCGCTCAGAGGCGGAAGCGCTCCCTGAGCTCCGCCGCCATGCGGCGGCTGACCGGCAGCGGCGCTTCGCAGCCGCGCAGGCGCACGGAGTACTGCCCGTCGGCGTTGCGCTCGATACGCTCGAGGTGCCGGGCGCCGACCAGCGCGTTGCGGTGGATGCGCACGAAGGCGCCGCCGAACTCGCTCTCGAGCAGCCGCAGCGAGTCCTCGATCAGGTCCTCGCCGTGCACGTGGCGCACCGTCGTGTACTTCTGATCGGCGAGAAAGTACTGCACCTCGTCGATGGGAATCAGCCGTACGCCCTCGCGGCGCCGCGCGGCGATGTGGCTGCGGCGCGCCTCGCCGCCGGCGCTCGCGAGCTTCTGCAGCTGTGCCTTGGTGAGGCGGCCGGCGCGCGTCAGGGCGGCGGCGAGCTGCTCCTTGCGCACCGGTTTGAGCAGGTAGCCGACCGCGTGCGCCTCGAAGGCCTGCACGGCGTACTGGTCGTAGGCCGTGGTGAAGATGACGGCCGGCGGCTCCTCGAGCACGTTGAGGTGGCGCGCGGCCTGCAGGCCATCGAGGCCCGGCATGCGCACGTCGAGCAGCACGACGTCGGGCGAGAGCTCGTGGGCGCTGCTCAGCGCCTCCTCGCCGTTCGCCGCCTCGCCGACCACCTCTACTTCCGCGATCTCGCCGAGGAGGCTGCGCAGCCGCTCGCGTGCCGGCGGCTCGTCGTCGACGATCAGTACCCGCAGCCTGGCCGCAGCGCTCATGAGGCCGGCAGCGGCTCGCGTGCCGGTACCTGCGCCGGCTGTTTCTCGATCAGCGGAAAGCGCAGCGTCACGATGTACTCCGTGTCGAAGTGGCCGGATTTCATGAGCGCGCGCTCGCCGTACAGCAGGCTGAGGCGCTCGCGGATGTTGGCGAGCGCCAGGCGATGGCCCTCGCGCGCCCCGGGCGCGGGGTCGAGCGGGTTGCGTACCACGATGGTGACGAGACCGCCCGCCACCTCACCGCTGATGGTGACGGTGCCGCCCTCGGCGCGCGGCTCGATGCCGTGGTAGATGGCGTTCTCGAGCAGCGGCTGGATGATGAGTCCGGGCACCAGGGCGTTCGCGGGTAACGCGCCGGTCTTCCACTCGACCTGCAGCCGCTTGCCGAGTCGCAGCTGCTCCATGCGCTGGTAAGTGCGCGCCACCTCGAGCTCCTCGGCGAGCGTGATGGTATCGGCCTTGTCGCTGAGCGTCGCGCGAAACAGGTCCGCAAGGTCCTGCACCGCCGCCTCTGCCCGCGGCGGGTTGCTGCGCGTGAGGGCGGCGATGGTATTCATGCTGTTGAAGAGAAAGTGCGGCCGGATGCGCGCCTGCAAGGCGTGCACGCGTGCCGCGGCGCGCAGCTCGACGCTGCGCCGCCATTCGTGCGCCACGTAGAAATAGCGCAGCGCCAACCCCGTGACGATGAGCCCGATCCAGACGTTGCGCACGACGAAGCTGCTCGGCTCGTGGGGAAACAGAGTTGCCCCGGCTGATTCCATTACCGCACGCGTGCGGCCGATGAGGTAGACGCACACCGACACCGCAGCCACCACGGCCGCAATCAGCGCCAGCGCGGCCGCCGACCCGGCCGCTACCGTCAAGCGCGCGAGCCGCGCGCGCAGCGCACACAGCACGGCGGAGCCGGCCAGGCCCACCCACAGCAGGAACAGCGAAGTGCGCACCAGGTCGGTCCAGAAATCCACCGCCGCGCTCTGGCGTGCGAGCGTCAGCAGGAACGCGGTGAGCTCGACGATCAGCACGACGGCAAGCGTGGCACGCGAAGTGCACAGGTCAGGCAGATAGAACGCGTTGCTGCGGTCGCGCTCGGTCTTCATGCTTTGCCGCGCGAGGGGGCGCTCATGATGTTGGTGCGTTCGAACAGCTCCCCCTTCAGCCGATAGGTGGCGGAGATGTCCTCATCGCCGTAGCCCCGCGCCACGAGCTCGGCGTACTCGCCGAGCATCCGCTCGACCACCGGCAGTGCGACGCCGAAGCGCGCCGCCATGTCGTGGCAGATGCGCAGGTCCTTCTCGTGCAGCCGCACGCGAAAGCCGGCGGGATAGCTGCCGCGCGCCATGTTCGGCGCCCGGTGCACGAAGTACCAGCTCGAGCCCGCACCCTTGCCGAGCGTGTCGATCAGCTTCGGCAGCGGCAGACCCTGCGCATGGGCGAAGGCCATCGCCTCGGCGACCGCCTCGATGATGCCGGCGCACATGATCTGGTTGGTGGCTTTCGCCGCTTGGCCGCTGCCAGTCGGCCCGAAGTACGTGATGGTGCGCCCCATGGCCTCGAGGATGGGCGTGGCACGCTCGAAGGCCACCTTGTCTCCTCCCACCATGATGACGAGCGTGCCATCGCGTGCCCCTTCGACCCCGCCGCTCACCGGGCAGTCGAGGAATTGCACGCCGCGCGGCTCGAGGAGCTCCGCCGCCTGGCGTGCGGTCTCGGCGCTCACGGTCGAGCAGTCGAGCATCAGTGCCTGCGGCTTTAAAGAGGGCGCGAGGCCGCGGGTGACCTCGAGCACGTCCGCGTCCGCGGACACGCACGACACCACCGCCTCGCACTGTGCGCCGAGCTCGGCGAGGCTCGTCGGCGCGGCGACCTTGAGCTCCGCCGCCAGCGCGCGCGCCTTGTCGGCGGTGCGGTTCCACACGGCTGCCAGAAGTCCTGCGCGGTGAAGGTTGCGCGCCATGTGCATGCCCATGGCGCCAAGCCCGACAAAACCGGTGCGCATGGTATCGGTCCCCGCTGCGCGGCCTCAGTTAGCCGCGGGCGTCACTATAGGGCCTTCGTCATGTCACGGCGCAAGCGCTGCACGGCGCTCGCGCGCGTTCAGCCCGCGCGGCAGCGCTCAGGCGCGGATCACTCCGAGGTCGCTTCCGCCGGGTTGACCTTCGGCTCGGGGATAGGCTTTACGTCGATCGGCTGGGGCTCGGGGATCGGCGCATTCGGGTCGAACTGCGGCACGCTGCCGCAGCTCGCCTGCACGGCCTGGCGCACCTGCTCACGGTACTTGTCGGCATCGGCTTCGGAGAGGTAGGTGCGTTCCCCGTCCTTACCATCCTTGTAGACCACGCGCGCGGTGATCGCCTGGTTGTAGGCGGCGGTGGCCTGCTTGCACTGTATGGCGCGCTTGCTGGCGAGGTCCTGCTTCACGGCGCGCGAGTTGTCCTGCGCCTGCTGATCGGCGTCGGCGCGGTCGTTGATCGCCGTGACGCTCTTTTGCTCAGCGGTGCGCGCTGCGCCGTCCAGGCCCTGCGGGTGCGCCTTGCCGGTCCGGATGACCTCGGCGCCCGGGATCCACTGATCGCTGTAATGAGCCTCGCCGTGCTCGTCGACCCAACGATAGACGTCGGCCCGGGCTATGGTGAACGCACCGGCAATGACCACGGCAACGATGGACAGGCGTCGCAGCATAAAAGCCTCCCGCCAAAGTATGGGCGCTGCCGCCCTGCGCGACCCTTGAACTCCGTCACACTCGCCGCAGGGCCAGCCACCCGTACGTCACACCATACAAACACGGGCACGGATGCGCCAGCACCGCCGCGGGGCTGGCCGCGTCCCACCGGTCACAGGTCGTACGCACGCTCTCCGTGCGAGGTGATGTCCAGGCCTTCGCGCTCGTCCTCCTCCGGGACCCGCAGTCCCACGAGCTGCTTCACGATGCCGAAGCCGATGAAGGCCACGGTCGCCGTCCACACCGCCACCAGGCACACCGCCTGCAGCTGAATCCTGAATTGAGTCCACAGACCCGGGTAGCCGCCCGCGCCTGTTACCCAGTCCGCGGTCGAACCCGGACCCCCGAGAAAGGGCGCGTTGAAGATGCCCGTCATCAGCGCGCCGAAGACTCCGCCGACGGCGTGCACGCCGAAGACGTCGAGCGAATCGTCAGCCTTGATGAGTTTCTTCAGGCCGGTGACACCCCACAGGCACACGAGGCCGACCCCGAGGCCGATCACGAATGCGCCCGGGATGCCGACATTACCCGCGGCCGGCGTGATGGCGACGAGTCCCGCCACCGCGCCCGACGCGGCCCCGAGCATCGAGGGCTTACCCTTCAGCAGCCACTCGGCGAACATCCACGAAAGTACCGCACATGCGGTGGCGAGATAGGTGTTTACGAAGGCGAGCGCGGCCGAGCCATTGGCCTCGAGCGCGGAACCGGCGTTGAAGCCGAACCAGCCGAACCACAGCAGCGACGCACCAATCATGGTCATGGTGAGGCTGTGCGGTGCCATGGGCTCCTTGCCGAACCCCACGCGACGGCCGAGCACGAATGCGCCCACGAGCCCGGCGACACCGGCGTTGATGTGCACGACCGTGCCGCCGGCGAAGTCGAGTGCCCCCCACTGCCAGATCAGGCCCGCGGTGGCATTCACGGCATCGACCTTGTCGGCCGAGCTATAGGCGTCGGGGCCCGCCCAGTACCACACCATGTGGGCCACCGGGCAGTAGCCGAAGGTGAACCAGAAAACGAGGAACAGCAGCACGGCCGAGAACTTGATGCGCTCGACCAGCGAACCGAGGATGAGGCAGCAGGTGATGGCGGCGAAGGTTGCCTGGAACGCCACGTACACCAGCTCGTAAAGCGGGGTGTGCTTGGAGAAGGTGGAGGCGAGAGAGTACGTGCCACTCTTTGGATCGAAGGTGCCGCTCAGGAACAGGCGGCTAAAGCCCCCGACGACCGCGTTGCCCTGGGTGAAGGCGAGCGAGTAGCCGTACACGCACCACAGCACCGTGATCAGCGAGAAGCCGACGAAGACCTGCATGAGCACCGAGAGCATGTTCTTGGTGCGCACGAGCCCGCCGTAGAACAGCGCCAGCGCCGGCACGGACATGAGCAGCACCAGCGCCGTGGCCGTGAGCATCCAGGCTGTGTCGCCCTTGTTCGGCACGGCGGCGTCGGCGCCAAAGGCGAGCGCGGGCGTACAGCCCGCGAGTGCGGCGGCGAGCCGGCCCAGGGGCGAGAGCAGCTTGCTGGGCATGTATGTTTCCTGTTCGTTTGCGCCACAAACACGGGCTGCGCGGACAGCCCGGTGGCGCTTAAGCTGGTGAAGCGCGCTGAAAGGGTGCAGATTCCGTGCCATTGCGGATTGCGGCACTTTTCCGCAGCCTGGCAGCGTCGCCTCATCGCCCGGCGCACCAATTTGGCGCTGCGGCGCGATGCGTGCTCCAATTCGGGGCGTCTGGAACGAGGACCATGGATTCATTTCGTATCGATGAGATCGCGCGACGACTGCTCGAGCGCGTGCCGCCTGCACTGCGGAGCGTGCAGGAGGATCTCGAGAGCAACTTCCGCGCCGTGCTGCGCGAGCGGCTGAGCAAGCTCGACCTGGTGAGCCGGGACGAGTTCGATGCGCAGACGCGGGTGCTCGAGCGCACCCGCGCACGGCTCGAGGCGCTCGAGGCACGGCTCGCCACGCTCGAAGACGGCGCTGCATCGGCAACGCCCGGCGAGCGCTCCGGGCGCGGCCCCGCGCGCGGGGACTGAGTCTTCGGCACAGGGGCCGCCCCTGCGGGTCGGCGCACATGGCCGTTGCGCGCGTCACCTGCCGGGGCCAGGTGGGATTGCTCGCCCCTCTGGTCCATGTGGAGGTCAGCCTCGCGAGCGGGCTGCCGGCTTTCTGCATCGTCGGTTTGCCGGCGACGGTGGTGAAGGAGAGCAAGGAGCGTGTGCGCGCGGCGCTGCTCAACTCACGCTTCGAATTTCCCGCCGGCCGCATCACCGTCAGCCTGGCCCCCGCGGAGCTGCCCAAGGAGGGCGGCCGCTTCGACCTGCCGATCGCACTCGGCATCCTCATCGCCTCAGGCCAGATTCGTATGCGGGCGGAGGCGGCGCAAGCCGCGTCCGCCCACGAGTTCTACGGCGAGCTCGGCTTGAGCGGGGAGCTGAAGCCAGTCCGCGGTCTGCTGCTCGCCGCGGCACACGCGCGGCAGCAGGGTCACGAGCTCATCGTTCCGCACGCCAACGCCGTCGAGGCCTGCACGGTGGCGCCCGCGCAGGTGCGATCGGCAGGCCATCTGCTCGAGGTGTGCGGACATCTGAGCGGTAGCGCACCGTTGCCGCTATGCGCGCCGATCCGTCGCGCCGGCCGCGACGCTGGCCTGGCAGCTACCTGCGTCGATCTCAGCGAAGTACGCGGCCAGCTGCACGCCAAGCGAGCACTCATCATTGCCGCCGCGGGGGCTCACAGCCTGCTGCTCGTCGGACCCCCCGGCTGCGGCAAGAGCATGCTCGCGCAGCGCCTGCCGGGCATACTGCCGCCGCTCGCGCAGCGCGATGCGCTGGAGGTGGCCACGATTGCCGCGGTGAGCAGCGCAGGTTTTTTGCCGGAGCGCTTTGGCGAGCGTCCGTTTCGTGCGCCGCATCATAGCGCCTCGGTCGCGGCGCTCGTCGGCGGTGGCGCCCGCGCGCGCCCGGGCGAGATCAGCCTCGCGCACCACGGCGTGCTCTTTCTCGACGAGCTGCCCGAGTTCTCACGGACGGCGCTGGAGGCGTTGCGCGAGCCACTGGAGAGTGGCGTGGTGTCGGTGTCGCGCGCCGCGCTGCAGGCTCAATACCCGGCAGCCTTTCAGCTCGTGGCCGCCATGAACGCCTGCCCCTGCGGGCGACTCGGTGATCCCGGCGGGAGCTGCCGCTGCACGCCGGCGCAGGTGCGGCACTATCGCGCGCGCATCTCCGCGCCGCTCCTCGATCGCTTCGACCTGCAAGTGGAGATGCCGCGCCTCTCGATGAGCGACTTCGAGACCGCCTGCGGTGGCGAGCCGAGCAGCGCGGTGGCGGTACGCGTCGCTCGTGCGCGTGAGCTGCAGATCAGCCGCCAGGGCATGTATAACGCGCGGTTGAGCGACGTCGGGGTGCAGCGCTGGTGCGAGCCGGATGCGCCCGCGCGGCGCGTGCTCGAGCGCGCGATGCGGCAACTGGGATTCTCAGGTCGGGCGAGGCAGCGCGTGCTGCGCGTGGCGCGCACCATCGCCGACCTCGAGGGTGCACCCGCGCTCAGCGCCGCACACGTCGGTGAGGCGGTGATGCTGCGCTCTATGGATCGCGCCGCTACTGCGCCATCTGCAGCATGTGATCGACGGCCTGCTTGACGAGGTCGTCGGGCACGTCGGTGCGACCGCCCTTCGGCGGCATCACCCCGGAGCTGCCCGTGTACCCCTGCAGCGCGTGCTCGTAGAGGGTCGCCTTGCCCTTGGCGATGCGCGGAGCCCAGGCCGCCCTGTCTCCGGCCTTGGGTGCACCGGCAATACCCTGCCCATGGCAGGCGCTGCAGGTCTGATCGAACAATTCGGTGCCGTTCTTCGGAATCGCAATCGCGGCGGCACTGCCTCCTGCCGCCGGCACGTCTGCCTTTATGGCGAGAGCGGAGTTGTCCTGCCCAGCGACGGCCTCCTCGCTGGGCGGGTGAATGCGCGCCGCGACGTTCTTGGCGTAGTCCGCCTCGGTGAGTACCTGCAGATCCTGCGTGTGACTTGCGACTACGCGGGCCAGCGCGAAGATGGCGATCGCGAACGCAACCAGCAGGCCGATCACCATGCTGAAGACATTGACGAAGTGAGTATCTTGTTTGCTCATGTGGCCCGTCGCGCAAGGCACTGATTTAGCGGCGCAGTATAGCGGTTCGTGCGGCCACCTCGTAGCTCGCCTCGCACCTCACCCGCCGTCACACGGCAGCACATGGTTTGTCAGGTCGTTCGCGGGCTGTCGCGGCGTTCGCGGGCTGTCACGGCGTTCGCGGGGTGTCACGGCGTCTGGCGACGTGCGTTAACGCCGTGCCCGATTAGACGCTCGCTGCTGCCGCGCGTATCATCGCCCGCCCCACGCGCCCGTAGCTCAGTTGGATAGAGTGGCAGCCTCCGAAGCTGCAGGTCGCTGGTTCGAATCCAGTCGGGCGCGCCAGCTGAATCATTGTCTATTCCGAAGACATGGGTGACGGTTTATACCGGAGACATGGGTAACACTTTCGCAGCGAAGGGGTT
>Ga0187783_10003730_pt1 | contig 11228 bp, 20 predicted proteins | sample 1015_SJ02_MP02_2_FD_132471 | JGI IMG/M metagenome (GOLD analysis project Ga0187783, IMG submission 132471) | Tropical peat soil microbial communities from peatlands in Department of Meta, Colombia - 1015_SJ02_MP02_20_MG | ecosystem: Environmental > Terrestrial > Soil > Wetlands > Peat | place... | reverse complement strand
TGCAGCCGTAACTCGGCGAAGCCGAGCCCCGCTGCCTTGCGCACGAATTCCTTGGTCGTGTTGCGCGGATTGCGCAGCCTTGTGAATGAGAAGCCTTCCCGGGCACTCGGCGGATTTGGGAACATGAGCGCGCCGGCCGGCAGCTTGACGAGCGATAGGTCGACCGCAGCGCCGTCAGGCACGCCGGCCGCAAGGCGCAAGTGCTTCTCGCGCTCGGCGACGAGCAGCGCGATCAGATCATCGTCGATCGTGATGGTGCGCTTGCCGCGCTCTGTCTTGGGCGGTTTGATCTGCAGGCCGTGCTCTTTCGTTTCCTCAACGGCGCGCTCGATTCGCAGCGTCTTGGCTGCGACGTCGAGATCGTCCCAGCGCAGCGCCAATGTCTCGTTGCGTCTCGCTCCGGTGAATGCGGCCACGGCGACAATCGGAAACAACGCCGAGCGCTTGAAGCCCTGCACCAACGCCCGCAATTGATCGGCCTCGAGCGCCATGCCGTGATCGGCCTCGCCGGGGGAGGGGACCTTGGCGAGCTCGACCATCGGATTGCGGGCAATCTTGCGCGTGCGCGTTGCCGTTCCCAAGCAGGCGCCGAGCACGACATGCACATGGTGCGCGGTGCCCGCCGCCACCTTGTCGACCAATCGGACATACAGCGCGTCAATCGCGCTCGATTGAAGCTGCTGCAATAGGCGCTCGCCCAGGGCAGGCATGACATGAACGTGGAGAAGTTCTGCGTATCGCTCGATAGACCGTCGCCCGACTTCGCGCCGGCGCTTGTTGCCAGGCGCTCCGATCGATAGCCATCCATTGCCCAAGCGTCATCTTGTCGGGCGGCACATGCCCGCCGATGTCGCCAGCGTGCAGCAGATCGCGCAACGCCTTTTGTGCTTCGGTTTTTGTCCCATGCACCGTCTTGGTGAAGCGTCGGCCGTTGATACGGTAGCGTAGGCGCCACGAATTTTCGCCACGTGCGTCAATGCCACCATCACCGTGATTGCGCTGTTTAGTCATTTGTCGCCTTCCTTTTTCGCTCGAATGTGCAGCGACCGCAGCGGACTGCGCCGCCGTTGAGCCACTTCCAAGTGTGGGTAGGGGTGCGCCCGTCGATCATCACTCTCGCGCAGGCGGCCGATCGTTTCGGGAGGACCGTCAGGCCCAGCAAAGAGAAGGTCTGTCGCGGCCACTTCCTCCCTTTGCGGGGGCTTGTAATTGGCGAGACGCTGTACGACCGCAGCAACAAACGCCTCATACGGCCGCTGCATCGTGTGCCACTCGGTTCCGAAGTCTTGTTTCAACTGAGTGGCAATATTTGCGAGGCCGGCATGCAGCTCGCGCGTGATGGGATCCGCAGCATCCTGCTCAAAGGTGAGCGCCAGCCGGCGCCTGATTTCCTCCGAAACGCCGCGTTCGCTTCGCCTGAGCTGCTCGAGCATATCCGGCGGAAGAACCACCGCGGTATGAACGCCGCGGCTACGTTTCTGCTTTCCCATGAGCCTGTCCCATAATGCCACGTATCTGCCTTGTTTATGCTACACAAATATGCAATGTATTATACCAACGGGCCGGTGCAGTCAAATGCGCTGGCACTGGATGGACGGGAGACACCGATGTCCGGAAAGAATTCTCAGTCAGCAAAATGAGTTAGGCAGGTCCAGCCGATTGTGGACGGCGCGAATCAGCCCGCACCGCAAACCGTTTCGGTCGAGACCGCCGGCAAACTTTTGGGGATCAGTCGCGGCAACGCTTACGCGCAGGCCAAGAGCGGGGGAATCCCGACCATTCGCCTGGGCAAGCGCCTGCTCGTCCCGAAAGCGGCGCTGGAAAAGCTTTTGATGACCGCCTGAAACACGAAGAGCCGCGCAGGGGTTGCGGGCTCTCCGGCAGGACAGGATCAATACGCAGTAGGACCACGCGTTATATTTGCCTGTGCCGGACGCTCCGTCAAGCCCATCGCGATCTCGCAATAGAAGATCGCTATGACCGCAACACGCCAACGATTGCCGAACCGGCGCGAGCATGAGCTGATCGACTTCGAGCATGCGGGGCGCCGCTACACCGCCGGCATCGGGCGGTTTGCTGACGGCAGGCTCGCCGAAGTTTTTTTGAACGTGTCGGGAAAGGCCGGCGGTGAGATCGACGCACTGTCGCGCGACAGCGCGGTGCTCGCCAGCCTGGCGCTTCAATGCGGAGCATCGGTCAACACCCTGAGGCACGCGCTCATCCGCAATCGCGATGGCTCAGCCTCGGGCGCGCTCGGCGTGTTTCTCGATTTGTTGGAGCGCCCGGCATGACAGGGCAGGGGCAAGATCCCTTCGCCGAGCATATGCCGGCCGTCGCTCGCGCATTGTTCGGCGATCCCAATGCGCTGCATTCGAAGCCCGGGAGACCACGCTGGGGCAATAAGGGCTCGCTGGCCGTCGACGAGACGCGCGGCATTTGGTTCGACCACGAAAACGGCAAGGGCGGCGGCGTGCTCGACCTGATCGAGCGCGAGAAGAAGCTCAGCGGCACCGAAGCGCTTGAATGGCTGAGATCGATCGGCTGCGGTGTCGACAAGCCGAAGATGAACGGGACGCACGCGGCGCCTGGCACTCGGCGCAAGATCATCGAGACCTACGACTATATCGACCTCGACGGCACGCTCGCCTTTCAGGTCTGCCGCATGGGTTTTGTGAGGCCAGACGGCACGCTACAGCTCAACAGTGCCGGCAAACCCGACAAGACTTTCGCGCAGCGGCGACCCTATCCCGGCAAGCTGAAAATCTGGATTTGGGGTGCCAGCGCCGGCGACTATATGCGCAAGGGTCCCGGCGAGAATTGGTATCGCTTCAATGAACATGGCTGGGCGAAGCTGCCGGCAACACGCGAGCGCAAATCATTCGCGGCCGCGAAATCGATCCCGTATCGCCTGCCCGAGCTCGTCGAGGCGATCGGCAGCGGCCATCCGGTATTCGTAGTCGAGGGCGAGCAGAAGGTCGACGCGCTCGCGAAGCGGAATTTGCGCGGCACCTGCAACGCCGAAGGCGCCGGCAAGTGGACTGCAGCGGACGCCGCTTATCTGAAAGATGCTGACGTTATCGTGCTGCCGGACAACGATGAGGCCGGCCGCCACCACGCGCAGCTTGTCGCACAAAGTCTGCTGGGCATTGCGTCGCGCATTCGCGTCCTCGAGCTGCTCGGGCTCAACGCCAAAGGCGATATTGTCGATTGGCAGAAGAACCATACTCGCGAAGAACTCGACGCCCTGGTCGAGCAGGCGCCAGACTGGCAGCCGAAAGAGCCACCAACGGCCGCCTCACCGGCAACCGACGCGCGCGGCCTCATTGTTCACCGCGCCTCAGATATTTCAATCGAGCCGATCGAATGGCTCTGGCCGGGACGCATCGCGATCGGCAAGCAAACTCTCATCGCCGGCGAAGCCGGGCTCGGCAAAAGCCAAGTTTCCAATTCAATCGCTGCCACGGTCACAACAGGCGGCGACTGGCCGTGCGGCGAAGGACGCGCTCCCAACGGCTCGGTGCTGTTCTTGTGCGCCGAGGATGGCATGGCAGACACCATCGTGCCCCGCCTCACTGCGGCCGGCGCCAGCCTGCAGCGCGTCCACATTGTCAGCGCAGTTCATGCCGAGGACGGCAAAGGCCGCCGTGCATTCAATCTGCAAGCGGATCTGCACCTGCTCGAGCGCAAGATCGGCGATCTCGGCGACGTGCGGCTCGTCGTCATCGATCCGATCTCAAGCTACATGGGCCCGAAGCTGGATAGCCACGTCAACGCTGCCGTGCGCGGCGTGCTCGAGCCGGTCGGCGAATTGGCCGCGCGGTTGCGCGTCGCCATCATCTCAATCACACACCCACCCAAGGGCACAGGCACATCGGCAATCAACCGCTTCATCGGCAGCGTGGCATTTGTCGCCGCAGCCCGATCCGCCTTCATGGTCACGCGCGATCCAGACGACCAAACCCGGCGCCTGTTCCTGCCAGTCAAAAATAACCTTGCACCGATCGGCGCCGGCTTGGCGTTTCGCCTCGAGCAACGCATGGTCGGGCCACTCGATAAGTCTATCGTCGCTTCGGCGGTGTCCTGGGACGCCGAACCGGTCAGCGTATCGGCTCACGACGCTCTGCGCGCAACCGATAACGGCAACGCCGATAAACCCTCGGCCACAAACGACGCAATCGAATTCCTGCGCATCGTACTGGCCTCGGGGCCGCTCAAGGTTGCCGAAATCGAGCGCGAAGCACGCGAGGCCTGCCTGCTCGGCGAAACGCAAGCCCTCAGCCAATCCATGCCGTTCCGGTCAGCCCGCAAGGCCCTGAAAGTCGAAACCACTAAGGCCGGCATGAGCGACGGCTGGATATGGTCGCTGCCGAAGGTGATATGAGCCGCGAAGATGTGCCCTTCAAAAAACGTATCATCTTCGGTCCCTATATCATCTTCGAAGGTGATATCGCTCCCCGAAGATGTGCCCATAAAATACGAAGATGATATCTCCGGAAGTAGAGACACCTTCGGATCATCTTCGAGGCGGGACCTCAACCGCGGTTTTTGCACCCGATATTCGGGTCCGGCCTGATGGGTGCGCCCGAACCCCCGCGGCCGCTCGCCGTTATCCGCGATTACCGGCAGCTTCGCGAAGCGCTCCGGGCATGGTGTGACCAGATCGGTCTGACCCGCGCTCAGCTCGACCAGCGGGCCGGCCTCGCAAACGGCCACAGTGGCAAGCTATTGGCGCCTCGAGGCGGCAAGGGGTTCGGCAATATCTCGCTGCGCTGGATCCTGGCCGCTGCCGGCCTGGCGCTTGTGCTGGTCGAGGACAACGAAGCGATCGCCGAGCTCGAGCAGCATGCTTTCACCCCGCTAGCATGCCGCAAGCATCCGCCAGCGCAGCACTGGCGCACGGCAAAAGGCGCTGCTTGGTATCGGCACCTCGCCGCACGCCGCACGCTCAAACTCTCGCCCGAACGGCGCAGCGAGATCGCCAAAGCTGCCGCTCGTGCCCGCTGGCGCCGCCGTTCGGGTCCACCCTTGGGTCCAACAGCTTGAAGCGCGGGGTGATGCGTTAGCGATTACCGCGGCTTGCGAGCTGCCGGGCACCGATTTGCCAATTCGGTCACGCCGAACCTTTACGCGCCCGGTAGAGATAAACCTCTCACTCGGTGTTCCACATCCCGAGCAGGGTCGTTCGCTGGCGCTGAGATCGCCTCCCGGGTGGTCGATCGTGCAGGGAATTCGCCCGCCTGGCCGGCTCGAGACCCGGCCATGGGTGACGGTCCCCGGAAATCGGCCCGCCGCTCTTTCGCGACATCCTCATTCCCTACACAGCGCGGCGCAGTTTCAAAACTTTGGCTGGCGATGGGAGATGTAGGAGGCTCCGCGGTTTGGGCGCGCGGAGCCTCCCGGGGGGAGCCCGGCTGCCGGAGCGAGGAAGCGACGCCGGCAGCTTCTGTTTGTTTGCCTTTGAAGAAATAACGGCGATTTACTGCATTGCGGACGGGCAGCGGTGTTGGTGTGTCGGTTTCGTGGCCAGCTTGGCGCCGCAGCAAAGGAAAACCCCGGCAGTGCATCCGTGCAGCCGTGTGACTGCCGCATGTGGAAAGGGCCCCGGCTGCTGGTAGGTAGCGCGGGGCCCTTGTGCTGGGCAGAGCTGAAATTTGGGGCGAAACCCGCGCCAGCACGTCGAGCAGCATAGCAAATCAGGCCGGTGGTGCCAGCCAAAAGAAAGAAGCCCCGCTCGCGGTGTGTCGTGACGCGGGCGGGGCTAAGGTTGGCTGAGCTATGGCCTGTGTTGGGCCGGGCGCAGCATGCCATGCGTATGGTTAAGGAAGCGCAAACAGGCTGGCGGGACAGAAAAGAAGAGCCCCGCTACGCGTGGCGTCGGGCCGCGGCGGGGCTGAGTTGGGGTACGTGCGCAGATTGCCTCTCCGGTTCTAACGGCCGGTAACGATCGTCGCAAAAACTGTCTGAAAATTTCCGACTGAGGATAGTGCGTTGCAGAGGTTTTCTCCCGATGGCAGCTATTGCCCGCAAGTTTCGGAGGACCCGCGATGACGAAGCCGGAAAAGCTCACGGTGGTGCTTGAACCTGAGACGCGGAACGAGTTGGCGGCATGGGCCCGCGAGGAGGGGCGGCCGGTCAGCAATTTGCTGCGCCGGCTTGTTGGCAAGTGCATCGAGGAGCGCCGGGCGGTGCAGCAGGAGCGCGCGGCGTGAGCGGCTACGGGCAGGCGGTGCGGGACTACGACGCGGCGCTGACGCGGTGCGAGCGGTCGCTGGCGGAACGGGAGCGATCGGCGGCTCGTGTTGCGGCGTCTCTGCGTGAGTGCGTGCGGGCGTATGACGAACTTGAGCGGCTTTTGAGCGATCTGCCGCTGCCGATGGAGCACTGAAATGATTACGCCGAACAACCCGACGCTGCCGCCGAACGATCCGGCGGTTCTCGGCAATATGCTTGTCGCACTCGTTGAGCTTTTGAGCCGGCCGGAGGAGGCCAAGAAGCGGATCGCCGAGTATTCCAAGGCATATGCGACGGCGACCGAACAAATCCAACGAGCGCAGGCCGCAACGGTTGAGCTTCGGCAGGAGCAGGCCAAGACGCTCGCCTCGCTCGATGAGGCGAAGGCGCTTCACACGGCGCGGGTCAATGCCGAACGGGAGGCGCACGACGAGCACTGCCGGCACCGTGCGAGCGAGTTGGACGAGCGGGAAAAGCGTGTCGCTGCGTTGGAGGCGCAAGCCGAGGCCGACGCTGCGGCGGCTGCCCGACTGAAGGCGGACTTGCAGCGCCGGATCCGTATCGTGTCCGAGCCGATGGCCGCCGCATGAAACTCCCGTTCAAAAGAGATACCGCGGCCGCTCTTGAGAAAGCCAAGGCGGCTCTGGCGGCGGCTGAGGCCAAGGCGGCCGAATTGGAGCGGCGCCGGCAGGCCGCCGTCATCGAAGCGGACGGCTACGAGCCGATCGCCGCGCTCGACCGGGAGCTCGCGGCCGTCAATGCGGAACTCCGGTTTCTGCGTGAGCGGGTTTCCGCCCTCGAGGCGGTGCAGCTCGAGGAGCAGCGCCAGGCCCGGCAGCGTGACCGCGCGGCCGCGATTGGCCGAGTGGAGGCGGCGCTGCCGGCACGGTTGAAGGCAATGGAGCGCCTCGAAAAGGCGGTCAAAGATGTGGCCGTCGCGGTCGAGGCACTCGTCGAAATTCAGGGCACAACGCTTCGCGGCTGGCCATCAAATCTAGAGCCGCCCTGGTCGATTTATGTCGGCCTTGATCATGCGGAGCGTGCCATCTTTGATAGTTTTAGTTCATGGGCTCCGGAAATGAAGCGTTGGGGCCTGAGCATCCAGGAACGCGCGCAGCGTTTTCGAACCGGAATATCGGGTCTCGCCGCTGGCGAGAGCGAACGTCACGCCGAACTCCTTGAGCATCTGCGCGCGCAGCCGGCACCGGAGCCGCCGGCACCTGAGCCTGACGACGCGCTATCGGAGATCGCAGCATGAGCGACGTTGCGGTTAGCGATATCTTTGGTTCGAACGCTCCGCCTGTGAGCCCGGAGGCCGCCGCTGCGCGCCGGGCCGCCCTGGTCGCGGATCCTGAATATGTCAAGTCAGCGTTGGGTGGCGATGAACTGAAACAGCGAACGCTTGCCAATCTGTTCATGTTGTCGCCCGGCCAAAAGCCGGGCAGCTCGGCGCCAGGATGTTGCCGGCGTTCAAGCGCAAATGTCCGAACGTGAGATTGCGGACCAGCGCAAGGTGCTCGACGTTTGGCAGTCTCATATGCGGCTTGACGATGCGCAACGATTTCAGCTTGAGCGCGGCGAGGCGAAGGAGAGCGAGATCGCCGAGGCCAGGCGCGAAATCTCTCGGCTTAAGAAAGATGTTGAATTCACTCGCAAGCTTACGGCCGGCGACGTTGCCGCGATGGACCGTTGGTCGAAGCTGCACAAGGTGGGGTTCGGTATGCGCGCGATAGCGGGCTGAATGCCATGGCCGCCGCGACGCCAGGTATCGGCAACCATATTTCACCGCGGCGCCGTCCGCCTGATTCGAGCCGCAAGTCGATCGACGCGGTGTTCGGCGAGGATGCGCCGGTCATTGAAGGGTTGCCAATCGAGATCGGTGTCGGCGCTCTCCCCGTCGAGGAACAACTTGCCGAGCACGCGTTGCGTATCTGGCGAACTGATGGCGACCCAGCGGCGCGACGCCTCATCCTAAAATTGCTCGCCCACGACAACGTTAGCGTCGATCGGCTCAAAATTGAGCTGGTTCGGCGCGGCTTAATGAAAGGAGATTGACCGCCATGATACCGAAACAGGTTGTGACATTGACGGGCGAAGAACTTGCCGAAATGGAAACCTCGATTGCCGCGGGCAAACTGCCGCCGACGGCGATCGAGGATTATCACGAGGACGTTGCCAAGAACGTCTTTGGCCACGACGCCAAGAAGGATGCGAAGGGCAACTACATCGAGCAGGGGTTGGGCTCGAAGGGCCACGAGACGGCCAACCACTTCGCGACCATCTTGAGGCATGAGCAGCTTGGCCTTGAACCATCTGGCGCCCATCAGGCGGAGCTCATGGAAATCTGGAAGCGCGACCCGAAACGCGCTGAGGCGCTGCGCCTGCCGCGACCGAGAGCGGCTGCCTGATTGGAGGAGCAAACAAAATGGCCGCACGCGATAATTTTAACCGATCGGTCGCCAGCGCGGAGGCGACAAAAGCCACGAGCTTGCAGGCGGCACAGGCCGCGTTCGCATCGTCCATAACCGCGGCGACGTGCGACATCGGATACACCACGCAGTCCGGCTCATATTCTGCGCTGGCCGCGGTTGTTGCATCCGCGAACGCAACCAAGACAGCATCTCGATTGGCAGCCGAGCAGGCAAAGCAGTCGAGCATCCAGGTTGCGAGCGACACGCTCCGCAGCACAGGCGATTCGGCGCCGGCATGAGCGTTCCGCAAACCAAACAATCGGCGCCGGCGCGTCACGGCGGTCGCGTCAAGCTTTACACCGTCGATCGCGGCTACGGCTTTGTCACTACGGACGACGGCGGCGAGTGGTTCTTTCACGCCAGTCAAATTGTCGGCGAGCCGCCGTCTCGCGGCGATCGCGTTACTTTCGCCATCGGATTCCGGAGCGGACGCGAGCAGGCTGTTCGTGTTTGCCTGGACCGACCATGAAGCTGCGCCGCTTCAAAATCAGCCGCGACGATCCGGGCCGCATGGCCGAGCTGGCGCAGCTCGAGCGCGAAGTGTTTAGCGATCATCGGCTGTCGGCGTCACAGCAGAGTGCGCAACGCTTCCTGAGAATGCGTAAGCGTGTGGCGCTTGTTGCTGAACATGACGGCGTGGCAATCGGTTATTTGGTCGTAATGCTTGGCTCACCGGCGCACGTCTATGCGTTGGCGGTATCCGCTGCGCATCGCGGCCGCGGGATCGGCTTGGCGCTGTTGGCGGCTGCGGAACGGTACGCTCGACGGTGCGCGGAAGCCATCACCCTTGAATGCAGGGAAAGTAATCTTGGCTCGGCGCGCCTGTACCGTCGACTGGGTTACCGGGAGTGCGGCCGGGTGCCAGGATATTGCGGCGACGGTTCGGACGCGCTGTGTTTCAGCAAGTCGCTCGTCTCGGATAATCTGCGGACGGCGGCATAATGAGGCCGCGCGTCGCCATTTGCGTGCCGAGTTTGAGCACCTGGGACGCGCAGACGGGGTGCGCACTGTTCTCTTTGGGGATTACCTCTGCATCCACCGCCGACCTGTTCATAATCACCACGCGGCATTCTCTGGTTTCTCTTGCGCGCAATACCGCTGTGCGTCGGGCGCTGGCGATCGGCGCGGATTTTGTTTTGTTTGTCGATGCCGACATGGTTTTTCCCGGTGACGCCTTAAACCGATTGCTTGGGCACAATCAGGATATTGTCGGGGTTTTTTTACCTGATGAGGCGCCCGCCGTTTGAAATGGTCGGCGCTGCTGCCGGCACTGGCACGCCGCCGGATTTCACCAAGCCGCATCTTGGTCTGGCGTCTGCCGTGTGGCTCGGCACCGATCTGCTGCTGATAAAGGCTGCGGTGTTCACGCGCCTCAAACCACCGTGGTTTTTCGAGAGCTACGACTTGCCGCCAACTGACGACAATCCCGAAGGAATGATGGGCGAGGATTTGAATTTCATCCGTTGCGCCATCGCCGCCGGCTTCAAGCCGACGGTCGATCTCGATTTGACCTTCGAAGTCGGGCACGTCGGCGAGCACGTTTTCAAGGTGCCGCGGCCGGCCGCGAAGAACTAGCGACTCGGATTCGACGACGTGCTGCCCTATATTGGAGCTATGCGTAAGCGTAGCAGTAAGAGTAGGTGGGGTGCTCAGATTGGTCGGTACAAAGCGAGGCGATAAGATTTGAGGCGGCAGAGCGCGGCAAGAAAGTGGAGCGCGCATATGACCAGGTACATAGTCCGTAGACAAGAGAACGGCCATTTTTGCGTCTGGGATACCACGACGGATAAGCCGGCAGAAGAAGCTCACGGCGAGCTGCGCTATATCGACTTACAACTTGGCAAGGCCTTCGATTTCGCGCGCTCCCTAAATAGGGATAGAGCCGAAGATTGAAACTTAGGCACTCCTAGGCCGCTGCGTCCTTTGACATCGCCGACTATTACATTCGGCGGGACGTGCGCGTAGTCGACAAGTGGCCGAAATACCGGTGACCGATGTTGGACGCGACTGCAAGCTTGCTTACATGGAATGTGTTGCTGTGGTCGCTAGATATGCCCGGAGGGCATCTGCCGTTTCGACTTTTACTGTCATTTTTGTTGCTGATCGTGGGTTGGCCGCTGCGTCCACGCCCTGGAAGGACTGAGCGGCCGGGGGCTTTTTCATTCCGCACAGGTGCCCTTGACGCTGACTCCGCAAATCGGCGAGTCTAAGCGCCGGCGACCCAGATGGTTCAGATCCGGGCCGCCGACTTGTCACCAGCACCGGGCTTGACGGCGCCAATGACCGAAGCGACTCATATCACAGAACAATTCCGCGCGGCGTTCCGCCCTGGCCGGTGCATCACTCACACCGAAAGGGGAAAACCCATGTCAGCTACGTTGAGAACGCGCAAGCAAGCGAAGGTCTGAAGTGGTCCCGGTTGTCTGAACAGATTTTCCGCATCGATAAGTGGAGCCTCTGCCAAGGTTAGGCTGCCGTGCGGAGCGGCAGCGGAGTGAAGTAGGCATGATCGGGTGTTGAGCCGTC
>Ga0187783_10003729_pt1 | contig 11230 bp, 6 predicted proteins | sample 1015_SJ02_MP02_2_FD_132471 | JGI IMG/M metagenome (GOLD analysis project Ga0187783, IMG submission 132471) | Tropical peat soil microbial communities from peatlands in Department of Meta, Colombia - 1015_SJ02_MP02_20_MG | ecosystem: Environmental > Terrestrial > Soil > Wetlands > Peat | place... | reverse complement strand
TCGAATGGGGATACAAAATCGATATCGGGCCCCGCCCGTAAGAACTGGACCATGCGGAAAAACTGATCCGGAAGATAAAAATAGTCATCCTCTGCAAAATACACCAAATCAGCGTCCGCTTGCGCGCTGAGTACCTCCATCTGGGCCGCAAAAGTTCGATGGTTTCCCTCACCGTCGAACTTAAGGAACACTAAATGGGAATCGTCAAAATACTTGCGGAACAGATCCTCGAATTCAGGAGGGCATCCGTCGAGGATTGCCCAAATCTTAACCCGCAAGCTACCCAATGAATCTTTAAACGATTTTAGACAAGCTTCGGAGAGGGAAAGTTTGTCTTCTCCGAAACCTAAGCCCAGGGCTGGACGCGATACTTTGGGATAGATGCGATAAGCGACAGCAAGATCGTGCTTCTCCGTGCTAGTCATGCTGGAGCATGCTCTCCCTGCCGGCTACACTGCACGCAGGCCCCTAAAAGTCCAAGATGAAGCCAGGTAAATGTCAACAGAGTTGCCTCGGTGACTTGAAAGCAGATGGCATAAACCAAAAGCCCCGCCGCAAGCGCCGCGATCGATAGCTTGGTCATCCGCGTAGCCACTCGAAGTGCCTTATATGCGGCCATCACTAGCGTACCAAGAAACGCCATAAAAATGGTCAGTCCGACGATTCCAGTATCGTGCAAAACACGCAAAGGACTATTGCTGATCCAACCAATGTCATCGTCTTCATATTTCATCTGGATACCCACGTCCGCCATCTTGAAGAGAAGTTGGAAGCTCGACGTGCCAGTGCCGAAGATAGGGTGCTCCTTCACGTCTTCGACAGCAGCACCCATTTGAATCACGCGCCCTACAGTCGAGGAATCGCTTGCCAAGTCGGCTGTATTGCTGATTCGAGCAGAAAGACTCTCAAGCACAAAAGGGCTAAGTATCGCCAATACGACGCCAACTCCAATGGCAACGGGCAATAGCCATCGCAAACGGAGTTGACCTTTCCTGGCAGAAAAGAAAAGTAAAGCAAAGATCGCGATGGGTAGAGCTACTAATACCGATCTCGTCAAACTGAAGAAGGCGCCAATCAAGCCGAACATAAATCCTAGACCGTACCATGTTCGACTCGATTGCTTGCTTAGTAAGAAAAGAGCTAAGCACATAACCGCTGTGCAAGCAGTGTAGCTGCCGAACAAATTAGCCTCGTATTGGGTGCCATATGTTCCCGGGATCGTACCGTATTGCCCCAACTCAATCCCCCAACTGGTATCCAAAAGGTGGTTGGAGATGGAAGCGAGGCAACCATAGATGGACTCTGCGACTCCCACAAGGATCAAGCCGTTGACTGCACGCCAAAGATGCTGATCCGTTCTGACCAGCAGCCGCACTAGGAAAAAAGGCGTTACTACGAGTGCGTTCAGCGTAGCCCAAACCATGGTCTTGCGCGCATCCGGCGAAGTCAGCCCTGACGAGAAAAAGTTCATAGCAATGTATGCTATGAGCCAGTAGTCAAAATTTCTTAGTTTCAGATTGAGCTCGAACTGCCCTCTGTAGAGCTGTACCCCAATGGCCAGAATAGCCAGTACAGTCGTCACATGTTCGGGGCGTACGTGGAGATCGAACAGCGTACCTTGGAACCGGGGCATCGCCGCCCCGATGCTTAGCACAATAAAGCAACCAACTGGCCAATCACCAAAAATGAGCGCAACCGTACCTACGGTCAGTCCAACGATGAGGATCAGGACACCGATCTGGCCGAGATCCTCAGTCGCAAACAACCGAGCCAAGACCACCATCTCGCATGTCAGTACGGCTACCCTGGCAGCGCGACTCGCAGACGCCAAAGTCATCGGACCCCAAAAAATCAATCCCTAGCCAAGCAAGTGTCTCTCGGCAGGATACCGAATCTACAAGAGAGAAGGCTAGTAGAAACCCCAATTCTCCAATCCGCCGTCAATCTGAGCCTTTGCGCGGAAACAGGGACAATGCCTGCGCGCTCTTCCTAGCAGTCATCAAGTTGTTCAATTCTATAAGCGTTTAGGTCTCAGCGTTGAGATTCCCCTCAGCTTCGTAGGCCACATCGGGTGAGGCAGCGGCATGTTCGGAGGAACCAGCAACCTGCGGGGACATCTGAACCTCAGCGCCCTGCCCCTTACCCCAATAGCCGTACTGCAGAAGAAAGGGTGCAGTAAGGATAGAAACAGCAATCTTGCTGCTCCAAGCGAGGGCTAGCGACTTGTCCATGATTTTTGTAGTTCCGCCTGTCAGCTTGTCCGGGTTGCTGCCCAACATGTGTTGCGGTCCAAGTTCCGCTACGGATTCGGTCATAAATGGTATCGCAACACGCTGGTGGCCCAGGTCCGCTGCAATCTGGAGAATAGCGTCGCTAGGAGCTTTCACGAAATCCTCGTAGCGAATCACGCGACACCTAGGAACAGTGTTTCGCAAGTATTCTGTGCCCAGGGTCACCAAAACCCAACGCTTGATTGTCCGCAGAGGTGAGGTTCTAGGTATCCATTCCTTAGGCCGGCGGCTGCTGGCAACAATGCTTCGCGGGTCCCGCAAGAGATAAACGACGTACAAATCAACGCTCGGAACCAAGGATAAGAGCTTGGCGTGGAACGGGCTTTTGCTAGAGTCCACGATGACTACGGCTCCGGCGCGTTTGGCAATGGCACGGTAGAAATCGCTGACCTGGCTTATCAATTCGTTCGCCAGGCCGGGATGACGCTTCAAGTAAGGGTCCAGCCAAGCAATTCGACGTAATCTCAGCCAAAGTGTACCAAATGGGATTGTGTCGGCCGGGCGAGGTACCCCGGTCCAGAAGCTGCAATCCTGCACGCGCTGTCCACACCCACATGGTGCTTGATTACGCGAACTTCCACCATAGAAATGAAGAATGGCCTCCCCGACGGGGAAAAAGCCGGGTAGACCACCCAGAAGTCGAGCCAACAGTGTGCTGCCGCAGCGATGCGAACCGGCGATGTACAACACTTTGATTCTTTCCATCGCCTGGGCAGTGCTCTCTCTCTCCTGTGTTGCAACCTCTGTGACCGGCAGGGACTGAGTGCGCTGTTGGTTAGGGTCATTCCCAGTGGGGCCGACCGACTCAACACCTGCTATGCGGCGCGCCCAAACCACTGGGGGGGACTTTACGGTGTACGCCAGACAGCTGCCGTAATACCCGTTTTCAGTTGGGTAAAGTCCTAGGCCACTTCCTCCGCCAACTAGGCCAGGGGACGCACATCCCAGATTCCGGCACCACCACTCGTCATTGTAAAAAATGGAGAAGATCTCCCGTTGCATCGCTTCGTGCGTAAAGAAGATAGCCCCATCGTTAAGAAGTGGCCAGAGGTACTTTAAGCACACCCGAAGTGAGTCAGCCAGATCAACATCACAAAAGACCATGGCAATAGGGGTGGTTAACCTTGGAAGAGCATCCTCGAACCAACCTCGAACGAAGGTGCAACGTCGGATGCACCCGTACCGGGCAATATTGGACCGCACCTCCTCTTCAGTCCCCAACCACCACCCCTCATCGTAGTCATCGGTCATACCGTCGATGGTGGAGTGGGTTCGATCACTGTCGCTGGGCTTGGGTAGACCTGCAAAAGAATCGCAGATGAACAACTGCCGATCCGCCAACTCGCAGGCCAACGAAAGGTTAACCGCACTTCCCCCTTTGTAGCTGCCACACTCGACCACTGCCCCCGGAACCTTCAGGTTGAGCAACCGGGTGATCATAAACAATTGCTCAAGCAGCCCACTCGCTGATGTCACCACTTTCAGGTTCCGGCGCAAACACCTCAACAAATTGAGCTTCTGGGCCAGCGTCCCGCGCCTGGCAGTCAGCAACCCCTGGACCAATCTCGCAGATGGAGGTAGTACTTTCATAGGGCCGGGAGGGTCTCCCGTCGTGGAACGGTGGAAAAGACCACCCTCGTCAATACGTAGGATGCTGTGGTCGACCCCAAGCGGTCGAAAAAATGACACCCATTAGATACCCGATGCATAAAACTCGCAAGTCCTGCGAGAGAATCCTTCACCATTGACGCTTATCGCTCACCATTTGATTCTTATGCTGCGTCACGCGTCTCCTTTGCCGGGCGCACGGTAGGCCTCACAGCCTCCACGTAAAGGCTTTCGGACACGCGGTCTGGACTGTCAATAGCGAGCTCGGGCAAGCTTGATAGGCTGAAGGCTTGTTTTTGAACTGCCGAAAATCCGTAGCGATGCAACAGAAACTCCACAGTCCGAAAATCATAGGCGAACTTGTGCTCAAAATACTGACGGAACATGGCATTCACGACTTCCATTTTGGTGTTGAACTTTGACCCGAAGTGGATATCGGAGTGGTCTGGGTTGAGTGGGCGAACCTTCGTAAGATCTGCCCAGCCTTCGGCACAGTAGGCACGCATGTATTTCTCTGCATCTGGAACAATGATGCGTATGACTCCGCCAGGTTGTAAAACGCGACGACATTCCCAAAGAAAAACAGGGACCTCCTCCGTGTAGTCAAGGTGCTCGAAGAAATGCTCAGTGAAGATGCCTCTGACAGTGCCATCAGCGAACGGAAGCCCCTTTCTACAGTCGTAAAGGCAGTTTACGCCTGGAGAATGGAACAAATCTACATTCTCCCAACCGGGCTTTCCACGTTCTCCGCACCCGATATTAACCAGCAAGGCTTGACGACCCCGGTACGAATCCCGCACCCGTTTTGGTCTACTCTTCAATCGGTGCCAAGCGACATTCAACTCCGATAAAAAAGGGTGATACGCGTGCCGAGGAATGAAGGGTAGCGCGGTCATTACCAGCCGAGCAATGCCGCCTTTGTGGGCCAGTCGTTGCTCGAAATTGGGATAGATAGAAAGCGCAGGGATCAGGCGGTCGGATGTCATTCGGAAGCTGCAGACTACTTACTGCCTGGAACAATGATTAATCTGCGAAAGCGCCCTATTCGTCTGGCAATCGCTCCGGCGGAAGGCTTTTGAACCTCCGCCCGGGCAGATGTGAGGTCACCCGGCTCCAGCGTTCAGCGATCGACTGATATATATTTTGAGCCAGCAATTTGCCGGGATCGTCGTAACTGATGCTTTGCCAGCGTTCTTTGGCTAAGATCCACAAGGATCCCATGGCAACCGCAAAGAGAGTGAAGCCAAGGAGCAGCAAGAGTCTTGGAGGAAACGATTTCTTCTCCGGCAAATTTGCGGGATCTACAATGTTTAGAACTGGTGTCTCACGAGCTTCCTCCATATGGGCCATCTCATATTGAGTGGTCAGCAACTCGAAGACGGTCGTATCAATCTTAACTTGGCGATACAGATCGGCCCATTCCACCCCGAGCACCGGCAGTTGTCGAATGGCAGGATAGATTCGTTCACTGTTTACTTCAGAAGGGGGAGCTGCACCGTTGGCGGCTCCTCCCATCTCCTGTACTTTCTTTTGCAATTCGGCGACGCGAGCCTGGGCGCTACGTACGCGGACATTGTTGCTGGTATAGATCTGCTGCAAACCTTCGAGTTCGGATTGTGCAGCAATCACCTGCGCTTCCAGTACCGCTCCCGACTCGACCATCGCACGGGTTTGCTCAGGCACGTCGAGGGTAGCATTCTTGCTTGCAAATTGGCTAAAGTTCTTCTCCGCCGTTTCAAGATCATTCTTGACCTGCACCAACCTCTGCTCCAGGAACATACGTTGCTGCCCGGCGGAAGACGTACTCACATGAGCTAATAATTTATTGGCCTCTTCAACGTAGCCTTGTGCTAGATTGCGTGCCCTCTGTTTGTCCTTATCCGCCACTCTAATCGTGATAACATAGCTCTTGCGATCTTCTTTAATTTCCGCATGGTTTTCCAGGTTCTGTCTAGCAGCCTCGAGCGTCTTTACCCCGTAAACCTTCATCAGATCGTAGCGTTGAACCAGATTTTCCTGCACCGTGCGACTCTCGAGCAGCGCCACGTAGAGTGCACCGTTGTTTCTTGTGCCCAAGGCCTCGCTGGCGAAGTCGATTAAGCTCGAAGCAGAACTGCCGGGACTGGAATCACCGTTCAGACCCGCAAGTGAAGAAAGCACACCCCCAGTGTGCGGAAGCGAGTCGGACGGCAACACCCGCGTCACAGATTTATATTGGTTCGGGATGAGGAAGACCAAAATTGTGGACACGAACAAGGCGTATTGAGCGACCTTGCCCAGCCACTGCCGGTTTTGCCAAATCTTCCACAGCCTCCCCACGCTTCCAGCTTCCGGGACCGGAACCGCCTCGATCTCGGGAATGGCATTCGGCTCCAGCAAGTCTCGTGTGCCGACGATGTTTTCAGCAGAGATCCGTTGCATTCAAAAACCTTGATTCGATTTTCGGCCGGCGTCCCACCCTCGATGCCTATGGTACCGCGAATGAGCCGTGCCGAGCCATGATCCAGTTGTAAATAACTACTGTAGAATCTTCAGATTCCGCGCATAGCAAAAATGGATGTGTGAAGCATAATGGCTAGATCCATGAAGAAATTTCTATGCTGCAGGTAATAGAGATCATACTCGACGTTCTGGTGAATCAGATAGGCGCGGTCTCCACTCAGTTGCCATAGCCCGGTAATTCCTGGTTTTGTCTCTAGCCGTTGCCTCTCTCTGTCAGTATATTGCTGCACGATGAAGGGCATCTCCGGGCGGGGGCCAACCAGGGACATGTGACCGAGCAACACGTTGAGAAGCTGCGGCAATTCATCCAGACTAGTTCGTCTTAGGAACTTTCCTACGCGCGTGATACGAGGGTCGGATGGAACGTTGGGCGAATAATCGTAGGGCGATGCATTAGCATGCATCGTACGAAACTTGAACATGACGAAAGGCTTGCCATCCTGACCAACTCGTTCTTGGCGAAACAGAACTTGGCCGCGCGAGTCCAGCTTAATGACCAGTGCCAGCAGCAGAAAAATTGGTGAACCGAGCACCGTCAAAACCAGTGCCAACAAGAAGTCGGATAATCTTTTCGAAAGCTCATAACCGAGTCGGCGAACCGGTCGGCCGATAGAAGCAAGCAAGATGCCGTCCAGATCGCGATAGTCTATCCAGGAATCGGAAGACAGAAGGTGACTTGGGACAAAAGAAACCTTGGCGTTGCCACTGAGAGCTCGGTTGAGGATGTTCACAAACCTTTCCCGCCCGATCGACGGAATCGCGATGATTACCAAATCCACCCCATAGGCGGCAATCATTTCATCGGTTAACGGGCCCAGAGTGATCGGCATGGAGCGCCGTCGTTCGTAGGACATCTCAAACAACGTAGTCCCCGCTTTATTTGCATCATCGTCCACAATAACGACGGGATCGAGCCCAAGCTTTGGAGAACGTTTGAGGACTGAATATACCCGCCGGCCAGTGCAACCCGCACCGTAAATCAGAACCTTTTCATTACCATAGCCACGAGAATGCAACGTGTGCACTAGGAGGTACATCAGACTTCTTTCAATGAAGAGCAATAAGGGAACCAGTCCGAGACAAAAGACCAGGAGCCAACGTGAGAATAAGTAATTGGTGAAGAAACTCACCGCGAGAACAACCAGGAAGGCCTCGGCTAAGACGCGCAGAACTTGTTCGGTTTCCCGTACCCGCAGAAGGCTGTTTCCTTTGCGATAGGCTCCCGCACGATCCAACAGCAAGACAAGAACCACTGAAAATATGAGGGAGACAACCGCAAAGTCTCGGATCGGATAGTAAAGATGCTTGCCGATTCCCAAGGACTCATAAAGCAAGTACCCTGACGTGACGCCGAGGTTGATGGTAATGAGGTCAGCGATGACTTCACAAACAATAATCAATCGTCTGAAACTTAGGGTTGCCCGTCGAGTTTCAGCTGACCTCACCGATGGCTGATCGTAGCCTACCGGTTGTTTTACGAGTGCCTGCGCGGACTTACTCACTTCGAGGGAGGACATATTGTCAGTTCTATCTCACTTTGATCTCTTGCACGTTGCCACGCGTTGTGGATGAAATCCGAACCCGAAGCTTCTAACTCATCTTTCCTTATTTCACAAGTCCCAGTCTGGTTACCCGACTGTTGCACCTGGAAGGTAGCCTAACCAACCATGTAAACCTCCATGCTCGTTTATTGGCTTCACGGACTCCGATGGGGATAAAACGTCATCTGGACCGAAACGGCTACGTTCGATTGAGGCATTGGAGTGAAAACGGGAAATCTCCACTGCTCGTATTGAAGGCCGCCAGCAATCGATATTTGCGGCCGCAGCATAAACTCCGTTCCCGCGGAGTAGTCAACCAACCGCCCCCCCTCTATGAGCGCGGGACTTACGGTCTGCAATCGATACCCCAGCTGCACTTTATCGCGCGGAGAGAGCCAGTAGGTTAGCCAACCCTCTACGCCGCGGCCGGCTCGTCCGAATGGGGTTCCCATTAGGAAACCTTGGTTGGTGTAACCATCGCGATAGCGGCGCTCATCGAAGTACACAAAGCCGGGCGAGAATTCTTGGGTGCGGGACTCATTGAGTCCCTCGGCACGAAAATCTAGTTTCGGAACCTTGGGTATTTGTGGCAGGTAAATTCCGGGGTTTACGTTTGCGCGAGTGGATCCGATAGGGGAAAACTCATCGACCACTAAGGAATCCAAGTAGACGGTTAACCAGTCTTTCAGATGTGGGACTCGAAACGTGATGTCTGCTGACGAAATTCGCTTGCCCGGGTTTTGCGCGGCAGTGGGCGAATGGATGTAGAAAGTCCGGAAATAATTCCCGAATGTCACCGGAAGACCCGGCCCCCCAAACATCGCCGTATAGCCCATCCCGAACTCGAGGCTCTGGGTCGGCTGAAAGCTAATTTTCCCACCTTGGATAAAAGGCTGGGGAACGATATTCGGGCCAACGACATGGTTAAGGGGGTTGGTGAGTTCGGTGATCCCGGCGTAGGCTGGGCAACTGGGAAGCCCGCAGTATTCCCAATGATGCCCGGACATTTGCCCAATAAAATATTCGTAACGCACCGGCCCCAGTACTTTCGAAATCCCGGGAATTTTGTGGGGCAGGACGTCGTCCACTCTAACCATCGGGAACGGAGCCGCATTGTTACTCATCAGCAAGGCACCTGATTGACCTGGCCCGAGCCACAGACTCTGAATACCAAAAGACACCTGGAGATTGTTGATGTTGATTGAGGCCATGCTGTCGAGCAATTCAAACTGATTCGCCGTCGGAGTTCCGTTGGGCAAGGGTGGAACAAAATTGGCTGCTGATACCGCCGCCTGAACTTGCGGCGAATAGGATGGCATGGCGGGCGCATGTTGATATTCGGTACGAACGTAGAACGATACCGGTCCGGCCTCAGCGTCCGCTGTGGCTCCGGTTACATTATTAAATCCGCTCCAGTAAGGCCGGCCAAAATCGTTGACGATGGTCTGTGCAAAATTGAATGCGTCTCGCAGCGGCGGGCCAGAGATTCCCGTGTTCCCGGTATAAATCGACTCCACCCGGGCGCCGACATTGGGTGCTCCTTCTAGCCTTGCCAGTTCGGGAGCGAACTCCTTGGTCAGAGTCGCGTAGAGCTTTCCTATGCTGCCCTCCTCAACACCATGACCGGGGAATTTGTCGGCAGCATCCTCAAGCATGCGGGCACAGGCCATGCGAGTCCAGGGGCGCATGCCCACAACTTCGGATTGCAGGTAGCCCAAGGCGATCATGCGTTGCATGGCCGGATAAATCCAACTGTCGACCGGCACGTACGGTGATGCCATGTAGTTGGGATCTCGAATCCTGTCCCCCGAATCGCTTTCGAAGAAGTTTCCCCATCCCGACCCGCCAACTTCCGGATCGTGGTGGGCGCGGTAGACTTGGCGACCGAAGTACCAACCCAGGGCACTGCCGACCACGACATCGGACGGAAAGTGCTGCTTCGCAGTCACTCGCATCACACTGATGGCGGAAGCCAAGCCATAAGCTCCCAGCTGGCTCAGCCCGCCCGGGTACTCATGCGCCCACACACTGGCGATGGACCAGGCAATCGCCGCGTGTTCCGATGGAAATGAAGATCCTCCCACGAAGAAGCTGCCGTTCCCGTTTCCCTGAAACGGACGCTGGCGCTCGGTAATCGCCTTGAAAGCGAAGGCTACGCCGGTGGCATCAATCGCGGCTTCACCGCCAAGCAGTCCCGCCTCCGACAGATGATCATCGTGGTCCACGTGGCCTAGAGCAAAGGAAACCCCCGCCAGCCCAATGAGGGAGTACGTACCATAGTCGGAAATCTTTTTGCTGGTCGAGACCCAACCCGCGGGAACCTGCCTCGACCACCAGCTATCGCTGGCGATAAAAGCTGCGGTGATTCCGGCGAAAGGAGCAATCCACTTTAGATCCTGCACCTTAAATCGCGAAGGCATCGTCCAGAACTGCTTTTGATCTCCGATCAGATGCTTCACGAATGGAGAGACTAACCGGTTTTGAGGATCGGCACCAGGTTCCAGCCAGTCATTGGGGGAATTGGTCGAGGAATGACCTGAATCGACCAGCGTTACATTTTGTCCCGCCACGGATTTCGCAACTCCGTCATCGGACTGGCACAAACCGGAGACCGCGCTAAACAGTGCAACTATCAATCCCCCCCATTTTCCGGCACATCTCAGCATCCGAATTCCTACGTCAGAATTCTCGCCCCATCACAGGGAGGCTTCCATGCGACCGTTTGGCTCGGGGCTCTCAATGGCTCGCATAGTAAGCTGAGACGGCGATGGCCGTACCAATGGAAGAGGCGATCTGAGCAATCGAGAGGGTGGATTTGAATTTATTGCTGAATTCGTAAATCTGCTCCGGTACGATCACCGTATCGCCGGGACGCAATTCTGCGCTTGCCACACCCCCGCTAAACAGGCTGCCGGGCCCGCCGGCGACGGAGCCGTCGGCACGAATCACGAACGTACCTTTTCGATCCGCCATCGCGGTTGGACCACCGGCCTGCTTCAAGTACCACTCCGTGTTTTTGCCCGGTTTGTAGGTGATCCCCGTGGGGTTATATACCTGCCCATCCACGATCACCATACTCGGCCTCTTGGGGATCAGAATGCTGTCGCCGGGCCGGAGTTGCACATCAGCCGACGTGTTGGCCCAATGCGCGATATCGGAAGAAATATGAATCACCAGACGTCCAGCCGGAGGTGTGTTCCGCAGGTTCTCGATCGTCCTCTTATATTGCAGCATGGCGGCTTTAGCCTGGGCTTGGTCTTCCTGCTCCATTTCCGGAACAATCTTTAT
>Ga0187783_10003728_pt1 | contig 11231 bp, 9 predicted proteins | sample 1015_SJ02_MP02_2_FD_132471 | JGI IMG/M metagenome (GOLD analysis project Ga0187783, IMG submission 132471) | Tropical peat soil microbial communities from peatlands in Department of Meta, Colombia - 1015_SJ02_MP02_20_MG | ecosystem: Environmental > Terrestrial > Soil > Wetlands > Peat | place... | reverse complement strand
TCCGCTGCCTACTCGCAGAGATCAGGGTGGCCAGGCACGATCGGGATGCCCTGACATATTTGTCGGATCTGTGCGGACCGTCTTTACCTGCTTTCGCGCCTTTGCCTGATAGTCACTCGCCGTGAGCACGACCGCAGCACAGTAAATCAAGGCCAAACCCCCTCCGATGAACAACAGGCAGCGCACGCAGCCGAGAACTTTGCGTACTTTCACGATACCTTGCTCCTGCAGGCAGGACTGAACCCCGCGCGAACCGTTGCCGGCGCCTCACGAGCGGCGCCGGGCATGTCATTTCAAGACTGCTTCATGCCTTCTTTCGCTCGGTGACTCGAAGCACAATTACCCTGTAAGACTGAGGACTCCCAGCAAACCAACCAATGGAAGTGAACTGGCAGTTTGTGGAAGACTTTGGGGAGTTGCTTGCAATGTCGGCTGCGATGTTACGACCTCTGAAACTACCACTTCCGCAACATCAAGTTCCTCGCCGCTGGGATTCACCGCGTTTACAGGAGTTTGTTTCTGAGGTACAGTCGCATCCGGCATAGAAAGCACGGGAAGACTCACCTGTTTTGCCAACTGTGTAGCCCTGGCTTTTGGATAGACAAACTCCTGGCCAAAATTGTCACCTGGGTAGAACCAAGCATGAATTGCTTCCGGTGAACCCGATGGGCGCTCTTCGAACTTGATTATCGTGTCTCCGGCCGGCTGTAGACGGTAATCTCGAATCGCGAGCACAGCCGTTATTAGCTGGGTGCGATCTGCGTTCCATATCTGAACGACATTGCGGTCGGAGTCGCCGTCTGCGAGTGTGAACCAATAGGTTCCGGGTTCCAGAACGCGGCCGGGAATCTCGACCGGCTCATTGAAGGTAAGTTTGGTGGAATCCGGCGGCATGAAAGCACCGCCCACCCTTTCGCAAAACTGCGCAAGAATTGGCCGCCGGGCGTTACTTGCTCACTTCCGCTGCGGCGTGATCGCCAGCAAGAGCTTTTAGTTCCGGTGCGAGGGAAATCTCTCGTGCTGATTCCTCTGCCGCATCCTTCACCGCATCTGCCAGCAAGAGCTTGAAGTTTTTCTTATAACTGAAAGCGCCACCTCTCTTGTGCGAGGCGGTACCCTGGACGGTCTGAACCCAAACGGTCTTGCCGGCAGCATCTGTTGCAGTCCATTCCAACAGGACCACCATCTCACGCTTCCCTCCTTTGGTCGCATCAGCGTTCACGATTTTTGGTTGTAGTACCACCGCTACCTCTGCCTCCGGACGGGGAGCTTGCAGGGTTGTCACCGTTGAAAACGCGTCCTTGAGTGTCGGCTCAAGGTACTCGCACGCTGCTTGTCCAACCGCATAAGAGTCTTTGGCGCTCGTCCACCCGTTTCCTGTTGTCCACTTTGTCGCGCAGAAATCTGGGGTGAGGATCAAGGCCGCGTTTAGTGGGAGCTTCACAATCGGCGCCGCCGGCTCGTTGCTGCGCTTGTCCTTTCGTTTTTCGGGCGATGGCGTGGCCTTGATAATGTCCGGGGAAAACACTGCGAACGCCAGAGCAGCAAACAACAGACACCAGAAAAGGCGCATGGCGGTCCTCCTTAGAAAGTGAATTCAAATGTGATTGTTTGGTTAGTGATCGAATCCGTGACAGGAAGGCTAATGTGAATCTTTTCCCGCGGCGAGCCGTTCGGGGCTCTGACATACAAAAATCCGTGCATCTCGGAACCAGGCGGGACAGTCTTGCTCTGAATTTCTTTTTTTATGAGATTCTCCTCCACCTCGGACGCGTGCGTCATCTTTACCGCCCCGATGATTCCGAGGATACCCCCGGCTCCCACGATAGACATTACTTCTCCTGAGGTCGAGCGCACATGCGGTCCGGAAGCGTCGCCGCCCGATCCGAAGGTAATTTTGGCCTTTTGAAACAGAAAGCTTCCGTTCGTCCGTCCGTTCTGCATGACAACGTAAACGGGAACTAAGCCTTTCGGCGACAGCTTGGTGCGGAAATAAGTCTCCTGCTCCTTAGCATCATCCACCGGAATGATACCGATCTTGAGGCCCTCCTTCTCATCGGATAGCGCGCACTCACCCGGCTTGCGTGCCGGATAATCGGGGAATTCCCGCGCAATGCAAACCATGGGGAGTAAAAAAATCAGGAAAAGAGTCTTGCGAAAACAACGTAGACCCTTTGCAGTGATCATTTCAGATCCTCCTCACGAGCGCCGACCCTTTTCGCAAAAAACGAAAGGACGGGCCGCCCGCGGCTGCTCCTATCTTCTCGATCCGTAGTCAGCGCTGGCCGGGGTTACGGTCGCAGGCTCGACGCCGGTACCTGACAGCGACGCAGTCTGCGGGCTGTTTGGAGCATCGTCGGTAAAGCTGAGTGTGCCCTTCACCGCACCTAGCGCTGTGGGCGTGAAGGTGACGCTTGCCGTGCAGGTCTTGCCGGCACCGAGGGTGGACCCGCAAGTTGTCGAGGAAACGGCGAAGGGCGCGCTCGCGGAGATGTGAGTTATCGTGAGCGGGCCCGTAACGGCGTTGGTCAACGTCACCGTTTTTACTGCGCTAGTCTCATTTATCGCCTGATTACCGAAGCTCAGCGAAGCCGGCGAAATTCTCGGCGGCGGGTTCACCATGATCTGCACGGAGTCCTCGGCGGTCGAGTAAGTAGTTGTGTCGGTCGGCGTGAAGAGGACAGACAGGTTTTGAGGACCTTCTGCTAGTACCTTTCCACTCAAGGGGGTATAGACAAAGCTGCCGCTAACCGGCGACTGTGCATCTAGCTGGGTCGCGCTTAACGGCGTGCCGTAGGTGATGCCAGCCGGCCTTGCCCAGTTGATCGCGGGCATGGTCGGACAAGTACCAAAGCATTGGCCAGAAAGATTGTAGGTTCCACTAAGGGTGTCCGAGCAGTCGCCCGCGAGCAGGGTGTAGATTCCCGTCTGGGCAAGCGTGACGGAACTCAGTTCTACGTTAGAACCCGAGCACCCATATGGGTTAGCTGAGGCGAGAAGCGTTCCATCCGGGTTATAGAGCCTGAGCTTCGGACTCAGATTGCCCTTTGTAGTCACCATTGTCAAATCTACGCTGTTGTTGGCGGTACCGGCGAAGGTGTAGGTCAAGCTTTGTGATGCGGAAATGATCTGACCTGCCTGAGTCTGCCCACCCCATACCATCGGAACAGGCCCGAAAGGACTGTTAGTGCGCTGGGAGTAAATGGTGTAGCTGCCGGTCAGGGTATCGGAACAGTCGGCGATGAGTACAGTGTAGGTACCCGTGGCAGGTAGCGTCACTGTGTCGAGCTCGACAACGGAACCAGAGCAGCCGTATGGGTTGTTCGAGCCGACCAGCGCTCCCGTGGGACCATAGAGCCGGATTTTCGGGCTCAGTCCGGTAGCAACCAAAGTAAAATCGAATACGTCCTTAGCGCTACCAGCAAATACGTAAGAGTTGTTTTGTGCGGCGGCGACGATGCTACCGGTCTGCGTCTGACTCAGGAGAAGCATGGGGGCACCCGAGGGATTGTTCGTCCGCTGCGAGTAAATTTCATACTTACCGGTCAGGGTATCGGAGCAGTCGCCGACGAGGACCGTGTAGGTGCCGGTGACCGTTAGCGTGACCGTATCGAGTTCCACCACGGAACCGGAGCAGCCATACGGGTTGTTCGAGGCGACCAGTTCCCCACTGGGACTGTAGAGCCGAATTTTTGGGCTGAGACTGCCGCTGGTGGTGACCATGGTGACGTCGATCACATCATTCTTGCTCGCTTCGAAGGTGTAGGCGTTGTTCTGCGATGGAGCGCTGATGGTTCCGGCCAAGGTCTGGCCGAAGGAGAGCTTCGCGGCTCCGACCGGATCTTCGGTGCGCTCCGCGTAGATATCGTAGCTGCCGGTCAGCGTGTCGGAGCAGTCGGCTACCAACAAGGTGTAGATTCCGGTAACCGTTAGCGTGACCGTGTCGAGTTCCACCACGGAACCGGAACAGCCGTATGGGTTGTTTGAGGCGACCAGTTCCCCACTGGGACTGTAGAGGCGAATTTTTGGGCTGAGACTGCCGCTGGTGGTGACCATGGTGAAGTCAACCACCTCATTGGCACTGGCTTTGAAAGTGTACGAGTTGTTCTGTGCCGACAAACTGACGGTTCCGCTTTCCACCCGGTCAAAGGGAAGGTTCTGGGCTGCCGAAGGATTGTTCGTCCGCTGTGAGTAGATCTCATAGCTGCCGGTGAGCGTATCGGAGCAGTCGGCAATCAGAGCAGTGTAGGTGCCCGTGGCGGGAAGTGTCACTGTGTCGAGCTCGACAACAGAACCAGAGCAGCCGTATGGGTTGTTCGAGGATACCAGTGCCCCACTGGGACTGTAGAGCCGGATTTTTGGGCTGATGCCTTCCGCGGTAATTGTAAAGTCAACTACGTCATTGGCGTTTGCGGTGAACGTGTAAGTGTTATTCTGCGCCGCCGACGCGATGGTTCCGGCCGCGGTCCCTCCAAATGAGAGAGACACCGCCCCAGAGGGATTGTTGGTACTCTGTGAGTAGACCACGTAGGAGCCAGTATCGCTGCCTGAGCAGTCGCTGATGATCTCGGTATAGGTGCCGGTTGAAGGAAGCGTGACCGTGTCGAGTTCGACCACGGAACCAGAGCACCCGTAAGGGTTGTTCGAGGCGATCAACGTTCCGGTGGGGCTGTAGATCTGGATTTTGGGACTCATATCCCCACTTGTCACCACGACCGTGAAGTCGACGACGTCACCGGCATTTGCACTGAAGGTGCAGGCATTGCTCTGCCCGGCGGAACTAATCGTGCCCGTCCCGGTCTGGCCGAAGGGGGCGCAGGAAGCAGCTGGCGCCTGTGAAAAAAGGCTCAATACGATTGCGATGAGAAAGAGGGACAGCTTGGAGGTCTTCATTTCGTCATCTTCTTTATCTCTACTGGGAGATCAGCCTGGTTTCACTTTTGCGCTTCGCTGGGAATGGGCTGAGCGCTGTCAAAAATGCGTCTCTTGACTTTTCCAACTGGAGAAAACGCGGGAAGTTTACCCGATGGCAGGCAGGAGTCAATGTCTTGGGAGAGAAATGATATGAACTGGCCCTGAACTCAGGGCGCATGCGTGCCGGAAAAGGCGGCGTACTCGCCGCCTCAGCCTTCCAGGCACCTGCCTTTATCGAAATTCAGCTTCTTCGCGACAAGTAAAGGAACGGCGACACGAACCCTGAGGGACGTTGCCGTATCAACCTTTCAGGACGGCGCGCTCTCGATGGAAGGGCAGCGTCCGGATCAGCTGCTCCCGCACAGTTTCGCATACTCGGTCTTGGCTTGCTTATAGATGGGGATGTCCGGGTCGGCGGCTTTCCAGAGGGTGAGAAAATCCTGGTAAGCACTTCGGCTCTTGACAATGTCGCCGGCCAACGCGTAGGCGCGGGCTAGACCCAGATGCGCCAGCGCTCCGATCGGCTCGTTGAGGACCACGCCGGGGTGGTCGAGAATCTTTTGGAATTCAGCCGCCGCCGCTTCGCCTTGGCGCATCGCTAGGTAAGCGCCGCCGCGCAAGTAAGCGGGGTACAGCATGAGATTCAAGGTCCAGCTGGGATCCCCCTGCTCGTACGGCGCAGCTGCGCTCAGCACTTGGACTGCCTCGCCGGCTTTCTTGGAGGCGTTGGCGCCGCCCAGAAAACTTGCCCCACGGATCATGGGCAGGTATTCGTATTGGACAATTGTGCCCTTCGGGAATCGCCTCTTCAGGTCGTCGGCGAGGCGCATGGCTTCAGCCGAATCGCCGGCCAGCCCTAGCGCAACAGCTGACATTGCCTCCGCATCTCTGCCGTTTGAAAGCGCGACTGCGCGCCGCGCTTGCTGCCTTGCCAGTGCCCGATTGCCGACCAACGCTTCCCGCAGCGCAGCCTCGGCCTCGTAGCTCACAGCCTCTTCTTTTTCGTCAACACGCTTAGCCGATTCCGCCGCACGCCGTGTGAGCTCTCGCGCTTTGATAAACTGGCCAGCATAGGCAGCGGTATCAGATTCGTAGCAGAGCAGGATGTCTTCGTCTCCGGACTTGCCCACGAGACTCGCGGCCTCACGCACCATCCCCGCCGCATCATGCTGCAAGAAATCAGCCAGGTAGAGGTTGATGTGGATCACGGGAGAGTCTAGGTTATGTACCCGTGCTTCCTCAGCGGCCGCTCTGGCCTCATCGACGCGGTAGAGAGCGAGGTAGGTGATGACCGCACCGGCGTAAAAAACTCCCCTACCCCCGCCCAGTCTCATGTAATCCTGCAGGGCGGCCAGCTCCTTATCGAATTCTCCAACAAAGGCATATATGGAGCAGAGATGTTGCAGAGGAGTGGGGTCGCGTGGGTAGGTCTGTTCCCACAACTCGTAAACCTTCTGGGCAGCCTCCAGGTCTCCGGTCACTTGGGCATCGTACTGCGCGTCGATGAGGAACCTCTCGCGTTCGCTCACCAGTCTGCGCAGTTCGTAGGCCTTGCGGAGGTTTTCGTTGGCGCGCACGGTTTCACCCAGGCCGTTGTAACTGACTGCCAGTTGCACATAGGCCATGGCGAAGTTTGGGTCCAGGCTGATCGCCTCTTGGAGAGAGCGAAGGGCGGCAGCCGCATCAGCGCCGGTCACGTTAAGCGCCCGGTAGCCGAGAGTGTAAGCTCGCAGTGCCTCCAGGGATGGCGTGCTGACCTTCTCCAACGGCGTGTCATATTTCTCCACCGAGGCCAGCGACTCGCCGAGTCTCTTGCGCAGCTTCCTCGCTGCCTCGCTCAGCGCGTTGAGCACTTGTTCCCTGCTGTTTGCCGTTACCTGCTCCTCGCCCAGCGAGTCGCCGGTGAGGCAGCTCAATGCTTTGAGGGTCACCACGTACTGGGTGCCGAGGCTGGCGATGGAGCCTTCAATGGTTGCCATGCTGGCTGTTCGCTGGCACACCTCGCGCGCGCGCTCGCCAGTCAGCCGCGCATCCTTAGGTTGAGCCATTAAGGCGAGCGTTTGTGCGACACTGGTATCAGAAAGCAAGCTCAGAAACGGCGATTGCTCCAGTTGCGCCGAGAGCCCCTGTCGCAATGTGCCATCGAAGACGGGATCGCCGGTGGTATTGGTGAAATCGGCGAGGACAATGGTATCTTTGTCGCTGAGCCGCTGAATCCGATGCGAACGATAGTAGACGACGCCGGCTATCAACACGACCAGCACAACCCCCGCCCAGACAACCAGCTCCCATCGGTTTCTCCTGCTGATTGCGGCAGTCTCAGGCAGTTTTACCGATTGCGCTGATGCCGTTAGGACGCTGACCGGGCTTGTGGGAGCGCCGTTATTCCGGCTCACCGCCGCGATCCATCGCTTTTCGGGTGTGCCATCTGGCCCCGGCTTGGAGCGATTGGGAAGGAAAATGATAGTCGGATCTGCCTGGCCCTCGCTGGCGTAATAGGCTTCCAGCGCCCCTCTGAGGCGGCTTACTTCCTTTGCCACATCGAGAGGTCCCTTCGTCTGGATCTCTTCAGGCCAGAGTTCCTGGATGATTCGGGCAGAATTCACAGCCACCTTGCCGTCCACACTTCCGGCAAGGGTCTGGAGCAGCCTTCTGACTTGGGGCTTGCTGGCTAAAGCCGTGCTGCGAAGGATTCTATCGGCTTGCTCCTGAATTGCCGAACATGCAATCTTTTCAAGCGTCGTCATCCTCCGGCTTATGATGGTTGCTCTAAAGGGCGGCAAAGCCAAAATTCTGGCACCGTTATGGGGTGGAGGCAAGTAAATAGTTCGCCCAAAAAATGGTATCGATTCGATATCGTTCGCGGGCAGGTAATGCTCCTGTACGTCCTTCTCCCAGGGCTTACCAGTTGACGCAGACCACCATGGGGCGGAGTGCACGGAGCAGATTTGATTTCGCCCCCTTTGAGTGGCAAATGCCATAATCAAGCCAATCACTTGTGGGTATTGCGGCATTTCAGGCAGCGACCCTTGAGCCTGCCCATTGTTGCTGAGCGTGGGAAAGAACAGGTTGAAGCAGAGGGCAGAGCGCCTGCGACGAATTGAGATGGTGAAAATCGCTGTGAAGGTGGCTCTCGTCGATAAAGATCGAGGGAACGCCTGACTGGGAAGCATGTTTTCCAGTTCCCGCCAGACCTGACCGAGAGTACGTGCATAACTTTTCTGTATTCGTACAGTCAGGAGCACGAGTGAATTTCGAGATCAAAATATGCGGAGTCGGGGTTTGGATCAGCATTGGCGGACGAAGCTCACTTCGAGAAATTTGAGACGGTCTACAAATCTCGGCCCGCCGGGGAATTCGACGAATCCTTCTGCTGCCCAGCGCGGTTCTTAGAGCATTACCAAATCGCACGGAATGTTTGGCACCACGGGGCAACAAAACAAAGGGGATCAAAGATGTGGCAGATCTCGCCTTCGAGCTCGGAATTCCCTTCAAGGTCGAGCGCCATCGGAGGCGCTATGAAGTTGAGCACATCGGACGCGGTTAGTTTCGGTGATGCAGCCGGCCATCGTAAACTTACAAAGGACGCTAACGATACTAATTCCGCGGCGCCGATTGGGATTTTGCCATTGAATTGCTTTCACAACGTTAGTCGCGTCCGAAAACACGCGGCACAGCACGGTCAAGGTTGCGAGCGAGATCTGCCCTTTCGAAAAAGCCGCTTCTTCAGATTCGGTTTAGTCAATTCAAGAATTGCAGCCGCTACATTACTACTCATTCTTGTCCACCCCAGACTTATGACTTCTGTTTTGGATCAATAAAATGACGAACGGTTGGGGGCTTTCGGGAGAGAAGCCGAACTTGCTCTATGACCTCCTGGTCGGCCCGTGTGACTCGGTCGTGCTGCCGCAGGTGTTCTCCCCAGGAGACCACGAGGAATAACTCGACATAACGTATCGGGTTTTCTAAGTCCTGAAAGATTCGCCATTGATAGGCCCCATCGCGGCGGCGAATACGCTCATAGTCTCGCACCGCTTTCAGAAACTGCTCCTCGTGCTCGGGTGAGACCTCATATTCCACGGCAACGAGAACTGGCCCCGAGTCCGACGCCGCTAAAACCCCGCCCTCGATCGCAGCCGCTCTCCAGTGAACCCATGGGGTGAGATCTATTGCGTCACCTGGGAGGTGCAAGAACAATCCCAGAGCGGTGCTAAGGACCGCTCCTGCCCCCGAGCAGAGCAACGCGGTGTGAAGTCCCATCTTGGTTGCCATTGCACCCCAAACGGCACTTCCTGCCGCGACACCCCCGAAAAACGCAAGCATCGCGACTGCCATGACACGCGCACGAACCCAGGTCGGTGCATTGGTCAATAGAAGGACACTAAAGGTGGAAATGAATATGATCCATCCAGTTCCGGCAAGGAATACACTTAGACAAAGCACCGGCAAATTGTGGGAGAGCCCTATCGCAATTGTATTGAGACCAAAGAGTATTACCGCACCCGAAACTATCTGCTCCGAAGAAGCATGCTGCTTTAGCTGTCGCATCAACACGGCACCAATCACCGCTCCCGCTCCGAAACATCCAACCAGTGCTCCGTAAGTCAACGGGCTCCCATTAATGCTGCGAGCCACGGAGGGCAGCAAGGCCGTCAGGCCGCTTGCGAAAAACATCGTTGTGCCGGAGCGCATCGGAACGACCCGAACTCTGGGCGAATACCAAACATAACGGATAGCCGCCACTGTGGCTTGGCCGATTCGTTCGGCAGTACCTTTAAGCGGGCTGGTGGGGCGGCGCCAGCGGGCAATCACAACAATGACACCGAGGAATGAGACTGCGTTTATTGCGAAAGTGGTCCCCACGCCTGCCGCCGCGATGAGGAGCCCGGCTAACGCCGGGCCTACCGCCCGAGCAAGGTTGAACTCGATTCCGTTGAGCGCGGCCGCTGGCGCGAGATCTTCGTTCGCAACGAGTTCTGGCAGAATAGCGCGCCAGGCAGGAGTCTCGAACGCGTCCCCAGCGGAAAGAGCAAAGGTCAGAGCTAGCAGCAGCAATGGTGAAACCAATTGCCCGATAGTCAAAACAGCCAAAAGGGCGGCAATAACCGTCATCCAAAGCTGGGTAACGAGAATCAACTTGCGTCGATCAACGATGTCTCCGAGAGCGCCAGCAGGAAGTACGAACACGAAAAAGGGCAATGCGCTGGCCGTCTGTACGAGTGCGACGTAAAGATGTCCGGCGTTGAACGAAACCATGAGCCACGCGGCACCCACGTTTTGCATAAATGTGCCGATATCGGAAACCAAATCTGCCAAGAGCAGATTTCGAAACGTTCGTCCTCGAAGCGGATGCCACAGGCCAGGCATCGGTGCAGACTTGTTACTCGCCGCGCTCATGGCCGAACCACAGTTCCTACTTTGAGTTCATTCGACTGCCTGGCTAATACAACGGGTGACATCAGAGGAATCAGGAACAAGGCGATTGCGCCAACCAACGCCATGAAGAGAAAACAGTCCGCATAGCTCAGCACCTCAACTTGATGTGAAGCCAGGCGCGAACCCAGCTTCGGAGTACACGCACGATCTGTGCTACCTCGTCGATATTAGGAGCGGCGGTAAAAAGACAAGGGTTAAGCCAGGGTAGGATTTTGTACCTTAAGACCGCCCGATCGCTGCCGCAATAATTGGGTTCACCTGACTGGATGCGGTGCCACAGCGCGTAATCGTCCATCGCGATCTCCCTAGACTATCCGCCGCTTCGGATTTCCAATGGCGAAGTGTGAGGTATCTTGACGTACACAAAGCGGGTGAGCCAACTTCCCAACAAAAGAAAAAGCACGGAGCCAAAGATGGACAGGAGACCGCCGTTGAGGAGCGTCAGAACTAGAGGAATCAGCGTCCCGGCAGCGATGAGTACACCGACGAGCCACTGTTGTTCGCGCGTGTAGAGTCGCGCATGGGTCGGTTGGAGGTTTCGAAACAACAGTCCTAAGGGAATCATATTGAGCACGAGCAGCACGATGAAGGCGGTGCGGAGGATGGCGATCGCCCGCGTTTGCCCCATCAGGGCGGACAGGGCAAGCAGCTCGGCGCAGCCCATCAGGAGGGCCGAATTAGTGAGATAACCTCCCATCCAGCGCGCGTCTTTCCAACCTGGTTGCGCGTTCGTGCTGAGCAAGACGCCTTTATAGGCAGCGGAGCCGAGGGCAGGCAGCAGTCCGGCGATTACCGCGAGTACGCGAGCCCACTTAAAGTCCATCCCCATTTCGGCCAGCAGGCTGAGCGCCGCCGCCGCGGTCAGGGGGAGCGAGAAGATC
>Ga0187783_10003727_pt1 | contig 11233 bp, 9 predicted proteins | sample 1015_SJ02_MP02_2_FD_132471 | JGI IMG/M metagenome (GOLD analysis project Ga0187783, IMG submission 132471) | Tropical peat soil microbial communities from peatlands in Department of Meta, Colombia - 1015_SJ02_MP02_20_MG | ecosystem: Environmental > Terrestrial > Soil > Wetlands > Peat | place... | reverse complement strand
GGCGCGGCGGAGTCCCGGTAATGGCGGGTTGATGGGCAACTCCCTGATTTGGGAACGCGACGGCCGCGACTGGCCGAATCGGCAGGCAAGTCGATTCGTGCATGCCGCGGGAATTCGCTGGCACGTCCAAGAAATGGGCGAGGGGCCGGTGCTGCTGTTGCTGCATGGAACCGGCGCCTCCACGCATTCCTGGCGCCGGCTCGCACCGCTGTTGGCGACACGTTTTTCGGTACTGGCGCCCGACCTACCCGGCCACGCGTTTACCGAGATGCCGCAACCTGAGCTCTTGTCACTGTCGGGAATGGCACGCGCTCTAGCGCAGTTGCTTGGGACGTTGGGTCAAACACCGGCCGTGGTCGCGGGGCACTCGGCCGGAGCGGCGGTACTGGCGCGAATGACCCTCGATCGCTCGATCGACGCGCGTGCCCTAATTTGTCTCAACGGCGCCCTGTTGCCATTAGCGGGCGTGGCGGGCCGGGTGTTCTCGCCGATCGCCAAGTTCCTCGTCACGACCTCGCTTGCACCTCGGCTGTTCGCCTGGCGAGCCGCCGAGGAAGGCGTCGTCGAGCGGGTGATCGAAAACACGGGCTCGAAGCTTGATGCAGCTGGGCTCGCGTTCTATCGCCGCTTGGCGGCTAACCCCGGGCATGTGGCGGCGGCGCTCGCTATGATGGCGAACTGGGACCTCGGGCTGCTCGAGCGCGATCTTCCCCGTTTGCAGACGCCATCGCTGCTCGTCGTGGGTGCTAACGATCTGAGCGTTCCACCTACCCAGGCCTTTCGGGTCTGCGACCTGCTCCCCACCGCGTCAGTCAGCTATCTCCGCGGTCTCGGACATCTCGCCCACGAAGAGCAACCCGACACAGTCGCGGCGAACATGATCCAATTCGCCCGCAACCAGCGGGTGTTGCCGGCAGAGTCTAGCCGCTAAGGCAGAGCTGGCGTCTATGTAAATTCTGTGTTACACCCCAAACTGTATGGAGAGATTGACAACCGATTCTGTCCGGCCAGCGGGGAAGTACGTGCCGAGACGCAGACTGCCCCACGCGCTGATTATTGGCGCCGGATTCGGCGGTCTAGCGGCGGCGGTTCGGCTGGGCGCCCGAGGCTATCGCGTGACTGTGCTCGAGCGACTCGATGCGCCGGGTGGCCGCGCTTACGTGAACCGACAACATGGGTTTACGTTCGACAGCGGTCCGACGATGGTGACGGCGCCATTCTTGCTGAAGGAGCTTTGGGACATCGGCGGGCGAAAACTCGAGGACGACGTCCAGCTTCTCCCGATTTCGCCGTTCTACCGCATCCGTTTTGACGACGGCGAAAGCTTTGACGCTTGCGGCGATCCGGAGACCATGAGGGCGCGGGTGGCGCGCCTATCGGCGGGCGACGTGACTGGCTACGAGCGCTTCATGGGGGCGAGCGAGGCGATTTTCCGCATCGGCTTCGAGCGCCTCGGTCACGTTCCCTTCGACTCGTGGACCGATATGGTGCGGATCGTTCCGGACATGATCAAGCTTGCGAGCCATCGCACGGTCTACGACCTGGTCGCGACCTACGTCAAAGACCCGCGGCTTCGCATCGCGTTGAGCCTGCATCCGCTGCTCATCGGCGGCAATCCGTTCACGACCACGTCCATCTATTGCTTGATTGCGTTCCTCGAGCGGCGGTGGGGTGTGCACTTCGTCATGGGGGGCATTGGTCGCCTGGTGCAGGGGCTGGTGCGGCTGATCCATGACCAGGGGGGCCTTGTGCATTGCGGCGAGGAGGTGAGCGCCATAACGGTGACGGGCCGCACCGCGACCGGCGCGCGGCTAGCGTGCGGCCACGAGCTTCATGCCGACATCGTTGTCTCGAATGTCGACTCGGCCTGGACCTATCGCTATCTGCTCCCACGCGAGGTGCGACGCCGCTGGACCGATCAGCGGATCGAGCGGGCATGCTATTCGATGAGTCTGTTTGTCTGGTACTTCGGAACCAATCGACGCTATCCCGATGTTGCCCATCACACCATGGTTTTGGGGCCGCGCTACCGCGAGCTGCTCGCCGACATCTTTGAACGCAAGGTGCTCGCCGGGGATTTCAGCCTCTATCTGCATCGCCCGACCGCCACCGACGCATCGTTGGCTCCGGAAGGCTGTGATGCCTTTTACGTTCTCTCACCGGTACCGCACCTGGGCAGCGGCCTCGATTGGAGCCGAATCGCCGAAGCCTACCGCCGTGCCGTTGCGCAGCGCTTGCAGGAGACCGTACTTCCTGATCTTGATGCGCACGTCGTCACCTCCTCCGTGATGACGCCGCAAGACTTCCAGGATCGCCTGAGATCGTTCCGCGGCGCCGCCTTTGGGCTCGCCCCTGTACTCTCGCAGAGTGCTTGGTTTAGGCCGCATAACCGCAGCGAGGACGTCGAGCGGTTGTATTTGGTCGGGGCGGGAACGCACCCCGGAGCAGGATTGCCCGGCGTGCTCTCCTCAGCGCGCGTTCTCGACACGGTGGTGCCTCATGCGCGCGCGCTGGCCTGAATGATGAGCACCGCGGCATCAGATCTTAAGATCTGTCAAGCGATGTTGCGTGGCGGTTCGCGCACCTTCTTCGCCGCCTCCCTCATCCTGCCGCGCAAGGTTCGCGAGCCCGCGACGGCGCTCTACGCGTTTTGCCGACTTGCTGATGACGCCGTCGACATTGAAGGCGGCCGCCTTGCGGTGCTGATGCGGCTCAACGAGCGGCTATCGCGCGCGTACCAAGGCCGGCCGCTGGCGCTCGCCGTGGACCGTGTATTCGCCGATGCCGTGGCGCACTTCGGCATTCCACGCTCACTGCCTGAAGCACTGCTTGAAGGGCTCGCCTGGGACGCGGTAGGCCGGCGTTACGAGACCCTTTCCGAGCTTCGCACGTATGCCGTCCGAGTCGCCGGGACTGTGGGCGCCATGATGGCGGTGCTGATGGGAGCGCGTTCGCCCGAGGCCATTGCTCGCGCCTGCGATCTCGGCGTTGCCATGCAACTGACCAACATCGCCCGCGATGTTGGCGAAGATGCTCGCGCAGGCCGCCTCTATCTGCCGTTGACGTGGCTGAGGGAAGCTGGCATCGATCCACAGGCGTGGCTGGTTCGGCCGACCTTCAGCCCCGCGCTGGGTGCAATCATTCAACGCTTGCTGCAAGAGGCCGATGCGCTTTACCGACGCTCGGGCGCCGGCCTTGCCTATCTCCCATTGACGTGCCGACCCGGCATCCGGCTGGCGCGGACGCTTTACGCGGACATCGGCCGCGAGATTGAGCGAAGAGGTGGCGATAGCGTCTCGCATCGCGCAAGGGTTTCTGCCGGCCGCAAACTCAGTCTGGTGGTGCAAACGTTAGTCGAAATGGCTTTGCCGAACCCCCGCGAATCGGCGCCAGCCCTTGAGGAAGCCCGATTTCTTGTCGACGCGGTGGCGGCTAATGTCATGCCGCAGCCAGGGCTGCCCGCGTGGCCCCTAAGCCAGAAGCTGATCTGGCTCATTGATCTATTTGAGCGTCTTGAGCGCCGTGAACTGTTTGATCAAGCTCGCCCATGAGGCCTAGCGTCCGGCCCCGAATGCGATGACCGAAAGCCCATGCACAGGTGGTTCGGTTTCATTGAATTGTTCGTCGTGCTCCTCTTCGCGCTGGGATGGGCTATCCTCGAGCTCGTCGGATTGCGGCTCGACCGGGAACGCGCGTCTTCGTCCAATCAGCCTGACGATCATGGCGAGCCGCGCGCCTGACGACGAAGGCTTCGTCAGCGCTAAGCCCGCGGCATCCGGAACGGCAACAGAAGCTTCACCCAGTGCCTGCGCAAGCGGTCGAGCGAAATCGATTCGTGCACAGCGCGGATGGGCTCGCCGAATAGCTGCGCGGCGAGCAGGGAGCGTGCGTAGAAAGGCCCATCTTCCAGGGTCTTTATGATACGGGCGGACGCGGCGAAGTCGGCGCGGGTCCCGCGCTCGATCCCCCATCGTGTGCGCGGAAGCCCGGCCGCTGGCGGCGGCTCAAGCTCCTCGATCTGACCCGATGGCGCGAACCGAAGCGCAAGCAGCCGTGGCGCGCCGTGGCGCTGCCGCACCTCGTAGAAGACGGCCGTGCCGACCTGCAGGCTTGCGCGAGACCAGTCCCAGCGCGAAAACGCGCTTTCCAGAGGCGCATCCCCCCAATTGGAATCAAGATAGCCGGTGCCGAGCCAACGCAGGTCCGGTTCATCTAATGCGACCTGCACCCGCGTCGAGGGTGCGATTGGCCACCATTGATGCTGGCCCCCATGATCGAGCGCAGCGACGCGATCGGTGATGAATTGCGGATAAACACGGACCACACCGCGAACGCGCGATGGCCAGGGCGTCGTGCGTTCCTCGATCCAGATCGACAGGGAGTCCCCGTCCCATAATAGCGAACTGGGGCCGATCACCAGCTCCTTACTGTTGCGGCACACGGCGTGGCGGCGTCGCTCGGTCATCGTCCAGCGCCTGCCCCCGCGCGTGACGCCGAGATCATAAAACGCGACATTGAGTGCGCAGTGATCGAGCGGGTCAGCCGCCGCGTGCTTGCTGGCCCAGGCGTAATAGGGGGAAAACACACTGCCGACGAAGGCAATGATGGTCATGCCGTGACGACCGTTATGGCTCACGGCGTCTACATACCACCACGCATAGCCGCCCGGCCGAAGCGTCCGGTCGAGGCAAAGTCCGCGAGCAGACTCGCTGCCGCCGATCGGCCCGAGAGCGCCGCCGTCGGCACCCCAGCGCCCGGATGCGTGCTGCCCCCCGCCAGATAGAGCCCCGGCATCCGGGTGCGCGATCCCGGGCGACGGAACGAAGCCAACCATCCGTGCGAGGCGCGGCCGTACAGCGCGCCCCCGGTCGCCGGGAACATCCTCTCGAAATCGCTCGGAGTCGTGACCGTCGTGGCGTGCCGCCGGATACGCAGTCCGCAACGTTCCAGATGTTCGAAGGTGCGTCGCTCGCATCGGTCGAGCTCCCTTGCCGCGATGGCATGCATGTCGCCGATGGGCGGCGCGTTGATGAGGCAGAGCAGCCGTTCGGGGCCATCGCCTCGAGGGGCAGTCGGCTCGGCGCGATCCTGCGCGCAAACATAGACGGTTGGGGCGGTCGGCAATCGCCCGCGCCCGAACAGGTCGTGGAATTCCGCCGCGTAGTCTCGAGAAAAGAACACGTTGTGGCGTACCAGCGGAAACCCGTCGCACTCCGCCACCATCGCCCAGGTGATCGCCGACAAAGAACGTTGCGAATGTCGCACGGGCGACACGACGCCCGCGACAGCGCCACCAAATCGTCCCGCCGCAACCGCGGCCACGTCGGCCGCGACGATCACAGCGTCAGCCTCGAGACGCTCTCCGCCGGTGAGGGCAACGCCCGCCGCACGACCGTTAACTGTCACGATCTTCTCCGCGGCAACACCATAGCGCAGCCGCGCACCCCGGGCCGTCGCGGCGCGGGCCAACGCCGCCGCAAGGCCATGCATGCCGCCGTCCACGATCCAGACACCGCATTGCTCGACATGAGCAATCAGCATCAGGGTTGCGGGCGCCAGAAACGGCGAGGAGCCGCAGTAGGTGGCGTAGCGCCCAAACAACTGCCGCAGCCGCGGATCGTGAAAATATCGTCCTAGCGCCAGCCAGGCGCTAGAGAACGGCATCATCGCCCAGAGCTTGCGCAGGCTGCCGGCCGGCCGCGGCCCCATCAGCTTCATCAGGCTCGGCTGTGGCGATCGCAGGAAGGGCGCCTCGAGGGTCTGGTAGATCTGCCTCGTCCACGCGCAGAACTGCCGATAACGACGGGCCTCGGCGGGCCCCGCGAACTCGCCGATGGCGTCCGCCGATCGCCCGACATCGGCGAAGAGATCGAGGCGTTCGTTCGGCGACCAAGTATGGCGCGCCAGCAAGTCGAGCGAGTGCAGCATCACATGTTCGGTCAGGGTAGTCCCGGCGTCCGCGAAGATTTCGTCGAGCACCCATTTCATGGTCAGCACGGTCGGCCCGCCATCGAGGCGCCGGCCGTCTACCTCTAGTTCCCGCATCTTGCCACCCGGCGCACCGCTCTGCTCGACCACGACCACCGCCAAGCCGCGGGCCGCCAAGGAAAGCGCGGCCGTCAGGCCCCCGACGCCTGCCCCGATCACGATGATCCGCGGCACCGGCACGCCGCCTCCCGGAAAAGATCATTGAATTTGACGACCGTATGTCTATACTACATGACACCTAGAGATGACAATTAAAGTTTACAGTCACAAAAGGACAACAGACCATGGATGCTGGCAACCGGATCGAGCGCGCCTTGCAGGCCGCGGTGGCGCGGTCCCTGGCTCTCGGCTGTCCGCGTGGGCTTGCGGCCGCCATGCACCACGCGGTCTTTCCCCGAGGGGCACGGGTGCGGCCACGGCTTTGCGTGGCCGTGGCGACGGCATGCGGCGAAACCGATTACGCTCTCACGGACGCCGCAGCGGCCGCAATCGAGCTGCTGCACTGCGCGTCATTGGTCCACGACGACCTTCCTTGCTTCGACGATGCCGACATGCGGCGCGGCCGATCGTCGGTGCACCGCGCATTCGGCGAACCGCTGGCGCTGCTGGCGGGCGATGCGCTCATCGTCTTGGCCTTCCAGACACTCGCCCAAGTGGCATGTGCGTCTCAGCAGTTCGCGATGGTCCTGCGAACCATCAGCGGTTCCGTCGGCGTACCGTCCGGGATCGTGGCCGGGCAAGCCTGGGAATGTGAATCCGAAGTCGACCTTGTGCGCTACCATCGCGCCAAGACGGGCGCCCTGTTCGCGGCAGCCGCGGTCGCCGGCGCAGCCGCGGCTGGGGCCGACGGCCTGGAATGGGCGATGCTTGGCGAGCGCCTCGGCGAGGCCTATCAGGTTGCCGACGACATCCGCGACGCGGCGGCCGAACCGGATGAGGTCGGCAAGCCGACCGGACGAGACCCGCTCCTGGGTCGGCCCAGCGCCGTGCTCGCCCTCGGCCTCGACGGCGCCGTTCACCGGCTGCATACACTTGTGGCGGCTGCCAGCGAAGCGATACCGCCCTGTCCGGGTGGCGCCGCATTGCGCTCCCTGATCCTCTCGGAAGCCAAGCGGCTGGTACCCAAGAGGCTCGCGCAGTCCGCCGCCTGAGCGCCGTCGATGGGCCGGCCAACCGGAGCGGCGCCCGCCACGCACGCCTGGTCGCGATCTGGGTGGCGCGATCACTGCCTGGCGGTGCGTGACCGCTTGCTCGCAAGTCGCCGATTTCAACACTGGGCCGCGACGTTTCCCTTGACGAGGCCCATCGCGCGACGCCGGGCGCGCCAGCTTTTCGACCTGTGCGCGGGCTTCGTCTATTCGCAAGTGTTGTTGGCCTGCGTTCGGCTGCGCCTGTTTGCGCTTTTGGCCGAGGGTCCACAGACCGCGGCGGCCCTTGCGACCCGTATGGCCGTGCCGCTGGAAGCAACGAGATTGTTGTTGCGGGCAGCAGCCTCCCTCCGTCTCGTCGAGGCGCGCAGCGAGGGGCGGTTCGGGCTCGGGGCGCTCGGGGCCGCGTTGCTGGGCAATCCCGGGCTCGCGGCGCTCATCGAGCATCACCCGCTCTTCTACAGCGATCTGCGCGACCCGGTGGCGCTGTTGTGCGCCCAGGGGGCACCCAAACTTGGTGACTATTGGGACTATGCCGGCACGAAGGAGCGTCCGGCGCTTTCCGGGGATCGGGTCGCCGCCTACAGCGCCTTGATGTCGGCCTCTGTGCCCCTCATCGCCAACGAAATTCTCGACGCCTATCGGCTCGACCGCCATCGCTGCCTGCTCGACGTCGGCGGTGGCGATGGAACGTTTGCCATGATCGCGGCGGCGCGCGCGCCCGGCTTGCGCCTGATCTTGTTCGACCTTCCCCCCGTCGCCGCTCTCGCGCAGCGGCGTTTCCGGTCGGCCGGAATGGCCGGGCGAGCGACTGCGATCGGTGGCGATTTTCTCTCCGAGCCGCTGCCGACGGGTGCCGACATCATCGCGCTCATCCGCGTCATACACGACCATGATGATGTCTCGGCCTTGGACGTCCTGCGGGCCGCCGCTCGCGCCTTGCCACGTGACGGGGCGCTGCTGCTTGCGGAGCCGATGTCCGGAACCGCCGGTGCCGAACCGATCAGCGACGCCTATTTTGCCCTCTACCTGTTGGCCAGGGGCGGCGGAAAACCCCGAACCCCAGCCGAGATCGAGCGGTTGCTCAAAGCCGCGGGCTTCGGCCGCATCGAAACAGTCCGCAACTCGCTCCCGATCTTGACGCGGGTGGTGGTCGCTCGCCGAGGAGACGTCATCTGTTAATAAGACTTGACACTCTGGATAGTCATCATAAGCTGACACTTGGGACTGATGGCTTTCGCACTCGGGTCGGGAGTTTGCGATGCAAACGTCGGCCGTGGTCTTCACCGAGCCGGAACATCTCGAGCTTAGCCCGCTCGCGCTAACCCCTTCGGGTGAGGACGACGTCGTGATCGAGGTCGAGTGGAGCGGGATCAGCACCGGGACCGAGCGGCTGCTGTGGTCCGGTCGGATGCCGTTTTTCCCCGGAATGGGTTACCCCTTGGTGCCTGGCTACGAGTCGGTCGGTCGAGTGGCCGACGCAGGCGCCCGTGCAATCCTCCGCATAGGACAACGGGTGTTCGTGCCAGGGGCGCGCTGCTTCGGCCCGGTGCGCAGCCTGTTTGGAGCGACCGCCGCCCGGCTCGTGGCTCCCGCCCACCGGGTTGTTGCCATCGACGAAGAGTGGGGCGAGCACGGCGTCCTTCTGGCATTGGCGGCAACCGCGCATCACGCGCTCGCTCCCGCCGGAGCCGCCAAGCCTGAATGCATCGTTGGTCATGGCGTGCTTGGCCGGCTGCTGGCGCGATTGACGATGGCCTTGGGGGGGACGACGCCGGTTGTCTGGGAGCGTCATCCCGATCGCCGAGATGGCAGGTTCGACTACCCGGTCGTCGATCCTTCGGCGGACGCGCGCCGCGATTTCACCGCGATCTACGACGTCAGCGGTGACGCCGCGCTCCTCGACACACTGATCACGCGCCTCGCCCGCGGCGGGGAGATCGTGCTCGTGGGTTTCTACGACGCGCCGCTCTCGTTTGCATTTCCACCGGCTTTCATGCGCGAGACCCGCATTCGCATCGCCGCGGAGTGGCTGCCAAGCGATCTCAGCGCGGTGAAGGATCTCGTCGCCTGCGGTCGGCTGTCGCTTGACGGGTTGATCTCGCACCGTCACCAGGCCCGGCAGGCGGCAGCGGCCTATCGCACCGCTTTCGAGGATCCGACCTGCCTCAAGATGATTCTGGATTGGAGATCGTACTCATGACTGTGATGCCGACGATCGAGATGACGGCGCGGCTGCGCGCCGAAGCCGCGATAGAGCCGGATCCGGTCTCGACTGCGCCGCCGACCAAGCAGACCCAGGTCATCGCAATCTACGGCAAGGGTGGGATCGGCAAAAGCTTTACCCTCGCCAACCTGTCCTACATGATGGCCCAACAGGGCCGCAAGGTGCTGCTGATCGGCTGCGATCCTAAAAGCGATACCACCGCGCTCCTGTTCGGCGGCCGCGCCTGCCCGACCATCATCGAGACCTCCGCGCAAAAGAAGCTGGCGGGCGACGAGATCAAGATTGGCGATATCTGCTTCAAACGCGACGGCGTGTTCGCGATGGAGCTCGGCGGGCCGGAGGTCGGCCGCGGCTGCGGCGGACGCGGTATCATCCACGGCTTCGAGTTGCTGGAGAAGCTAGGGTTTGCTGATTGGGGCTTCGACTTCGTTCTGCTGGATTTTCTCGGCGATGTGGTGTGTGGCGGCTTCGGGCTGCCGATCGCGCGCGACATGTGTCAGAAGGTTATTGTGGTTGGCTCCAACGACCTCCAGTCGCTTTACGTGGCCAACAATGTTTGCTCGGCGGTCGAGTATTTCCGCAAGCTGGGCGGCAACGTCGGCGTTGCCGGCCTGGTGATCAACAAGGATGACGGCACCGGCGAGGCGCGCGCGTTCGGCGAGGAGGTCGGTATTCCAGTGCTCGCCGCGATCCCGGCTGACGACGATATTCGCCGCAAAAGCGCCAACTACCAGATCATCGGCCGCAGCGGCGACCGGTGGGCACCGCTGTTCGAAGCGCTCGCAGCAAATGTCGCTGCGGCGCCACCGATGCAACCGGCGCCCCTCACCCATGACCGCCTACTTGGCTTGTTTAAAAGCCAGGACGTTGGTCGCGACGTCGTCCTGGAGCCCGCCACCCTCGAGGATATGTGCGGCCGATCGGTGATCGAGAAGCCGTCGCTTGAGGTGGTCTACGACACGATGTGATCCATACGGATCAGACGGGCAAGGATCGTGACCGACACGCTCTCCAAAGCTGCAAGCACCGCGCTCAATGGCCGCCACACGGTGGCCTCGCCGGATGGAAGTCAAGCGGACATGCAAGACCACGCGACGACCCGCGACGCGGGGGCGATCTCGGGCGACGGTTTTGGTTGCCATGGGGGCGCCGCGGCGATGCGCGCCGCTGCGGCCGCTGCCGGCAAGAACGAGACGCTGTCGCGGTACGCCGCCGACTATCCGGCGGGCCCGCACGATCAGCCGCAGAGTATGTGTCCGGCGTTCGGATCGCTGCGTGTCGGGCTGCGCATGCGCCGAACCGCGACGATCTTGTCCGGCTCGGCCTGCTGCGTCTACGGACTAACCTTCACGTCGCACTTTTATGGGGCGCGACGCACCGTCGGCTATGTGCCGTTTAATTCCGAAACGCTGGTCACAGGCAAGCTGTTTGAGGATATTCGGGAAGCGGCGTTCAAGCTCGCCGACGCGGATCGCTACGACGCGATCATCATCACCAACTTGTGCGTGCCGACAGCATCGGGCGTGCCACTGCAACGGCTGCCTCGACAGATCAACGGCGTGCGCATCATCGGCATCGACGTCCCGGGTTTCGGTGTGCCGACGCATGCGGAGGCGAAAGATGTTTTGGCCGGCGCCATGCTCAACTACGCCAGGCTCGAGGCTGAGCAGGGGCCGGTGCTGACGCCGCGCGCGGGCCGCAGTGACAAGCCCACCGTGACGCTGGTCGGCGAGCTGTTCCCCGCCGATCCGATCGGCGTCGGTATGATGCTCGAGCCGCTCGGATTGGCGGTCGGCCCGGCAGTCCCAACCCGCGAGTGGCGCGAACTCTATGCGGCGCTCGATGGCACGGTCGTGGCGGCGATTCATCC
>Ga0187783_10003726_pt1 | contig 11234 bp, 8 predicted proteins | sample 1015_SJ02_MP02_2_FD_132471 | JGI IMG/M metagenome (GOLD analysis project Ga0187783, IMG submission 132471) | Tropical peat soil microbial communities from peatlands in Department of Meta, Colombia - 1015_SJ02_MP02_20_MG | ecosystem: Environmental > Terrestrial > Soil > Wetlands > Peat | place... | reverse complement strand
GAATCCAGGGCGGTATGTGATCAAACCGAGCGGCGAAGCGCAGAATGTGAAGCGCCGGTTGTTCGTCGGGGAAGAAGACGATGGCCAGGACGTCATTCGGATGCTCGAAGCCTACAAGAAGGCTTTTTCCGATGAGATCAAAGTCTTTCAATTGCAGCGCAGGGTGACTGGCGTAGAAGTGGCCGTGGGTGCCTTTTTCAATGGCAAACAGTTTGTGCATCCCATTAACGTCAATTTCGAGCACAAGAAGCTCTTTCCGGGAAACCTGGGTCCGCCGACGGGAGAAATGGGAACGTCGATGTTTTGGGGCATGCCCAACTTGCTTTTCAACCAGACGCTTCAGAAAATGGAGGCGAAGCTTGCCGAAGAAGGATACGTTGGCTACATCGACGTCAACTGCATCGTAAACGGCAACGGAATCTACCCCCTCGAATTTACCTCCAGGTTCGGCTATCCGACGATCAGCATCCAGCAGGCGGGGATGATAACCCCGATTGGTCAGTTTTTCTGGGAGCTTGCCAGCGGCAACGACCCCAAGTTGCGGGTCAAGAGCGGATTCCAAATTGGAGTTCGAATCGTTGTTCCGCCGTTTCCTTTTGACGATAAAGACACCTTTGAGTCATTTTCCAAAAATGCTGCCATTGTCTTCAAGAAGCCTCCGGCAGACGAATACCATATCGAGGATGTGAAACAGGTGAACGCTCAGTGGATGGTAGCTGGTACATCGGGGGTTGTGTTGGTGGTGGTGGGACTCGGTCAGACCATGAAGCAAGCACAGGCTCAAGTCTACTCGCGAATTAAGAACGTTCTGATTCCAAATATGTATTACAGGACTGACATCGGGGATCGATGGGACGAAGACAGCGACCGACTTCACAGTTGGGGGATCCTGAGATAGCTGGCCCACTCCCGGGGAGGAGCCGTGACTGGCGGTCGCCCAGCCGGCCCGGCAGTGTTGGGCTGGAGGATTACAACCAGGGCTCGACATGCTTCGGGTGCAACTGTACCGGATGGGTCACCCGTGACCCGGGTCCAAGGTTATTCGGGTTCGACCACCACGAAAGTAGTTGCTCCACTCCGATTTACCAGCAGAACTAATGTCTGTTTTCCTGCCTCTCGAATCAGGCGCTGGTAATCGGCGACCGAGGCTACAGGCTGCCGGTTCACTTGTTCGATTACGTCCCCACGCTGCAGGCGAGCATCTGCGGCGGGCGAACCATCCGGCACTTCGGTGACCACAACACCTTTCACTTGAGAGCTCAACCCGAGCTGTTGACGGATTTCGTCGGTAAGCTCGTCAACCTGAACACCTCGCATTGGGGAGTTTTCCGCGAATCCGCCGGGAGCGTTGGCGGCACTCTTGCCTTCCGGGGCCTCGCCAAGGGTTAGCTTGATATCGCGCGACTCGCCACCGCGGAGGATCTTGAGATGCACGGTCGTCCCCGGTGTCATCGCACCGACGCGCAAGCGCAAATCGTTGGGGCCTGTGATGGGCTGTCCGTCGAGTTCGGTGATAACATCGCCCCTCTGTAAGCCGGCCTTTGCGCCCGGGCTGTTGGGGTCGACATTTCCGACCAAAGCGCCCTTCTCGGGTGGAACATTGAAGGCCTTCGCGAGATCGGGCGTAAGTTCCTGAATCCCTACTCCGATGTAACCGCGTACTACCTTTCCGTTCTTCAGGATCTCGTCCATGACATGCTTAGCCATGTTGATGGGGATGGCAAAGCCAATGCCTTGATTCCCGCCAGAACCGCCCGCTAGGATCGCGGTGTTGATCCCAATCAGCTCGCCCCGTGCGTTCAGCAACGCACCTCCGGAATTGCCGGGATTGATCGCAGCATCGGTTTGAATGAAGTCCTCGTAGTCCTCTATATCGAGGCCATTGCGCCCGGTCGCGCTAATGATTCCCATCGTGCCCGTCTCACCAACCCCGAAAGGATTGCCAATGGCGAACGCATAATCGCCAACCTGGAGTTTCGAAGAGTCTCCCAATGGGATCGTGGGCAATCCGCTGGTCGCGATTCTGACCACCGCGATGTCGGTCTTCGGATCGGCGCCGACCAATTTCCCGGGGAGCTCCCGCTTGTCCGGCAACATGACCTTAATTTCTGTTGCCTTGTCGATGACGTGGTTATTGGTGAGGATGTAGCCATCAGGACTGACCATCACTCCCGAACCTAATCCTCTCTCTCGTTGCTGTTGCGGGCCTCGCGGGACCTGCCCACCAAAGAACTGTTGAAAGAAGGGATCATTGAAGAACGGCATCGACGGCACTTTCACGATGCGAGAGGATGCAATGCTGACGACGGCGGGCAAGGCAGGTTTGAACACGCTGGAAAAGCCTACGCCGTTATCATCGCGCCCGTCCGCCAATGCGACGGGCACCGGCACGAGCTTCCCTCCGCCGCGGAGCCCGTGTTCAGCAAAGGCGGGAGCAAACATACCGAGCAGCCCTCCTACCAGCAAACCAAAGGCTATAGATAGAACTGCCACCGACTGCCGAACTTCGATTGTCTTGATGCTCATGGCTATTCTCCTCATTACTCTATGTCGCAACGGGTGCGCCGCCATCCATTCAAAGCGGGCTCTCTAGCGGTGCGCCCAAATCTTGATGCTGTACTTGGGCCCGCCGACCGCGAGCCAGCCTTTGCGGTGAGCGACGTTCTCCCCTGCATCCTCGCTGTATTCGGCTTCTCTGGTCTCGAGTGCCTTCTGTCGTTTCTTTCCTGGCACTTGGATCATGACCTTGTATGATTTCGACCGGAAGTCCTCCTAAAAAGAGCTCTTGGGGATTGATGGTGCTGGACCACCATCGCTTCCGGTCTTTGCTCCGGTTATAAATTCTCCACGGACATTTTCGATTTGTCGAGGACTCGCACACGATGGGGCTATCCCGACGGTGGCGTCATCGCCCGCAAGATCTTGGAAGGTGCCGCCATGATGGAGAATGACAGGTAGCCTTGGAACCGACTGCCACAAAGCTCGGATCGCCACAGCTGCGGCTGGCGACGACCGATCGCCTCGTACTGTTTCGCACCCAGCAGTCATTAGATGTTGGTGGGAGTCGTTGAGTTTGCTGGTTTTCGTCGAGACTCTCGACGGGTTCGGTCTAGGCCTTGCGTTGCGTCCGAAACAGAGCCTCAGGATCACGAGCGGAAGCGACGCCGGCCCAAATCCAGGCATACCGGCTGAGCAAGGAACCCGCCAAGAAACAAACCGCGGCGGCTTGGCGTGCCGGAGTAGAATTCGCCACCAGTCGCAGAAAGAGCGCTCCCGGCCCGGCCAGCACTCCGGCTATGCGAAAAGCCCATGCGCTCTTGCCTCGATGCAAGGGCGCGTTGACGGGTAATCTGCTCAGTTCGAAGTGAACTCCTAACAGCGTTTCGACGGTGGATGCTGTGAGTCCCAGGAATTGTGTGGCGGGAATCAGGAAGCCGATCAGTTCGAGCACTGCGGGGGCGCCGCCCAAAGCGGCAGCGAGAAAATGAGGCGGAAGCGCACGGCGATTCTGAGACCAGACGGGATTCGCCGTGGCGCCGATCAGCACGCCCGTGTATGCGGCAAGAATCAAGCCGCTCAGCGCTCCGGTGAACTCTCCAGCCCAGCTGATTCCAATCACGACGGGACTCACCAAACCGCGCCGGCCGAGTTCATTCCCGAGCAGCGCCACAAAGGTGCAGCCGGAAAAGATCACCAGAGTCCACACGCCCACCGACATGGGCGACTGGATCTTCGCCACCCGCAGCATCGCCAAGAACCGCGTCGGCCGTCCAAGATCGGCGATCAGAAAAATCGGGCAAATCGCGGCTCCAATCAGGGCGATCCACAGAGCGGCGCGAATGAGCGCGGGGTCGCTCGCGAACAGTTGTGCGACAAAAGCCAGGCAGGCTGACACGCCGGCAATACCGCCGAGAAATAAGTACAGCGGTATTTCCCAGGTCCAGACCGGGGCTTTCAGCACGGGAAGGCCGTAGTAGCTTTGCCTTCCGCTGATCTGCTTCTGGCAGGCCGGATCTTGACGAGCTGGTACGGCATCCGTTGCGGCCCTTCGGATCTCGTCTAGGCGCTCTTCCGTGGCCTTCGGTTTGCCGGGCAACGTCATATGGTTGACGGAGAGGGCAAGGTGTCCAATCCCGTTAGAATGCAAAGGCCAGGCAGACGATCCCAAACACAATGGCAGCGGAAATGAGCGCCGAGGTCCACGCGCTTTTCAGGTACGCCACCGGTGCTTCCGGAGCTGGGGGCAGGTTGTAGTTCTCGGGCTCTCCCAGGATGACAAAGATGGCGCGCAATCCGCCGACACTGGTGTCTTGCGGATCATAGAGGTGCGCGTCTGCGTATCCGCGTTCGCGCAGTTCGTGCACGCGATTTCTCCCTCGCTCCTGAAGCTCGTCGAGATTGCCGAACTGGATCGACTGCGTCGGACATGCCTTGGCGCATGCGGGAATGAGGCCAGCCTTTTGGCGGTCATAGCAAAACGTGCACTTGAAAGCGCGCCCGTCTTGGGGACGGCGGTCAATCACGCCGAACGGACAGGTGACCACGCAATAGCCGCAACCGTTGCAGATATCCTTCTGCACGAAGACCGAGCCCACCTCCGTCCGGACAATCGAGCCGGTAGGACAAGCCTCGAGGCACCCCGCGTTCGCGCAGTGCTTGCACACGTCGGAAAGAAAAACCCAGCGGAATGGATCCTTCGTATCCGTACGCTGCGGGCCAGCCACTAGCGGTTGCTCGAGGAACAGCACGTGCCGCCAGGTCGACGCGCCCAAGCTCTGCGTATTGTCGTACGAGAGACCGCTCCAGACCATGCCGTCCGCGGGAATCTCATTCCATTCCTTGCAGGCCACCTCGCATGCCTTGCAGCCGATGCACAGCGTCGCGTCCGTCAGGAAGGCGGTGCCGCCCATCATCAGTCCCTCCTCACTTCGCGCAGGGCTTTCACCTTCGGCGCATTCTCCGCCTGGCGCCCTCTGAGGACATTGCACAGCACGCCCTTTGCCTCCATGATGCGCACATTGGGCTCCTCGGAGATCGCGATCAGGTCGTTGCCGATGTCACCTTTGACCAGTCCAGAGTATCCCCAGTGAAACGGCAGCCCCACTTGGTAGATCAGCCTCGCTCCGATTTTGAGGGTCTGGATTCGGGGAGTGACGAGCGCATGGGCCTCGACCGCTCCGCGCGCGGTGACGATCGTGACCCACTCCCCCGGGTTTATGGCAAGGTGCTGCGCCAGCTCTACGGAGATCTCGCAAAACATCTCGGGTTGCAGTTCCGCCAGGTGCGACAGCGTTCTCGACATCCCGCCGGCGGTGTGATGTTCCGTGAGACGGTAGGTGGTCAGAACGTAGGGGAAGCGTTCATCGGGTGACGACGCGTACTCATTGCCGAAGCGCTTCTTATTGCTGGCTACCGGATTCACTTGCTGCCGAGGATAGATCGGGTTACGGATCGGTGATTCCAGCGGCTCGTAGTGGGCCGGCAGCGGTCCGTCGGCCAAACCGTTCGGAACCCAAATCCAACCGAGTCCGTCGGCATGGAGGATAAATGGTTTGTCTCCCGCCAGCGCGTCGTCGCCCTCGGCGTTTTCTCCGGGAATGTGACTGGGTGGCTTTGTGTCCACGAAGTCAGGCACGTCATTACCCATCCACCTCTTATTGGCAGCATCCCACCACACCAGCTTCTTCCTTTCGCTCCAGGGCTTGCCGTCGGGCCGGGCCGAGGCCCGGTTGTAAAGGATGCGCCGGTCCGCCGGCCAGGCGAATCCCCAACCGTGCCCGTAGAAGTCCTTCGAAGTGCGTTGATTTGCGCGATTTTCGTGCGCGTGGGGAAAGACGCCCGAGTAAATCCACGCACCGCAGGCGGTTGTGCCATCCGCCTTGAGTGCCCCGAATCCCGGCACGAGTCGCCGATCGGCCACCGTGTAGCCGTTGATTTCCTCGAGGATTTCCTCGGCCACCGGTTCCTGATGTGGGCCCTCGGTGTGGTAATCCCAGGTCAATGCGAGCAGGCCCGCGTGGCGCGGCCGCGGATCCTTTCTGGCTTTTTCCCGGAGCAGATTCCCCAGATGGAACATGAACCAGTTCTCGCTGCGGCTGTCTCCGGGAGCGTCCACGGCCCTTTCGTGCCACTGCAGCAAGCGCTGGGTGTTCGTGAAGGTACCGTCCTTTTCTGCGTGGCCGGCAGCTGGCATCAGGAACACTTCGGTTGGAATTTCCTGTGGCCGAACTTCGCCGTTCTCGACCTCCGGCGCAGAGCGCCAGAACGATGAAGTCTCGGTATCCACTAGGTCGCGCACCACCAGCCATTTCAATCTCGCTAGGGCTCGGCGCTCCATTCCAGAATTTGGCCCCGCCACGGCGGGATTTTCCCCCATCACAAACAATCCGTCCATCTTGCCGTCCATCATTTCCAGCCAGTAGCCCTGATGGGAATGATCGCCGGTAATTCGCGGCAGCCAGCGAAAGCCGAACTCGTTCTCCGGTTGCGCCGCCTCACCGTAGTAGGCTTTCAATAGGCTCACAATGTATTTGTCGAAATTCCTCCACCAGCCGGTTCGCGGCGTGTTCTGCGCAATGTACTTCCCCAAGTTGTTCGATTGCGCTCCAAATATGGGCATGCTCAGGTATCCGGGAAGGCTATCGAACAGCGTGGGGATGTCGGTGCTGCCTTGGATGGAAGCGTGCCCGCGCAACGCCAAGATGCCACCGCCCGGCCGCCCCATATTGCCCAGCAGCAACTGCAGGATCGCCGCGCAGCGAATGATCTGCACTCCCGAGGAGTGTTGCGTCCAGCCGACCGCATAGCATATTCCTCCGGTTTTCTCCGGCCCCGATGCTTGCGAGTACGTGTCGGCTACACGCTGAAAGGCTTCCTGGGAGACACCGCAGCACTCCTCGACTCGCTCCGGTGTGTAGCGTGCGAAGTGCCGTTTGAGAATTTGAAAGACACAGCGGGGGTGTTCGAGCCGGTCGTCTTTTTGGTAGGTGTTGAGGTCGGGAACCGGAAGAGAGGGGAATTCAGGACCGGGGGCATGACCGCTCCTCTGGTCGGCACCTTCGTACCACCACGTTCTCGAATCGTAGGAATGTTGTTCCGGCTTCCAGCCGGAAAAGACTCCTTCGAGTTCTTCCGTATCGCGAAAACCTTCGGCGATGATCAGCGGTGCGTTGGTGTAATGCAGCAAATACTCGCGAAAAAACAGTTGGTTCTCCAGCACGTGGCGGATCAATCCACCGAGAAAAATGATGTCGGAGCCCGCACGCAGCGGCAGCCACAGGTCGGCCATCGCCGAGGTCCGGCTGAAACGCGGATCCACGTGGATGACCGTTGTCCCACTTTCCTTAGCTTCCACGATCCATTGAAAGGCGACAGGATGATTCTCCGCCATGTTCGATCCCATGATCAGGATGGCGTCGGAGTTCAGCATGTCTTTGGGTGCGGTGGTCGATCCGCCTCGTCCGTAGGATGTGCCCAGACCGGGCACGGTCGAGCTGTGTCATATCCGCGCCTGATTGCTGATGCAGACCATCCCCAGACCCGCGGTAAACAGTTTTTTGATCAGATAGTTCTCTTCATTGTCCAGGGTGGCGCCCCCCAGGTGACCAATGGCGGTGGTTTGCATCAGGGTGTCGCCGTCGCGAGTTTCTGCGAATGTCCGCTCGCGGCTCGCCCACACGCGATCGGCGATCATCTCCATTGCCCGGCTGAGCTCCAGGTCTTCCCAATGCTCCGAGAAAGGCCGCCGGTACTTCACTTTGGTTAGCCGCTGGGGGTGGGTGAGCAGTTCGTAGCTGGCGGCTCCTTTCGGGCATAGGCGCCCTCGCGAGAGGGGCGATTAGGGATCCCCTTCAATCGAGATCAGCTTTCCGTTCTTGTGAAATGCCAACTGACCGCATCCGACGGCGCAGTAGGGGCAAACCGATCGAGCGACGTCGGCACCATGATTTTTGGGAAATAGGTTCTCTGTCTGGGCGCTCATGGCTTCCGGGCCGGTACCGTCGCCGCCAGCGAGAATCTGGCGCGCCACTGGCCAGCGAAGCACTATCTCCTTGATCGTCTCCCACTCCCAGACTGCCACGTTTTGGATGCTAACATGCGTGTCGGACGCAATCCGCTTCTTTCTGAAAAAACTGGTTCTCAAGCTGGGTGGGGAAATGGCCGTCGGACCTACGGCTGTTTGTATACCTTTCCCTCTTTCATTACAAAATCGACACGCTCCAGCGCGGAGACGTCCGCCAGCGGATCGGCGCTCACCGCAATCAGGTCGGCGTACTTGCCTGGGTGAGCCGATCCTAACAATTCCCGCTTTCCAAGCAGGTCCGCCGCATTGATGGTGGCTGCCTGGATGGCCTGCATGGGCGTCATTCCGTACTTGACCATCATTGCAAACTGCTTAGCTGCGACCCCATACGGGCAAACACCCGCGTCGGTGCCGAAGGACAGCTTCACACCTGCCTGGACTGCCTTGCGGAAGTTGTCGCGCTGAATCTGCCCCAGCTGTCGATCATGCTCCAGAAAATCTTTGGGCATGAGGCCCTTGCGTCCCTCCTCCTGAATGCACTCTTCGTCATAGATATCCATGTCGAGATAGGTTCCGTGCTGCTTGGCCATGGCGATGCCCTCGTCATCGATCATGGTGGCGTGCTCGACTGAGGCGACGCCCGCGCGGATGGCATTCTTGATTCCCTCGGGCGAATGGGCGTGCGACTCTACGCGAAGGCCGAAGTGGCTGGCTTCGTCGACTGCGGCCTCAAGCTCTTCGAGGGTGAACTCTTGAGATTTGGGGTTGCTGCCGTGGGTCAGAACCGCTCCGCTCGATAAGATCTTGATATGATCCACCCCGTCGTTCGCTAGTTTACGGATCACTTGCCGGACTTCCCAGGGGCTATTGGCTTCTCCATAGTGCATGTCCCAAGGCAATTGGATGTCCGGCGCTAACCCGGTGTCCGCTCCGGCGCCACCGGTGATGGTCACGTAGGCTCCCGCCACGAACATCCGCGGACCGACGACATAGCCGTTATTAATGGCATCGCGGAGAGCAACGTCGGTCAGGGCACGGTAGGTGCCAACATCTCGGACCGTGGTAAATCCTGATTCGAGCGTTACCTTCGCGTTGGGCACGGACTCGAGCGCATATTGCGCGGCAGTCTTGCGGAACACGCTGACCGGATCGTCATTTCCGGGTGCGCCATCGGCCAGGTGGGTGTGGCAGTCGATCAGCCCGGGCAACACGGTGGCTGAGGAGAGATCAATGCTAGGCGTGCCCGCGGGAATGGGCAGGCTGTGTCCGACGGCTTCGATCTTGCCGTCGCGGATCAAGATCACCTGCTCCTTGAGGACGGTTGCAGCTTCCGGATCGACCAGCTTGCCGGCTTTGACCGCTATGACCTGGGCTGGGACGACGACGGCGTAGAGCACCAGACAAAGATTCGCCAGACTGCATCTGTTCATTCGAGCACCTACCGAAGGAGCTTTTTGAAATGAAGATAATAGCCCAAATGGGGAGATCGCCCCAATCCGGCAACTCAGTCTACGCTAGCCATCGAAGGATGATGGGTCCTATTCGAAAGGCTGCATCAGAGGGCAGAGCAGACAGTCGCTCCAGGGTGCGCTTTTCTTTTTCTGACCACGATGGTAGAAGGTTGTTTCCGTCTCGATCGGAGGGGACTTGAAATCCACCGTATCCGCGGTCTTGCTCCTGTCGCTAGTTGCTCTAGGGTTGCTTTTTGCCCAGAGTGGACTCTCATTCAGTCGATTCCGGACCGAGCCTTCCCCGCGCCAAGTTCCACTGCCTACCAGCAAGGTCCTGATTGGCGTTTCCCCTGGTGTGCTGGGATCGCTGAATGGCTTCACGCCAACCATCGCTCTGAGCCCCGACCGCCGGTATGCCGCACTGCTCCATGACGGCTATGGATCGGAACGCACTCACGGCCATCAATCCATTGCGCTCCTGGATCTCGCAAGCAATCAGCTCTCCGACTTTCCTGACTCACGGCTGGGGCAGGATGCGCACCAGAGTTATTTCCTTGGCCTAGCTTTCAGCTCGGACGGGCTTCATCTTTACGCGTCCTTGGGCTCGATTACCGATCCCACCGGAGCAAAGGCCGGAGACACCGGCAACGGCATCGCCGTGTACAGCTTAGGGGAAGGCAAGATTTCCCCCGAGCGGTTCATCAGAATTCCGCCCCAAAAGATCGCGGCAGGGAAGACGGTCGCATTTGGGTTGCGTAAAACCGCGGTCGGCACCGCCATACCCTATCCGGCGGGCCTGGCGGTGATTGCGGGAGCCGATGGCGGCGCCGACAAGTTGCTGGTCGCCAATAACTATTCCGACAATATTGTGCTGCTCGATTCCTCGAGCGGGTCAGTCCTCAAGAGCTTCGATGTCAGCTCGCATGAGCTTATTCCCTCCGAGTTTCCCTATGCCTGCGTCGCGTCGCGCGACCGAGTACGCGCGTGGTGCAGCCTGTGGAACGCATCGCGAGTCGTGACACTCAATCTCGAAACCGGGCAGATCGTTGGCTCGACTCCTGTCGGTCCGCCGAGCAGGCCAACCGATCCAGGATCTCATCCCACGGCGCTCGTGCTCAGTGGGGATGAGAAGGAGCTTTTCGTGGCTTTATCGAATGCCGACGAGGTCATGATGATTACCATCGGCGGTGGGCTCGATCGTCCTCTGGGTACAAATCTCTTGGGCGATCTCGCGACGGTCCAACTGTCTCAGTCTTCGGGTTCTTGTCCCGACGCCCTCGCCTTGTCATCGGATGGTTCAAAACTGTTTGTCGCCGATGCCTGCGTCAACGCGGTTGCTGTTTTCGACCTTGCCAGCATTCGGCGCAGCCCCATCACGGTCATGCCAAAGTATGCGCCGATCGGCTCGATTCCCACTGACTGGTATCCGACGGCGCTAGCCACGGTGGGCGATGACCTTTTGATCGCTACGTCCAAAGGGCAGGGAAGTGGGCCCAACAACTTCCCGAGCGCCGGTGCAACAACCCGTCACCGGGAATACGCATATCTTCCAAGCTTGCTCTATGGCTCGATTGCACGACTTCACGTTCCCGATCTCGCGGCGGAATTAGCAGACTTTACCCAGAGAGTTGCGCTCAGCAATCACTTTAAGTCCGATCCGGGCCGTCTGCAGTTTTCCCAGAATTCCAATCCAATTCGACATGTGATTTACATCATCAAGGAAAACCGCACCTACGATCAGGTACTCGGCGACTTGAAAG
>Ga0187783_10003725_pt1 | contig 11234 bp, 8 predicted proteins | sample 1015_SJ02_MP02_2_FD_132471 | JGI IMG/M metagenome (GOLD analysis project Ga0187783, IMG submission 132471) | Tropical peat soil microbial communities from peatlands in Department of Meta, Colombia - 1015_SJ02_MP02_20_MG | ecosystem: Environmental > Terrestrial > Soil > Wetlands > Peat | place... | reverse complement strand
GCAGTGGGCGCAGAGCATGAGTGCGGGGAAACTGACCACGTTTGCCGGAGCCGTATGTCTCGTGTCCGCGACACTCACGTCAGGCAACTCCCCTGCTGGGGATGTTCAACAACTGATCGCCGACGCGCGCGTTCCCGGACTCTCCATGGCCGTCATCCGGGATGGCAATCTTGAGCCGATGACGGCCGTGGGGGTCCGCAATTCACAAAGCAGCGCACCGGTCGATGACCAGACCATCTTCGATGCGGCCTCGCTCTCCAAACCGGTCTTCGCCTACGCCGTGCTGCAGTTGGTCGATGCCGGTGCGCTCACGCTCGACACGCCGCTGTCACAGTATGTGCCAGACTATGTGCCGGACGATCCGCGCGCCGCCGGGGTAACCGTGCGGCACGTGCTCAGCCACAGCTCGGGCCTGCCGAACTGGCGCAGTGCAAACCTCCCGCTGAGGACCTATTTCGCGCCGGGAGAGCGATTTAGCTATTCCGGCGAGGGTTTCGTCTGGCTCCAGCGCGTCGTCGAAGCTATTGCGCGAGAGCCGATCGATGTGGTGCTGCACCGGTTGGTTTTCAAACCGCTCGCGATGCGCCGGTCAAGCTACGTCTGGCAGTCGGCGTTCGATGCCAACTATGCCGATCCGCACGATGCGATGCTCGCCGCCGATCTCAAGAAAAAGCCGAGCATTGCCAATACAGCCGCTTCCTTGCAAACGACGGCCGGCGACTACGCCAAATTCCTGCAGGCGGTGCTGTCGGGCGCGCGATTGAGGACGGAGACGGCGCGCCTTTGGCTTGCGCCGCAAATCGCCCTGCGGCGGCGCTGTGTTGAGTGTCTTGTTCCCGACATCCCTGAAAACGACACCCAGATTGCATGGGGACTGGGTTGGGGCCTCGAGCCCGGATCCGGCACATTCTTTCAATGGGGCGACAATGACCACGGGAGGTTCAAGGCGTTCGCGATGGGCTCGACGCAAGACCGCACCGCGGTGGTCGTCTTCACCAATGGTTTCAATGGCATGTCAATCATGCCGGAGCTGATCGGAACCACGCTTCCTGGTGCCCATCCGACATTCGACTGGCTCAACTATCCGTATTTTCGCAAAGGGTGAGCGGGTCGGCAGAGCGGCCACCGACACGCGAGACACCGCAACGACAAATGATAAAAGCGGGGAGAAGTGTGCAGTATATCGGAGGAGCAAGATGGTGGCGTAATCATTGCGAACTAGAACAAATAACCCTCTTGGAAAGCTAATGCTTGAACACGAAAAGAAAAATACGGAAAGAGGTTATGAGGATTGGGCCTCACGCGCATGGACTCTAGGCTGCCAGTCCGCAAAATAATTAAGATGGTAACTTCCTAATTTGGGAGTTGACGCGACGGCACGAGGCTGATTATGGCGCGGCAAGAGGAACAAACGCGGCCCAGTGGACCACCTCTTGGCCATTTCCAGGGCAAGCGGATCGCCGTCGCACAATTGGTCGTCCATCACGCCACGGCTGGCCGCGATGCGATAACGCCTTCGGTACGTGCCCGCACCTCGGGCGAGGCCAGACACGTGGCGACAGCCTCGTAACCAGGCGCGCCCGGATAGGGTGCCACGCGGGTAGGCGGGCTGTGATTGGCAGGGCAGAGGATTATTGCCTCATCAGTGCCCACGGCGGTCAAGTCCAAAATGGCAGACGAGCGCGTCAGGATGAATAATGGCCGCGCTGCGGGCCCACGACGGCGCAGGTAGGCGATCATGGCCTGTTGAGTGGGCTTGTCCAGCCCCTGCTCCATCATGTCGATGATCAAAATAGCCGGACATTTCAATTCCAGTCTTGCGAGCAGTACGACCAGCGCATCCGAGTTCGCAGCACCGTCGTCGACAAGCCAGGCGAGGGCCTGATCGACACGCGACCTGAGAGCTGCGTCGGCGTCTAGCCTCGCCCGCGCCGTTGCGCCGCCGTCGGCCAATCGGTCCAAGCCAAGAAAGGCGGCATCAGGCAGGCGCTCGGCCAAGCGTTTGGCCAGCCGTGTTTTGCCGCTGCCCAGTGGGCCAGTGATGTAGTTCAACGCGTAAATGTCGCGCAGCTCGAACTGTTCGCCGGCCCACGGCCAGGGAAGTTCGAAGCAGACCTTGAATTTTGGGTTCGGTTGCAACAGGCGCGGGAGTTCACGGGCGGCCGGCGCCCTCTCCGCGACGAGTTCAACTCGGAGGCGGCGGACCTTATCCACGGTGCTGGCGATCTTGTGCGCGTGGGATTCAAGTGTCGCCTGGTGCTCGGCAAGAGCAGATTCAAGGCTCAGCGAATCACCTCCCAGCACCCGGGCTACTTGGCCAAGGCTGAGGCCGAGCGCGCGCAGAGCCGCAATCTCCCCTGCGCGAGCGATCTCATCGGGACCATAGCTGCGCCATCCGGCCGCGCTGCGGATCGGAGCAATGAGACCGCGTTGCTCGTAGAGGCGAAGGGCCTTGGCGGAGATTCCCAGGTGTTTGGCGGCTTCCGAAGGGTTCAGGAACTGGCGGGAAGTGCTCACGAATCACCTCATCCTGAGTTGACCGCTCCTTGTCGGGGCGGCCGTAGGGTCCGAGTCAAGTAGGTATTCGCCATGACGAGCGTACTTGCCACAACTGGGAATGTTGGAGATCACCAAGTGCCGCTTGTGGTGTGTTTGTGCACAAGGGCCGCCGCACTTGGGCTATGCGGACTGTCCCCTATCTCGGGTCCTGCACAGAATGGCGTGTAGGAGCCAGCACGGGTGACGACGGGGGCGGCGATAACCGCACGCGGCCAGCATGCTCGGGTCATAGGTCTCGGCGAGCGCGAACGCCACGCCCTCTGCGGCCGTCAATACGTCACGTGCGGTTGCCTGCCTGCACTCCCCGTGGCGCGTTTGCGCACACAGCTGGCGCTCACTTCTGTCTGATTCAATGCGCTTGGCGCATCAGAAGGTTTTTGAGGTCTGTTCGATACGCCCAGGAGGTGTCGGTCGACGGATAGTCGTTGCAGTCGTAGCCACCGAGATAGATGCGCTCGGCATCCTGGCCTCCGAACGGTGACAGGGCATAAGTATAGACCGAAACAAGCTCCGCCATCCCGGGTTGGAACTTGCCATTTACCTCGCCCACCCGCCAACCGCCTCTTGAATCTCGCAATGCGTACATCGCACCCGCATACATCCCACCGAGCCCCTTGCGCTGGCTGTGCGCCGTGAGTTCCTGGCCCGCTGTGATCGGCACGAAGGATTCGAGGCCGATGATGTGAAGTATTTCCCCAGTGGAAGGGTCGGCCACAGGCATGAAGAAGCTGTAGGCGCCCAAGATGAAAGGAATGGGCACGCCGACATGCTGACTGACCAACCGAGCTAGGCATTCCTCGGGATGCCGCGTGTAGCGTCCATCGGACTCCTGGTCGAGTCTCATGATGCAGCCTTTGGATGTGCGGCCAGGATGCCACATGAACAGCAGCGACTGCAGACCTCCTCTCGGCGCAGGCATTGCGGTCAATCCTCGGATGCCCCCGATCGCCGAAAACTGCTTGCGATCGGTCGCCGTGTCCATCTCCCCATCTAAATCCGCTATGATCTCGTAGCGCGGCGCGGGACCATCGACTCGCCGGAATATTCGGCTGCCCTCCGAAACAAGCAGGCTGCCATTGGCCTCCGCCAATCCCAGGATGCGCGTGCCGGACGGTACGAACTCCGGGGTCGCTGACCATGTGAGCCGACCAGGGCGGGTTGGATCGTACTCCGCCCGGAACAGGCCCACGATGCCGACGGAAAGGAACAGATGCTCTCGCCCCGTCACGCGGTCGCGATAAACGCGGGCGGTGCGCACCGAATTATCCTCACCACGCCGTCCGGTATCGCCAGCAATGACATCAGTACGCGACCACGAGTTCTTGCTGTCGTCTCGCACAAAAACATGGACGCCGCGCTGGCCGGTACCGTCGAAAGTCGCCGCGATCAGCAGCGTGTCGGGCTTAGGCAAAGCATTCCCGTCAGCATCCTGTGTAAACGTCACGGAGGCGAGAAGCTCCGGGCGCATATGCCGCGGACCGAGTTCTAGGTCTACCGTCCACGATGCCTCCGGGGCAGACAGCCGCAAAATCTGTCCCCAACCGGTCTCCGGATTGGTCCCCCCGTACTGGAAGTTATGGCGGTCCTTCCAGTACCCGGCGGCGGCATAAAGCTGCCCCTTATGAGCGACGAGATGAATGACCTGACTGCCACCTGCGTAGTGCCCGTTGCTATCGAGGCAGCCGGCTACGAAGGAAACCGTCCAGCCTGCCTGTGCAGGCTGTGGGGGGCCACAGGCCGGGGGCTCCGCGGCAGCGGAAACGGTGCCCAGGCAAAAAACCCCGAGAAGCAGAGAAAGCGCAGCGACCTGATGCCGCAATGCCGGCATCTCAGCACCTTTCTTCATTTGGATCCTGACGACGTTGCCGTCGACGTTTGCGCGATAAGCAGAGTCCGGAGTGGGCGGTCTTCGTTATAAAGGCAATCCAGTTCCCTATTCCCGTCTTCGCCTCCGCTCAACCTAAGCCTCCGCTCAACCTAAAGACGGTGCCGACCTCGGCGACGCCAGGCTGCATGAGCTCAAGTGCCAAGTACACGATCGCGGGTGTAGTCGTCGACCCCGACAAAGAAGCGCAGCGACGGCATCGAGCAACAGGTCTGACGCGAGGGCTAATGCACTGGTTGGGGTCCGAATCTTGTTCGGTTTCCGCGAACGGCCGTAAGCTTCAATTCCACCTGGATCAATTCGCAGGGGCAAAGTCACACGCTAGCTCGCGCGCCCGCGTCTCTCATCACGACGGCGCGCCGACGAGTCATATCGCGGCCGCCGCTTCAGGCGAGCGGCTGCGGCGGCCTTGCGAGGAGCGACAGCCTTAAGGAACAATCGGCTCACGAGGGCCGCGTGCGTGACGATGCGTTCCTCGCTCACCACGTCGATCATCCCGAACAGCAACCTGTCTGGAAAGTCGCTGTCGACCATCGCTATGAACAGCGCCGCCATCTCGGCGGCATCCTCGAACTCCATCAACCCACGGCAGCGACATTTGTTAAAATACGCTATCAGCCCATCGCGTGACATGAAAAGGTTAGCTATGATGCGTCTGAGCTCGGGAAATCTCGAAGCCTCGGCGACGGCGATGCGCATCATGGCGATCCAGTCCGGCGTAGTGGTCACCCTCAATATAGCTTCTGCAAGGGCGGGCAGGAGGATTTCCGGTTCCGGGGCGTCTACGACCGCACTTGGCAACTTTGGGGTGATCTCGCTGACGCGGCTGAGAAGCAGCGTTTCGAACAGTTTCTCCTTATTCTGAAACCAGGCGTAGAGCGTCTCCTTCGAAGCGCGAGCGCGTCGCGCGATCTCGAGCATGGTCGCTCCGCTGTAGCCCTTATCCGCGAACACCTTGAAGGCTACTTGTAAAATCTCCCGGCGCCGATCCGTGTTCGGCCCTGGCCGGCGCTCAGGCAGCCGCTGATCGGTGAGGTCCATCGATGCCTCAAGCAGTTGTGTAGCCGGGTGCGCGCACCCTCGCGAGGGAATGCGGGCCGCAATCACTGCCTCGCCGCATATAAGCCCGGGCTCCCGCATTCTCATACGAGTTCCGGTCCGCCGGGCCCGCCGTGCGACGATTGCATCTGACGATTTGTATTGCAACCGTACCGTTCGGTACGGTACGGTTTCCGTACCGTCTGGTACACCTCCGCATGGATGGAGCTTAGCCGTGAGCAAATCGATCATAGCCATTGCCGACGCCGGCCTCCGCCGTCCCGGAAACGCCTTTCGCGAGACCGACGCGACCCGCCCTACCGGCTGGTTGTCGGCCCGGGCGGCGACGGGCCGCGACGCGGCACTAGACTATTTGCGCGCCTTCATCACGGTGCTTGTGGTGGGGCACCACTCGGTACTGGCATACGCGCTTATCAGCCCCAACGCGGCACCTCGCCACCCGCTGCATCCCTGGCTCGCCGGCATCCCCATTGCCGACAGCCATCGCCTCGTTGGTTTCGACCTGTTCGCCTTTTTCAACGACACTTTCTTCATGTCGCTGATGTTCTTGCTATCGGGGCTGTTCGTCTGGCCGAGCCTGGCGCGCAAAGGTGCCACGAGGTTCCTCCGCGACCGCCTTCTTCGCCTTGGGGTGCCGTTCGGAGTGATGGCGCTGCTGGCGCCGCTCGCCTACTATGCCGCCTATCGGGTGACCGCGCGCGATCCGAGCGTCGCAACATTCTGGCGGGAGTGGCTATCGCTGGAGATGTGGCCGAGCGGCCCCGTCTGGTTCATCTCGGTGCTGCTCGCGTTCGATGGCATCGCCGCCGGCCTCCACCGGTTCACTCCTACCGTGATGGAGAGTATGCGTCGGCGAGCGTCGGTTGGGTTTCGGCGTCCAGTAGCCTTATTCGTGGCATTGATTTGCGTGTCGGCACTATTCTATCTGCCGTTGCGGGTCGCCTTTGGTGCCGACGGCTGGGTGACCGTCGGTCCGATTTCCCTGCAAAGCAGCCGTGCCTTGCATTATTTGGTCTATTTCTTGGCGGGCGTTGCTGTCGGTGCAGGCGATGTCGAGCCTGGCCTGCTCTCGCCGCAGGGCCGCTTGGTGCGGCACTGGTCCGGCTGGATGGTGGCTGCGCTGGCGCTGTTCGCCGCTCATGTGGCGGCGATCGTCGCGCTGGGACCGAGCAAGGCAACAATTGGCCTTGCGCCGCTGGCGCGGCAGCTGATCCTCGGGATCGGTTTTGTGCTGTCTTGTGGCGCAATCTCGTTTGCTATGCTCGCGGTCTGCAGGCGATTCATCAACACCCCGACCCGTTTCCTGGATAGCCTCAGCCGCAATGCATACGGGATCTATCTCGTTCACTACGGCTTTGTGCTGTGGCTGCAATCCGCACTGCTTCCGGCACCGCTTCCTGCGGTCATCAAAGCCGCCGTCGTGCTGTCGGTCGGGCTGACGGCGAGCTGGGCGACCACCGCTGGGCTACGGCGGATTCCGGCGGTCGCGCGTGTGATCTAGTCGCGACGGGTGGAGCCGAGGATTTGCGCGCGGATGGTTTGGGCCATCCGACAACGCCGTCGAAACGCCATCAGCGCCTGCATCTACATTGGCATGCTAGGTTCCTCGGCAAAGACCGCCATGCGGCCAGGCGCCACGTTGATGCGCATCGATCGCTTATGCACCCTTGGAAGGTCGAATTCGCTTCAGCAACTCCCAGCACGGCAGCGCAGCCAGTCCACCCGCCATGCCCGCAAGGTAGCTCGGCAGTTGCAGGCTGAAGATGGAGCGCCACAGCAAGCCCACAATCCAACTCGCGGCGAACATCGCGACAATGGTCAGCAGCAGGCGCTGCCAAAATGGCAATAGACGGTGCATGTACTCGCCTCCGCTTCCCTGTTGGTCGCGACCAGTCTGGCAGCCGCTGCGAACTGAACATCAGGCGCTAGGGCATTGGGCCTTTACCGCCGATGCAACCAGCGCGGCAATTGGCATGAGGATGTGGTCGCCCTTTCGGTGCTGCTCGGCCTGGCGGGCGACATCCGCAGCAATCCTGGGAAGTACCGTCAGGTCCTGAGCCGCGATTTACGGCTATGCGCGCTGTCCCCTGCTGCAGGCGCGCGATGCGCTCCTCGGGTCGAGACAGCGGCCACACGTCGCGCTGTGGTTCGTCGCGGGGATCGGCAAAGCTCGCCGCGGCGAGTGCATGCATGCAGGCCTCGCTCTTAGCCGCCCGCAAATCGCCGTGCACACCGACAGCGTCGAACACAAGTCGCCAAGCAACATTCTCCTCGGGCGTGGCCCACGCGCCCAACGCAACCCGTCCACCGGGTGCCAGCACGCGGCGGGCCTCGGAGAGCGAGTCGATCGGATCGGGAAAGTGGTGGACGCCGAAGTTGGATACCACGCAGTCGAAGCCAGCATCCGCGTAGGGCGCGTCGCCTTGGTCGAACTCGAGGTCGGGGTGTCGGGTACGGGCGAAGGCCGCGGCCGGCGAGAAGTCGAGGCCTCTAACCTTTGGTCGTGCCGCGGCGGCTGGCGCGCACCCGGGGCCGCATGCGACATCGCGTACACGTTTGTCGGTTGCCACTGCTGCAGCATCGAGCAGGGCAGGGACAAAACGCATAGTCGCGTCCGCGAACGCATCGCTGTAGTGTGCCGCCGCGCGCTCCCAACGGGCATATTCGAAAGCGCGCACGACGTCGGCGTTGGTTGTCATGGCTCAGTCAGTCGCGGAGCGAGCTTCTCCACTTCACACCACGAGCACCGCAGAGGGATCGAGCCGCTGATGGGGTCGGCGCACGTGGTGTCGATCAGCCGGTTGAAGTTCGCCGCAAGCTTCCGCCCGGCGTCGTAAGGACTGCCAGGCGGGCCGTCGATCCACCAGCCATGCTGGCCGAACACCGTGCCGCAAGTAAGGCTTGGTACCAACCTGGCTCGCGCCACGGCCGTGCCGGAAGCCGTGCGGATGTTGACCCAGTCCCCCTCCTTGATGCCGCGCGCCGCGGCGTCGGCGGGGGGAATTTCAAGGATTGGATCGGGCGCAAGGCGGCGCAGCGACGCGATATTGCGGTGCTGACTGTGACAAAAGGCGACGAGCTTTGCCGAGCCGAGCCGCAATGGATAGCGCGATGTCCCCGCCGGAACGCCATCGTCCGCGAACGCCGGCACCGGCTGGTAGCCATGTTCGAGGAAGCGTTCCGAGTAGATCTCGATCCGCCGGGTTGGCGTGGGAAAACCGCGAACCAGGCCGTCCTCGGTTTGCCGGTGTGCCTCGAGTGGTACCGACGAGACGACTTCGATACCCTCGGGTGATTGACGCAGCGCGCCCACCGACAACCCGGCCGGTTCCAGCACGGCGTCGTGACCACGATCGGCACGGCATCCGAACATTGCCTCATTCAGGCCTAGGCGTGCCGCCAGTCCGAGTACGATGTCCGTGTCGCTGCGTGCCGCCCCGATGGGAGGTATAACGGCCGGTCGCAGCTGCACGCGTCGCAATCCCGCAAGGCTGCCGTCGAAACCGGTGCGTAGGCCCTCCCGCTCCCACGACGTGGCCGCAGGCAACACGATATCGGCATAACGAGCCGTCGCATTCATAAAGAAGTCGGCATGGATGTGGAATTCGAGCGCTTGCAAAGCCTTATGCACCCTTCCCGTATCTGGCTGGGAGGCGATAAGGTTGGTGCCGAACGACACCAGCATGCGCACCGGATAGGGCTTGCGCGACAAGATCGCCTGATAGACGTCGCGCGCGGTCACCCAACCCATTTGTCCTGGGCCCAAGGGCCGCTCGGCCAGCCCAAGCGCCTTGATCTGTTGCTGGATGGGAAGCAGATCGTGGCCGGAGATGTCGGCGAACTTCGCCGCCGTTCCCGGCACGTTGCCGCCCTGTCGCCCATAGCTGCCGGTCAGCGCATAGAGTATGGAGATGGCGCGGTCCGTTTGCGTGGCCGTTACGCTTTGACCGACACCATTCCACACGTAATAAGCGACCGACGGCGAGGCTCCGAGGATGGCGGCCGCATTGGCGAGCGCCGACTCATTGACGCCCGTGATGGCGGCAACGCGTTGGGCCGGATACTCCGCCGCCGCCGATGCGAAGATGTCGAATGCGGTTCGGCAGCCGATCATCCCAACTACGGCGCGCACATCAAGGCGGGCACGCAGCTGAGGCTGCCGCTCCCGGCCAATCCATATCCCGCGGCCGGCGTCAAAGGCGATCAGGCTGTCATCCGCCGCCGCCTTTGCATAGAGAACGTCGCCCCTTCCGCCCGGCTCCAGATCGCTCTGCCGCAGAAACCTGCCGGTGTCGGAGCGCACCAACAGCGGCCCGTTTGTCCACTCCGCAACGAAGCTTTGATCGAATGTGCCGCGCATGATCATGAGGTTGGCGAGGCCGAGTGCCAGTACCTGGTCGGTGCCTGGCAGGACACTCAGCCACTGATCCGCCAGTTTGGCGAAAGCTGTGCGTCGTGGATCGACAACGATCAGCCGCGCTCCGTGCTTCACCGCCTTCTGCACCTCCGTGGCGCGCGACAGCCATGTCGCGGCCGGATTGTTTCCCCACAGCAGCACGCAGTCGGTGTGGGCAAAGTCGGGCGTGCCGATGTTGGTGCCAAAGGTGAACCGCGTGGCAAAATCCTTGTGCCAGTTGCAAATCTCGGTGGCGTAGATGGTGTTGGGGCTACCGTAGGCCCGGATCAGTCGCTCGATCCAGGCAATGGAGTCCGAGATATGCGAGCCGCTGGGTGTGGTGACCGAAAAGGCCACCTGCTCCGCCCCGTGCACGGTTTTGATTTCCTGCATACGGTCGGCGATCTCGGCTAAGGCTTCATCCCAGGAGATCCGTCGCCAGCCTGGGTCCGCGGCTCCCTTGGGAGATGTGCGCCGCAACGGCTCCGTCAGGCGGTCGGGATGATAAACCAGTTCGGGTGCCGCCCGGCCCTTTGGACAGAGTTTGTCCCCGGTTGGATGGCCCGGGAGCGGATCGATGCGAGCAAGGCGCCCATCCTCAACGACAGCAATACAGCCACAGCGCGAGCGGCACTGGGTGCAGAACCCGGGGGTGCGAGTGGTCTGGTGCATGTCCGCAATTGTGACGTGGCGATGACTCCAACTCAAGCAAAGTCTGCGGGACGCCATCGGTTCAGCTGATCAGGATTGGGGGTGCCCTATCGGCATGCTGAGATCACCAAGGCGTTGGGCTCAATGTGCCGGCAACACTGTTCGGCCGCTCCGAGAACTAAGTGCGGGTTCGACGGACCTCGTGGCGCGTCTTGCTCATGCTCGCGGCGTTCGTCAGTTAGCCGATGGTCGATCCCGTATGTGTGCAACCACGTCATCGTTGCGGACGTCAGCGCTGCCGCGTGCGTTTCCACGCATCCGAAGATTGGACCATGAGCATGATCAGCATCGGCACGCAACCCGCGTACATAGCGTACATAATCGTCATCATTAGCATCGGCCGCGTTGAGAATTCCTATGGAAGCCAGGCGACGGAGGTTGGCATCGGGAACGCGACCAAAAAGGCTACGACCGATACCGTCACGACATTTCCATGCTCATCTGGCGGCCGGCCTCGCCAAAGTGGCTTCGATGACGCCAACTTCGATCGCAGCGCAAAGTCCTTCGCGAACCCGACCACGTTGCTGTTGTCATCAACAATGATCCTTGGCGGCAGGCCCAGGACCGCCAGCGGCTTAGCGCGCCCAGCCCTCGGACCGACACCCGGTTTGGCTTCAGCCGCCG
>Ga0187783_10003724_pt1 | contig 11235 bp, 9 predicted proteins | sample 1015_SJ02_MP02_2_FD_132471 | JGI IMG/M metagenome (GOLD analysis project Ga0187783, IMG submission 132471) | Tropical peat soil microbial communities from peatlands in Department of Meta, Colombia - 1015_SJ02_MP02_20_MG | ecosystem: Environmental > Terrestrial > Soil > Wetlands > Peat | place... | reverse complement strand
CGTCCGACCCGCAGGCATACGCCGACAAGCGTTTGCCTTTTTGCCGCCACGTTTGCGCAGATTTACCCCGGCATTCGTTAACACTTGCCACCCTCCCCTGTATAATGCGAGGCATCCGGGGTACGTCATCGGCCAAGCCCGGCGGGCACGGCGCTGAAAAGGTGGAGGAGTGCGATTGCGGGTTCTGGTTGTTGAGGACGATCGCGATCTCAATCGCCAGCTGATCGCGGCGCTGACTGACGCCGGTTACGCGGTCGATTCCGCGTTCGACGGCGAAGAAGGCTATTTTCTCGGCGAGACCGAGCCCTATGACGTCGTCATCCTAGACACCGGCCTGCCCAAGATGGATGGCATCAGCGTTCTCGAACAGTGGCGCCGCGCCGAACGCAATATGCCGGTGATCATTCTCACCGCGCGGGACCGATGGAGCGACAAGGTGGCCGGCATGGACGCCGGCGCCGACGACTATGTCGCCAAGCCCTTCCACATGGAGGAGCTGCTCGCCCGCATCCGTGCCCAGGTCCGCCGCGCATCCGGCCACGCTAAGAGCGACATCGAGTGCGGTCCGCTGCGCCTAGACACCAAAACTGCCCGCGTGACACTCGACGGACAGCCGATCAAGCTGACCTCGCACGAGTATCGTCTGCTCGCCTACCTGATGCATCACAACGAGCGTGTTGTCTCGCGCACCGAGCTCGTCGAGCATCTCTACGAGCAGGACTTCGACCGCGATTCCAACACCATCGAAGTGTTCATCGGCCGGCTGCGCAAAAAGATCCCCCCGGACATGATCAAGACCATTCGCGGCCTTGGCTACCGGCTCTCGCAGGAGGGCGATGAAAACTAATTCGCTCGCGTTTCGGTTGTTCGCCACGGCTGCCGCCTGGGTGCTGCTGGTGCTGCCGATCGCGGGCGCCATCATCTATTCGCTTTATCGCCAGGAGGTCGAGGCCAGCTTCGATCGCCGCCTTAGCGTGCTGTTGACCGTCGTTCTCAACGACACCATCGATCACGGAGACCAGGAGCCGGGCGAGCCCAAGGACGTGGGCGAACCGCTGTTCGAGATCACGCATTCGGGCTGGTACTGGCAGATCAAGCCACTCGACGACAAAGGGGGACGCACCATCGTGTCGCCGTCGTTGACCGGGCTTTCGATACCCCTACCTAGCGAGCACAACGTTGAGCCGAATGACCGCGAAATGCGGCTCGCCAATCTCGACGGGCCGCTCGAGCAGAAACTGCGCGTGGCCGAGACAATCTATGTGTTTGGGCAGGGCAAGAAGGCACAGCGTTACTCCGTTGCCGTCGCGGGTACGCTGGTTGAGGTCGAAACGAGTCTGCAGAAGTTCCGCACACGCCTTGCCATGGCGCTGGCGCTGGCCGGCGTCGGCCTTCTCGCCGTCACGCTTTTTCAAATTCGCTTTGGGCTTTTTCCCCTGCGCAAGATGGAGCAGGGGCTTTCCGCCATTCGCTCAGGGGAGGCCACGCGGCTCGACGTCGAATTGCCGCAAGAGATCGAACCGCTGCAACATGAGCTCAATGCCCTGCTGCAATCCAACCAGGACATCGTCGAACGCGCCCGCACCCACGTTGGCAACCTGGCGCACGCGCTGAAGACGCCGCTGGCGGTGATGACCAACGAGGCCCGCGACGACGACAGCCCGCTGGCGCGCAAGGTGGCAGAGCAGACGGAGATCATGACCAACCAGGTCAATCTCTACCTCGACCGAGCGCGCATGGCGGCGCGCATTGGGGTCATCGGCCGCGTCACCGAAGTACGGCCGGTCAGCGAATCCATCATGCGCGCCCTGGAGCGCATCTATCGCGAGAAGCATCTGACCTTCTGCATGGACTGTCCAGCCGGTGCCCGCTTCCAGGGTGAACGACAGGACCTCGAGGAGATGCTCGGCAATCTCCTGGACAACGCCTCCAAATGGGCGCGCTCCAGGGTGACGCTGGCCGCAGTCCCTTTGGCCGAGAAGTCCAACGGTTCGCTTAGTTGGCTGGAGATTCGCGTCGACGACGACGGACCGGGCCTCACGCAGGAACAGATGGCCGACCCAATTATACGCGGCAGGCGCCTCGATGAAACCAAGCCCGGCTCAGGGCTTGGTCATTCGATTGTGGCCGATCTGGCACACTCCTACAACGGAAAGCTCGTGCTCGAACGGTCGGAATTTGGCGGATTGTGCGCCCGCCTTACACTGCCGCTGGCGTCGTGACACGACGAGCGCGCGTGCGTGGCCGGGAAGCCGCACTTTCGCCGGAATCGGAGGGCGAGTACGACGTCCCAATGAACAAGGCGTCGTTTATCTCGGGGAACGCTGCAAGCGTCGCTAGGAGGCTTTTGATGCGACATTCCGCGCTCGTCTTGGCGTTCCTGGTGCCACTCGCCATCGCGTTCAGCGGCTGCGAAAGCAAGCAGGATTCCGGCACGGTCGTCGGTGCCATTGCCGGTGGTGTGATCGGCAATCAATTCGGCAAGGGCGCAGGTAAAGCGGTTGCCACCGTCGCCGGAGCGGTGGTCGGAGGCATTGTCGGCAACGAGATTGGCCGGCAGCTCGATGTGCGCGATCGGCAACTCGCGCAGCAGGCCGAGATGGATGCCTGGGAGCGCGGCCCACCAGGCCGGCCGGTGCGCTGGCGCAATCCCGATAACGGCCGCTACGGCGAGGTTATCGCCGAGGATTACTATGACCGCGGTGGGGTTCAGTGTCGCGACTTCATCCATCGGGTGTGGATCGACGGCCGCCCGCAGCAGATGCGCGGCACGGCATGCCGCAATCCGGACGGAACCTGGACTCAGGTCGCCTGACGGTGCCGGGGGCGGCGCCAATGGCTCGCAGATGGTGAGCCTGGCCATGAACACAAGGGCGCCGCTGCTGTTGCTTCGTCGACAGCGGTCGAAGTGCTACGCCGATGGAAGGCGATAGGGGCCCCTAATCCGACAACCCGGGTTCGTGACGCCCACGGGATCACCAAACAGCTGATGTGACACAGGCGGGCGCGTCGTGCCGAGCGTGGCGGCACTTCTTCGATCGGCGGCGCGGCTGTCCCTTTCAAAGAAATACGGCGCACGTCAGCGAGCAGGACCGATCAGAGGTGGCGGCAGAACACCGGCATGACACGCTCCTCAGCCCGACATCGGCGCCGACCGGCTGGTGCTCAGCGACGAGACGGGGCGCGTTGCGTCCGGCAACCCCGCGTTTGCGAAGGCCGACCCCGTGTTCACCGCGGTCCTCCAAATTCCGACGACTAGGTCGATCCCGCGGCGGAAGAGCAACCGCGGATCAAGATCATGTCATGCGTTCGACGGCGATCGCCGTCGCTTCTCCGCCGCCAATGCACAGCGAGGCAATGCCCTTGTCGCAGGCGTATTTCTCCAGAGCGTGGATCAGCGTAACAAGAATGCGTGCTCCCGAGGCGCCGATCGGGTGGCCGAGCGCACAGGCCCCTCCGTGGACGTTGACCCGCTCGTGCGGCAGGCCGAGCTCGCGCATGGCGCACATCGTGACGACCGCGAATGCCTCGTTGATTTCGTAGACATCGACCTGCTCGCTGCGCCAGCCGATCTGCTCCAGGAGCCTGCGGATGGCAATCACCGGCGCCGTGGTGAACCACGCCGGCGCTTGAGCAATGCTAATGATGCCGGCGATCCTTGCGGCCGGCGTCACCCCGCGCCGCCTGGCTTCGCTCTCGCGCATCAGCAGCAGCGCTGCGGCGCCATCCGAAATGGAGCTCGAGTTGGCGGGCGTCACGGTCCCGTCAGCGCGAAACGCAGGCTTGAGCGTAGCTATTCGTGCTGGGTCGGCGGTGAACGGCTGCTCGTCCTGGCAGACGTCGACCGCGCCCGACCGCCCGCGCACCGTCACCGCCACCATCTCCTTTGCAAACGATCCGTCCTCGTTGGCCCGCTTGGAGCGCGCGAGGCTTTCGATGGCGAAACCGTCCTGGGCCTCGCGGGTGAATTGATAATGGCGCGCGGTGTCCTCCGCGAACGTGCCCATCAGCCGGCCCTTGTCGTAGGCATCCTCGAGCCCGTCGAGGAACATGTGATCCTTGGCCTCGGCATGGCCGAGTCGGGCGCCGGCGCGCATCTTGGTCAGTAGATACGGCGCATTGGTCATGCTTTCCATGCCGCCCGCGACGATGATCTCGCGCGGGCGTGCGTGCAGTGCATCATGCGCCAGCATGACCGCCTTCATGCCAGAGCCGCACATCTTGTTGATCGTGGTGCACGGCACCGACTGTTCTAGCCCGGCGCCCAGCGCGGCCTGGCGCGCGGGTGCCTGTCCCTGGCCCGCCGGCAAGACGCAGCCCATCAGCACCTCGCTGACGTCGGCCGGCGCGATGCCGGTGCGCGCGACGGCGGCACTGATCGCGGCGCTGCCGAGTTGCGGCGCCGCGAGCGAAGCAAATATCCCCTGAAATCCGCCGATCGGCGTGCGCGCCATGCCGACGATGACGATTGGGTCCTGCGCTGCCTGCATCATGTACGCCTCGCGTTGCCTGAATACGGTCGGCGCGCAATGCCGCCGCCTTTGCACGGCCAGCCGGATCTCGATCCGCTCGCCGCTGGGCGATGGAGCACAAGGGGAGGTCCCTCGTCAATTGCCGGAAAAAAGGCCTTGGCCTCGACCGGGCTGTGTGCTTGGCGAGCTAATCCGGTCTGCTATAAATGCGACGGCCCCCGATTTGCGTTCCACGCATATGCGCCGCCGCTTCTTTCTCGTTGCCAATCCGGGCGCTGGGATAGCCGGCATCCCGCTCCTCGACGAGGTCGTCGCAACGCTCGAGCGCGGCGGCGCGGTGGTGACACGGGGCGTGTCCGCCGATGTAGAGGGCGCCCGCTGCGAGGCGCGTCGGGCCGCCGATAGCGGCAGTTGTGACGCCGTTGTCGCCGCTGGCGGCGATGGTACCGCGCGGCAGGTCGCGGCCGCTCTGATCGGTTCGTGCACGCCGCTCGGCATCATTCCGCTCGGCACCGGCAACGTGCTCGCGCACGAAATTGGCCTATCTGCAAGGGCGGACGTCGTCGCGCACACGCTGCTCGTTGGACCGTGCGTCCCGGTCGCCTGTGCCCTGGCCAATGGTGAGCCCTTCCTGCTGATGACCGGCGCCGGCTTCGACGCTCGCGTCCTGCAAGCGCTCGATCGACGCCTCAAGAGGCGCGTTGGCAAATTTGCCTACGCCGGGCCGGTGCTCGGCGGCCTCGCGCGGCCAATAGATCACCTTGAGGTTCGCCTCGATGGCGATGCGCACCGCGCAAGTTGGGCGGTGATCAGCAATGCGCGCCACTACGCGGGAGGCTTCGTGCTGGCGCGCCGCGCCGGCATCCGTCACCGCGGTCTGCAGGCGGTCCTGTTCAAAGCCACCAGTCCGGGCACGCTGGTCCGTCAGCTGGTGAGTCTGGCGATGGGTCAACTCGATTCCCGCGCCGCGCGCCAGGGCGATGTGGCGATGGTCTCCTGCTCGCACGCGACCATAACCTCGCAACATCCGGTACCGACCCAGCTCGACGGCGATGTGTTTGGCACGACGCCGCTCGAGGTCGACGCGGGGTCCTCCGAGGTCGACCTGATCGTGCCGACACTCAACTCTGCGCATGTTCAGGGTGCAGTACCCTCGGGCTGAAAGCTGCCAACGCGCTCCTTGCTGAGTTGCGCGCACACACCGGCCGGCTGGCCAACAGAGTCGATTCGTCACTGGGATCGTAGCGCGAAGTCCCGCTTTAGGAGCTTGAGCTCGCCACGCTGCATGGGAGTGAGGCCGTCAGTTCCAAGTTCAACCTCAACCCTCTTGAGCGTGCCGCTGAACTTAAATGGCATCTTCGCGTCGTAATCATCGATGACCGGCGTACCAGTGTCCTGGCCGATATCGAAACTTTCGTCGAGGGAGAAGCGAAGGGGTTGCGTCTTCTCGATTCGACCTTCACCTGCCGTCTTTCCGTCGACCATCAACATCCCGCGGCCTCCCTTGCCAGCGCCGCCGCCGTCGTAGGTGAAGGAGAAGGCGATCGTGTGCGGGCCTGGCGTCAGCTTTTGCGCGCCGGTGATGCGCGTTTTACTCCTGTTTTGGGTTGGGTACTTTTCTCCATCCTGGTTCGAGAGGGCGTACGCAAACATCGGTTTCCCGTCGAGCACCAACAAACCCCAGCCGCCGAACCGTCCGCCCTGCGTAACGATGATGCCATCGCCGGGCTCTGCGTACCCGAGCCCGAGCGCGCGAGTTTCGGGGATCTCAACCTCGGCAGTGATGCGGAACGACTTGTTCTTGATGTCCGGGGCGTTCGCCTCGGGGATGCGAATCATGCCGGGGTAGTAGGTGAACTGCGTTCGACCGCTGTTGAAGCCAGGGCGCAGCGACGGATCCGCCCGGTCGCCAAAGCTGGAGTCGATGGGCAATACGTTGTATTTCGCCGCCTCGATCAAGAAGAGGGCCTGCAAGTCTTGCAGCTTCTTGGAGTTCTCACTCGCCAGGTCCTTGGACTGGCTGAAATCCTTCGCAACGTTGTACAGTTCCCAAGGGAAGTCGTCCGGATCGGGTTCTGCCCCCGACACCACCCATGGCAGCCTTAGGGGCGTGGTGCTGGCCATCCAGCCGTCGTGGTAGAGGCCGCGGTTTGCAGTGATCTCGAAATATTGGGTCGTGTGCCGCGTCGGAGCCCCGGCGTTATCGAAGGTCGCAACCATGCTGTTCCCTTCCAGCGGTTTCTGGGGTGCGCCGTTGAGGATCAGCGGCGGCGGAATGCCGACTGCTTCGAGGATGGTGGGCAGGATGTCGATCACATGCTCGAACTGTGAACGAACTTCGCCGCTGGCCTTGATGGCCCTCGGCCAGCTGATGGCCATGCCGTTGCGCGTTCCGCCGAAGTGCGACGCCACCTGCTTGGTCCACTGGAACGGTGTATCCATCGCGTGCGCCCAGCCGACCGGATAGTGGTTGTAGGTCCGGTCGCTGCCTAGTTGGTCCATCATCGACAGCAGGAATGCGAGCGACTCCGTGTCAAAGCGGCCCATCTCGTTGGTTGTTCCTTGCAACGTGCCTTCTGCGCTCGCGCCATTGTCGCCCTCGATATAGATGACAAGGGTGTTGTCGAGCTGACCGGATTCCCGCAGACTATCGAGGATGCGGCCGATTTCGTAATCGCTCTGCGCTACCGCGGCCGCGTATACCTCCATCATTCGTGCATAGAGTTTCTTCTGATCGGCGCTGAGCGAGTCCCACGCCGGTATCTCCTGCGGTCGCGGGGTCAGCGCGGTATCTTCGGGGACGATACCCAATCTCTTCTGCCTCTCCAGCGTGATCTCGCGCTGCCTATCCCAACCCTGATCGAACTTTCCGTTGAACTTGGCGATCCAGTCCCTGGTCGCATGATGCGGAGCGTGGCCGTTGCCAGGGGCGAAGTACATCAAGAAGGGCTTGTTGGGGGCGATCGCATGCTGCGTTCGGGTCCAATCGATGGCGCGATCGGCCAGGTCGTGGATCAGGATGTAGTTGGGATCACCGATGGGAGGCAGAACAGGCTTCGTGTTCTCGAATAACGCCGGATGCCAGTTGTCGGTATCACCTCCCAAAAAGCCGTAGAAGTACTCGAAGCCGAGCCCGCCCGCCCACTGATCGAACGGGCCGTCAGGGCTTTCCAGCCAGTCAGGAATCAAGTGGTTCTTGCCCAACCACGACGTGTTGTAACCGTTATTGACGAGAATGTTTCCGATCGTGCCCGCGCTCTTGGGCAGGATCGAGTCGTAGCCGGGATACCCCGTGGCAAACTCCGAGATGTTACCAAAGCCAACGCTGTGGTGGTTGCGCCCAGTGAGGAGTGCAGCCCGCGTAGGCGAGCACAACGCCGTAGTGTGGAAATTGTTGTAACGAAGGCCGGCCTGGGCCACGCGATCAAGTGTTGGGGTCGGAATGGGACCACCAAACGTGCTAGATGCGCCAAAGCCTGTGTCGTCGGTCAAGATCAGCAGAATATTGGGGGCACCCTCCGGCGCCGTTACCGCTTTCGGGAAATCGGGCTGAGATTCACTGGCCTTGCGGCCGATGACGCCGCCGAACGGTTTTTCTGGAACCGGGAGCAGCGCCGAGCCGCCTTCAGGCAGCGGTGTGCTCTGCGCGAGTGCTACCCCTGACAATCCAACGCAGACCGCCGCGATGCGGGCGGCTTCGAACAAGCTACCTGTCTGACGCATAAATGCCTCGTAGGGTCTCCGGGTGGCGTGTAACTGGATCCTCGCACGCTCCCCTGAGGACCGACATCCGGAAGAACCCCGGAGACAAATACCTGGATCGCACTAACTGCCGATTTCGCACGTCACAGAATTTCCGTCGGTGCCGAGGTAACCTACAGGCGTGTTCAGCCAAAAACGCGAAAAGGGCATTGTCACTGCAGCGCCCGGATTCCTCCCCTTCAAGCTCTCCTCAAAGTCGGGAACGATCTTCATTGCCGGGACGGCATTTCAGGTGTTGATTGGATTCGACAAAATTGCCGAGCAGGACTTGGTTTTGTGATCTTGGCGAAAGTAGCGAAGGTGTCGGCCTCGTGCACGATCCCATTGCTGATGCGCCCGGCGAAATGCGACCGGGCCGGCGGACAATAATTGGCACGCACACCGAATCGATGGGGTCCAGATGTTGCTGAAAGCCGCCTGCGGCGTCACTTTGATCCCAGGGGACCGCGCCCATGGTTCCTAACCCGCACACTCTGACCTTTTGGCGCGCGCCCCGAGATGCGAATCGCGCGTTTGGCACGGTTCCTAGGGATAGATTACCGTTTTGGTCCGACTAATAATGAAGGCGTCGGTCCGTTCGAGGAAATCGGTGACTACCTCCGTGAAGGCCTCCGGCCGTTCAACCATCAGCGCGTGGCCGGCATCGTAAACAAACACCAGATGCGCATCCGGAATCAGCTCTATGTAAAACCGGCCCATCGCCGGCGGGATCACCTCGTCCCGTGTACCGAACAGTACCAATACCGGCATTCCCAAGCCACGCAACCCTTCCTCCAGCGGCGTATCGCGTCCTGGGCCACGCAGCCGCCGCACGATCGCCAACCGCCGCGCGGCCAGCGCTGGCTCGACCGCGGGTGCTGACGGAACCCGCTCCGGATGCGCGTAGAGCCGGCGTGCGATTTCCTCGGGCGAGCCGGAGACGGGCTCACTCCCCTCCGGCCGAATCGCCGATGGCGCGTCCAGCACCAGGGCGGCGACGAGATCCCTCCGCTGAACGGCCATCCAGGACGCGACCGCTCCGCCAAACGAAGTGCCCATCAGATTGAACCCAGAAAGACCCAAAGCCCCAGCGGCCGCGTTCATTGTTGCCGCCAGATCCTGGATTGTTCGCGTTCGCGGGTTCTCAGCTGAGCCGAAGCCCGGCATCTCAAACGCAATCACCTGGAACGCGTGGCTCAGCAGGTCGTGCGCCGGCGTCCACCGCAGTCCGCCCGCGCCGTGGAGGTGAACCAGAGGCGGTCCCTTTCCGGCTTCTTGGTAGCGGATGCGGAAACCGTCCGCGTCGACAGATCCCTCCCGGAGCGCTAATCCCATGTCCGCCACGATGGTATTCCCTCAAATGTCACGGATGCGAGGCAGGACCGTCCGTCCGAACAGGTCCAGAGCATCCATCAGCGCAGCTGGATCGGTCGTGCCCGGGGTATTGAAGCCAAGATCGATGACGCCGGCTCCAATCACCTCGCGGCAGCGCCGTAACTGATCAACAACCGTGTCTGGGCCGCCAAAGAAATTGATCGGCAGCGCGCGGTTGATGCTCGCCGGTCTCGCTTGGCCGGCGATGTTGCGGGCATCCAGCGCCAGCAGTGCGGAGGCGACGCCTTCAGCCAGTGAGAATGGGGCTCGCGCCGGATACGCCTCCATCGCCCGTTGGGCCTGCGCATCAGTCTCGGTTAGAATGATATTTGCTCGGAAGATGATTTGATCGCTGCCAGGTTCCCAGCCGTGGCGCGCACATTGCTCGCGGTAGTGGCCGGTCACCTTTCCCATGACCTCAGACGGCCCGTATGAAACACCCAAGCCGATCCGATTGCGAGCCGCGAACTCGCCGGCCTCTCGGCTGGTACCGAGCGCGAAGGTCGGCGGATGCGGCTGCTGCAGCGGACGCGGCCAGACAGACACCGTGCGATAGCGGAAGTGGCGACCCTGCCAGCCGAACGGGCGCGGCTCGGTCCAAGCCTTCAGGATCAGTTCCATCCCCTCATCGGTCCGTTCCCGGGACTCTTGGGGATTGAGGTCATAGGTCAGTGTCTCGTTCGGCGTCCCGCGCAACAGCCCGACCACCAGACGCCCGTCGGCGATCGTATCGAGCATTGCCAGTTCCTCGGCGATGCGCACCGGATTGCTGTGCGAAACGATCGGGCCTAGCAAGGCAATTTTAATTGTGTGGACGCGCGCGGCAACATATGCGGCGGCAACCACCGGCGACGGGGTCAGGATGCGCGGCGAATAGTGATGTTCCGACAAACTCACCCAATCGAACCCGGGTTTTTCCGCCAAAGCGATCCGCTCGATCATCCCTCGAAAGACTCGCACGCCCTCGCTGGTGTCATAGGCGGCGGCGGGCATGGGCCAGATTGCCGGTATGTTGGCGGGCGGCTGATAGCGGCCCGTTTCGAAATACGAGAGTTTCATCGCGGAACCCCTCCGCTGCCCGGCGCTGAGTAAGAATCTGAACTAGTTGCCTTCAAACCTTCCAACCCGCAAGACGCGGCGGCGCGCCCCGTCAGAGCGGCTTGTCGCCGCAGATTGTCACGATGCCCATAGCGTTGGGGGATACTAGTCCCAAAGGCCTGGCGCCGCATTCCAGAAGGGATCATCAAATAGGCATTGTCAGGACCCCTTTGCTGCGGCGGACGCTGGCCTCGCCTGCCCGCGAGTCGGCTTGTTGCTGAGGACAATGTCAGGGCAAGGTTTGAGGTCTTAAGGGGCAAGGGCACCTGCGGGTCGTAGAAAAAGGCCGCAATCTCAATGGCGTGGGTGATCGAGTGGTGTCGAGCAGACCATGCAGGCCGAGCCGGTGAGGCGCAAGACTGGTGTCGGGGAAGTGCGAATGAGGCGCTCGCGCTTTCGCCCGCGTGAGCGACGAGGAACCCGGGGGCGTACATACGGGGGTACATCGAGTCATTGCTGCACAACGGGCGTTCAACGCCTCTGGGGACCGATGGGCCGAGAGGCGCCGCATCTGGCGGCCGTTCCGATCAAGGGTGCGGAGTTGGCCCTG
>Ga0187783_10003723_pt1 | contig 11235 bp, 8 predicted proteins | sample 1015_SJ02_MP02_2_FD_132471 | JGI IMG/M metagenome (GOLD analysis project Ga0187783, IMG submission 132471) | Tropical peat soil microbial communities from peatlands in Department of Meta, Colombia - 1015_SJ02_MP02_20_MG | ecosystem: Environmental > Terrestrial > Soil > Wetlands > Peat | place... | reverse complement strand
GCGCACCCCTTGGACGAGCTGCCCTTCGATCTCAGCATATTGATTCGCGTTCAAAACGGCATCGCCGAGCCGTTCTCCCGCTTTTGCAACTGAACGATTGAAAAGCCTATCCAGGTAGTGAGCAGCAGAGTCGTGAATCTTCGAGATCAAAAAAATAAGGGCGGCTGCGATTGCAAACCAAGCCCACGCGGGAAGCGTTACATTTTTGCTGACCGCTTCACGAATATGATCAATGGTCTCGTGCAAGAAGAGTACCGGCAAACTGAGGAGGAGGCCAAGAATGGTCACGCGACGGAGCGGAATACTTACTTTAACGACGTAGGGTCGACGCACAGCCTCGCTGACAAGGAGGCAAAGGACACCATTGACGAGATAAAGCAGACCCCACAATTGTTCAGGCGGCGAATAACCGGGCCAAAGATGATTGAGAAGTGTTGTTGTTGTACCAGCATCCGCGAACACAAGTGCAGGCAATCCAATCAGGCAGCCCCAGATCACCCAGCGAAGGCGCTGATAGTCTTGCAGGGCGAGCTCCTTTCGGCGGGCCAACAGTAATAGGAAGGCGCACGCAGCGACGACCATTCCACTCAATACACCGGCCCTAGTGATCGCCTCGGTAGGATAACCGAGTAGATTCGCATAGCTTAGTGTCAGTAAACCCGCGAGCATCATCGCGATTAAAGGCAAAGACCGTTCGACCGGCCGCCAGCGCGACGTCGTTTCATCGTTCGGTGCTCGCAGCGCAAACCAGATGAACCCTGTCAGACCGATGCCCTGTGCTATGGCGCCCGCTATGTTCTGCGTCAGCAGGGCGATAGGTGAGTACCGCTGCAAGAGCGCATAGTATTCCGCGGACTGGCCTGGATTGAACCAAATAACGTAAAGAAAAAATCCCCAGGTCATAATTCCTGGCCTCGTCCAAACCAGCCAAGCGGCTGCCAGAATGACAAGCGTCGCTGCGACCTGATCGAGTAGCAAAACAGCAAGCACCCAGCCGTTGTACGGCCGTTGCTCAGCAACGATGTTTACTTCTCGCGCCGGTCGGCCTGGTGTTGCAGCCATTACGAGCTCGGCGCGCTGCTGATTAGCGACGAGGCGAAATCCTCCCAAGGCTGCCATCGCGCTCGCGCACCTGATTGTGCGTATGGGATTACAGCGCATCTCCGCGAGATTCAGCCTATCACCGACGCGCAGCCCGACCCGAAACGCGGGCGAGGCAGTTTGATTTAGGAAAGGACCCTGGACGTCCGTGATGACGCCGTCGTTGTTTGCGTAAAAACCAAACGATCCTAACGGGCGATACAACCGGTAGAGATCCGGGACGACCATCGCCAACGCCCAGAATGCGAGCGCCACAAGTAGAACGCGACCTGCAATCTGACCATAACTAAGCATCCAATTGTCATTTTCTATGATCGGATGGACGAAGCCAATGCCAAAGAGGACGTGCTATTTTTGCAACGCCGGCGCATAACGTTGTCATAGTGCGGAATTTGGCAGAGCGGTCGCCGCGAGCAAATCGGACTCGAACGCCTCGACCACTATGACGAGCCTCGATACGATAGGAAGCGTAAGTGACTTCGATGTAGCTTGCCAACGGCGGGCCGACGTCACGAAACAATGAACGAAACGCCGGAGTGCAAATAAGATGATTTGCCTTTGTCCTTTGTAATTTGACGTTTTTGGTAGCCGCGTTGTTACCTGTGAAAGCTTTTTCGATGCTATCGGCAAGACGCGCCGAATGTTCGAATATCGCGAGCAGGCGATTATGGGGATGCCACAGTCCGCACGCCAGCATCCCGCCCGCAATATCGGCGAAGCGGTTGGCAAGCGTGCTCAGCGCGGCTCGGGTCACTTGACGTGCCGATACCGAAGTAGTGTCGGTCAGGATGGTGCAGAAGCGCTCCAAAACGGGTGAACTCATTGCGGCCGAAACAGCCCGCCATTGCCTCGTAGATCGTCCTTTGAGATGGCGTGCGGCGTGAAGAGGCCCACGCACTTGACTTGACGATTTCATGCGCTTCCATTCGTCGGCGAGGAGAAAATGAAACTCGGTCGTGCACGCCACACCGCCAGATGCGAGGAACGGGTGCTCGCCCTGTGTAAATGACCAGATGTTCGCTTTCGTCGGGGCGCCCCCAGGCACTGCCTTGCCTCGTAATGATGACGGTCTTTTCACCGTAAAAGCTAAGCTGATCCTGGGTCTAACGTAGGAGGGTCGGCATGTGCGACTACAGCCTTCAACACGTCAAATCACGACCTGCGAAAATCGGCGACCAGCTAACCACCCGCGACTTCGGTTTGGGCACGCGAGGGTTCGCAGCATCGGAGGACAAGAACGTCGCAGTTTGCGTGCACCCCGGGACGGAACTGTCATTTGCAAACGAGGTGACGTGCGTGCCCCCGCATGTTGGGTTGGCGCACGAGAACGATCCACCACAAGACCGCAATCTTCCGGCAGTTGAACAACGGATGGGCCGTGGCTCATCACGACGCTCTGGAGTTCCCGGACGGCCAGATCGTACTGCTCACATTACTGGCAGAAGGTCAGAAGGCCACTGTTCTTCAGTTACCCGCGGGAGCCGTTGAGATTAAGGCCACGCCGGAAGCGGCCTACGTCTAGCAGGCTGTTGAAGAAGTCAGTACAGCTGCCAACGCAGGTTTCTTCATGCACCAACCTTCCGATGCGGCGATCGAACAGTGACAGATCGAGTATCGTTAGATTTACCGACGGGTACCCGTTTAGTTCCGCTTGGTGATCCCTTGATTTACTGACGTTTGGGGTGGCCGACATTCGGCTCACGCGGACGATGACTAAGACGTCCAAGGTAGGGTCCTATTACGGCCCCTTTGAAAGCCAAAGCGAGCCACCGGAGGCCCGTTATCGTCTGAGTAAGCGCCGTAAGCCATAGATGGAGCGTCGCGAACACGCATCCTCCAACAAGGAGGGCAAGTCCCGTCGGGATGCACGTCAAGAGCGGCGGCCTGCCGGGGTGGCGCAGCGTCGGAATAAGCGTGAGCAGAAAAAGATATTGCTAACAGAAAGTGCAATATCCTGCCACCAAGCATCTGGATATGGATCCCGGCGGAGCCGCGGAGAATTGAATCCATATAGGAACGTAGTCAGGACCGGCATACTTAATTCGCGCCTTCACCGCTAATGGCCCCGGCATCGAGCCGGGGCTTCGTTATTTCTTTTGGCGATCAGAAACCTTTCACTTGCCCTCTTGTGAGGTGCTTCCACCTTTATGGTGATGATGCCCCCCGCCGCTGGTAGTGCCAGAACTGTCGCCAGCGCCTGCGCCGCTACTCTGTGCCCATGAGGGTGAGGCCATCGCCATCGTCGCAAAAACCATCGCTACCATCGCGATACATTTTGTCATTTTCTACTCCTTTTGAGCAGGTCGTTTTTGCCGCCCCACCAAGCCCCGAGTGCGCCGGCACCTGTTTCCGAGCATGTTTAATTATTTCTCGGAGTGCACGTTTTCCCGATCGACGACGTCAGGTATGGCGATTTGCCTTTCGCTCCGGAGTCGCTGGCCAGGTTAGCGCTATAATATCGGCGAAGCATTTCTGGTCCGTCGCCGCTTTCTCGAGTTCATCTCGGGCCCTCGCTTGGTCGACCATCATTCCGGCGAGCGCGTGCTCTAGATCTCCAAGGAGTTCGCGGGCCGCCGTTAAGAGGTCCTGTTTGTTGTCACGCTCAAGCTTGGCTACCAGCTCCTTGTACCGAACGATACGTTGTCGCTGATAAGCGATGTGCTTTTCAGCTAACTCGACCTTTTCTTTCGCGGTAGCCATGGTTGCAAGATCTCTCCCAAGTGCAGCCGCCCCCTCTGAGTAGCGCGACCCTTTTAACAGCAACGAACTTCCATGCGGTTCCCCTTCGACGAGTCCTTGATAGTGGAGCAATTAGAAAGCCCGCATAGTCGTCGCTCAAGTTAAAGTTGGTCGGGAACCTTACGAGCGAATCAAACGTGCGTAATGTTCCAAGATTAGCGCGCGCACGTCGTTGCTGAGATTGCGGCCATTTGTTGCGAAAAGTGAGAGCAGAATAGGGTTGCGGCGGACTTGGTCTAGGCTGTCTGATGTATTGCTGGCTAAACCCAGTGCGGATTTCACGGTTTGTAGCGGCAACGATAAGATTGACATCTGAGTCGCGTGGTTGGGCGGCTGCCGGTTTTGGCACCACTCCTTGGGGCTGCGCTCGTGAAACACTTTGTGATCGTGGCTGCACTGACATTGACCGCCTGCGCGCTGCCGGGCATATCCGTTACCAATAGCTTCATGAGCGACACGCACCCAACCGAAGACTTCTGCGCGTCACGAGGGCTAACGCTCGACTCAAAGACAAAGCAGTGCGTGCCGGCGCCGCGACCTGCGCCGCCAGCCGCAGAGGTGACGGGATCATTGCGCCAAGGGGCACAACAGCCGGTGCAATCGCAATCAGCGGCATCAGTAACTTCGACGGCATTGCCGACAGTGACGGCCTTCACTCCGGGGGCGACTCCGGCTCAACCGCCGTCACAGGCGCGCCCGCCGGCCGGCTCGGCGCCGATCGAGCCGGACGCAGTGATTTATGCCGAACTCAAGCAGGACGTCGGCTTGATGTCCGAGCTCACTCATTTTGTGCGCGCAAGCGGCTATCGGTGCGACAGCATCAGCGGGCTTGCGCCGCTCGCGTACGGGCACGGTTTCAAATTGGTGTGTAACCACTTCAACTACAAATACGCGATCGAAGAAAAAGATGGCCACTCGGTCGTGACCGTATTGGCCGCGCCGTTCTAGGGAGCAGCATCGGGACCCGTGGAAGCCGCGCAGCGGCCGTTCGGGCCGATATCTACCCCTGGAACGTTTGCTCCTTTTTTAGCGAATGGCAGAGCTAGCGCTCTTATGCGCTGTATTATAATGAAATGCGAACACATCGTTCCTTACAAAAGGATGCGCCTGGCTCGCGTCCTATTCAGCCAATCGGGCGCATCGTATCTCATGCGCTTGTTGGCGGGCTGCACCACCAATACGTTCGAACTGAGTTGTCGGTACTCACAGGCTCGCGCTTCAGCGTCGGACTATGAACTCTGACGGCCTGCGCCGTTTTTCCCATTCCGTCTGTTCGAGCTCGGGGACCACGCCGTGACGCTCTGGGAAGCCAAGACAGAAATAGCCAATGAACTTCCAATGCGGTGGCACTTGTAAGATGGCAGCTACTGCCTCCGGGTCGAGTATCGACACCCACCCCATCCCGATTCCTCGTGCACGTGCGGCAAGCCAGATCGTATGCACGGCGATAGCCACAGAATACTCAATCGTTTCCGGCATCGTGCGGCGGCCCAGCCCATGACCCTGCCCGGTCGTGCGATCGGCGAAAACCGCCAATTGACATGGAGCTTCCTCCAACCCGGCCAGTTTTAGACGCGCGTACAATGTCGACCGCGTTGGCGACTGCGCGGCCAACGCCTCAGCGTTGGAAATTGCGAACGCTTGCCGAACGGCGGCGCGGAGATTCTCGTCTTCAACGATGACAAACCGCCAAGGCTGGCTGAGCCCAACTGAAGGAGCTAGACATGCCAGTCCAATGAGGTCTTCCAAGGTGCCGCTCGGCAACGGGGCGCGGCGGAAACGCCGCACGTCACGCCGCCAAACTAAAAGATCGCGCAACCGGGCTTCGAAAGTGTCATCAAAGGGGATTGGTGACGCAGCAGTCACGGCGAATTCTCTGATCGCATATCGAAGGGAGAACGATAAATGATCGTCAGCGATCGGTCATCCGACAATTTTGCGGCGACCCATCCAAGGCTCTAAACTGACGCGCGAGTCATAAGCCGACAAAGACGTGACGCGCGCGTTAGGTTCGTTTACCCCTCGAAGCGGGCATTCCGGAGCGCACTCGGTCAAGTTCGTTTAGTGGCAGAAACCGAAGTCTGCGATCTAAGCTCGTGTGTCCTGGTTAGCCCGCGAGCCTGAAGTAGAGGAGGGGGAGTTTCTCGGGAAGGCGTTCTATGCGGTCGAGCTGAATGACGTTCGAGCGCCTGAATATGCGCGTTAGATAGGAGTCACCGTTGGCATCGAGGCCGACGCAAAAAAGATCGATGCCCCTGATGCTGCAGCGAGAGTACCGCGCGCCCTGCATCCTCGACCAGGTAACGCCGGTTGGCGATATCGACGTCCGAGGGTTCGCCGTCACTGACCAGGAGCAGCAGTTTGCGATAGGATTCGCATTGCGCAAGATATTCCAGCACGCGGCCGAAGGCTGGCGAGACGGAAAAGACCCGGCGACGGCGGTCGCGCCGTCACCGGGCCCCGTTGAGCGATGGTCGTTTGAGCGCGCCTAGAAGGTCGTGTATTTCGGCGACGTGCAGCCGCCGCAAGCCCACGGCCACGACCAGTCCGCGACCTTGCCCTTGTTAGCCTCGACGTACGGGCTCCAAGCGCGCGGCGGCAGCGCCTTGCTCTGATAGACGATGGCGAACTGGCCGTTGGCTTGCACTTCGCCGATCATCACCGGCTTCGCCATGTGATGATTGGGCAGCATGGTGACTTCGAAGCCGGAAGGCGACTTCACCTTTTGCCCGATCATCGCCTGCCGCACAGCGTCAACGTTGGTCGTGCCGGCCTGCTCCACCGCCTGCACCCACATGTGGAAGAGGATGTAGGCCGACTCCATCGGGTCGTTGGTGACCCGCTTGTTGTCGTGCATGTAGTCGTGCCACTTTTTGATGAACGCTTTGTTCTCCGGCGTGTTCACCGACTCGAAGTAGCTCCAGGCGGTGAGGTGCCCGATCAGGGGCTTGGTGTCGAGGCCGGCGAGTTCCTCCTCGCCAACGGAGAAAGCGATGACCGGAATGTCGGACGCCTTGATGCCCTGGTTGGCGAGTTCTTTGTAGAACGGCACGTTGGCGTCGCCGTTGATGGTCGAGATCACCGCTGTCTTCTTGCCGGTCGAGCCGAACTTTTTGATGGCGCCGACTTCGGTCTGCCAGTCGGAGAAGCCGAACGGCGTATAGTTCTCCATGATGTCCTCATCCTTCACGCCCTTGAAATTCAGGAACGCGCGGATGATTTTGTTGCTGGTGCGCGGATAGACATAGTCAGTGCCTTCGAGAATGAAGCGCTTCACGCTGCCACCGTCGGCGCTCATCAGATATTCGACGGCGGGGATGGCTTTGTTGTCCGGCACCGAGCTGCCATAGAAGATGTCGTAGGACGATTCCTCGCCTTCATATTCCAGCGGGTAGTAGAGGAGGGCGTTCAATTCTTCGAACACCGGCAGCACCGACTTGCGCGACACCGAGGTCCAGCAGCCGAACACCGCAGCGACCTTATCCTTGCTGATCAACTCGCGGGCCTTTTCGGCGAACAGCGGCCAGTTCGACGCCGGATCGACCACCACCGGCTCGACCTTCTTGCCGAGTAGCCCGCCATTGGCGTTGAGCTCGGCGACCTGCATCAGCATCAGGTCTTTGAGGATGGTTTCGCTGATCGCCATTGTGCCCGACAGCGAGTGCAAGATTCCGATCTTGATGGTCTCTTCGGCCGCGGCTTTGCCTACGCCGCCGAGAATGAAAGCCGACGCGACCGCTGCGTGAAGCCAGGGGTTTCGTAAAAGTCTCATGATCTCTCTCCGTTCGAGGTGCGACGCCACGCGGCCGCGCTACCGGCCGAGTGCCCGCTCTGCTCCGGCTGTGAAAGAGCATGCCGCGGCGGCGTGCCTGCAACGAGAGCCACGAGGGGAAAATGCGATGGCACCGGAAAATTGGCGCAATGGATCGCGTCGCGGCGGCCTAACTGCCCAACTTGCGGTCCAACGTCTCAGCTTCTATGCAAATCCTGCCTCGGCATTAGGCAAAAAGGGCTGCCGAGGCGCCGCGACGAGTCCAGTTGACACCGGATTGAGAGGACCAGTTGCGCCGCGGCTTTGAAATACCGCCGGACTGGACCTAAGATCGCCGGGCCGGGCCAATCGAGACCGCCGCACCCAGCGGCGTGTTTGGCCGCATGCAGATTCCCGTTCTGCTCGACCGCTTTCAGCGCGAGCCACTCACCAGCCAGCTGGTCGACCAGCTTCGCGACGCCATCCGCCACGCACGCATCCGCCCCGGCACGCGGCTGCCGTCGTCGCGTCGGCTCTCCGAACAGCTTTCGGTGTCGCGCAATACCGTGATCCGCGCCTACGACGCGCTGATGGTCGAAGGCTTTGTCAAATCCCGTCCGGCTTCGGGAATCTTTGTCGCCGACAGCCTGCCGGGCCTCGCTGTCAAGACGGCGGACACCGAGCTGGAGCCGGTGCGCGCCGCCGTGCTGTCGCACATGCCGATGCCGCCGCTGCCGCTGCGCGTGCAGAACGTGGTCGACCAGCAACGGAGCCGGCTGTCGTTCGACTTCTTTCCCGGCCGGCCGAGCCCGGCGCTGTTTCCGGTGAAGACCTGGCGGCGGCTGCTGCAGGCCAATCTCTCGCACGGCGGCAACCGCGGGCTGTCGCAATATGGCGATCCGGCCGGGTTGCCAGCGCTGCGCTCGGCCATCGCCGTTCACCTCGCCACCACCCGCGGCATTGCCGCCGATCCCGGCCGCATCGTCATCGTCAACGGCGCACAGGAGGGCATCAGCATTGCGGCGCGGCTCTTTCTCAATCACGGCACGCCGAGCGCGATCGAGGACCCCTGTTACGAGGGTGCGGCGTTTGCTTTCGAGGCGGCCGGTTCGGAAATCGCCAGCGTTGCGGTCGATTTCGAAGGCTTGATTCCGGACGAGTTGCCGCAACGCCCCACCGCGCTCCTCTACGTCACGCCGTCGCATCAATATCCGACCGGGCATACGCTCTCCCTTGCGCGACGGCACGCGATCGTCGCCTGGGCGCGGCGTTACGGCTGCTACATCCTGGAGGACGACCGCGACGGCGATCCGCATTACGATGGTTCGCCGCTGCAGGCGATCGCGGCCTACGCTTCCGACTGCACCATTTATCTTGGGACTTTCTCGCGCACGCTCGGCGCCGGATTGCGGCTCGGCTATATGGTCGTGCCCGAGCAGCTCGCCGGCGTCGTGGCGACCGCCAAGGGCCTCCTCAACAACGGCAATTCCTGGCTCGAACAGGTGGCGCTCGCCGAGATGATGCGGGCCGGCTCGTATTTGGCGCATCTGCAGCGCAGCCGCGCCCACTACCGTGAGTGCCGCGACTACCTAATGGCCGCACTCCGCCGCAACTTCGGCGACGTCAGCGTGACCGGCGAGGCCGCAGGCTTGCAACTTGTCTGGTATCTGCCGCCCGGCGTGCCTAACGCCGTCATCGTCGAGGACCTGGCGCGGCGCGCGCGCATTGGCGTCTATTCCTTCATGTCCGGTGGCGCCCATGTCGCGCGCGCCTCGACGCTCACGCAGCGCGGACTGATCCTCGGTTACGCGGCGCTGTCGCGCAAACAAATCGAGCAGGGGATCTCGCGGCTCTCCGATGCTATCGACGATGCCGTCGACGATCCGAGCGCCGACGTGAACGCGCTGTTTCTGCGCGCTAGCGTGCCGCAGCCGGCGCCGCCTAAGGCCACGGCACCTAAGACCGCACGCCGATCGCGCTATCTGGACCCTAGCTTTCTGCGGCAACCGGCTCTAACGGCCAGACGCCGCCGCGGCCGACACTTGACCACCGGCGCAGCGCGCCAAGCGGGCAACGTCATGGTTGCGGTGAGCAAAATCTACCGATATCCGATCAAGGGGCTGAGTGCGCAGCCGCTGTCGAGCGTCACGCTCGAAGCCGGCAAGCCATTCCCGCAGGATCGCATCTTCGCGCTGGTGCGGCCCGGCGCCCCGATCGACCGCGACGATCCGAAATGGGCGAAGAAGGGCCTGTTCGTGATGCTCATGCTCGACGAGAATCTGGCCCGGGTCGACACCTCGCTCGACCTCGAATCGATGCATCTCACCATCCGGCAGGGCGATCGGCGGGTCGCTTCCGCGCAACTCGATGATCCCGCCGACCGGGCGAAGATCGAGGAATTCTTCTGGCAGTTGTTGCCGACCTTGCGCGCCGCGCCAGCGCTGGTGCGCTCGGCCGGTGGGCATTTCATGGACAAGCCGGACAACGTTATCTCACTGATCAATCTCGCTACCGTGCGCAGCCTCGAACAGCAATGGGGCGTGGCGATCGACCCGCTGCGCTTTCGTGCCAACATCTATGTCGATGGCGCAAAACCGTGGGAGGAGTTCGATTGGGTCGGAAGCAAGATCAGGATCGGCGGCACCGTGTTCTCCGTCGATCGCAGGAACGGCCGCTGCGGCGCGACCAACGTCAATCCGGCCACTGGCCGCCGCGATCTCGATATTCCGTCGTCGCTGCGCGCCGCCTTTGGCCACAAGAATCTCGGCGTCTATCTGATCGTGCGCGAGGGCGGCCAGATTGCGGTCGGCGATTCGGTGTTCGTGCCGCGATCGGTGCCGGCGGCGGCGCCGAGCGCTGCGTTTCCGGTGCCGCTGATCAACCATGCGCATCGGCGGTTCATTTGCCGCGGCTGCTACTTCATCTACGAGGAAGCCAACGGCCTGCCGCAACAATTGATCAAGCCGGGGACCCAATTTGCGGATATTCCCGCGACCTGGCGCTGCCCCGATTGCGGCACCGACAAAAACACCTTCCGGCCCTACGTTGAGAAAGCGGTGGCGAACTGAGCGAGACTTGATCGGGCATCGCGTACAAGCAATTCAGCCAATCGGGCGCATCGTATCTCATGCGGTGGGTTGGCGGGCTGCACCACCAATACGTTCGAATCTGAGTTGTGGGCGCCGTCGATGATTCCGGTCATCAACTCCACGCCCTCCGCCTTCAGGCACCAAACGAGTAACTCGCCGACTGAGATCGTTGTCACAAAGCTCTCCATCTAGTAGCGGAAGTACCGCGGCGCTCAGATTCTCAACGACGATAAGCGGAACCGCATCGGAAAGGCCGCACCGTCTTATGAGAGGCCGGCCGAGCTCAGTCCCGCCTCGCGACGCGTGATCTCACACGTAGCGCTCCAATCCGCGTTGGCGAGATCGCTCGAAAGCGCCGCAAGCATTTTGCGTTCGATGATCTTGCCGATTTCAAAGCTCATGTCGGCCTGCTCGGCCGCGGACAGCATGAGGCGCACGTCCTTGAGGCCGCCACTCATCGTGAAGCCGACGCTGCTTACGTAGTCGCGCTTACGCGCCTTCTCGGCATAGAGCTTGAGAGCAGGATGGGCGAAAGCCATCTGAAAAAACTGTTGC
>Ga0187783_10003722_pt1 | contig 11237 bp, 13 predicted proteins | sample 1015_SJ02_MP02_2_FD_132471 | JGI IMG/M metagenome (GOLD analysis project Ga0187783, IMG submission 132471) | Tropical peat soil microbial communities from peatlands in Department of Meta, Colombia - 1015_SJ02_MP02_20_MG | ecosystem: Environmental > Terrestrial > Soil > Wetlands > Peat | place... | reverse complement strand
CGGGTGCTGCGCGAGCTCAAGGTCGAGTTTTTCTCCGCGCGCTTTGGCTACATGGGCACGAGCGACATCGACGGCCACCTGCTGATCAGCTCGCGCCATCTCGCCGGCGGCGAGTTCCGGACCCTGTACCTCGATGTGGTCCACGAGCTCTGCCACGTGCGACAGTTCCGCCAGGGCCGGCCTCTGTTCTACCCCCGGCTGAGCTACGTGGACGCGCCGTCCGAGATCGAGGCCTACCGCCTCACGGTGAAGGAAGGTCGCCGGATCGGCCTGTCCGATCGCGAGCTGTTCGACTACCTCGGGACCGAGTGGATGTCGCCGGCGGAGCATCGCCGCCTCGCCCGACACACCGGAGTTCGGCCCGTGCCCGCGCGCACCCGACCCCGCCGAAAGCGATCGTAGGGCGCGCGCCCGCCGTCGCCCTCGCACCGTTTATCTTCCGAACGACCGTGGCGACCCCGATGCGGGAGAATTACGGGGGTTTCGGCGCGGAGCGCCAGGGCGCGATTTATCGGGCGGGCGCCACGGGGCAGCCCCCGCGTCTGCCGATCTCTCCCGAACAGCTCGAGGCCGAGGCGACCAAGGGGCTGCCGGCCGAGACCGCCGACTACGTCGCGGGCGGAGCCGGCGCGGGTTCGACCGTCGGCGCCAACCGGGCGGAGTTCGACCGCTGGCACCTCCTGCCGCGCATGCTGCGCGACGTCCACGCGCGCGACCTCACGCGGGAGCTCTTCGGCGTCGTCCTGCCGGCCCCGGTGCTACTCGCCCCGATCGGTGGGCTCGCGACCGTGCGGACCGACGGCGAGCTCGCCGTGGCGCGGGCGGCCGCCTCGCTGGGCGTGCCGTTCGTCGCGAGCACGCTCACCAGCGCTTCGCTGGAGGAGATCGCGGCGGCGTCCGGGACCGGACGGCGCTGGTTCCAGCTCTACTGGGGGCCCGACCGTGACCTGAACCTCAGCCTGGTCCAGCGGGCCGAGGCCGCCGGCTACTCCGCGATCGTCGTGACGGTCGACACGCGCCTGCTCGCCTGGCGGGAGCGGGACCTGACGCGCGGCTACCTGCCGTTCCTCACCGGCGCAGGGCTCGGGAACTATCTGTCCGACCCGATCTTCCGCGCGCGGCTCGAGCGGCCGCCCGGGGAGGACCCGGTGGCGGCCGCCCGGCTCGCGATCGCCCAGATCGGCGATCCCACCTTCGTCTGGTCGGACGTTCAGTTCTTGGCGGACCGGGTCCGGGTGCCGATCGTCGTGAAGGGCATCCTGCACCCGGAGGACGCGAGCGCCGCGATGGAGGCGGGGGCCAACGGCCTCATCGTCTCCAACCACGGCGGGCGGCAGGTCGACGGGAGCGTGCCCGCGCTCCGGGCGCTGCCCGCCGTCGTCGCCGAGGTGGGCGGCCGGGTGCCGGTGCTGTTCGACAGCGGGATCCGACGGGGGTCCGACGCGCTGAAGGCGCTCGCGCTCGGCGCACAGGCCGTCCTGCTGGGAAGGCTCTATGCGTGGGGGCTCGCCCTGGACGGCGAGTCGGGGGTTCGCGAGGCCGTTGAGAACTTCCTCGCGGATCTCGACCTGACCCTTGCGGAGATCGGCTGCGCTCGCCTCTCGGACCTCGGCCGGCAGTCGATCGCGCCGGCGTGATCGCCGGGCGGGACTCGACCGGGCGGTCGCGATGCCGGGCGATCTAGCGCTCAACCTCCGGGATCTCGCGCCGGACGAGCGGGCCGCCGCCGTGCCGATCCTGATCGATTCGTTCGTCGGCATCTACCGCTGGCACGCGAAACGCACGCTGCGCGAGATCGAGCGGGTCCGGGGGGCGGACGCCGGAGGCCAGCTGCTCGGGATCTCGATGCTCGAGCGCCTCGTGCCCGAGGTCGGATACGTCTACTACATCGCCGTGGCCTCGGCCGCGCGACGACAGGGCGTCGGGGCCCGCCTGCTCGACGACGCCCTGAGCCTGTTCCGCGGCGCCGGCGTCCGGATCGTCTACGCGGCCGCGGAGGAGGACAACCGGGCGTCGCTCTCGCTCTTCCGGAGCCGCGGCTTCCGACCGGTGGACCGCGACGAGCCGGGCTGGCGCGAGGGTGGGCTCGGGGCCTGGGGGCTCCGCAGCCGGATGCGCGTGGTCCACGGCGAGGTGCTCCTCGGGCGCCGGTTCGCTCCGGAGCCCGTGGCTCCGCCGCCGACGGGGCCCGGCGCCCCCGGTCGCTGAGATTATCCGAGGGGGCGCGGTGACCGCCTCCCGTGGCGCCGCCCGACGTCCCCGGCCCGTCGGACGTGGTCACGCTGGGAGAGATGCCGTTCTCGCTCGACGCCGGCGAGCTGCGGCGACGCGGGCTGGCCATCCTGCGGCGGGCGGACGAGGAGATCGAGGGCCTCGCCCACGATGAGTCGACGCCGACCGTCCGCTCGCTGCTCGTCCCGCTGAACGCCCTCCTCGTCCGAGTCATCGACGTCTCGCACCATGGCCAGCTGCTCTTCCAGGTCCATCCGGACGGGGAGACCCGAACCGCCGCACGCGAGATCCTCGAGGCGGCGGACCGATTCTTCCACGCCTTCCAGCTCAGCGCTCCGCTCTACGCCCGGCTCCGGGCGATCGACCTCAGCCGCGCCGACGATCTCGTCCGGTTCGCCGTCGAGAAGACCCTGCGACGCATGCGGCGGGCCGGCGTCGAGAAGGATGCCACCACGCGCCAGCGCCTCCAGGAGCTGAACGAGGAGATCGACCGCGTCGAGAACCAGTTCGGGGAGAACATCGCGCGCCTCGTGCGGTCGATCGAGATCACCTCCGCCGAGGACCTCGCCGGGGTTCCGGCGGACTACCTCGCCTCGCATCCGCCGGACGAGCGTGGTCGCATCCGCATCACCACGCGCTACCCCGACTTCTTCCCGGTGATGGCCTACGCGGACCGTGAGGACGTGCGCCGCCGCCTCCTCTTCGAGTTCATGAACCGGGCGTATCCCGAGAACGAGCCCGTCCTCGATCGACTCCTTCAGCTGCGCTACGATTTCTCCCGCGGCCTCGGCTACTCGAGCTACGCGGCGTTCGCGATCGAGGACAAGATGATGGGCACGCCCGAGGCGGCGCGGGCGTTCCTCGAACGGAGCGCCGGCCTGCTCAGCGGGCCGGCCCGCGAGGTTCTCGCCCGGTACCTCCAGCGCCGTCGGCGCGACGATCCCGCCGCGAGCCGTCTCGAGCCCTGGGACGGCGCGTTCTTCGGTCCGGGCTACTACGACGAGAAGGTCCGCGCCGAGGAGTTCGGGGTGGACCTGCGGGTCGTGCGGAAGTACCTGGCCTATGGCCCGGTCCGCGACGGCCTCTTCGCCCTCTGCCAGGAGCTCTTCGGCCTCGAGTTTCGCCGTGCGCGCGAGGCCGAGGTCTGGCACCCGTCGGTCGAGGCCTACGACGTGCGACAGCGCGGCGTCCCGCTCGGGCGCGCCTACCTCGACATGGTGCCACGCCCGGGCAAGTTCTCGCACGCCGCCTGCTTCGGGGTCCGCGAAGGTGTCGCGGGCATCCAGCTCCCCCAGGCCGCGCTCATCTGCAACTTCGTCGACGCGGCCGAGTCGATCGAACGGGCCCGGATGGAGTACCAGCAGGTCGTGACCTTCTTTCACGAGTTCGGCCACCTCGTGCACGACCTGCTCTCCGGTCGAAATCGCTGGGTCTACCACCGGGCGTCCGAGCTGGAGTGGGACTTCATCGAGGCCCCGTCGCAGCTGTTCGAGGAGTGGGCCCGGGACCCCGACACGCTCGCCCGGTTCGCGCGCGACCCCGACACGGGCGCCACGATCCCGACGGAGCTGGTCGAGCGACTGGTCGGCTCCCTCGCGCTCGGTCGGTCGATCTTCTGGATCCGCCAGGTCGCGCTCGCGGCGGTGTCGCTGGAGTTGTACGACCATCCCCCCGACGGCCGCAGCGTCCCGGCGGCCGCGCGCGCGGCGTTCGGGCGCTACGCGCTCCTGGAACTCCCGGCGGACTACCACTTCGAGACGGCGTTCGGCCACCTCACCGGTTACTCCGCCTTCTACTACACCTACGCCTGGTCGCTCGCGATCGCCCGGGACCTGTTGAGCCCATTCCTCGAGCGGAAAGCGCTCACCGACCCCGCGCTCGCCGAGCGATACGCACGCGAGATCCTCGCCCCCGGCAGCGAGCGACCGGCCGCCGAGCTCGTGCGGTCGTACCTGGGCCGCGACTTCACGTTCGAGGCGTTCGAGCGGTGGCTGGGGGCGGTCCCGAGGGCGCCGGGCGCACCGGCCCACGCCGAGACTAGGCCTGGATCGTGATCTTGCCGGAGCGGCCCGTCGAGATCTGCAGCTTCCCGCGGAAGTCCTTCACCCAGCCGTCCGTGATCCGGATCGACTGACCGACGCTGTAGCGCGCGATGTCCTCGCCCCACAGGGTGAGGGTGATCGTCCCGGTCTCGTCCTGCAGCGTCGCGTCGGCGACCTGCGCGGGACCCCGGGCGGTCGTGACGTTGCGGACCGCGCTGATGGCGGTGATCTTCGCGTCGATCGTCGCGTTCTGGTTCGGTTTCAGGCTGGCGATGCCGGCCATGGCGGCGGGGCAAGAGCGTTCGGCATTAAACGCTCTAGGTCGCGGCCGGAACTAGCTTCCGGGCCCGGCGGGGTCCGGCAGCTCCTCCTCCTGCTCGAGGTCGAGGAGGTGGCCGAGCTTGCGCTGCTTGGTGGCCATGTACGCCCGGTCGTACGGGTTCGGCGGGACGATGACCGGGATCCGGCCGACGATCCTCACCCCGTGCGACTCTAGGTCAGCGACCTTGTTCGGGTTGTTCGTCATGACCCGGATCGACCGCACCTTCAGCGTCGCCAGCATGTGCGCGGCGATCTCGTAGTCCCGCTCGTCCGCCCGAAACCCGAGGATCTCGTTGGCCTGCACCGTATCGTAGCCGGCGTCCTGGAGCTGGTAGGCGCGGATCTTGTTCACGAAGCCGATGCCGCGGCCCTCCTGCCGGAGGTACAGGACGATCCCCCGCTCCATCTGGCCGATCCGGGTGAGGGACTCGAGCAGCTGATCGCGGCAGTCGCAGCGCAGGGACCCGACGGCGTCGCCCGTCAGGCACTCGGAGTGGATGCGGACCGGCACCCCCTCGGCTCCGATCACGTTGCCGTGGATGAACGCCGCGTGCTCCTTCTTGTCGTAGGAGTTCCAGAACGCGGCCACCTGATAGTCGCCGAATCGCGTCGGCAGGTCCGCGATCGCGAGTACCTTGACGCAGATCTCCGGCGCGTCCGGACAGACGTGGGTCTCGTTCTCCTTGAGGAGCGTGTCCACCTCGGTGCGAGGGATCCCCATCGCCCGGTGGGAGCCGGAACCCCGATTAAAGGCGACGGTTGCCTCTCGGTGAGCGAACGGGGCGCTGGGCGCGGCGAACCGTTTTGGCGCCCCGGGGCCTGGGCGCCCCGACGCGGGCGACGATGGCCGAGACGTGGGACCGGGTCCCGTGCTCCGGGTGCGGCGCATCGATCTCCGTGCCGCCGGACTGGCGCCTCGTGGAGTGCCCGAGTTGCGGCGCCATCGTGACGCGGATGGCGTCGGACCCGCGCTACGACTGACGGCGCTCGGCCATCGGGGCCGGTCCGATCGCGGAGAGTCGGAGCTCGAGCAGGGCGACATCGATCCGTCGCCCGAACTTCAGGCCCACTTCGTGCATGACCCCCACGACGCGAAAGCCCCGCGACGCGTGGAGTCGATGGCTCGCGGGATTGCTGTCGGCGATCCGGGCGAGCAGCATGTGGAACGGCACCGAGCGGGCGTGGACGATCAACCCGTCCAGGAGAGCCGTCCCCACCCCCGCGCCGCGGTGGCCTTGGCCGACGTACTCGGAGACCTCGGCGGTCTCGGCGTAGGCGCGGCGATCCGACCACGGGCTCAGGGAGGCCCAGCCGACGACGCGGGCCGCGGCCACGGCGACCAGGACGACGTAGGGAGCGTGGTGCTCGGCGAGCCACTCGCGCTGGGCCGCCAGGGACCGGGCCTCGGTGTCGAAGGTCGCCGTCGTGGTGACGACCGCGTCGTTGTAAATCGCCGCGATCGCCTCGGCATCGGCCTCGACCGCCGGCCGTAGCGTCGCGACCGGACCCGAGCTCGGGTGCGGCGTCGGAACGGAAGGCATCGGCGTGCCTCCCGGCCCCGGAGCGCGGGGGGCCGTAAGGATGGCGGGCGGCGGGCGGTCTCCCAAAGACCTTAGGGATGCGACGCCCTCGGGAGGGGGCGCACGCGGCCCCCGGGGGTCGGGACCGCGGTCGATCGGGGGACGCGATGCCGTACGTCGAGTACGACGAGGTCGAGGCGATCTGCTCGGACTGCGGCCGGATCTTCCGGTCCGAGGAAGCGCTCTCCGCCCACCGGGAGGAAGCGCACGCGGGGCTCGAGGCCTCGCCACGGCCGGCTCGACCGGTGGCCGCGGCCGTCGGGGTTCGCTGCCCGGTCTGCGGGCGAGGGTTCGACTCGGCGACGACTCTGCGGGCGCACCGGGCGCGGGCCCACGCTCGCTGAAGGACGCGCCCGGCCGCCGCGGAGCGCAACGCTATCCCAATCCTCGCTTGTCGCGTCCCGGGCGCGCGTCGGGGGTCGGGAAGATGGTCGAGATCGATTGGCCGAGCGTCACGCTGTTGACCGCCTTCAGCACCTGGGCGCTCGCGACGGGCACGCTGCTCTTCCTCTACCTGCAGACGCGGCAGGCGGCCGTGCTCAACTCGGCGAACGCCGTGCTGAACCTGCGCGACAAGTTCGACTCGACCCGCATGCGCGCGGTCCGACGCCACATCTCCGAGCGGCTGCTGAAGCAGGCCCACGGCGACATCGCGAGCATCGAGGTCGTGACCTTCTTCGAGCTGATCGGCACGCTCACCCACCGCAAGATTCTCGACGAGGATCTGGTCTGGGAAGCGTTCGGCTCGTGGATCACCTCGTACTGGTGGAGCCTGCGCCATCCGGTCGACTGGGTCGCCCAGCTGCGCGGCGACCTCGGCGATCCGCTCGTCTTCCACGAGTTCGAGTGGCTCAACCACCGCGTGCTCGAGCTCGACCGCCGGGCGCTTTCGAAGGTGCACGCGCTCCCCGGTGACGCGGAGGAAGAGGCGCGTCGGATCCTCTCGCGCGAGTCGCTGCTCGAGTCGCTGTAGGCGCGGGCTAGCTTAACTCGCGGGGGCCGCTGGCCGACACCCGTGGCACCCTCCGATCCCAGCGCGCCGTGGCCGGCGTCGGCGCCCGACCTCGTCGGTCCGGTCTCGATTCTGAACTGGCCGGCCGCGGCGGCCGGGCGGGGGCGCCTTCGGCGGGCCCGAGCGCTCTCGCACGTCGCGCTCGAGATCGACCTGCGGCACGAGCGGCTCGAAGAGCCGTCGATCCCGGTCCTCCGCCAGCTGGAGGCGCTGCTGCGCGAGCGCGAGGTCGTCGAGCACGGCGACCTGTTGCGCATCACCGCCGGGGCGCTGCACGCGTTCTCCTCGATCGGCTTCCACCACGTCGACCACTGGGAGATGACGCCGGGCGGCTGGCTACCACTGCCCGAGGCGACGCACGCGAGCCTCGTCGAGCCGGTCGGCCACCTTCTTCGAGCGCTGGCGAGCGACGCCTGGCGACCGCACGCGAGCGCGCGCGAGTTCGCGGTTCGACTGTCCGGCCCCCCGCGGATGCGCGCCGACCTGATCGTGCGCCGGGTCCACCGCGAGCGCGGCCACTCGATGTCGATCGACCTCCGCGGGAGGATCGCGCCGGGCGAGGTGCTCGGGATCGTGCGGGCGATCCGGGAGCGCGTGCCCGTCCTCCGCTCGAGCGTCGTACGATACGCCTACGCCGGGCCCATCGTGCGCCGGCGGTGAGCGCCCGCCCGACCGGTGGGCCGCGATGCCTAGATAACCGAGGACCGATTGCCCTACGGTCGGAGCCCGCGCGCGATGACGATGTCCCCGTCCATCCAGGTCCGCGTCATGGACGAGAAGGGCGTCGGGCGCATCCGCATCGCGGCCGCCTTTGGTTTCGCGGGGGCGTTCATCGCCGTCGTCGTCCCGATCCTCTTCCTCCTGCTGGTGACCGACTTCCCGGGAGGGTTCTTCACGCTGAACCCGCTCCTGGTCGATCTGACCAGCATCCTCGTGATCCTGGGCGCCGTCTTCCTGTTGCTCTCGCTGTTCTTCTACCGGCGCAGCTTCGCCGCGCTTCGAAAGGTCGATGGCAAGTTCGTGGCCGCGTCGGTGCTGTGCATCATCGGGTCGATCGGCTTCCTGCTGATCCTGGTGACGGCGGCGCTCGTGGTCGGCGAATCCTCGAGCCTGCTCAACTGCGCGCACGGCCAGCCCACCAAGGCGCTGTCCTGTCTGGGGTCGGTCGCGCCGTTCGGTGCGGCGACCGCCGCGGTAGGGTTCCTGCTCGGCTGGCTCGGTGGCCTCGGGATCGTGCTCGGTCTGTTCCTGGCGGGCTCCCGCTTCCGGGCGGGCGCGATCACGGTCGCCGCGGTGGCCTACGCGCTCCTGTTGATCGTCCTCGCGCTTCCGTTCGTGGGGCTGCTCGTCACGGTGCCCGGGATCGCGCTGTTGATCATCGCGGCGCCGATCCTCGGGCTCGTCGCGCCGGCGGCGGCCCTCGTGGGCAGCCGGCGCATCCACCACGTCCTGAGTCCGCGCTGAGCGTCCGCTACTTGCGGACCACGACCTGCACGTCGGTCCGGGCCCAGGCGGCCGGGTGGCGCCAGGGGTCGGCGCGGTAGACCTCTCGGTACGTCCCGACGGCGCGGATCGTCTTGTCCTTGCGTCGCCAGCGCAGCCAGTCGGTGATCCCGTGGTAGACGACCGCCGGCGAGACCCGCCGCGGGTCGAAGACGACGCTCGCCACGGTGGCCGCCGGGTAGTGCCGGACGCGGACCGACCCCTCGGAGCGAGCGGTGCCGCGGATCTCGAGCGCGACCTCCCAGGTGCGATGCGCCGGCTCGCGAAAGATCCACTGGCCCGTGCGCAGCCGGTGCGAATGCGCCCAGGCGACCAGGCGGCCGAACTGCGCGCGGATCCGCCGCTCGCTCCAAGGACCTTTCCACTTTAGCGCCGCGACGCGCATGGCGCGGGTTCGCTTCAGCCGGAACTCGACGACCACGAGCCCTCCCCGTGGACCCGAGGCACCGCGGGTTCTTATCCGCCGCGCCGGGACCCGACCGGGATCTCCGGCGCCGGCGGGAAGGGGTTCACTCCGGGGCGCGCACCGCCTCGGGGGCCTCCTGCAGCGGCACGCTCGTCGCGTAGGCGGTGCCGCGACGGCGGTAGCCGATCGTGACGTCCGCCCCGACCGGGAAGTTCGATAGCGCGCCCACCAGATCGCGAACGCTCCGGACCTCGGAGGGTCCGACGCGGGTCACGACGTCCCCGGCCTTGAGGCCCGCCCGATGGGCCGGCGAGCGCGGGACGACCTCGCCGATGAGGAGCCCCGAGTTCGGCTCCAGACCGTAGCGCGTGGCGACGTCGGCCCGCAGCTCCGCGACCGTCACGCCCATCCACGGCCGCACGACGCGACCCTTGGAACGCAGCTCGTCCGCGATGCGGCTGACGGCGTGGATCGGGATCGCGAAGCCGACCCCCTGCGCGAACGGGATCATCGCGGTGTTCACGCCGACGACCGAGCCCGAGAGGTCGACGAGCGGACCGCCGCTGTTGCCCGGGTTGATCGCGGCATCGGTCTGGATGAGGCCTTCGAAGACGAAGTCCGAGCCTGGGAGCGGCCGGCCCAGCGCGATCACGACCCCCGAGGAGACCGTGGGACCGCCCGGGAGGCCGAGAGCGTTGCCGATCGCAAGCACGATCTGGCCGACCCGCAGCTCCTCGGACCGGCCGAGGGCCGCCGACCGGAGCCCCTGGGCATCGACCTTGACCAGCGCGAGATCCGTGACGGCGTCGCCGCCGACGACCTCGCCGGAGAGCTCCTGACCGTCCGAGAGGCGCACCTGGAGGCGGGCGGCCCCGTCGACGACGTGCTGGTTCGTCACGAGGTACCCGCTCGGGTCGATCACCACCGCCGTCGCCTGGGCTTGGGCCCCGAACGGGGCTCCCCAACGGCTGCGGCGCGCGAGTCGGAGGCTCTCGACCGAGGCGACGGCCGGGCCGATCGCGTCGACCGCCGAGATGATCCGGCCCTCGAGCTCCGTCGGGGCGAGCGGCATGGACCTCCTAGCCGACCGAGGGCCGTGGGCCCTCGGTCGCCCGCCCCGGATGCGGGCCGGCGGGCGGGGAGATCGGCAGCGGATCGAGCGGGAGCGGCAGCGGTACGTCCATGTCGCTCACTCCTCGAGGAGCGCGTCGAGCTTGTGGAAGAGCTGCTCGAGCTCCTTTTCCTTCTGCCGGCCACCCTGCCAGCGCGCGTCAACGATCTCGACAAGCAGGTCAGCGACCTTCTCCATCCACGGACCCTCTCGGGCCTCGAACCGCTTCTTCACCTTCTCGCGCAACAGCTCGTTGTAGGCCCGGTAGGCCGACCAGACCCACGGACCGTAGCGGCCCCGTTCCTCGTCATCGCCCCAGTTCCGTCCCTCTCCGTGCGTCATCCGTTCCTTCCGCGAACCCAACGGTTCGGATCCACCTACGGACGGGAGGAGGATATTGACCGGGTCGCGACGCGACCGGTCACAGCCGCCGCGCTCACGACCGATCCGCGCGAGCGGAGCGAGGTGGCGACGGGGCAAGCGACGAGCTAAATCGACCTCCGCCGATGTTGAGGTCGATGACCCGCGAGGAGGATCTGATCGGGGCACCCCCGGGCGGACGGCTGGACGATCGCGTGATCGTCACGCTCCAGGAGCTGGGAGGTCGCATCGCCTTCAGCGGGCTGCGCCGCGCGCTCGGCGCCCATCCCGAGGCGCTCGCGCGGGCCCTGCGTCGCCTCGAGCGGGAGGGCCTAGTCGAACGTTCGGCCTCCGGCTATCGCGCGCTCCTCGGGACCCCACGCCTCGATCGCGCGCTGACCGACGACCTGCGGCCGATCGCGCGCGTGCAGCTACCGCTCGGCGTGACCAGCGACCAGGTGCTTGGCCGCCTGGCCGGTCGATGGTTCGGCAGCCTGCGGTGGGTCGGCGTGATCGACGGGCCGTCCGGCCGTCTCCTGGGCTGGGCCCGCCGGGACGGCTCGGGCTATGTCCTCCTCGGCATCGCCGAGCGAAGCCTGCGCGTCTATGTTCCCGGCGGCGAGGAGGCGGGCGAGCTTGGCGAAGCCGAGGACGCGGCCTACGAGGTCCT
>Ga0187783_10003721_pt1 | contig 11237 bp, 10 predicted proteins | sample 1015_SJ02_MP02_2_FD_132471 | JGI IMG/M metagenome (GOLD analysis project Ga0187783, IMG submission 132471) | Tropical peat soil microbial communities from peatlands in Department of Meta, Colombia - 1015_SJ02_MP02_20_MG | ecosystem: Environmental > Terrestrial > Soil > Wetlands > Peat | place... | reverse complement strand
CGGACCGGCCGCGGGCTGCGGCTGCGCGGCCTGAACGCCCGGATCGTGGTCTCCGGCACCGTCCGGCCCGGGGACGTGATCCGTAAGCTGCCGCCCGACGCGGCCGACGCGGGGCGCTGGCGCGCCGCCGCCCGGGACTGACCGACCGGGCGAGGGCGGGCGAGACGGCCCGTTATGGAATCGTGAACCGGTCCGCTACGGCGTACGGCTGCCGTCGATCTGGTCGAAGTCGCCCACGCCGTTGTTGCTTCCGCCGCCGCCGGACCACTGCCACATCAGCGCGTACTTGCTGCCGCTGGTGATCCCGCCGAAAAATTTCGCGCAGGTCGCGGTCCCGGTCAGGCACCACCCCACCGCCGGGCGGGCCAGGCTGCTGGTAAACGGCTCGTAGGTCCACTCGTAGGTGTTCGGGATGGACGCCGCCGAGCCGGTGCCGAAGATCGAGGCCCAGATGTCCGGCGCCGAGTACACGCCGACCTTGTACGAGGAGTGCGCGGTCACGTAGGCGGCGAACCCGTTGAAGTCGGCCCGGTCGACGCTGGCCGGGATGTAGCTGGCCTTGACCACCGTGCTGCACGGTGCCGTGTACACGTTGTTCCAGCCGTTGTCGAACGCCGGGGTGTAGTCGGACGGCCCGCCCGGAAGCTCGATGTCCGCCCAGATCACCGGGTAGGTCACGCGCAGCTTCGCGGCGTCGGACAGGGTCCGCGCCGCCTGCGCCTCGCCCCAGGCGTACGCCTCGGTGGTCGTGCCGTTGTAGTGCGGGTCGACGCCGGGGCCGCCCATGAACCAGTAGACACCGGTGCCGACGCCGAGGTGGTAGGTGGTGAAGTTGGTGTTGGCCTGCGCGGCGTTGGTCGCGGACCAGACCACGATCTTGTGGCATCCGGCCAGGTTGGCCCAGTTGCCGGTCATGCCGATGTACCCGCCGTACGAGCCGCCGATCACCGGCATCTTGTACGGTGCGGACCCGGTGACCGTGACCGTACGGCTGTCCGTCCCGTACCAGAAGCCCGCGGGCTTGTCCCCGGCCCAGGCCGGGGCCGCGGCCAGCGCGGTCACGGCCGCCGTGATCAGGACCGTGCCGGCGGCGGCCGCCGCGACGAAGCGGCCCACGGCCCAGTAGGCGCGCCGCGGTTCGCTCCGATTCCGCCGTGCCATGCGTCACCGCCTTGTCCGTGGGCACCCGCGGCCTTCGCCGCCGGTCGTGGCGCTTCCATGGTGCTGCCGTTGCCCGGCTTTTCAAAGGCCAAAGGGCCCGTGTCCGAGGACGTAACGCCCCGTCAGGTGACGGCAGCCCCGGGCGACGACACGGGCGGGCGGCTCGGCGCGGCCACGTCGTGGGCCAGGGCGCTGACATCCTGGCTGTCGCGGCTCTGCGGCGCGGGGGGCAGGATGGTGGTGGCCTCGATGGCGCCCGGCGCGGGGGCGTCCCAGGTCCCGGCCGCCGGGGCCTGCGGCGAGCGGGGCGGTTCCGGCGTCACCCGGTGGGGCGGCATGAGCATCCACGCGAACGACGCGATCAGCGCGACCAGGAACGCGCAGTAGATCCAGAACGCCGAGGTGAGGCCCGAGCTGACCGTCAGCCCGGCGAGCGTGACCTGCTCCGGCGTGGCGAACTGCGTCGGCGAGACCGGCTCGCTGACCTGGATGAGCGCCGAGATCGCCTGCGCCGCCATCGGGATGATGGCGCCGCCGAGCAGCGCGGCGCCCAGCCGGACCGGGCGCCACAAGGCGGCCGCGGCCACCACCGCGACGAGCGCGACCATCACGGCCACGTCGCCGACGATCACCGGCACCGGGTTCGCGAACGCGTTGCCCTCGGTCACGGTCTGCGTCGCCCCGGTGGCTATCCGCAGGGTGAAGCTGTCCCAGGCGGGCGCGAACGCGGCCGCCGTGCCGAGCGCGGCGAGCATCAGCATCACCACGGGGCCCATGTCGTCGCTCTGCGGGCGGCCCAGCCTGCCCGGCCGCCGGAGCCAGAAGGCCAGGGCGGAGCCGGCGGCGCAGGCGAGCCAGCCGGCGAAACCGAGCCAGAGACCCGGCCCGGCCACGTGCGCTCCCGAGGCGATCGCCTGGCCGACGTCGGCGAAGAACAGGCCGAACGTGACCGCGCTCGTCCCGACGCCCAGGAGCGTTCCGGCCCGCTGGCGGACGCCGCCGAGCAGGATGAGGACGGCGCTCGCGGTCCAGGCGGCGAGGTAGATCACGTGCGGCACGAGTTGCGCGGGCTGCTGGGCCAGGCTCGCCCCGTCGAGATAGGCCGGGAACAGCCCGGCGAGCCCGAGGACGACCCCGGCGGCGAGCAGCGCGGCCGCGGTGACGGCACCCGCGGTACGGGCGGCCAGCGGCCCGGCGGGCAGCGGCTGAGCGGCCGGCGGCTGAACGGCCGACGGCTGAGCGGCCAGGGGCTGAGCGGCCAGCGATGCGGTGACCACCGGCTGGGCGGCCAGCGATCCGGTGGGAGGCGGCCCGGTGCGCTGGCTGACCTGGACGATCGTGCCCGGCTTCTCGATGGCCGCGAACCGGGACCACGCGCCGGTCCAGCCCTCGGGGGTCTCGGGCCACCACTCCAGCGGTTGCGATTGCGGGGCCGAGACAGCCCAGATCCCGTAGAAGTGCTCCCCTCGCCCGATTTCGTAGCCGACCCCCCGGTACGAGATCGTCACCTTCTCACGCACGGTTCCCCAATCCTTCCTACTCGGCTCGCGCCTGGTACCCGAGCCTAGGAAGCCGGTCTGGGCGTGGGCTGGATGATCCCTGAGGCCTTCCTGACCAGCGAACACGCGCGGCAACTGCATCCGGGTCACGGCGGCGGGAAGCTCCCCGCCCGCCGGGCGCAGCACGCGCGGTGCACCTCCCGGGTGCGCCACCCGATAGTAGACGGTCGCGGCGGGGCCGGTACCTGGTTCACGGGGAAGCCCGGCCGGGGGCTGGAGGGGAGGCCAGGGCGAAGTCCACGTCGACCACGTAGCTGACGTCGCCGGGGTCGTCGGGCCCGGCGAGCCGGAACGGCCGGACGAGGGAGTCCCGGACCCCGAACACCGCGTCGCTGTCCAGGTAGGGGTTGTCCGCGTCGAAGATGTGCGTGGTGACGGGCCGGTAGCCGGGAGCGGACACGATCGCGTGGATGTGCGCGGCCCGCCAGCGGCTGCGCTCCGTAGCGCGCAACAGGTCGCCCACCGGGCCGTCGGTCGGGATCGGGTAGCTGGCCGGCCGCGCGGTGCGGAACTCGAACCGCCCGTCCGGCCCGGTGACGAAGACGCCGCGCAGGTTGAACGGCGGCTGGCCGGGGTCCTGGGTGTCGTAGAGCCCGCTGTCGTTGCTCTGCCAGACGTCCACGGTCGCATGATCCAGCGGCCGGCCCGCGACGTCGGTCACCCGGCCGCGGACCAGGGTCGGGCGGCCGTCCTCGGGGCGTCCGATCTGCTCGCCCATGGTCCGGACCGGGGCGCCCGCGACGTAGAACGGGCCGAGCACGGTGGACTCGGTGGCGTCGGGCGCGGCATTGATCACGTCGACCAGCGACGACAGGCCCAGCACGTCGGACAGCAGCACGAACTCCTGCCGCCGATCATCGCATTTCTGCCCGGTGGCGGTGAGGAAGCGCAGGCCGGCCATCCACTCCTCCGGCGTCAGCCGCGTCTCGCACGCGAACGCGTGCAGGTGCCGGACCAGCGCGGTGATCAGCTCCCGTAGCCGCGGGTCGGGAGTGTTGCCGAAGGACTTCAGGACGTCGTCGGTGAGCTCGGCCGGGGTCGTGGCGTTCATGGTTGCTTCTCCAGGCTGGTCGCGGGGCCGGTCACGGCCATTTTCCCGTAACGGGACGAAAAGTGCTGAGTCCCGGCCGCGAGACGCCCGCCCGGCCGCCGGGACCTTCGGGCGGCCGGGCGGACGGTCGCGGGACGGGATCAGATCTGGGCCAGGGTGAACGGCGCGCCGTGGCCGGGCACGATGAGAGCGGGACTCAGGGTCAGCAGCCGGGCGCGTGAGCGCTCCAGCAGTTCCTGATCCTCGGCCAGCGGGTCCACGGCCGGGCCCTCGCTGGACCACCACAGGTGGGTGCAGGCGACCAGCCCCTGGTCGGTGGCGGCCAGCGTGGTGATGTCCTGCAGGGTGTGGCCGGGCGTGGTCATCAGGGTCACCGAGGGCGACAGCTCGAACCCGTCCGCGGGCCGGTCGGTCCAGGTGTCGTTCTGGTAGATCGCCCAGAAGTCGTGGAACCGGGCCCGTTCGAACAGCGCGGCGTTCAGCGTGTGGTCAGGGTGGTGGTGGCTGAACACCACGTCGCCGACGCTGGCCGGGTCGACGCCGAGTTCGGCGAGCGGGCCGAGGATCCGTTGCCGGCTGGCCACCATGCCCGGGTCCACGACGATAACGGCGTCCTCGTCGCGGATCAGGACGACGGTGCTGGCCACGCGGTCGGCCGCGTACCCGGCGCTGAGCACATCAAGGCGTGCAGTCATGCGGCCATCCTGGCAGAAACCGCGCTATCGTCCCTGCGTGAGTCACGTCGTGCGCCTCGAGCCAGGGGACCAGGTGGTCGTGACCGGCGCGACGGGATTCATCGGGTCGGCCGTGACCCGGGCGCTGCGGGCCCGGGGGGCGCGGGTCGACGCGCTGATCCCGCCGGAGGTCGACGACCGCAACCTGGAGGGCACCGGCGCGCGGCGGGTGACGGCGGACATCCGGGACACCACCGCCGTCCGGGACCTGTGCCGAGGTGCTCGCTTCGTGTTCCACCTGGCGGCGGTCTACCGGTTCTGGGCGCGCGATCCGCGGATCTTCTACGACGTCAACGTGGGCGGGACGCTCAACGTGCTCGACGCCGTGGCGGCCGCGGGATGCGAGCGGCTGGTGTTCACCTCCACGGTCGGCGTGCTCGGGCTGCGGGCGGGCCGGCGCCGGCCGGCCGACGAGACCTGCTACGCCGACATCTCGCACCTGTTCGGCCACTACAAGAGGTCCAAGTTCATCGCCGAGCACGAGGTGCTCCGGGCCGCGGCCCAGGGACTCGACGTCTGCCTCGTGCTGCCCACGTTCCCGCTGGGGCCCCGTGACGTGGGCCCGACGCCGACCGGGAAGGTCGTGCTCGACTTCCTTAACGGCCGGATGCCCGGGTTCACGGGTACCGCCCTGAATGTCAGCCACGTCGACGACCTGGCCCTGGGCCACCTGGCCGCCCTCGAGCACGGCCGCCGCGGTCGCAGCTACATCCTGGGCGGGGAAAACCTGTCCATGCGGGCGATCTTCCAGGCGCTGGCCAGTTACTCGGGGCTGCCCATGCCGCGGGTCGAGGTCCCGCCCGGGCTGGCGGTCGCCGCGGGCGTGGTGTCGGACCTGATCGAAGGCCGGCTGCTGCGCCGGGAGCCGCACGTGCCGCTCGAGGCGGCGCGCATGTCCGCCACGAGGATGATCTTCAGCGACGAGCGGGCTCGCGCGGAGATTGGCTACACGTCGCGGCCGGCCCGCGAGGCGATCGAGGAATCGGCGCGCTGGTTCGCCGACCACGGTTACGTGTCGCCCGGCCGGCGTGCCGCCATCCGGTGGCGGACGTTAGAGCCTGCCCCAGGCCGTCGTCCACAGGCTGTGGGTAATCCGCTCGGCACACCGAGTGACATGCGCGGCCGCAGGGGCGCTCCTGTGGATAACTCTGGCCCCCGAGTACTGCCGTAATGCCGTAGATACTGCAATACTGCATTGATGATCGCTCCGCAGGCCAGTCCGGCGGCAGTAGCCCATTGTCCCGGCGCGTGCACGGTACGCATGCAGGTGGGGGACCGTCTACCGTAATGCGGCGGGCGCTGCCATACTGCCTTGATGACGGGGATCCGGCTAGCACTTGCGAACCTCAAGCCGGGAACGGGCAAGACCACGTCGGCAGTCTGGCTGGCGCACGTTTTCGCGGAAGCGGGGAACCGTGTGCTGCTGGTGGACGCCGACCCCTCGGGCAGCGCCCTGGAATGGTCCGACCTGGCGGCCATGTATCCGGGGCTGCCGCCGCAGGCGGCGTTCCCGTTCCGGATCGTGGCCCTCCCCTCCCGGGAGCTGCACCGCCGGGTGCCGGAGATCGCCCAGGCGGACGACGTGGTGATCATCGACGCGCCGCAACTGGAGGATCACGTCGGCATCGCCAGGTCGGCGCTGCGGTACGCCGACCAGATCCTGATCCCGTGCGCGCCGAGCCCGATCGAGATCAACCGCACCTCGCCCATGCGGGACGAGATCAGCGAGGTCGTGGCGATCCGGGACCGGCCGGCACGCTCGGCCGTGCTGTTGAACCGCTGCATCACCCGGGCGCACTCGACGACCGACGCCCGGGATGCGCTGCAGGGCCTGGGCTACGACGTACTGGAAACGGCCGTGCCGCGGCTGGAGGTCTACGCCCAGAGCTTCGGCATGCCGATCCCGGGCACCGGCCGCCAGGTGTGGCGTGACGTGGCCGCCGACCTCATCGCGCGGGGCGCCCCCCTTTGCTCGGCCCGACCGTGACCACCCAGCGGGAGCAGCGGAAGGCCCAGATGGCGGCCGCCGCGGCGCGGCGCAGCGAGCCCGCCGCGCGCCCGGCTGGGCGCACCGCGATCCGGTCCAAGCCGGTACGGGTCACCCTCGACCTGAGCCCGGAGCTTTACCGGGAGCTCACCCGGTGGGCGGACTCGGCCGCGGTCGCGCTCGACGTGCCGCGCGTGGCGCTGGCCGACGCCATGCGGGCCATGATCCGGGTGGCGGCCGAGAACGGGGACGAGGTCCTCGACCGGCTGCGCCGCGACCGGACGCCGTGACCCGGGAACCGTGACCCCGAAGGCGTGACCCCGAAGGCGTGACCCCGAAGGCGTGACCCGGGAACCGCTAACGACGGCCCCGTCGCGCCCGCATGAGGCGGTTGCCTCATTTTCACCGGCGGCGGCTCCCGGGCGGCGAGGTCACGGCGGGTCCGCCGGGGGTGCCGTGGCCGTGGTGAGGACCTGCTTCCGGAAGAACGCGGGCCTGGTGATCCGGCAGTAGAAGTAGCAAGCCACGCCGATGAGGACCGCCAGGACGGCGATCACGAAGGCGCCGCCGATCTGCCAGTGGAGGCCTGGGACCGTCCACATCGTGTAGTCGTTCTCGGTGGCCACGTTGTAGTCCAGCCACAGGCTCCAGCCGCCGAGGAAGTACAGCATCAGCCCGCCGGTGACCGGCAGGATGCCCTGCATCCAGAGGTTGCGAGCGCTGCTGGTGAGGTTCTTGCGGTAATACCAGGCGCAGGCGAATCCGGTCAGTCCGTAGTAGAACGCGATGAACAGGCCGATGGCGATCACTGCGTCGGCAATGACATACGCGCCCGACGACATATAGTTCATCGCCGCGTAGAGCGCAATAGAAATGCCGCCCATCGCGATCGTGGACACGGTCGGCGTCATATAGCGGGGATGCGTCCTGGCCAAGGCGGCCGGCAATGCCTTGTAGGCGGCCATTGACAGGGTCGTCCGCGCGGTCGGCAAGATTGTCGTCTGAGTGGACGCCGCGGCCGAGGAAAGGACCATCAGCAGCAGCAGGTGGGTAAAAACGGGACCGAATCCGGTGGAGCCGAAAATGGCTGCGCCCTGGACCGAGAGCACATCGCTGGCGTTGGCCAGGTTGCCGAGGCCCGTTCCCTCCGTGCCGACCCCGGCGAAAGCCTGAATGGAGGTGACCACCAGCCCGTAGGTGACGAGCAGGATGACCGTGGAAAGGATGGCGGCCAGCCCGGGAATTCGCTTGCGGTCCTTGGTCTCCTCGTTGACGGAGACGCCGGTGTCCCAGCCCCAGTAGATGAACACCATGAGGATGATGCCGCTCGCGAAGGCGCTGAAGCTCGTCACCTCGAACGGGTTGAACCAGGACCAGTCCGGGGTGATCGATCCCGGGTGCCCCTGGCCGACCTTGACCAGCGCCACCGCCGACAGCGTCAGCAGCAGGACCAGTTCCACGGTCAGCAGGGCCTTCTGGAAGTTGGCCGACAGCTCGATGCCCCGGTAGGCCACGTAGGTCATCGCCGCTATCCATACCACGCCGACGAGCAGCACCCAGCCGCTGGTGGGGTTCGAGCCGATGCCATCGGCGTTGAACAGGAAGAACACGTACTGCCCGGCCACCTGGGCGAGGCTGGCCATGACCAGGACGTCGGCCACGATGATCGCCCAGCCGCCCGCCCAGCCGGACCGGGGGCCGAACGCGCGCGTGGCCCAGGTGAAGGTGGTGCCGCAGTCCGGGTCGGCCTTGTTCAGCTCGCTGTAGCCGATCGAGGTCAGCAGCATCGGGACGAACGCGAGCACGGTGATCGCCGGCGCCTGCAACCCGACCACCGCCACCACGAACACGAGCGTGGCGGCGATGCTATAGGCCGGGGCGACCGAGGCGGTCGCGATGACGGTCGTGGAGATCAGCCCGAGGGCACCGGACTTGAGGCCCTTCTCAACCGGCTGCTGCAGCGGCAGCTTCGTTTGTTCGGCGGTGGTCATGGTCACTCCTGCGGGCCGTCCTCCGGCCGGACGGGCGTCCGTGCGGCCTGAGTTGAATGTCAGCGGGCCGCAGTGGAGCCCGGATGCGGTCGCCGTGGTGGCCCGGTGGAGATTCCCGGTGACGCCCGGGGTGCCAGGATGACTCTGCGGAGGTTCGCGGCGATGCCGAGGAGGTCTTCGATGCCGGAAGACGTGGCCGGGCCGGTCGCGGGCGGGCGGATGACCGACGACTACGTCCGGTCGGTCGGCCGACTGGCGTACCTGTGGGGCTGGCCGCTGGTGAACATGCACAACCGGCTGTCGATCATGGAGCAGGTGCCGGCCCCGGGCCTGCTGGGCGGGGCGGTCCCGGCGGCCCCGCCGGGCAGCGTCGGGATGCTGCACGACTACATCACCCCGGAGGAGCGGCTGGTCGCCTGCCCGAACCAGGACGTGGTGTACGGGTTCGGAGTCATCGACGGGCGGCGGGGCCCGTCGGTGATCCAGGTGCCTGACTTCGGCGGCCGGTTCTGGGTCTACCAGGCGGTGGACCAGCGCACCGACTCGTTCGTGCGCCTGGGTGCGATGTACCAGACCAAGCCGGGGCTGTACCTGCTCGCCCCGGCGTCCTGGCACGGCGCGGTGCCGGACGGGATCGCGGGGGTGTTCTCGTTCGACACCCGGATCGCGGTGTGCGCTCCCCGGGCGTTCCTGGACGACACCGGGGCCGACCGGGCCGCGATCCAGCCGGTCATCAACCAGGTCATGATGTACCCGCTGAGCGAGTACACCGGCGCGATGCGCACCACCGACTGGGCCGCCGCGCCGGTCTTCCCGGCCGGGGGCGCCACCTCCGGCGAGCGGGAGACCCAGTGGGTCGACCCCGCGCGGTTCTTCGCCGAGCTGCCCGAGGTCATGGCCGAGGTCCCGGCCCGGCCCGGGGAGGAAGCCTGGTACGGGTGGCTGGACTCGGTCCTGCAGGCCGCGGCCGCCGACCCGCGGGTGGCCGGCCTGCTGAACGAGGCGGCGGCGGACGCGAACGCGGGCCTGGTCGCCGACCTCTTCCAGTTCCGCAACATCGGCCTGCCGCTGCCGGGGAACTGGAGCACCGAGCGCAACGGCGCCCGGTTCGGCACCGACTACCTGTCGCGGACCGCGATGGCCAAGGCCAACATCTTCGTGAACACGCCCGAGGAGACCGCTTACTTCTACCAAGATCTCGACGCCGACGGTGAGCGGCTGCACGGGTCGCGCTCGTACTCGGTGACGTTCCCGCCCAACGACCTGCCGCCGGTGACCGGGTTCTGGTCGCTGACCCTGTACAACGAGCACCACTTCTTCCACCCCAACGAGCTGCACCGCTACTCGCTGGGCACCAAGACCAAGAACCTGCACCACGCCGCCGACGGGTCGCTGACCCTGACCGCCTCGGCCACGCCGCCCGGCGATGACGACCTGCTGACCAACTGGCTGCCCGCTCCGGACGGGCCGTTCTCGTTGTACCTGCGCGCCTACTGGCCGCAGCCGCCGATCCTCGACGGCACCTGGACCCCGCCGCCGGTCGACCGGTTCCGCTGAGCCGCCCGGGCTCAGCCAGCCGCACCCGCAGCCCTGATCAGCCGGGCCGGTCCGGTGTCGGGAGGCCCGGTGCGGCCGTCGAGGAGTTCCCGCGCGATGTCGAGGTGCCCGGCGTGCTGCGCGGTCTCCTCGATCATGTGCAGGATGATCCACCTCAGGTTCACGGCGTCGTCCGCGGTCGGCCAGCCCCATTCGGTCCACTGCGGGTCGTAGCCCCGGGCCAGCGTGTCCAGCGGCGTGGCCTCGATGATGGCGTTCGAGCGCCTGATCTCATCACGGTAGAGGTCGAAAACCGCCTCGGCCGGTACCTCAGGCTCCACCAGCCATGAGGCACCTGCGTCGGGGACCTCGACCGGCTCCCCGGCCGCTACGCCACGGAACCAGTAGCGTTCGTCGTCCACGGCGAGATGCTGGACCATCCCCAGGCAGGTCCACCCCGAGGGAAACACCGCGTGGCGGAGCGCGGCGTCCGGCAGGCCGTCGAGGACGGAGAACACTGAGGCCCGCTGGCCTTCGAGGTAGTACAGCAGGGTCGCTGCTTCGGGGTCCACGCTTCGGAGCGTAACAGCAACTGTTTGCGGCGAAGCGTTGTGTGGGCGCGCACAATGCTGTTGTCCAGCATCAGTTCTGCATCGTAGAAGTGCTCAACCAGGCAACTATCTTCCTTGTGCTCGATCAGTTTTGCTCGTCACCACCCGCCTCTTTGATAAATCCCCGGCTTCGGAAAAGAACCACTTGGCCTCGGGAACATAGGCTGCGACCGCCAATCGTGCTTGCGCAAGCATATTTATAAACCGTGGAACTTCTCGCTTGCGTACATTCTGATCTGCTGCGATGGCGGTTATTGATGGGCTTTGGGCCAGGGCCCCGGCAAAGTCGTCGTGAGCATTGCATGATCGCTTGCGGCGGCCTGCCGGGCTGGCGGGGCGTGATAGCGCAGGGCGGCGGCGATGCTGGCGTGGCCGGTCAGCGGCAAGATGGCGATGGCCAGGTTGCGCAGGCTCGCCATGACGCGTGGCCCGTTGCCGGTGCGGACCTGGGAGCGGTCCTCGTCGTAGACCACGTCGCGGACCCAGTGCAGCCGGTCCTTGATTCCCGGTGGCTGCGGAGGATGCGGGCCAGGTCGGCGGGCGGTGCCTGGATGACGGTTAGCGAGGTGATCGCGTAGACCGTCTGGGTGGACCACTTCCTTTTGTT
>Ga0187783_10003720_pt1 | contig 11237 bp, 7 predicted proteins | sample 1015_SJ02_MP02_2_FD_132471 | JGI IMG/M metagenome (GOLD analysis project Ga0187783, IMG submission 132471) | Tropical peat soil microbial communities from peatlands in Department of Meta, Colombia - 1015_SJ02_MP02_20_MG | ecosystem: Environmental > Terrestrial > Soil > Wetlands > Peat | place... | reverse complement strand
GCCACGCGCGACGCGGTCTTGGCCCAACTCGACCTGGCGGCTCGCGACGCGATGCGCGACGGCTCGGCCATCGCCATCGGCCATCCTCACCCGGCGACCATCGAAGCCCTTTCCGAAGGCGCTCCCCGTCTCGAAGCCCGAGGTGTCCAGCTCGTTTTTGCCTCCCAGATCGTTCGATAGTGCCGGCGGAAACAATCGACATTTTTTCGCCTGTCATTCCGACCAGGCGGACGGACTGGAACGAAATCTGGCCCCGCGATCTATTTCTGCCGGCACATTCCCACGCTAGTTTCTCTTTAGCGCCCTGCCACGAACCGGCGGCGCAGGGTACGGAAGGAGCCTATGTCCCACTGGATTGGAACTACCTCCCCGGCAGACGCCGGCATGAGCGACTTCAAAGAATGCTTGAAGTACCTGCGCGACGGAAACGCAAATGATGCCTTGTTGGCGGCTCGACGCGCACTCGGAGTTTCCCCGAAGAATCCCTTTTACCTCTCCTACACCGGCTTGTTGGCCGCCATCGCCGAAAGGCGCTACGCCGACGGAGAATCACTGTGCCTGGAAGCACTGGGGATGCGGCACAACCATGCCCAACTCTACCTAAATCTCGCAGAGGTCTACCAACAGTGCGGCCGGACCCAGGACGCGATTGCGGTGCTCGAAAAAGGCCTGGTGTCGGCGGGCCGCGATTTTCGGATTCGCCGGGCGCTACAAAGGATCGGCACGCGGCGTGAGCCCGTGCTCTCGTTCCTGCATCGCAACCATCCGGTGAACCGAACACTCGGCAAGCTGCGACATCAGATCGCCGGGCCGATTACGGCCGCCTGAGCCGAGGTGTGGTAGGAAGCGAGCTTCCCCCTGCAGTACCCGGGGCGAGCTACCCGCGAATTCGCGCCGGTGCCACCCAGCGGCGCGAATCAGGCTCGTCCCGGACCCCCTTCTCCCGCACGAAAAAATCTTGAAAGGCCCGCCCAAACGCAAGATCTTCAATCAAACGCTTACCCGCTCTGCCCCAGTGGAAGAAAATACTGTGTGCCTTTGACCGGCTGCCTGAGTCGTCGCAGCAGTTCTTGTAAATCCTGGTTGCGTTCGACGAAGTCAATCTCGGTTGTGTCCACAACGAGCAGGTTGGAAGCCGAGTACCGGAAGAAGAAGTGCTCGTAGGCGTTCGCCACAGCCTCGAGATACCCTGGCGAGATTTCCCTCTCCGCAGGATGGCCCTTTTTTGACACGCGCTTTCTCAACACATCGGGTTTCGCCTGCAGATAGATCACCAGATCGGGCGCAGGAACCGATGGCACGAACCAATCGAAATACCTTTCGTAGAGTTTCAGTTCCTCGTTGTCCAAGTTGAGATAGGCAAAGATCTTGTCCTTTTCAAATAAGAAGTCGCTCACAACAGGGGCTCGATTGGCATCGGGATCGATTTCGGTGAGGCGGCGATGCCGTTCGTAGAGAAAGTACATCTGGGTGCGAAACGCCGCGCCCGGCCGCTCATCATAAAAATCAGAGAGAAACGGATTGTCTTCGCAGTCACACACGCGGCGGGCATGCATCTGCCCGGCAAGTACCTGAGCGAGGGTCGACTTTCCGACCCGAATGGGTCCTTCGATCGCGATATAGCGCGGCGGCTTGAACCCGGGCTCTCTCGCATTTTCCCTAAGCGGCGGCTCGGCCATGGCGCGCGATTATAACAAACGGCAGGTGTTGCCCTACCAGCTCTGGGCAATGACTTTGACGACGCGCGCGAGCGCGTCGACGTCCCGCGTGTCGATCACTTCGCCGGGCGAATGCGAATAACGGAGCGGCCAGCCGATGGCGACATCCACGGCGCCATAGGGAACGAACATCGCGCCGTCATTCCCGCCCCCTGTGATACCGATCTGAAAAGGAATCTGATTGCTGCGTGCGAGCTCGGCGAGGTGATTTACCAGCCGGCGGGGATCGATGTTCGAATTGTCGATCGCCCGGATCGCAAAACCTTTTCCGAGTTGCACATCGGCAAAGCGCTTGGACTCAAGCGGTGAATCGGAGGAAACGACGGTGTCGACGGCAAAGACGTAATCCGGCGTGCGACCCTCAGCCGCAAGCCGCTTGGCGAGTACGCCAGCACCGATGAGTCCTAGCTCTTCGCGGGTGGACCAAACGAACGTGACGTCACGACCCTGGAGCGGACCGCCGAGCGCCCAAACGGCGGAGATGAGCGCGGCGTCCCCCACTCGGTCGTCGAAGCTGCGGCCGTTCGCGCGGGTCCCAACGAGCGAGCGATACTGCTTGGGAATGGTAATGAAATCGCCCACTTGGATGCCAAGCTTGGCAACGTCATCAGGGGTGTGCGCACCCACATCGACGCGGATCGTCCCAGCCGATTCCGCAGGCCATTTAAAATTCGGCTCGTCCCAGCCGTTTGGCAATTCCATGATGGCGTCCCGATCGCCTCGGGACGTGTGTACCAGCATGGGGTGACCTTGGTAGTAACTTAGCTCCATTCCCCCCAGCAGTTCGGCCTCGAGTCGACCATCGTTGGAGATCGATCTGACTTCGAAACCGATCTCGTCCATGTGGGCAATCAGGAGAATCCTAGGGGCTTTCGGTCCGGACGGAGCTGTGCTCAGGCGGAGAATCAAATTTCCGGCGTCGTCGGTCTCAGGCTTTGCCCATGCTGGCAGCAGGAGTTTAATAGAAGCCGCAACGTTCTGCTCATGCCCACTCGCACCGTAGGCGCCAACCAATTGCTCAAGGGCTTCCGTCACAGAGGGTGGCCTGTGTTCGGTCCGAAGAGGGTGCTCGATCAAAACCCGTCCCGTGTCCCCGTCGGCCGATGAACCCACGGCGTAGATCTTTAGCAGTCGCGTCAGATTCGCCAGATCGGCACGCGCCAGCGTCTCTGCCGGAGTGTCGGGCCACGAGACGGCGACGGCAGCGTGCGCCCACCTTGCGGGAAAGGTGGTCGCAGAGCGAGCCATGACATCTGCAGAGTAGTCGACGGCAACAGGAATTCCATGGGAGTCGGCGAGCTGTTTTAGGTCGGCGGTCAAACCGGAGAGCGTGTCGTTGGTCCGGGCGAGACCGAACAACACACCGCCGCCGGGTTCACGGCGGGGGGCGCGATGAACACCCTCCATTCCCGCTATCGCACCGCCTGGGAGCAGGCGCCCTACGTAAAGCATTTCGTCAAAAGAGTTCGTGTTCAAAATGCGTTCGAGCCCGCGCGCACCCGTCCGCCCCTGGACGAAGAAAACGACCGTTAGCCTGCCGTGCACCTTCGCGGGATCGATCTCGCGTACCAGATCAGCCAATGCGGCCGCGCCAAATTTATCGCCGATGGATGCGCCAGCCATCCTGTCGTCATTCAGATTGAAAAGGCGTCGGTTGATAACAACGGGACTTAGAAGATCCACACCGTTCTTGCGCACTTCCTCAGCGGAACTCGCGCCGATGTCGACATACATGTTCTCGATGTCGCTCGATTCCGGAGCATTTACGCGCCCTGTTTGCAAGTGGACGGAGAGTCCGGCCATCACACCATCCACCCACTTCCCGCTACCGGTTCCAATCCGAACCGGCTGTGCGGAATACAGTTTGTTGAAAATGGGTAAAAGGCCCGACTGCGGTAGGCGCTCGAGGCGCAAATAACCGTCCTCGGTGATATTGCTGACCACAAAGCCAGGTTCGTCGATCGGCGTCACGATCAGCCGACTGGGCGCTCCCTCACCGAAGCTAACCATCACGTCGCCCAGGTTGTCGGTGACTGGGTGAAGCGGCGCTACCTTCGCTTGAATCTTTTCCGCTAACTCGCTTTCATAGCCAGAGACAGAAGGTGTTTCGACGAATTGGCGGAGGTCGTCAGCAAGGCTGTTGGGAACCGTCGTGGTTTGCCCGGCAGCAGGGCACACCGCACGGCAGGCGAGCAAGAAGGCGATCAGCGCGCGCCCGGCAGCCAGAAGAGGCTCGCCGTGCAAACGGGGAGATGCGCTCGGTTTGCCTTGTTTCAAATCGCGTACGGGCCATGCAACCAAACTCGGGTTGCGAGGTAGAATGGACGGGGGGAGCATCGTCATCGTCACCGCTAAGCTAACACGACCCGACGAAGGTTGTCGGAACGTCCTGATCGAAATCTTGCGTGCTCCAACGGCGACGTTAGCACGCCGGCGCTACCCTGAGGAAGTACCCCGGAGGCCTGGATGAAACCGAAGTTTGCTTGGGCGCTGCTCCTGCTGGCAGTTCTGCCCACGGCGTGGGCGCAAAGTCGGCTCTCGCCTCAGCCGAGCGGGACCGGGTTGGTTGGGCGGGTGGGCGATACGGGGTTTGTCAGGGTGACGGCGGACAGCTTCCGAGCGCTCGATCCGAACCAGCAGGCCCTTGCCTACTGGCTGGCACAAGCCTCCATCGCCATCGATCCGATCATCTACGATCAGCTGTCGAGTTACGGACTGCGCGAGAAGCGACTACTTGAGGAAATCGTTGCGCATCCGACAGGCATTCCGCCCCAAACCATGGGGCACATTCGCGATTTCACGGAGCTTTTCTGGGCCAACCGGGGAAATCACGACGACGAAACCTCGCAGAAGGTTCTGCCAAACTTTAGTTTCGACGAATTGAAACAGGCCGCTCGAATCGCACAACAGAATGGCGCGATGAAAACGGTCTACGGCGATTTGCCGCCGATCACGACCCGCGAGGAGCTCGACAAGGAGCTCGAGGCGCTGCGCCGACCGCTGTTCGATCCCGACTTCGAACCGATGGACACGGCCAAGAGCCCGCGGGGAGGTCTCGACATCATCCAAGCCAGCTCAAATTCGTTCTATGAGGGTGTGTCGCTCTCCGACTTGAAGGATTTTCATGAAGCGCATCCTTTGAATGCGCGCGTGGTAAAGGACTCAGACGGCCATCTGCGCGAAATCGTCTACCGTGCGGGCACGCCTGACGGTACGATTCCTCCTGGCCTGTACGCGGTTTACCTACAAAAAGCGATCGGCTATCTGGAAAAGGCACGCGCGCTGGCTGATCCGGAGCAGGCACAGGTGATCAGCGACTTGATTCGCTATTACCAGACGGGAGATTTCAAGGACTGGCTCAAGTTTGATGCTGATTGGGTGCGGAACAACGCCACGGTTGATTTCGCCAACGGATTTATCGAGATCTACCGAGACGCGCGTGGCGCAAAGGGCAGCTCGCAAAGTTTTGTCTCCGTGACAGACAAGCCGCTGAGCGACAAAATGGTCGCGCTCGCCTCCAATGCGGCATACTTTGAGCAGAAAGCACCGTGGGACGCCCAGTATAAGAGAACCTCGTTCACCCGACCGGTAGTAAAAGCCATCGAGACGGTGATCGAGACGGGCGATTTCCACGTCAACACGATTGGCGATAACCTGCCGAACGAAAATGAAATCCACGAGAAATATGGCACGAAGAATTTTCTGTTCACGAGCAGCACCCGCGCCTTGAACGAAGCCGTCGGGAACAAGACCACCGAGGAGTTCGGTTCTTCGCCGGAGGAGATCGCGCGGGACCGCAAGTATGGCGACGAAGCAGCAGACTTGATGACCGCGCTGCATGAAGTGATCGGACACGGTTCCGGCAAACTGAGCGACCGGCTCAAGAACGGCGCCGAACCGGAACTGAAAGAGTACTTCTCAACGCTCGAAGAAGCCCGCGCCGACTTGATGGCGCTTTGGAACGCCTGGGATCCAAAGCTCAAGGAGCTGGGGCTGGTCGGCAATCAGGACGAAGTGGCCAAGGCCATGTATGATTCCTCGGCACTCGTCGCACTGATCCAGCTGCGGCGAATTACCCAGGGAGACACCCTCGAGGAAGATCACGCGCGCGATCGTCAGCTCATCGTCCGCTACATCATGGATAAAACCGGCAGCATAGAACAGTTTAAGCGCGATGGGAAAACCTACATTCGGGTAAACGACTACGCCAAGATGCACGAGGGGGTCGGGATGCTTCTTCGGGAGTTGATGCGCATCAAGGCCGAGGGCGACTACGCCGCGATCAAGGCTCTCGTCGACAAATATGCCGTTCACTTCGACCCGGCTTTGCGAGATGAGGTTGTCGCGCGCTATCAGAAACTCGACCTGCCGACAAACTGGGCCGGCATCAATGCGGAGCTAACGGCGCGGTTTGCTAAGGGCGGCGAAATCGAAAAGGTGGAGCTCAGCTATCCGGACGATCCCACGAGCCAATACTTGCGTTATGCCGAGATGTATGATCCGGGCCTTCGGGTCACCCGACCGTAGTCGCGATGATGGCCGCCGCCTCCGATGGTATACTCTCGCGACCTGAGGCGAATCGGAGGACACAAATGAGCGAGGCAGCAGTGGCAAAAAGCAATCCCTTGGATCCGAAGCTATTCAGACCCGAAGCAGTGTCTCCGCAAATATCGGCCGCCAACGAGGAATTCAGGAAACTTCTCTCAGCGGGCCCCGACTGGTGGGATATCGGAGCACCAGCGTATCGTACGGCGGCGGCGAGCGGGCAAGGGCCTTTCCCGCCTCCGGAAAGATCGCCGCGCGGGCGCACCATCCCGATCGACGGTAAGGGCGGTCACAAAATCTCACTGCGCGTGATCGTGCCCGAAAGCGCGAAAGGCATCTACCTGCACTTCCACGGCGGCGGGTTCGTGTTTGGCTCCGCCGAGGCGCAGGACATGATGCTGGAACGGGTAGCGCAGAGTACGGGTATGACGTCTGCCAGCGTGGAATACCGGCTAGCGCCCGAGAATCCCTACCCGGCGGCCTGGGACGACGGCGAGTCCGCGGCCCTGTGGCTCGTGAAGAACGGAAGGTCAGAGTTCGGCACCGATGTGATGACGATCGGTGGCGAATCAGCGGGAGCGACTCTGTCCGCCGCGACGCTGGTGCGCATGCGCGACCGCCACGGCTACACGGGCTTTCGCGCCGCAAATCTGGCCTACGGAGTTTTCGACTCGTCGATGACGCCCAGTCAGCTCCTGTCGCCGGATCGGGGAATCTTGGTCGGAAAACTCAGCATCAAGAAGTTCTCTGAGGCCTACTTGCCGAAAGGGGTCGACCCGCGCAATCCCGATGTCTCCGCACTATATGCGGACCTCCGGAACATGCCGCGGGCCATCTTCACAGTTGGCACCATCGATCCGCTGCTGGACGACACTCTTTTCATGTACTCGCGCTGGATTGCAGCGGGGAATGAAGCGGAGCTGGCGGTGTATCCGGGCGCGCCACACGCCTTCAATAACTTTCCGCTACCGCAAGGGCCGGAGGCCAATGCGCGAATTGACGCGTTTTTAAAACGCGCGATTTCCTAAAAGCCTTCCGGCACGCGGTCAAAGAAATGGCCTGCTAGATGCGGCCAAGCTCCGCGATCATGTCTTCTCGCCGGCGGATGGCGACGGCGTCGATGCGGCTGAGCGCATAGGTATAGCCGCGAAGGGCCAGGGTCGCCAATACGAAGAGTAGGACGGTAGCGACCCAGGCCTGGTGGAACCAGGCGGCAAGCAAAAGGGCAACTCCCACCAAACCCAAGGTCCCCGCTTGGACGCCCAGCAGCGCGAACCCGGTGACGGCTCCGCCCCGCTGCCTGCCGAAAGCTGCCCAATCAATCTTTTTTGGCGCATACAGAGACATCAAATCTCCAACGGCGAAGGTAACAAGCACTGCGAAACACCCACCGAAGAGCGTGGCCAGCGTGATGCTGACCGACGGTGGGTAGAATAGAAGCGCCACGCCGATCCACACCAGGACGATTTCGAGCAACAGAACGGTCGCTTGCGCTAGATTTTTCCCCAGTAAAACTTCGCGAAAGCGCACCGGCGACATGTAATAAAACTGGACGCCCGCGCCTTCCATTCCAAAACAGTTGTAGCAGAAGCTGCCGAGGACCAGGATGGTGTAGGCCGCGGCGGCGGGGAACGCGAAGCCGACATGCGTTGCAAGGAAAGAGGAGCTGTGCCGGGCGTTCGCCAAGCCGAGCCGAAGAATCACTAGGATCATAACCGGCATCGCCAACGGAAAGAGCATGGGCCCGCTTCGAGAAAGATAGTGGAACTCCTTTTCGAAGATGGCCGCGACCGGCCCTGAAAATCCGCCCAAGTCCCAACCGGCCGGAACGGCCTGCTTGTTCTTCGTTCGCGCCCTGGCCAGCGCGGGGGACTCACTGAGGCTTTCTCCGCGGTACTGAGCGAGGAGGCGGACGTGGAGGACCACGAGCAAGAGGATGGTATAGATCGACAGGAGAGCCAGCGCGCCGAAAGCCAGACCGAAATCGTGCCGGAGGGCCCGCGACACCGCAGCCGCGGCCAGGCCCGGCGGCAAAACTCTCTCGACGGCGCCCCATTCAAGCTCCGGGGCAAACTGAAAGGGGCTGAATCGGCTGTGGTGGCGCAGGTAGTAGTTCGTCAGCGGCGAGATCAGTTGCACGCCGATCAGGAGGAGAAAGAAGAAAAGGCCCAGAATTTCGCGGCTCTTACGGCGCGCAAGCCAGCGCTCAATCCAAGAAAAAATCGCGCGGCTCAAGCAGACATTGAAGGCGGCAAACACACAGAAAACCAGCAGCGTCCAAGGCAAAAGGCGCGGCATGCGGGCGCTGATCCCCGCCGCCAATCCGGCCAGCCAGAGAACAGCAACAATTGTGGTGGGATCGAGCGATCCGTACACCAACCGCATCAGGAAGTAGGAGCGATAGCTCAGTGGAAACCGGAGAAAGTTCTGAACGTCAAAGGTTTCCACAAATGCTGTCGCCATGACTGGAAAAAGCTGCCAGTAGAGCAAAATGCCCCAGAGCGGAAGCACCAGCCATTCCAGTTGCTTGTGCGAAACGATGTACCAAGCCGCGACGCCGAGGCCAATCGCCCCGCCGATCCCGATCATGGAGTAGCCGATACCAGCAAAAATCCGCGAGACCAGGTCCAGGCGGCCGCGAAGGGTGCGAAGTGAATTGACGAAAATCCGCCAGCGAAGCTCCGCGACCGAGACGAATTGCTCACGCAGAGCAAGCCCGGAATCTAGCCGAGCCATGAGAGCTCCTGCTCGGCGAGACGCGATCCCCCCACAATGCTGAGAAAAATCTCTTCGAGCGTGAGTTTTCCCCCGGCCGGTATCCTCGTTGCGTCGAGGGTGGGGTGCGCTTGAACGCCCGCACCCAGCTCTTCGATCGATCCCCGCGCGACAAGCCTCCCCTGATGGATAATGCCTACGTGGCTACAGAGCCGCTCGACGATTTCAAGAACATGCGACGTAAGAAAAATTGTGGCGCCGCGGGCGATCATGCGCTGGAGCATGGCCTTCAGCGTGCCGGAAGCGATGGCGTCGACGCCTTCAAATGGCTCATCCAGGAAAAGAATCTTCGGGCCGTGGATTACGGCGGCTGCGAGGGCGAGCTTTTTCTGCATCCCGTGCGAATAGTCGGTGATCAGCGTTTTCGGCTGATCGTCCAGCTGCATGAAGTCAAGCAACTCTGCAGTTCGTTTCGCTGCAGTGTGGCGGTCGAGCCCATACATGCGCGCAGCGAAGTTCAGATATTCCGCGCCGGTCAGCCGGCCAAACAGCGCCATTCCTTCGGGAACCACGCCGATCTGCCTCTTCACTTCAACCGGTTGACGGACGAGGTCGAGGCCGAGGATTTCCATTCGCCCGCTGGAAGGAGCGAGAAGACCGGTCAGCATTTTGATTGTCGTGGACTTTCCAGCGCCGTTGGGTCCCAGAAAGCCGAAGAATTGTCCTGGCGCGACGCGAAGGTTCACGTCATTGACTGCAACAAGCTGCCCAAAGCGACGCGTGAGATGCTCAGTAGCGATGGCGGGCGCGTCCATCGGAGTCGACCGACTCTAGCATAGCTCAGCTGGCCATTCCGGGGCGCTCGGTCGCAGCGGCTCCGAACCCTGCGTGGAGCGGAAGCGATGGCAGTTCATTGGCGTTTCCCCTACTGCCCGAGAAGCTCGTCGACCAATTTCTGCGCACCGTACAGCTTCTTCATCGCCTCCGTCATGCCGCCGGTGTGCACCGCCACGGCACGATTCTGATAAGAATCGTAAACGAAATCTCCGACCAGTGACTCGATGTTGCCATCGAATATGAGCCCGACGATATCGCCATCGCGATTGACCACGGGCGAGCCAGAGTTTCCTCCGATGATGTCGTTGGTGGTGACAAAGTTAAACGGCGTCGTGAGATCGAGCTTGTCCCGACCATCGACATAGCGCTTTGGCAAATCAAAGGGCGCCTGGTAGTTGAAACTGGCGGCGCGATCATACAAGCCGTAAAAGGTGGTTTTGTATGGTGCGATGGTTCCGTTCATGGGATAGCCCATCACCTGGCCATAGGAAAGCCGCAATGTGAAGGTGGCATCGGGATACAGGTTCGTGCCATACACCGCGAAGCGAGCCTTGCCTAGAAGTTCGCCAGCGCGTTGCTCTGCACTGTCGACATTGTCTTCGAACCATTTGATCTGTTCACGGCGGACGGGATCGATGCGGCGAGCCATGACGATCATAGGATCGGTCGAAGCGTCGACGGCAGCCTGGCCTCCTTCAATTAAAGATTTGCGGAACGCTGGGTCGCCCACTTTGGTGCCTTTGACAAGGTAGTTCGCCGCATCGGGGGGAGTCCGGCCGTCCAGCACGGCCTTAACAAACGCGTCCCCCGGTCCAAGCTCCTTTAGATCGAGCTCCAGGGCGCCGGTCATGCGCGCGATTTCCATCTCCGGATAGATCGGAGCCGGAGAAAACAGCTGCTGCCTCAGGGAATCAAGTTGGGAGTCGTGAAAACCCGGCAACCGTATGCCATCGGGTTTCTTGACCTCGGCGACATAGGTCACGATCTGAACCGCCAGTGCAGAAAGTTGGGAATCGGTAAAGCGGAAGACTTGTTCTTTCAGCCGCACGCGCTCTTTCGCGAGAGCCTCGTCTTCCATGGCCCAGGCGTTGCCGTATTCTTTCTTCCATTCCGGATTGGCATCTACTTTGTTGCGGAAGTCTTCTTCTTCCTTGCGTTTTTTCTCCATCAGGTCCTTGTCCTCGAGACCGTCGCGGCGGCCTTCGTAAACCTTCAGGCCGTTGGTCAGGGTGAGACGCAGAGCAGTCGTTTGTCGAGATTGTTCGGGGCCGCGGGCGGCGTAGTCGGTGATGGTAGCGATGCGACCTTTCAGGCGCTCAATGTAGTTGGGGAGCCCGACGTCGCGCAGAGTCACGAGTTGGGAATAGGTGTCAAGCCGTTCGCTTGCCCCGGGGTGGCCGGGAACGAATGCGAGTTCACCGT
>Ga0187783_10003719_pt1 | contig 11237 bp, 9 predicted proteins | sample 1015_SJ02_MP02_2_FD_132471 | JGI IMG/M metagenome (GOLD analysis project Ga0187783, IMG submission 132471) | Tropical peat soil microbial communities from peatlands in Department of Meta, Colombia - 1015_SJ02_MP02_20_MG | ecosystem: Environmental > Terrestrial > Soil > Wetlands > Peat | place... | reverse complement strand
CTGGGCGACGGCAGAGGGTCGTGCGCCCCCCAATCGACGCTGCAGAGCAAGCGGGAAGGAGCACACGCGCTCGCGCGGCAATGCCCGCTCTTGGTGGCGCTTGCTAGGTCGCCGACCCGTCGCGCCTGCGCTAGCCCGGCCGCGCCCTTGCCGTGCCGTCGCCTGCGGTCAATTCAACCACCAGATGGTCGCGATGCTCGCGCCCGTATTCATCGGTCACGCGCACCGCAATGCAATGGGTGCCGGCTTCAAGGTCGCCCGGCAGTCGTGCCGTCCAGATATGCGACGATGGCTCGGCCTGAACCCAAGGCTTCTTCGTCGACTCGTTGCGGGCAAACACTTCCTGCACGAAGGGGTCCGGGCGCACCACCCGATCCATCCTGACCGGCTCGCGTTTGCCGATCCGATATTCGACCGTTGTGCGGGGACCGCCGTCGAAGAAATTGACGACCAGATTCGTTGCGAATGCGTTCTCTTGGGGAATGGGCGAGCCCAGCAACTGGCCCATGCGGAAGTCGCGATAGAGCTCCTTGTTATCGCTGTGAAACTCGCTGTCGAGCACGATGCGCATTTGCCGCGCGTCCGGCTCGTTGGCGGCGTGGAACCTCGTCGAATAGCCTTGTCCGTCGATCGACAGAACATGAAACCCGTTCGGGCTGCCGTCGCGACTGTCGGCGACCGCGATACCCCGATGATCGTAAGGACCACTCCACCAAGAGCCGGACACCGCCGTCATCACATGGTGGTGATGCGGCGACGCTCCGGCGAAGCCGTCCTCGGCAGCGAAGTAGTGATGCTCGGTCGTGTGCGTGTGACCCGACAAGCTCAGCGTATTGCGCCGGCCGGCAAGGAGTTTCAAAAGGTCACCACGGTCGGCGGTGTTGGTCGCCGGATCCTTTGGGTTGAGGTAGTTCCGCAGCGGGATGTGCATGCAGACGACGACCAGTTTATCGGGCGGGAACTCGGCAAGAACATTGGCGATAAAGGTCATCTGCCGTTCACCGATGCGGCCCACGTACTTGCCGGCGCCGTGCGGCATCGTCGGATCGAAGCCGAGGTAGTCGACATTGTCGAGCATCAGGAATAATGCGCCGCCATATTCGAATGCAAAATAGTTTGGTCCGTATGTCTGCTTCAATGTCTCGCGCGAATAGCGAGCGCTCGGCGCCTCGAAATTCAGATCATGGTTCCCGCCGATATTGTACCAGGGGAGCCCGATCTGACCGATGATGCGGTTGAGCCGAGGATAAAGCGACAGATCGTCGAACATGATATCACCGGTGGTGATGCCAAATGCCGCCCTGGCACCGATGAGCCCGTTGACCACATCGTCGCGGATGAAGTCGACCTCCGCGTGGCTCTCCGGCTGCGGATCGGTGAAGACGATGACATCAAAGGCTCGCGGCTCTTCGGCCTTTTTCAGCGGGAAATCGACGGAATCGGGAAGCGGCCCAGTCGGCGCAATGCCTCGAAAACGCAGATTGAGGTTCGACGGGGAGCCCGCGGGCTGGTGCAGATAATAAAAGCGCGGCAGCATATTCTCGTCGAGCGGTACGGCATACCCGGTCGGTTTGATGACGAAGATGCAACTCCCGTCCTCGATAGGCAGCGCGTAGCGACCGTTGGCATCGGTCTTGACCACCTCGCGCCCGTTGGACACGAGAACACCGGCAATGCCCGGATCGCCTGGCTGTCGACGGCTGCCACCCGAGCGGTTCTCGTAAACGCTGCCCGAAACGGTGCTGATGCCCTCGGCCGCGAGGAGCCGACCGATCGGAGTCACCGTGGCAGCGATCGTCGCAGCCGCACCCTTCACTACCTCGCGGCGCGACGGTAGATCACCAAGGCTGTCTCCACCGATGGACGTGGACGTCATGGCTTCGCCTCCGTCAGGTTTGAGTTGCTGCAATGCCGAGACCGATTGTGGCCTCACGGATATTCGACGCAGCCGACCGCTTTATGACAGGCCGGCATGGCACCGTCGCTCGGCGCATTCGCCGGGAGCCGCGCATGTCGACACGGTTCGCACCGGCGTCGCATAATCCTGCGTTGCCAGACGACCGTGGGGCTTCCGCCGCGGTACAGCGGGCAGACCTGGACCTTACGCAATCGGCTGCCGCGGGCGTGAGCATTGCGCGTGGCCGCCCACCTCGTGTTGCGATGGCTAAACCCGTTTTCGCCCGTCCGTAATCGGTCGGGTCTACGGCACGATGGCGGTACACCACGCTTCGCGCTCACCTCGGCCACCCCATGAGCACGACCTTGCCTACCGCCTTGCCGCTTTCGATCAATTCATGGGCCTGCCTCAGGTGCTTGGCGTCGATCGGCCCGACCACCATACCAAGGGTCGTGCGGATCACTCCGCGGTCGACGAGAGCGGCGACTTCGGCGAGCAGCCGGTGCTGGGCGATCATATCGGCCGTCGCGAACATGGCCCGGGTGAACATCAGCTCCAGATGGATGCTGACGCTCTTGGTGAACAACTGGCCAGCGTCAAAGGCGGCGAGTGCGGTCGCGCCCTCGATCAAGCCGAGATGGCCCTGCGGGGCGATGACTTCGCCAACCTCGCAGGCGTGTTGAGCCGTGCCGGTCAGGGCGAGAACGATGTCGACCGCCGGGAATGCGATCGCCTTCAATCCCGCCGCCAACCCCCGGCTGTGGTCTATGACGTGATGCGCGCCGAGTTCGCGCACCCATGCTTCGGTCTCAGGGCGTGATGCCGTCGCAATGACGGTCAAGCCCGTCAGCTTGCGCGCCAACTGAATCGCGATCGAGCCGACCCCGCCCGCTCCGCCGACGACCAGCAGCGAACGTCGATCTTCGCCGCGCTTGACTCCGATGCGATCGAACAGCAGCTCCCAGGCCGTGATTGCCGTGAGGGGAAGGGCGGCGGCTTCGGCGAAACCCAGTGACGTCGGCTTGGGGCCAACAATCCGCTCATCGACGAGATGGTACTGCGCGTTGGTTCCAGGCCGGCGCCGCGAGCCCGCATAGAAGACGGCGTCGCCGCGTTTGAAGATTGACACCTCGCAACCGACAGCCTCGACCGTCCCAGCCGCGTCCCACCCCAGCACCTGGGCTTCGCCGTTCGGAGGATCGCCCCCGCGGCGAACCTTGGTGTCGACCGGGTTGACCGACACCGCCTCGACCTTGACGAGGAGATCGCGTGCGCCAGGCAGCGGTTGCTCAAGTTCGATGTCGACGAGAGCCTGGGGGTCCGTGATCGGCAGCGACTTTCTGAACGCGACGGCGCGCATGGGCCTCTCTCCTCATCTGGCAGACCTGCAGGCTCGACGGTGGATAATTGCATCGGCCTCCGCGGTCGGCAGGCCGCTCGCAGTCTCGCGCGCCGAGGGCGCGGAGCCAACAGTATTATGGACGAGGCGGGACCCGGAGGCACGCCTGTCGCCGCCGCTGTACCTTAGCCCGCCCGTCACGGCCGTCATGTTTGCTAGGGTAGAGGGCGATTGGTCGACCGCCAACGCTAGACTAGAGGTGCCGAGTGGTGCGGAGCAAACGACCCGCCGCATGCGCCACGCCCGGGCGCCCACCTACCTGACCATCCCCGCCGTTGTGATCGGATCGCGCAGGAAGAGGTGCGAGACAGAGGGTTGCGGCGCCGCCCGTCTCGGCCGCGCCGGCGAACGGGTGTGCGGCCGTCCATGGCGACGCCGAACTCAGGCATGTGCACGCCCCCGATTTGGTCCTCGCTTTGGCCCCCAATTTGGCTCCGAATTTGCCAGGGGTCGCGGCTCTTTTAGCCCGATCGCGCGCGGCGGAGGGCAGGAAGGTGTCGAATATCGGCGAATTTCCGGCGGCCACGAGCGCGACCCTCGCCGCTGCGGGGGAGATCGCTCCTCGCACCGGGCAAGGCGGCGCGAGGAGTGAGGCTTTGCCGGAAGTGCCCGCAGTGAACCGCGGGCAACCGTTCATCGGCGGCACCTGCGAGCTGGGTGTGCCGGCGGCGCGGTGCGCCGCATGCCTGCGCTCCACTTTCGCCGGCGCCGATCGAGATCGCCAATGTCCGATCGCGTGTGGAGAATGCGCGTGGCTTGCACGCGAACGTGGCAGGTCGGGGTTGTTGGCGAAATTTGCGCATGGGATGTCGCAACCTTGGCGTGGACCAAGACGCATCCCCGCAGGACGTTGGCCCCTCCTCATGGCATGAACGGCGTGGCGCGCGCGCTACGACCCAAGGCAAACCAGACGGCGCCGACGACGATGACGAAGAGGATCTGCAGCACCGAGACGGCGGCGATCGTCGGGTCAAGCGCGAATTGAATGTTCTCGAACGTCTTGCGCGGCAGTGTCATGTTCGCGCCGCTGAGATAGAGCGAGATGATCACGTCGTCAAACGAGGCGATGAACGCGAAGAAAGCAGCCGATAGAATGCTCGGCGTCATCAGCGGCAGCGTGATGCGCAAGACCGCGCGCAGGCGGCTGGCTCCGAGGCCCATGGCCGCGGCCTCGAGGGTGGTGTCGAACGTGCGCAAGGCCGCCGTCACCACCACTACGACGAACGGCAGCGCGAGGATGGTGTGACCGAGGACGAGTGCGGTCTTCGTGCCGACCATGCGATACGGTGCCAGCAGGCGGTAGGCGACGATTGCGGTGATGATCGACGGTATGATCAGCGGCGAGACCGCGAGCTTGTCGACCGCCGCTGTCAGCGTTCGCGGACGTCCACGAGTCAGATAAAAGGCAAGCGGCACTCCAAGCAGCGCCGCCACTAGCGCGGTCGTGCCCGCAACTTCGACACTCACCGCGGTGGCGGCGATCCAGCTCGGCGAACCGAAATAGTTTTGGAACCAGCGCCAGGACAGGCCAGGGGGTGGAAACTGCAGATAGGTTGCAGCGCTGACCGATAGCGGGAACACCACGAACAGTGGCAGCATCAGGAAGGCGAACACCAACGTGCAGTAGGCGCCCAGCAGGACGCGCGCAATAGAGGGTCCGCGCCGCATCAGTGGGGCCTCTGCGTTTGGAGCGTTCGGCCCTGATCCGTCAGGAGACCGAGCAGCATGTAGATGAGCACGGCCGAGACGAGCACGACCGCCGATAGTGCGCTGGCGAACGGCCAGTTGAGGAACTCGCTCACCTGGATCTGGATGATATTGGCGATCATGATCACGCGTCCTCCGCCGAGCAACGCCGGCGTGACGAAGGCGCTAAGCGAGAGAATGAAGACGAGGGCGCAGCCGGCAAACACACCGGGGAGGGTGAGCGGCAGGTAAATCCGCCAGAAGATCGAGCATATCCCCGCGCCGAGGCCTTCGGCCGCGAGCGCCAGGTTACGGTCGATGCGGACCATCGCCGCGTAGATGGGAAAGATCATGTATGGCAGCAGCACGTGCACGGTGCCGACGAGAACGCCGCCAAAGTTATAGAGGAGGGGCAGGGGCTCGCTGATCAGACCCCAATCGAGCAGGCATCTGTTGATGACGCCGTTGCGACCGAGCAGAGCCAACCAGGCATAGGTGCGCACCAGCAGGCTGGTCCAGAACGGCAGCAGCACGCAAATGAAGCCGACGGTCAGTACGATGCCGCGGGACAGGGCGAGGAACAACGCGATGGGATAGCCGAGCAACAGGCAGATGACCGCGGTCGCCAGCGCGATCGAGAAGGTGAGGCCGATCACCGACAGATAGAGTGGATCGCCCAGCGCCTTCTGATAGGGCGCGAACGTGCCGGAGGCGACGCCGAGGCTAAGGAGATTGGCGAGCGGCACAAACAGCACCACGGTCAGAAACAGCATGGCGGGCACGGCGAGCATGGCAAGCCGCAATTGCGCGGCGAGACGATGGGTTTGCGCGCGCGTCACGGTGGAGATCGCGGAGGGCATCGACGTCTCATGAACGCCGGAGTACGTGGCCGTCGGCGGCCGACCATACGACCTCGATTTCGCGCCCGACGGGCAGTTTCGGCCGACTGGCCGACGCCGGCCATCGCACCAGCAGCGACAAACCCTTGGCACACTCGAGCCGGTACTTATGCGAATTGCCGAGATAGATGGTCTCGGTGATCCGCCCAAGGAAGCTATTCTCGCAAGGCCGCGTGTCGTCCCGGGGGCGGGGGATCTCCGGGCGCAGCAGCCATGCGATCTCCTCGCCTTCCGAGAGGTTCGGGCCGACCGGCGCCATGATCTTCCAGTCGCCGGGGCCGGCGATGCGGGCGTTGCCCCGCTCGATCCGCTCTATTCGGCCGGAGATCAGGTTCGACTCGCCGACGAACTCCGCGACGAAGGCATCTGTCGGCCGGGTATAGATCTCGTCGGGGGCGATCTGTTTGAGCTGCCCGTCCCGCATGACGGCGATCCGATCGGACATGATCAACGCCTCCTCCTGATCGTGGGTTATGAAGATCGTCGCCAAGCCAAGACGCTGCTGTAGCCGCCGTACCTCGAGCTGCATGCTCTCGCGCAATTGGCGATCGAGGGCGCCAAACGGTTCGTCGAGCAACAATACCTTGGGCCTGAACACGATCGCCCGGGCCAGCGTCACGCGCTGCTGTTGGCCCCCCGATAACTGGGCGGGATAGCGCTTCCCAAAACCGCGCAGGGCGACGAGATCGAGCACTTGCCGCACCCGCTCGGCGCATTCGGCTCGCGCCGTGCGCCGCATCGCAAGCGGGAAGGCTATGTTGTCGCTTACGGTCATATGCGGAAAGAGCGCGTAGTTCTGAAATACCATGCCGATTTCACGCCGCGCGGGAGGGGTTGTGGTGACGTCGTGGCCGCCGATATAGATCGTGCCGCGGTCGAGGGTTTCAAATCCCGCAATCACGTGGAGCAGCGTCGTCTTACCCGAACCGCTGGGGCCGAGTATCGTCAGCAGTTCGCCCTCTGCGACGTCTACGTCGACGCCGGCCGAGGCCCGCACCGCGCCAAAGCGCCGCTCGACGCCCTCGACCGCGAGGGTCGGTTCGCCCGAAACGCCAATCATTGTATGCGATGCAGCGCCGCTTCGCGGCAGCCTAGCTCAGTATCCATCGTTGCCAGCGCTCTTTGATCGGCTCGACATTGCCATCCCACCAGACGTCGTTCTGCCAGAACTGCTGGCGCAGATTGTCCGGTTCGGTCGGAAGGAAAGCCTTGATCGATGGGTCGGCGTAACGAAGGGACTCGGGATTGAGGCCGGGCGAGACGAACAGATTGGCAAAGGTCGCTTGCGCCTTGGGGTCGAGCATGGCCGCAAGGAACTGTTGTCCCCAGTACTGGTCCTTCGCCCCTTTGGGGATTCCGAAGTACGCCTGCTTGATGATGCCTTGCGACCAGGAAACGGCGATCGGCGCACCGTCTTTGATCACCCGGTAGAAGCGGCCGTTCCATCCAGTGCAAAGCGCCACTTCCTTGTCGACGAGGATTTGCGCGTGCTGTGCCCCCGACGTCCACCACACCGTGACGTGCGGCTTGATCTCGGAGAGCTTGTTAAAGGCGCGATCGACATCGAGCGGATAGAGGTTTTCGGGCTCGACCCCGTCGGCGACCAACGCGATCTCCAAGTTGTCTACGGGAGAATTCCACATGCCGCGCGGCCCCGGGAAATTCTTGACGTCCCAGAAATCCGACCAAGTGACCGGCCGCCTGCCTTTGAAGGCATCCGTACGGTAGGCCAGCAGCGTCGAATAGACCGAAGTCGTCAGCAGGTAGAGGTCGCGCGCCTGCCCGGGGTAGGAGGAGCGGTCGACAATACTGTCGTCGACCGGCTCGAGCAGCCCGAGGCGGCAAGCGCGCCGCGCGTCGGCTGAGTTGATCTCGGTGACGTTCCACTCGACGTTATTGGATTCCACCATGGCCTTGAGCTTGCCGAGATCATTCGGGCTCGTCAGCGTGATCGGGATCCCCGTCCGCCGCTCGAACACGGCGACGTAGGCCTTCTTCATGGCATCACCCATGGCGCCGCCGGAGGCGTTGACGACCAGTCGATCCGGTTTGGGCGGGATGTCCTTGGCGGCCTCGCCCTTGCCGGCGATACCGATCGCCATTCCCGACGCCGTTCCGATCAACACGTCCCGTCGGCCGACCTCGCGCGCACGACCCATCGTCGAACTCCTTGCGGCATTGTCGACCAACCTGCGCCGACTTTTTCGCGAGCGTTTTAGCCGGTCGGTCAAGCGACAATATGCAGCTTCCAATCGGGTTTCCGGGACAGAATTTCGCAACCGGTCGGCCTGACGACGACCTGCTCCTCCGAATTGACCAAGCCGTCGACGCTCTCAATCTTTGGTTCGGGCGTCAGTGCCATCCCGGCCTGCAGCACCGTGTCATCGAATGCGCAGATTGACGGCGGCTCATTCTCGAGCCCAATGCCGTGACCGATGCGCTTCGCCGGATGATCGGAATAGTTCCGCCACTCGGGTCGCGCCGCGAGGCGCTGCTGTGAAAACTCGAACAGTTCGCGCACGGCAACACCCGGCTTCATGCGCTCGATGATGTCGAACAGCAGCGCCCACATGCCGTCGTGTTCGTCGCGTTGGCGCGCCGATGGCAGCCCGAACACGGCGCGTCGGGTGAAATCCATCTTGTAACCCCGGTAGGAGCAGCCGCCGTCGAGGTACAGCACGTCGCCCACCTGGAACGTCCGGCCCGGACCGGTCGCGCCGAGGACTTGCGGCGGCTCGGAGTTAAGATCCGCGCCCTCTTCTGCATAGAGGGCGAGGATGCGCTTTTGCACCTCTAGCGCGCCGATCCCCGGACGCAACTCTTCAAAGCAGCGCTGCCAGGCGCGACCACCGAGTTCACAGGCCCTGCGCATGCAATCGATTTCCCACTCCGACTTGATCGTCCGACACCCCCAAATCACCGGTCCGGAATCGACGAAGTCCACGGTCGGCAGGCGCTCCTGAACAAGTTCGAAGTCGACCACCGGGATGCCGAGGCAGGTCTCGCGGCCGAGCTCGATTCCAACACGCCCATCGCGCAGTCCGACATCGATCAGCGCTTCGGCGATGCCCCAATCGACGCGCGGCTCGCGGTCGAAGGGCACTTCCGGGTAAATGCGCCGGTTGGAAATCCACGAGGGGTAGGGGTATCCATAAAGGCGCGACAACGTCCCCGGTCCAGACCAATTGATCAATATCGGTTCGCCGTCGAGCGCCCAGACGAGGATCGACGGACGCGACTTCTGCCGTGACGGCGCGCTATGGCCGCTGAAATAAGCATAATTGACCGGGTCGGTGACCACCAGTGCGTCGATGCGCTGCCCCCGCATCAAGTCGCGTGCCCGGGCGAGGCGATTGCTGTACTCGTCATGGGGGGGAGGAGGCATCGCGGATCGGGCGATTTCATACGGACGTGAGCCACGTCCCATGGTTGGAATCGCGACCGTGGACGGCGTCGAAATAGGCGGCTTGCAGCAGCCGGGTCAGTGGGCCGCGTTTGCCGTCGCCGATCTGACGCCGGTCGATCTCTACAACGGGCGTGACCTCCGCCCCGGTTCCGACGAAAAACGCCTCGTCGGAGGTGATCACATAGTCACGCGAGAACAGTTCCTCGCGGACCTCCAGCTGCCGCTCGCGCGCCAAGGTTATGACGGTGTCGCGGGTGATACCATCGAGCAGGTTGGTAAGCGGCGGCGTGACCAGCGCACCATTGCGGACGAGGAAGATGTGCTCCACCGACCCCTCGGCGACATGGCCGTTGGTGTCAAGCAGCAGCGCCTCATCATAGCCCTCGCGCTTCGCCTCGGTCCTCGCCAATTGAAAGAGCATATAGTTGCCGCACGCCTTGGCCTTCGTCATGCTCGAATTGATGTGCTGGCGCGCATAGGTCGAGGTCTTGACCCGGCTACCGTGCTCCAGGGTTCCCTGGCCGATATATTCGCCCCAGTGCCAGACGGCGATTGAAACGCTCACCGGGCAGTCGTCGTAACTGAGGCCCATGCCGCCGCGACCGATGTAGGCGATCGGACGAATGTAACACGCGTCGAACCGGTTGGCACGGATCACCTCGCGCGTCGCCTGGGCGAGGTCGTCGAGACCATACGGAAGTTCGAAGCCGAGGATGCGCGCGGAACCACGCATGCGCAGCAGATGATCGCGTAAGCGGAATATCGCCGGTCCGCTCGTCGTCCGGTAGCAGCGGATGCCCTCGAAGACGCCGAAGCCGTAGTGCAGGGTATTGCTTACCACATGCACCTTGGCGTCGTCCCACGGGACGATCGCTCCGTCCATCCAGACGAGCTGCGCCGTCTCTATTGAGAGCGCTGCTTCGGTGCCGCGAGTCGCTTGCGGCGCCTGCGGCAATCTCTCCCGGAGGCCGGCGGTCACATCTGCTTCCCGAGGCTGTTGCTTCGCGAGGCTCTTGAGGCCGTTGCGTGCCGAGGCTGTTGTTTTCCGAGGCCGCGGAGGGATGAACTGTCCGCGCCGCACGATCGGGCAAAGCCCGCGCGCTGTCAACCGTTTGGCCCGCCGAGGCGATTGGCGTCCAATCCCTCGTTGGCGCGGCTTGTGGGGCAGTTGCCGCCGATCAAGCGCGGGAACGTCGCGCCTCACCGCGGCACCGAGTTGCGCCGGCCGACCATACGTGTCGCAGCGCAAAATCGGCGTCCCCAGCGCGGCCGCAAAGCGTGTCCCGGGGTCGATGCCGGTTAAAGCCTACGGGACGTCGACTCATCGCCGTACCGGAGGCATGGCTAGCAACAGCACAGTGTTCGGGCCCGTTGCCTATTTCCTTTCCAGGTCGCCCTTGACCTCATCGCAATGTGGGCCAAAGAAGTCGTTGATCGCTTTGACGATGATCCGCTCGAATATGCCAAAGTAGTTGTCCAATCTGGCGGCGGACCATGCGGCACCCCTGGCGACTGCCGATCCCTGTATATCCGCCCAGTTCATCCTTGCCTTGACCGCCACGCCGTCCTTGAACTTGATCACCGGTCGGATGGTGAACGAAATCGAATACTTGCCCTTGCCGTTCTTCTGATCGAGGGTGCAGTCAATACGCTGTTTGGGTATGGTGGCCTCGAACTCGCCGTTGGCGAACACGTTCGCCAGCGCCCTTCGCGGCAAGTCGATATCGGTCGTGCATTGCGCGTGCCCAAAGGGCCATGCAATACGCCCCTTCAGGGATTCCTCTATCTCCTTGGCCCTCCAGGTCCTGACGACCTTGCAGGTGATGTCTTCACCGGCGGCTCTCTTGTTGAGCGCCGCGTCGCATACCCCGAGCTTACAGTCGCGCCGGTCCGCTTTCTCCTTGGCGAGGCGCTGCTCGAGCTCCTGGTCCACGGCCTGCGCTAGCGCCG
>Ga0187783_10003718_pt1 | contig 11238 bp, 10 predicted proteins | sample 1015_SJ02_MP02_2_FD_132471 | JGI IMG/M metagenome (GOLD analysis project Ga0187783, IMG submission 132471) | Tropical peat soil microbial communities from peatlands in Department of Meta, Colombia - 1015_SJ02_MP02_20_MG | ecosystem: Environmental > Terrestrial > Soil > Wetlands > Peat | place... | reverse complement strand
CGGGTGTTGGCGGTCACGCTCCGCAGATCGCGCTCCAGAAACAGATATCGCTGATAGTCCATAGCCGGTATGGGCGTCATGTAGATGCCCGCGAGAGCCAGCGTGCCCCCTCGGTCGAGCGCCGCCAGCGCCACCGGGACCAGTTCTCCTGCGGGCGCGAAGATAATGCTGCTGTTGAGCTTCACGGGCGGAGTGGAGGCCTCCGAGCCCACCCACGTCGCTCCCATCTGACGTGCCAGCTCCTGGTGGCGCTCGCCCCGAGTGCAGACGTAGACCTTGCATCCCCAGTGCAGGGCTACTTGGATGATGATGTGCGCCGATGCTCCGAAACCATAGAGACCCAGCGATTGTCCTTGCTTAAGGTTGCTGCGGCGTAACGCGCGATAACCGATAATGCCCGCGCACAAGAAAGGGGCAGCCTCGCGGGAGGAAACGTCCGCCGGTAGCGGGTAGATGAAATCTTCCCGAGCGGTCATGAACTCCTCATAGCCGCCATCAACATCGTAGCCGGTGAAGGTGGGGGCTACACAAAGGTTTTCATCGCCGCGGCGGCAGTAAGGGCACCCGGCGCAGGTGGCGTGCAGCCAAGCGGCACCCACCCGGTCGCCGACCCGAAAGCGCGTCGCCCCCGGCCCCATCCGCTCCACGTACCCGACGACCTCATGGCCTGGAACGACTCTTTCCTTGTGCGGCGGCAGGTCGCCTTCCACTACGTGGAGGTCCGTGCGGCACACGCCACATACTTCCACCCGAATTAAGACCTCTCCCTTTCCAGGTTCGGGGACCGGCAGATCCATTAGCTCCAGAGGGGATGTTTCGACCGGTGCGCGCTTTCCTACTACCATCGCTCGCATAAATGCTCCTTAGACCCCAAAATGTGGCCGCAGCTATGCTTTCTGCGCTGCGTGATATTCCTGGCGAATGTGTTTGAGATCCACCGTGGGCTTGGGGTATTTCATGTTGAGTGTCTCCAGGTGTTCGACGACGATCCGGGCTACGGCAAGGTTCCTGAACCACTTGTGATTGGCGGGGATGACGAACCAGGGTGCATACTCGGTGCTGCACCGGGACAAGGCGTCCTCATAAGCCGAAACATAATCGTCCCAAAAAGGCCGCTCCTTATAGTCCGCCTCGCTGATCTTCCATTGCTTTTTGGGGTCATCCAGCCGATCCTTGAAGCGTTCCAATTGCTCCTCCTTGGAAATATGCAAGTAGAACTTGAGAATGTGGGTGTCGTGCTCGGCGAGTTCCTTCTCAAAAGCGTTGATCTGGTCATAACGGCGGGTCCAGATCTCTTTCGGGACCAAATTGTGGACCCGGACGACCAGCACGTCCTCATAGTGAGAGCGGTTGAAGATCACGACTTCCCCCGTGGCCGGAGCGACTCGATGCGCCCGCCACAGAAAATCATGGGCCAGTTCTTCGGCCGAGGGTTCGCGGAACGCTGCCACCCGGCAGCCTTGGGGGTTCATGGCTCCCAAGACGTGGCTAATCGTCCCGTCTTTTCCCCCCGTGTCCGTCGCCTGAAGGCAGATCAGAAGCGACTGCCGATGTTGCGCGTAGAGCAACACCTGGAGTTCTCGCAACCGATCCTGAAATCGCGCGATATCTTCATTCGCCTCTTCGTGACGCTTGTAACCATCTGTGAAGTCAGGATCGATACCTTTGAGGTTCACGTGGGCGCCAGGCTGCACTTTGAATTGCTGCAAATAGTTCACTTAGCCCCTCGCAAAAGGTCCATTCCAGACCGGCATAACTCTCGGTGGAATTCGATGGTGCCCTGACCGGATTAGTTACATGAATTCCTGCTGCCGTGGGGCGGCTGGATAACCGCCCCCACTCCTGCCAAGTCTACCTAGCGATACCGCGCCACGCCTTTGCTCACACCGTTTGCAGTCATAAATAGACGCGCCAGATCCAGGAACTGAGTCGCGGAGAGGCTGCACTTCAGGCAGAGGCCGGTTGGGGATAAGTTATGGCGGCAATCCCGTTGTACCGGGTGAGAAGGTCCTGGCGATGTTCGATGACGATGGTGCTGACGCCATGAAGTGAGGCGATGTCGATTATTTCATCGACGATGCTCTCCGCTGGAAGGAGCTTCTCCCCGCCAAACGGGCAATCCGTTTCTTCAAGCGACAGGTAATGGTGGGCTTTGCAGACATAGCCTTTCTGCCGAATATCTTCGCCAATGACCAACTTTCGAACTAGGAGTGAATTCAAAGCCTCGATCACATCGCGAAGGCCGAAAACCAGTTGTTCTCCCGGCTTGTACTGGGCCAAATCTTCAATCGCCTTGGCTTCGCTCGCGGCCTTATGGTCACGAAGCGCGGTTTCGATCAGTTCTTGGCGATCACGAGGGTCGGCGGCCGGTGAGGCATAGATGCGGCTGATGATGTTTGCTCTGAGCCTTTCATGCAGGAACTCTTCCTGCGCTGACAAAACCTGGCGCTCCCCCATAAGGATCAGGCTGGTGCAGGAACGTTCCTGGAAAAGATAATATGCCCGGGTGGCCGTGGCCTTGAGATGCCATTCCAAATGGCTCAGCCGACGCTGTTCATTTCGCTTGAACGGTGGCTCGTCAGTTTTCGCTTTGTTCGGCATAGAGGTCGTGATTGGATCGGCCTCCAGATACCCAAGATGGTAGATCAGCAGGCGGCTTTCGCCGATGGAGACTTCCACGAACAATACCTTCTCGTTTTCTTCCAGCACAGCTTCCAAGGGAGCGATGTGGGGATCGCCACCGATCGCCAAGGCGTCGAGGGTCCATACCGGCAGCCTGAATACCCGATTCAACTGCTCGCCGGACCTGAAGATGATGAGCGACCGATAGCCGGTAGGAACGAAATACTGTGCTAGGAAAACCTCTATCTCCTTTAGGTCGTCGCTGAGGATTTCCTTTTGAAGCTTCGGGAGCGCCTCGATGAAATCTTTCTGCTCCTCGAGAGCGCGGGTCTTGAGGGAGTGGAAAGATCGAAGAAGGGCCTTCTCTTGGGGCGCGACATTCTCCGGCTCTATTCGCAGATAGAGACTCGTGACCGGGCTGCCATACTCGACCTTGGCCAGAGACTTGATCTCGGCTAAAAGCGGGGGCTCCGGCGTAACCAATGCATCGATCAGTGATTTTGGCCGGAGAAGGTTATCATTCCGCTGCTTTTTGCTCAGACGGTGCACCGCCGCGATCTGCTCTTCGCGCTCTTCGCGAGAGTACCCTTTGGTGAAATCTTCGTTGACATTCATGATGGCTCACAACCTCAGATCGGATTTGCGCCTGCCCGACGGCAGGTTATTCCTTTTCGTCGTCACTGCGACCCTGACCACAAAACTTGCCTCAATCAAATCGACTAAAACGGCGTCCCCAATCTACAGCCGCTTCAGTGCGGCCATCGCATCCTTCATCGACTGGCGGGCTTCAAAGAAATTCTCCCACGGGTCGGAGCCTTTGAGGCGTTTGTGAAAGTTGCCGATGTTGAAATCGGAGGGCACCAGCGTAGGTTTGACCTCCGACCATTTCAAGGGAGTGGAAATGGGCGCTTTCTCGCGCCGCCGGACGGAATAAGGGGCGACCACGGTTTGGCCAAAGGCGTTCCGAAACGGATCCAAATAGACACGGCCGCGCCGCGCTGAGACTGAATGCTCCACCGTCAATTCATCCGGGTACGCAGCCGCCACGTGCGCGCCAAACGCCTCGGCGAAGGCGAGAATTTCATCCGCATCCGGGCCCACGCGGATCGGCACCCAGACATGCATGCCCCGACTGCCCGAAGTCTTGGCGAAGGACACCAGCTTCAAATCGTCCAAGGCTGCTTTGACATGCAACCCTGCACGCGCGGCATCCGCAAACTTTCCCGACCCGGGATCGATATCAATACACACCCAGTCCGGCTGCCGGGGCGAATTGGCGCGGCTCGCCATGACGTGCACGGGAATGCAACCCAGGTTGGCAAGGGCGAGCTGCGTGGTTAAGGAACCGCCCACCACATAATCAGTAACCTCGCCGCCATTGTGTTCATGAGGGATCCGCTTGGTGGGCGTTCCGGGAGGCATACCCTTGGGTATCTGTTTTTGAAAGAAGCATTCGCCTTGCATTCCGTCGGGACAGCGCTCAAGAGTCAGGATGCGATCCTTCACGTAGGGTAAGAGCTTGGGGAAGATCGCGTTGTAATACTCAACCAGGTCCATCTTGGTGTAGCCCTCCTCGGGCCAGAAGATTTTGTCCGGATTCGACACCACGATCGGTAACTGACCGGGGGATGTATGAGTACGTTTTGCCATCGTCATCCCTTCTCTCCCGGGAAAAAGCACTCTTTCGCGCTCTTGTCGTCGCGCAGCCCCAAAAACACCGGCTGGCGCAACTTCTTATCAGCCGTCAACTCCTCATATGCGATCTGGGCCACCAGTTGCGGGGCGAGATACGTCACCCCCTTCTCCCGCGGTGGATCGACGAAAGACGTCTGTTTTCGAACCAAAGGCTGGAACTTTTGAAAGAGCGAGGCGAGCAACTTTTGATTAAACCCCGTGCCCACCTTGCCCACATAGTGCAATTGTCCTGTCTGATATGCGCCGAGTAAGAGCGCGCCGAAATGGGCACGGGAGCCCGCCGGGCTGGTGTAACCCCCGATGACAAATTCATCCTCCTGGTGCACCTTGCATTTCAGCCATTTTCGGGAGCGCCCTTCAACGTACGGAGACGAGTTATCTTTGGCGACCATTCCCTCGTAACCTTTTGTTTTCGCCACCCGAAAGGCCTCGAGCCCGTTTGGGTCCAGACGATGAGATGGGAACAGACGCTCGCTTCCCCGAATCGCCGCCCCCATCGGGCCGCGCCGCGCGGAGAGTGGCTCCGTCCGCAGGTCACGCCCGTTCTGGTAAAGGCAATCGAAGACCGCGTAGAAAGGCGGAACCTTGCCTTCCTGGAGAAGCTGGAAGCGGGAGACCTTGTGGTTATCAAAGGCGATTACTTCGCCATCGAGGAGCAGGGTGCGAGAGGGAAGCTTGGCGACGGCGGCCGAGATGTTCGGGTAGGACCGAGTCCGGTCCTTGCCGTTTCGGGAAAGAAGGCTGACGCTGGCCCCCTCCTTGTAGGCAAGGATCCGAAAGCCATCGTATTTCTCCTCGTAGACCCACCCGGGCGTGTCGAATGGCTTGGGAACGAGCGTTGCCAGCATGGGCTGGACGCGAAATGGAATCCTGTCCTTCATAAGGCATGCTTTTTCCGCCCGATGCGTTTTGGCGCTGGCTTCGCGCTCGTTGCACGAGGCGCTTTGATGGCCGGATCGCCCATCGAAGCTCTCACGATGTCGCCTCCTGCGTCCCGTGCGATCTCCGCAAGCAGACGGTGGCTTGCTACGGAGCGCGGCTCTTCCTGCTCCACATCTTTCGCGGATGCATACTCATCGCGATGTTTGATGAGGAGCCAGGCGGATCGAGCAGGATTACTCCCGAAGCCCCGGGTGCGAACCAAGACCCACGAGCCTTGGAGTTTCTTGCCGTAAAGCGTGAACTTGATCTCTCCCGCTTTCAAGGAAGCGTCTACATCAGGGCTTTCCGGTTCCCACGTTCCTTTATCCCAAAGCATCACCGTTCCCGCTCCATATTGACCTGCGGGAATCACTCCCTCAAAATCGGCATATTCCACCGGGTGATCCTCCGTCTGCATCGCGAGGCGCTTCGCCGCCGGATCGAGCGAGGGCCCCTTGGGGATGGCCCAAGAGAGGAGCACGCCGCGCCATTCGAGACGCAAATCATAATGCAGGCGCGTGGCCATGTGCTTCTGGATGGTGTAAATGAGCGGTCCATTCCCCTTCTTCTCAGCAATGGCTGCACCTAGCGGCTCCGGAGTCACAGCAAAGTTGCGCTTTTTCCGATATTCGTTGAGTTTCATATCGGCCTCAGACCGTCTTAGATTACAAATCGCGCGCAAGGTCGCTCACTTCGCCGATTTATTTTAGGTGACTTCGTCCATCCGGCCGGCAAGGGTCTTTTGCACTGTAAGAAGTTCCTCCTCGGTCTATTCTTCAAACACAATTGTAGCCTTAGCATTACCAGCGGCGATTTCGCAAAACTTGCAGGAGCCAGCTTCCCGAGGGGGAACTTTGATGTGAAGGCTTCTTCATTCTCCCAACCCAAGTTCATGTCTCTCACCGAATCAGGCTCACACGCTTAGAACCGGAATCGGAACCGCGCAAATGATTCCGTAACCGTGGGTCTCCAGATGACCGCCATAAGGGTAGCACCCGGTGACCAGCAAATCCGCCTTCGTCTGCTTCGCAGCTTGGCTAAGCACTGTTGGGACGTCCCCACTGCCGATGAATACCTCTGCCTTGGTGCCCATGTCCTGCTGGACCTTTGCCATTTGCTCCGTAGCGCTACCGACCAGCTCCTCCTTCCACTTTTCATTGACGTAATTGCCGCCGGGCCCCCAAAACTCCACGCTGGCGGTGACGTTAGCAAGCGTAAGACGAGCGCCAAATTCGGCGGCCAATTGGGCGCCCCACGACACCGTTATGTCAGCGCGCGGGCCGAACTCGACTGCGCACAGGACGTTGCGGATCGCAAACTCTTGCACTGGCCGTCCTTCCACATGCGCATCGGTCCAAACCGGGCGCTCCGTCTCATGCAACACTTTTGCGGTTACCGAGCCCATGAGAAACTGGTAGAACGCGAAGCCATAGGACGACATCATGATCAGGTCGGCCTTTTTCTCTTCGGCTGTTTGCACAATTACCTGGGCTGCGTCACCCGTGCCCGTCATGCGCTGAATGGTAAGGCCCTCGAGCTCCGGCCCCAGAGACTGGTCCTGCTGTTTCTGGGCCTCTTCCTTGATCAACGCGAGCAAGCCCTCCTCAGCCAGTTCGCGGTGGTCCTCCGGTTCAGTGGCGGCTCGGCTCTGCGGTGTCACGACGTGCAGCATAACGACCTCGGATTTGAAATGGCGCGCCAATGTCGCAGCTTGATGAATCACACCCAGTGAAGCAATTGGGATATCAACCGGCAAAAGAATTCGTTTAATGCTCAGCATCGCGCCAATGCCCTCAAGCCGCTCTCCGTCTTCCTTTTGCTGGAATTTCTGGCTTTGCGGTCAAAACCCTTCGTCAGCGGCATGCCCCCTCATAAGCCTCCATCTGAAGGCTATACAAGGGAAGGTCCCGAAACGAGGGTCCTGGCAGTTTCTCGACCCGTAAACCCTAAGATTCCATTGCGGGATCTTTTCGAAGGGCCTTTCTGGACGGGCCCTTAACCTTGTTCTTTTCTCTCGCGCTCGCGCGTTGCCACGCCTTTGGCGGCAGATTCTTTCCGGTTAGGTTGGGGGTGAATCCCGAGATCGTGCCATGACGTCTCCGAAAGGTTAACGCCATAATAATTTGCGGGCTTTTCGATGTTCGCGAATGCCAAGGCGCGATCGGCATCGGAGACGTCCATAACTTGATCGAACCGTGCAATAGCATTCCGCACGTGCTGCGCATCGGTCAACGGTTCTTTACGCCCCTTCGGAAAGGCGAAAACAGTGTCGGGCAAGTCGCTTTGCATCGTCAGCCGCCCATGCTTTTCGTGTGGTTCCCAAGTTGCTTCCGGCATTTGATCTGTCATTTTCTTCTAGTTCCTTTCGATAAACATTCGAGAAATGGTGGGGCCGAAACCGACCTAACAGGCATTTCCGGCCCCAATGCTTTTAACGAGAAAGCGGAGACAACTTTTCCCTTGTCGGTCAGCAAATTCCGCTCCCTCGGGGCGAAAATTCACGCGGCCTTGGGTTCGACTTTGATCGTCTTAGGAGGCGCGGCTTTAGGCATTTCGAGCTCCAGCACGCCGTCCTTGAAGGTCGCGGTTGCCTTCGCCGGATAAACGTCAGCCGGTAGAGCGATTACTTGCATGATATCGTCGGCGCAGCGCTCGCTGTACACAATCTTCCCTTCGTTCTCCTTCTGTTGTTTGGAGTCGGCCATTACCAATAGACAGAAGATGTTCATAAGCGAGCCAGAGGAGCACGCCGCGCCAGTACGGCAGCATCTGTTACATCGGAAGATAATCGGAGCCTAATTGGGTTTCCCGATCGCCTTTGCTTTCAAGTCCGCGGCCTTGACCTTCAGGAACTCGACCTTACCCTTTTCCTGGGCCTCCGCTGCCAGGCGCCGCTGTTTGGATTTTTCGATCTGCGCTTCTATCTTGGAGTCGAGTTGATTGATCAATTCATGGAGCTTGACTTTCCGGTCGGCGTCAGCCTGGGCGTGCTCTGCCTTCATTTGCGCGCGGTCGGCTTTCATAGCGGCGACGTCTTCTTCGTGAACCATGTGCCTTACTTCTGACAGCGCTCGCCGGAATACCGTTCCGCCGAGGGCTTCCATGCTCGTGTCCACCGGCTCCGTCCAGTCTTCTCGAATCTCCGCAACGAGTGCAAACTTCTCCGGTAACAATTTGTCTTTCACGTCTTCAACGAAATCTTCACCAACCCTGGCATGGCTCACGTCCACCGAGCCGCCGGCGACTAACCCCGCGGCAGCGCCCAGCGCGGCGCCAATTGGCCCGCCGAGAAGACCCAGGAGGGCTCCCAGTGAGGTTCCGACCAAAGTATCCACCGGTCGCGGGTCATCACTTTGCCTCACCGATGCGGTGCCATCTAAATTCCTGGCAACTACCGCGTAGGCGTAAACTACGATACTGCCACCGTGATCCAACTGAAAAAGCGCGTTCTTTGCTTCGTAGACTTTGCTTTCCCGGTCAAAGATAACCACCAGCATCCTGTCCATGGGTTCGCTCATATTTATTTATCCTTTCTTCTCCTCAGTTCCTAGGCCTCATCAATGCAATGCAAATGCCAATCGCAAGTCCTTCAGAACACGTGAGTTGGGGCATTCCAGAGCCGCAATTCCTCCGCGAATTCGCGAAGTTCGCGAAAACCTATATTATATTTTTGAGAGGAGTCGCTCCCGGCCGACACACACCTCACTGAAGATTCCGACAAGTCAACAGGTAACGAATTCGCTCAATCCGTGATTTATCTGCTCTTTTGAGCAGAAGTTGTGCGCCCCGAGCTCGCCTTGGGTTTCCGCGCGGGCTCAGGGCATCGGCGGAACGCTGTGAACAAGGGATTCCCTGTTTTCGCGGTCGGAGATGGCCATCAAAGCTCTTCCAGCCTTAGACTTAGCCGCCTCGAACCTATTAGGTTGAAGCGGCGAATCTGACGTCCGCGCTGAGCGAGCGTCGAAAGCACCGGCAAGATGCGCTACGCTAAACAGCCCGGAAGCTATACTTGTTGATATTCATCGCTCGGATCTTCGATTCCAGAGTCGAGGGCGGAATCCCCAATTTCGCGGCCGCACCAAACGGTCCCGACACTCGCCCGCGGGTTTCGGCCAAGGCGGCGGCAATCACTTCTCGCTCCTCCGTCACGGTCCTTCTGAAAGACGGCCGCGTTGCCGGTTGGGTTGGGAAGCATTCGCGATCGAGCCAAGTCCGCTCGACCGAGAGGGCTCCCTTTTCATGGACAATCACCGACCGCTCGATAACGTTTTGCAGCTCCCGAATGTTTCCCGGCCAGAGATATTGAAGCAGCGCCTCCATCGATTCGGAGGAAATCGCTCCAATGGACTTGCCCATCCGTTGGGCGAATTGACGGACGAAATGCCGCACGAGCAGCGGAATGTCTTCTCGGCGTTCACGCAAAGGAGGAATGGTAATCGGGAAAACATTCAGCCGGTAGTAGAGATCAAGGCGAAACTGCTTCTCCACAATCATTTCTTCCAGGGCGCGATGGGTGGCGGCCACCACTCGAACATCGACTTTCTTCGTCCGGGAACTGCCCAAACGCTCGATTTCTCGCTCCTGCAAGACGCGCAGCAGTTTCGGTTGCAGGTCGAGGGGAATATCGCCGATCTCGTCCATGAACATGGTGCCGCGGTCGGCCAGCTCGAAACGGCCTGCACGTGGCGCAATGGCCCCGGTAAAGGCCCCTTTCTCGTGCCCGAAGAGCTCGCTTTCCAGCAATCCGGCCGGGATTGCCGCACAGTTCACTTTCACAAAGGCATGGGAACGCCGCGGGCTGAGATTGTGGACGGCGCGCGCGATCAGTTCCTTGCCGGTTCCCGTCTCTCCCAACAAGAGCACGGTCGAATCGGCTGCCGCCACCATTTCCACGAGTTGCAGCGCCTCCCGGAGGGCTGGACTCTGCCCAACGATCCCGTCAAAGCCCGCCTCGCCGCGGTTCTCTTCTTTCAACTGGAGCTTTTCCTCCACTTGCTGGTCTTTTGATTCGCCAATCGCGCGATATGCCAAGGCATTCTCGCTTGATGCGGAGTTCGCACTGAGGGCGCCGACAAAACTGTGCTGCGCCAATTTTCGACTTTGCTGCCGGCCTTCCTGATGGCGGGCTATACCCTGGCGGATCGCATTCAGTAGGTCTTCACCGTCACAGGGCTTGGTTAAAAACTCCAGTGCGCCTGCTTTGATGGCGCGCACCGACATCGGAATGTTGCCATGGCCGGTTAGGAAAATAATCGGGAGTTGCACATCCGCCTTGGCAAGCTGTTGTTGCAGATCGAGTCCGCTTAACCCTGGGAGTTGCACATCCAATACCAAACAGCTTGGCTTTTCCGCCTGCAGGCTGGCCAAAAACTCCTGCGCTGACGCGAACGTTTTCGCCCGAAATCCTGCGGAGCGAATTAGACTTCCCACCGATTCCCGCACTGATACATCATCATCAACCAGGTAAATTGGAGCGCCTCTGTCACTCATAGGAACACCTCCTCCTGATGGTCCGATGGTTTAGAGAGGAAAGCCTCCCCCCGTTTAATCAATCCTGCCATGACCTATGGTTACGGGTTCTTGAGTTGGTATTATCCCTGGGTAAGTCGCTTCGCGCTCAAAGCCTCGTGGACCGCATTCAACACCGTATCCTCGCTGAGGGGTTTGATCAGTTACTCCCCCACGCCGTTCCGGAAAGCTTGGGAGCGCACCCCTTACTCAGATCCGTGGGCCGTGATGAAGACAACGGGTATTTCACAATGATTGGCCACCAGGCGACGGTGAAGTTCGATACCGTTCATCCCCGGCAGACGCAGATCCAGCAACAGGCAGTTAATATCACACAAATGATCCGAATTCAAGAAGTCTTCGGCCGAAGCAGCGGCTTCGGGATTTTGGCGGGCAGCAGGGGATGGGAGGCAGAAACAGCGCGGATCAGACGATTGAGGCGGGGCGAGGCAAAGACCGGTGCATTTTCGAGAGCACTGCGCCGGGGCAGCG